>Ga0209617_10000497_pt1 | contig 17197 bp, 8 predicted proteins | sample LakEriepJuly2011_2_FD_187459 | JGI IMG/M metagenome (GOLD analysis project Ga0209617, IMG submission 187459) | Freshwater microbial communities from dead zone in Lake Erie, Canada - CCB epilimnion July 2011 (SPAdes) (version 2) | ecosystem: Environmental > Aquatic > Freshwater > Lentic >...
CGAGCCGCAGCGAAAAACCGATGTGTTAAAGGGGACGGTGACACCATCTTGATTTGGTTTTCGGTTCGGTTTTTCGAGCGATAAAAGATGCATCCGAAACAACGGGGCCGTCGGATAATAAAAAAATCTCCATGGACCGGTGCTGGCAGCTATCGATATCTGTCGGATCGCCGCTAGGTTTCCAATACACAACACACGCTCACTTCGATACGCAGGGCGCTCATCGCTGAGCGTCAAACAGCAAATCCCGATCAATTCTAGCCATGATGGTGATGTTGTCTCCTTGTCCTAGCCGTCCTGATCTGGCCGGTGGCGTTCCGTGGCCCTCTGCAGTTCGCAGTTGGCTGGCCGCGATGTTGCTGGCCTGTCTGATGTCGGGTCGGGTGCTGGCCGGGCCGCTCGAGGTGCTGGCGACCGACCCGCTGGGATGGCTCGGACTCCGCTCCTCGGACGCGACCAACCGAGTCCAAACTCTTCAGGTGTCCGGCGACCTCGCGACCTGGAAGGAGGCGGCCGTGTTCCATGGCGGGAGCTTCGAGTTCCGCGATCCTGCCGCCCCCACCCAGACGGTTCGCTTCTACCGGGTCGCCTCGCGGTCGAAGACCAGCGCCGACGATGGACGCAACCAGTTGCAGGCTGTGGACGATCCGTTCCTGGTTCGCCCGATAGCCGGGCTGTTCGAGAACCCCATCTACTGGGCCAAGTTCACGATCCTGCGCGAGGATTCCACTCGGGTCTGGTTCCAAGATTCGCAGCGATACCGCTTCCATCACGACTATGCGCGCCTTCGGTTAAAACCGTTCCTCGGCATGAGCCGTGCGGAGTTCGATCTGAGTACCCTGCAGGCGTCCAACCATCTGGCCGTTCTCGGCGCCGTGCTGGTCCCTGGGGATGGACGCCCGGAATACGGCATTCAGATTGTGGGCCAGCAGCCCTGGCCCAGGGATGAGGTGCTGCACTGGCTGCGGCTTGTACGGGCTGCGGTCCGGGCCCCGGTCGGAACGCAGGTGTGGTACCTACCCACCCCGGAACAGGCGACCGCGGCCGAGTTTGACCGGGAGGCCTTCGCCACCGCCGGCTTCGCGATCGGCTCCGTCGAGCGCTGGCTCTCGCAAGATGCCATCTACTCCGAAGGATGGGCGGTGGGTCGCCTGACTTGGGTCCCGGCGGCCGAGATCCCCGCGGCCAGGACGTCGGGCAGGCTCCGGTCGACCGACATCCTGCTGACCGACCGCGTGCCCGCTGAACTACCGCCCTTGGCGGGCATTCTCACCCTAAGTCCCTCAACACCGAACTCACATGTCGCCCTCCTGGCCCAGGGCGATGGCATCCCCTTCGTGTGGTTCGCCGATGCGGCCGAGCGAGAGCGGTTGCGCGGGCTCGTTGGCCGCGAGATCGCGCTGCGCACCCAGCAGGGCTTCGGCGCCACCGCCACCGTGCTCGACTTAGGGGCCGGCCTTGCGGGGACCCTGCGCGAGGAGTTGTTGGCGCTGAAACAACCCCGGCCCATCGCCTACGTGCCTCGGCAGACGCTGGGCTCGATCACCAACCTTACGACCCTGTCCCCGGCGGACATCCGCTGGGTCGGCGGAAAGGCTGCACACTATGGCTTGTTGCGCGTGGCTGTGCCGTTGAACTCCCAGCCGGCCATCGCCTTGACCTTCGACCTGTGGGATCAGTTCCTTTCCCAGGTCTTGCCTTCCGGTCGAACCCTCCGGGCCGAGATCGACGCGCAGTTGGTTGGCCTCGATCGGAACCCCGAGATTGCGGTGCTCGCGCCCAGGCTGGAAGCCCTCCGTCGGACCATCACCCGTGACGCTCGATTCTCAGCGGCGCAGCAGGCGGCCGTCCTCGGGGCCTTAGCGAACGCGGGCTTCGATCCCCGCCGGAAGGTGCGCTTCCGCAGCTCGACCAATGTCGAAGACGGCGAGGAGTTCACCGGGGCGGGTTTGTACGACAGCTTCAGCGGATGTCCCTCCGATGACCTCGACGCCGATGCCGCCGGCCCCTGCGGTTGTGATCCGTCCGAGCCGGAGGAGCGCGGCGTCTTTCGGGCCATCCAGCGCGTCTACGCCAGCTTTTACAACGACAACGCCTTCCTTGAGCGGTGGCGCCGGGGTGTCGTCGAGGCCGAGGTCGGCATGGCACTGCTCGTTCACTATTCTTTCCCCGACGAGATCGAGATGGCCAACGGGGTGGCCACCGTCACCTGGGATGCCTCGTTCGGCAGCGTGTCCTTCAATGGCAAGCTGGTCTCCCAGGCTGGAGCCGAGTCGGTCACCAATCCGGATGGAACCACTCGGCCCGAGGTCGTTGACTTCTACCAATCCTGGGGCTCCATGTCGCTGGCCCTGCGCCAATCTTCCTCGAGGGTTCCGCTGGGCGCCTACGTGATGCCGTGGGAGGGCGACTACCGCCGTCTGGTCGGTCTGCTCGAGTCGGTCGCCAAGGAGTACGCGCGCCGGAATCCTACCCGCAAACGCTTCGCCCTCGACTTCGAGTACAAGCGGGTGCAACCGGGCCGTCTCGAGCTGAAGCAGGTGCGCCCGTTGCCGTTGGCCGATGAGCGAGCCCCGGCGACGACCACCTTCCTGATGCCCAGCGTCGAAACGTTCGTGGTGGAGGAGGGCGAATACTCAAGCGTCTTCGCCAAGCACCGTCTCAAGTGCCAGCTGCGGCTGGCGACCCAGGCCCGCCGGTTGACCACCGTCGGCTTGGCCACGCCGCCCTTCACCGCCGTCACTTGGGACGCCTCACACCTTGGCACCGGCTGGATCCTGACCAACGACCTTGCCAATTGGCCGGGATTTGCCCACGCGCTGTCGGCGGACCAGACGAGGGACTCTTGGGTGGCGGGTTCCGGAAGTTTGCGCCGCACCCTCGGCCTGCTGATCGACTGGCGGCGTTCGTTCAAACCGCCCGAATCCGCCTGGGTCACCCTTCTCGACGGATCGGTGAGTCTCGAGGCCACTTACGACCTGCCGCAGCCCGAGTTAACCTGGGAAGGGCCCAGCACGGTCACCAACGAAACAGTCCGACTCGTTCCGCTGCGCCGCCCGCCAGGCCCCGGGACGCTCCCGCAATCACGGACGCTTTCACGTACCGGTGGCTTGCGCGTCGAGACCCGGTTCCTATGGCCCCCGGAACCCCAGGGTCCGACGGCCGGATACACCGCACCCAATCTCGGCTTTGTTGAGACGCGCATCATTGGCCTCACCTCCGAACCGTTGATTCTGAGGAGCGGGGTAGCCCAGACTTACTCTGCAGGGCACCACAACTTCTCCGAGACCTTCCTGTTCGAGCCAGCGTTGGATCCCGGAGTGTCCGCCGCACAGCGGGCCGAGCTTGAGGCGGCCGGCATCCGGCAACTGGTGGCAGAGAAAGGCTTTTTCGAGGGAAGTCTGTTCTGGGTGGTCGGTCCTGAGGGCAAGCTGCGCAAGTTCTGAGACTCAGGCATGGGGCAGGGCTGCGTTCGCAGGTGCCTTCGGGTGACCGGCATTCGCAACCCTCAGGGCGATTTTGACGACTGTGAGGAGCTTCAGAACACATTCCGCGATCGGGTATCGCGAGCGGATAGCTCTCTGAGCGACGACCCGACACAGCCTCGAAAATGGAGTTTTCATGCGAATGCCCTTGTCGAGGGTAGAGGGATAGAACTCCAAGCCACCGCGGACCTGTGGGACATCGAAGGTGATGCGACCCACGCGGGTGGAGAGAGACTTGTCCTTGTAGCCGTTGGCGTGGCTGAGGCGGCCCTCGGAGCGCTGGTAGGGTTCCGCGCGCAAGGCGGAGGAGCGCCCGCGAACCATGGCCTCCTTGACGAGGAGGCAGATGCCATTGGCGAAGCCGTCGGAACCTTGTTCGGTGAGCGGTTGCACGACGGTGGTCAGGAGGTCAGAGTTTTATGGGTGGACCATGGGTAAGCTTGGGTCGAGTGTTTTTTGTCGAACACCCCAACACAGGCACCTCTTGCTCCACCTACGACGACTAATTTGCGGTTCCCAACGCCTGCGGGGTAGGGAAGGAGCAGTCAGAGAGCTAATTACAGAAAGCTTTTTACACCGGCTATCCCATGAATTTTCTCCGCACCAAGACCTCTCCCGAACCAAGCCATATTTCATGGATCAACTCCTGCCTCCGTAGGATTTGCTGCGCTGCCTTCGGAGTCTGGATAAACACCCTCCTGCTTCCCGCACAATCCCTAGACCAGACCGCTCCTTTGCCTCCAGGCGTTGACTGGTCTTTGGGCATGCAAGACGGTGCGCACCGTTTCGTCGAACGCATCATCGCGGAGGCACCGGCTAAGCGGGCCTCATCGTGGCACCGGGACACCTCTTCACCTGAGGCCTACGAAGCATCGGTTGCACCGCAACGAAACCGGTTGCGCACACTCCTTGGAGTGGTGGACCCACGGGTGCGTCCCGTGGCCATGGAGCGATTCGGCGACGACGACAATCCGGCTCAGGCGGGATCCTTCGACGGCGGATCCATCTGGCAGGTTCGATGGACCGTCCTTCCGGGTTTCCAGGCGGAGGGCCTCTTGCTAGAACCGCGCGGCACTCCACGGGGTCATCTTATCCTGCTGCCCGACGCCGCTGAGACCCCGGAATCCTATGCCGGCCTAGGCGCAGATTCGCCGCGGGCGAAAGCCCTTCGAGCCTGGGTCGCCAGCGGACTTCAGGTGCTTATTCCGACCCTGTTGGACCGGGGTCGTCGATGGTCGGGTAATCCGGATCTGGCCACCCGCCACCCAGCGGTCCCCGCCACCCTAGATCAATCGCATCGCGAATGGATTTGGCGACAAGCCTTCCACATGGGCCGCCATCCCATGGGCTACGAGGTACAAGAGGTGTTAGCCGGAGTAGACTGGATCGGCCAGCGTTTCGGAACCAACTCCCCGGTGGCTGTTGCCGGATACGGTGAAGGCGCTGCCATTGCCCTGTATGCCGCGGCTTGCGATCCACGGATTTCCGCGACCCTCGTCAGCGGATACTTCACCGACCGCCAGGGGCTGTGGAGCGAACCCATCGACCGCAATGTCTGGAGCTTGCTCAAGGAATTCGGTGATGCAGAACTCGTTTCGCTGGTGGCCCCGCGCGCGGTGTTGATCGAGCACGCTTCCTTTCCCTCGGTGAATGGCGAGAAGGGGGGTATTTCGACTCCGGAACCCAGGATCGTTCGCACTGAATTCGAACGCATCGAAAGCCTGATCCCGAATAATTTCCAGAAGCGCCGTCTGCTGACCGGCCCCGATTGGGGGACGGTGGCCATGCCGCTGACCGACTCCCTGTCCAACCTCGTACTCACCCTCGGACCCTACACCTTTGCCCCTGCTGCCGTCTCAGCACCGCCGACCCATCACCGGAAAAATTTCAATGCCCAAGACCGGATGAAGCGGTTGGTCCATGGTTTAAGCACTATTATCCAACAGCGGGTCCGACAATCCGAACTGGAACGGGACAACCACTTCCTGGGGGTACTTATGCCCGATCGAATGAAGAGTTCCAGAGCCGGCGGGTTGTCTCGCACCCACCGGGTAGCCCCCTTGCCCCCGGCTCCGTTCATCGAGGGCAGCCGACGGTTCCGGGAGCAGTTCCGCCGCGAGATCGTCGGCGTTTTTGATGAGCCTCGGCTACCAGCTCGGGCAAGGACCCGTGTGGCCTATGATCAGTCACCCAAGTGGGTGGGGCACGAGGTGGTCATCGACGTCTTTCCGGAGTCTTTCGCCTGGGGATTCTTACTGCTGCCACGCGACCTGAAACCGGGTGAGCGACGGCCGGTGGTCGTCTGCCAGCACGGTTTGGAGAATGTTCCGGCCGAGACCATCGAACCGGGCAAATGGGTGGGAGCGAGCGACTTCGCAGCTCGATTGGCCGAGCGAGGATTCATCACCTTCGCACCCCACAATCCTTACCGTCACGGGGAGCGCTTCCGACAACTCCACCGCAAAGCCAACACCGTGGGAGCGTCCCTGTATTCGATCATCACCGCCCAGCACGAACAGTGGCTGTCGTGGTTGGCGACCCGGCCTGAGGTGGATCCCGCGCGCATTGGTTTCTATGGGATCAGCTATGGCGGGACCACAGCCATGTTCGTGCCGCCGGCGGTCGAGGGATACGCGTTGTCGATCTGTTGCGCCAATTTCAACCAATGGACCCGCATGGTCGCAGGTACTGAAGACATGGGCTACATGTTCACCGGACAGTGGGAGTTCCCCCATTTCAACATGGGCGGCACCTTCAGCCATGCCGAACTGGCCTACCTGATGTTCCCCCGTCCTTTCATGGTCGAGCGCGGTCACCATGATTCCGTAGCTCTCGACTCGGAGGTCGCCAGCGAATTCGCCAAGGTCCGTTGGTTGTACGATCAGTTGGGATTGGGCAATCGGACCACGATGGAGGTGTTCTCCGGCGGACACTGTATCAATGGCGAAGAAACCTTCCGTTTCCTCCACCGTCACCTGAACTGGCCGGAACCCAAATAGGCATCCGGTCTTGCCGCCTCCATTCCTTCTTCGACCGCTTCCACCACCGAAACGGATCGAAGCCCAAGACCCACAAATGTCGGTTGCGTGAACCGCGGGCGAGGGTCATTTTTTTTAATCCCGTTGGAATTGCGTCGTGTCTCACCGCTTCACTGGTTCTCTTCCAGACCACCGTCGCCGCTGCGGACGCTCCTTCTGAATTCCGTCTCAAAACGCCAATGCCTATCAGTTTTTTGGTTGTGATTGATGACTGCCAGGATTGATCGAGCGCCTGGCCGAGTATCAAGGGGAGGATTCAGGCGGATTCGACGATCGGAGGCCATGATTGGATTCGAAAGCTGGAGTTTTATCTTACACTCTGGAGCGAACGATTCTTGTTACAGTGAAAATTATCCCGCTATTGATCCTTCTTTCATTAAGGCTGTTTTCCGCTGAGGGAACCGTCGTCCAGGTCGATTTGCGAACACGCGACCCCAGTACGGGAGTAGCGATCCAAACGCGACAAGCGATCGATTCAGCACGCATCGGAGTCGTGGTGATGGACATGTGGTCTTATCATTGGTGCATGACGTGTGCCGAAAGGGCTGCGGCGCTCGTTCCCCGGATGAATCGAGCCCTCGCTGGAGCAAGGAAACTTGGCATGACCGTTGTTTTCACACCGACCAGCGCCATTGCGGCCTACGAGAATTCCCCTCAACGGAAGGCGGCTCAATCGTTGCCCGACGCACCTTGGCCGACACTTCAAGCCGTAGATTATCCCCAGTGCGGCCTCAAAAACGCCTTCTCCTGCCGGTGCGGTCCTGGGATTGATTGCCCGCGGAACTGGGGCGGCGATTCGATGAACCGAGCGCTCGAGATCAAAAAGAGCGATCTCGTGGCTTGGGGGACGCGTGAACTATGGAACATCGTTCAGGCCAAAAAGCTAGAGCGCCTCGTCTACGTCGGAATCGCCGCGGACATCTGCGTTCTTGGCAAGGGAGAAGGCATGGTGCCCATGCGGAAGTTAGGGGTGCCGTGCGCACTGGCCCGAGATCTCACCGACACGGACAGTTACCCACCCGAGGAGGCCCTGGAACATACTTTAAGAATCCTGGAAACACAGTTTGCCCCGACGTTGGATTTTGCTGATATGCTGGCAGAGCAAGGGCTATGGCCGGGCACTGAAAGCGTGGAAATGGTGCGAATCCAGCCTTGGGGAAAACCGCGGCGCCCTTATTTCTTCAAAGAGTTCACAACCGTTACCCTGGAATGCGCGCCACAACTCGGACGGGAGATTCGTTATACGTTAGATGGAGTTGAACCGGCGGTAACATCGCCCCTTTATTCTCAACCGATTATATTGACCCGCCAGACGACACTTCGAGCCCGTGCGTTTCGGGAGGGAAAGCCCGCGGGACTCCCGAGCGACGCCTTCTACGTCAAACTCCCGGCAACGCCCCCTTCTCCAACACTGCGACTTTGGGAACTCGCACCGACCCGTGTTCGCTATTCCGACTTTAAGAGCGAGTGGCACGTCCCAGCCCAGACCTGGGGACTCATTCTGCGTGAGGTGAATTATTATCAGGGTATCACCCTGCATGCACCGGGAGAAATTGAGTTTGCTGTTCCTGCGGACGCCACCCGTTTTGTTGCTTTGGCGGGTGCGGATGACGCGCCAAAGGGGCGGTTCAATGCCCAGTTCTTAGGGCAATATCCGAGCATGACGTTTCAGGTCTTCATCGATGGACGCATGCAGGCGGAGAGTCCAGTTATGCGGATGGGCCAGGTGCCCTGGCCGTTTGATGTACCGATTCCCCGCCGAGCAAAGAGACTGCGATTGGTCGTCACCAGTGCGGGAGATGGATCTCGCCTCGACATCGGCGACTTTGCTCAATCCGGTTTCATCATTCCAGGCTACAACGGCCCAAAAAACCTATACTGACGGCACCGCTGCCCTCAGGGATGGGCCGGGGTTACCAATCGGTAGAGGCGGGATTCTTCTGGGTTGGACCTCGGGATAAGGATTTCGGCGGTGTGATCGCCGACCTCTGCGGGATGATCAGAATGGCGGGTCCAGGCAGCAGAACCCGGATCTGCGCCCTCTAACACCGGGCTTTGCAATACGGTGTAGGATCGACCGGCTTTGGCGTCCCACCGCAGACGCACAGGACTCTCAGTAGAACTGGCCTCCGAGAAACTGCAGCGGAGTCGTAAGAAACTCAGCCGATCCCTGGGATCGGTGCCGGTGAGGAATTCATCGCGGTTCGAGTGACCGTCCCCATCGGCATCCAACAGTCGATCATCACTCGCCGGGTCGAGACCAAACCGGCGCTCCCAGGCGTCCGGCATCTGGTCCTGATCGACATTCATACCTCCGTCCGGGGCGGTACTCGTGAGGACCCACTCGGTATTGATGATCAGGGCTCCGCTGAAGTCATAGCCCCGCAACCGAACCGTGTTTTGACCCAGACGCAAAGTAGGGGTGGCCTGCCAGGTGGTGGAGTTGATCCAGCGCACGCGATTGGTGTTCTCAGGGCCTTCCACAATGAGTTCCTTGAGATCGATCCAGGCGTTGCCTTGCAGGACTCCGGTGGAGGTCGTGAACAGCGCCACGTTGGTGGATGGGTTGGTCACGCGGAACGGAATCGATGCTGGCAATTTGCTGCGAACGTAGGCGGAGCGCTGCTGAACATAGCCTCGGATGCCGCTGAAATTCTGACCGGCCAAGGCTCCGAAATGATCGATCCAAGGGCCCAGATACTGGAGGTTGTATGTCGTGGTGACCAGGTCGAGTAAATGAGCCTGATAGCGACGCTGATTCGCGGGCAGGTTAAACAGGCGTGCGAGGTTGCCCGTGGTGCGATTGAGAGGGGAATTCACCGCCGCGCCGAAGTTGAAATCCATGTCCCAGAGAAAAGGCAGGGCGCGCCCGTCGCTGGGTCTGAAATAAATCATGAAGTTGTGCGGATTGTCGAAGGGGTAGGTATCCACCATTCCGAAGAGCGATTGAAAGGCGACGGCCCGCAGCCAAGTGTCCACATCCATGAGGCGCTCCGACTCCTGCTCCAAGGCAGAACCGCTGAGGGACAGCGCTTTGGCCAGGGCCATGAGGGGTTCGTGACTGCTGGTGGAGCGGTTGTTTTCCGGGAGGAAGAACCATCGATAGACCTCGGGATCATTGCCCAGGTTGGTGATGTCCACACCTGTCACTTCGTCGGGTTGGGGGCGTTTGATAGATTCTCGGCCGCCGTTGACCGTGGTGGTGGGGTAATAAACCAGCTCCAGTTTGAATTCGTTGCCGTCGGATCCGTTTTCAAATTGGGAGTCCAGAAACACATCGCCGTATTTGGCCAAAATCAATAGGGCCGTGCCGGTGAGGTCCGTCCGCGGCGGAAGAACATAGACCAAGTCATCGTACATTCCCGGAAGCCCACCGGCGTGCTGAAGGGCGTGTTTAAGGACGATCTCGTCTTGGTCTCCACCGACACCGGTGTAGCCACCAGACCGATCGATAGAGATCCCGGAATGAACCCCGCGGAACAGGTGATCTGGCGGGAATCGGAGCGTGAAGCCAACGCGGCTGGCCTCCAGTCGCCCTCGCTGGCTGCCCTGCAAATGGACACCCACATCGTAAAAGATTTCCTTCTCATCTTGGATCACCGTGGCGCGGAGGAACTCGTTGCTCATGACGTTGGTCTCGGCGTGAAGCAGCACGAGGTCGGCGGGCGTCATGAGGAGGCGAAGGTTGTGCAGCGATCCCAGTCGCTCCCGCCCATCGGCCACGCCCACCAGGGCCCGTGACTGAGGGCCGGCTGCTGGAAACCAGGCGGTTACTCCTCGGCCGTCAGTGGCCTCAACGTAGAACTGCAGGGTGGAACCCGCAGGCAAACCGGGAATCGTGGCGCTGATTCGGCCTGCGCTGTCCAACGAGACCGCCTTGGACTGCCAGGCGGCCCCAGTGACCGACCAGAAGAGGCGCGCGCTGGCGACACCATCGGGATCTGAGGCAACCGCCGTGACCGTCACCGCCTGACCGACCGCAGGGACGGCCGGTGAGTGACTTAGCGATTCAAAGGTAGGGCCGAGGTTCGCCGTCTTCCGGGAATTGGGGGATCCGGGGGTTCCAGCCCGAGTGGGCCGGGGCAACTCCGTGGTCTTGGCCACTCGGTTAAAGTAGAGCCGAGTGTTCAGTCGCGGGCATCCCTTCAGAAAGCGGGCACGGAACGACACTTCGTACTCGCGCCCATTCACCACCGCCTTGTTGCCGGCCAGGGTGGTTTCGATGTGGTTGTGCATGTGCTCGGTGGGACCGGTCGCTACCAGGTGCAGCACGTGGTTTCCGGGCAAATTGGGATCTTCGATGACCCGGCTGAGGCGATGAGTCCCGAGGCAGCGCCAGGAGGTAATCCCCAGTTCGAAGTCACCATTCTTGAGCAATGAAATGGCCGTGGCCGTGCCCGGCGATTCGATGACCTGCAAGTCGTCGATGAGGCATTCACCCGCATCGAGCAGCCCCAGCACCCATTCGTTCCAGAGCGTAGGTCCAGGCGAGGAGACCGCGCGCGCTCGGTAAGTATGGCGAACCCATTCCGAGCGAGCGGATTCGTCGCTGGCAGCCCACGCCTCCGGCGAGGCGTTGTCAGCCTCGGCATCCCGCAATTCGAGGCTGGAGCCAGCCCCGTCGGCCTCCTCCGGCCAACGCCCGGAATCGGCATATTCCACGAGGTCGGCGGGATTTCCGGCCGCATCAACGAGCACCAGTCGCTCCCCGGAGTTGGAGAGTTTCCCTTCGAAGGGACCGACAACCTGAGTGCCCGGATTTTCGGAGCGCAGGAGTCCTGGGTTTTCAGCGACGAGCAACAGTTGTCCTGCTTTCAGCGTCGTGCCGGCGGGGAACCGGAAGCCGATGCCCTCGGCGAAATTCCAGCCCGACAAGTCGATATCGGAGGTGCTGCGGTTGAGGAGCTCCATCCAGCTGCCAGAAACCGATCCGTCGGGCGGGTGATAGAGGATTTCGTTGAGAACTACCTCGCGGTGGAGACGCACCTGGTTGGTTTGTCCCGGACTCGGCGCGGATGGGAATCGCCAGGGACCGGTGCCATCAGGATGGCGAGCCTGGGCTTGGGAGCCGAGTACCACGGCATCCAGCACGCTCTCGTCGTTCGTAGATTCCAAGACGAGGTGGTCGCCCCGCTCTGGTCGGAAGCCTAACTGGGACCATGTCACCGACCGGACTCCGCCGGGGACCAAACTTGTGCCCGTCGGAAAGGTGTAGGCTCCAGCAGAGCTTCCGGTGGATGTGATCCGAAGGCCATCCAGGGGCCGGGCTTCTAGGCTAGTGTTAGCGACCTCGACAAAAAAACCCACGCCAGGGGCGGACACCTCGTTGAACCGGAGTCCGACTCGCGAGGAGTCCTGCGTTTCCTGCACAGCAAGTTCTGCCTCGAACCACAGGTCCGTAATTCCGTCGGTAGCCTGATGCAATTCTATGGCCAAGATATTGGTGCCAGTCCGCAGGCTGCCGGGTGGCAAAGAAATCTCCACGGGCGACGGGACTCCTGGCTGGGAGGCCAGAGCGGGCGTATCGGATTTCAGTGTGCCAGTCGGCAGGTTGCCCCGGTGGACCTCACGGCCATTCAGGTAGAAGGCTGCCCCATCATCGTAAGTGGTCCGGAGTTTCAGTCGCGCCCGAGCCAAGTTGGGTGGAATCACGAACCGAGTCCGAAAATAAGCCGCCTGGGTCACCGAAGGGGTCAGGCGGCTATCAGGATTAAATCGGCTGCGGGCCGTGCCCTGCAACAGCGCCCGAAAACCTGCCGGATTAGGTGAGTTGGAGTCATTGGCCCAGAGGAACTCGAGCGTGTTGGTGCCCGTCGTGAATCCGGAACTGACGTTGAACACCGGGCTGAATGATTGAAATCCCTCGAAGCTCAGGCCGATGCTCCGGCCGTTGAGCAGCACGGACGTAATCCGGTTGTCGGCGGCGGCTCGGACCTGGAGTCGCGCGGAATCCGGCGCGAACGCAGAGAGATCAAATTGGGTCCGGTAGCGGTAATTGCCCGCCGCGACGCTGGCGGTTCCCGGGTGGACCGGTCCCAGCCATTGCGAGCTGGAATCATTGGCCATCCAGGCCGGATGTCCCTCAATTACCAGGGCCGGGGATGGCGGTGGCGGAGAAACGACCTGTGCGGAGGCCAGCACCGTGTAGTGCGTATCCCGGGTGCCCGCAGTCAATGCCTTCCGGGAGTCCGACATACCGGTGGAGAACAGGGTAGGGATGGCACTTTCAGTTCCGGTGGGAGGAGAGGCGTCCCCACCAAAAAACGGGGCTGTTGCCGACCTCCAGTTAGAATCCAATCCGTTGGAAGAAAACCAATCAGGCCCGGGGATAGACGCCGAAACCAGGACCTCCCAGCCTCGGGATGCAGAAACGAGAACGGGCGGACTTTCGGAACCTGGGCTGGGAAAGTTGCGGCTGCCTGGGGATCCGCCGCGCTGGGAGCTCGGTCGCCAGTGGGACACGACTGCAGTGGAGGTCGATTCTTCAATTTTGGCCAAACTGGGGCCATGGCCATCGGGAGCCACGGGCCATTCCGAGCCGGTGCCATACGAGAGCTCGTCCATCAGCCGTTGGTTATTGTTTCGCAGCTCCAGCGTCTCCCCGGAATTGGAAAGGCGCCCTTGATAAGGGCCGACCACGTTGGTGACGCCCAGTTCCAGGAGCGCGCCCGGGTTGGCCGCAACGACCAACTGAGCACCGCCTTGCAGGACTGTTCCCCGGGGAAACAAGTAGGTGATGCCTCCAGCCAGTCGCCATCCGGAAAGGTCCATGCTGACCGCCATTTGGTTGTGCAGTTCGACCCACTCGTAAAAGGGCTCCCGATCTGCGGGATGGTAGTGCACTTCGTTGAAGACGACGGTGCTGTCGGCCCGTGAGATCAACGAGAGAGTGCTAGCGAGGATTGCGATGCAGAGCTTCCAAAGGAGCCTCGCCCGGCGGTGCATCCATGGAGTTCGAGTGAGCAGGTGGGCCATCAGGGAATGGTTGCAGGCAAAAATAGACGGGGAGGCGTTGTGAGCTGAAAATCCGTCCCGCTTTCCGGCAGCGTCAAGGGTAGAAATCTCTCCTTGAGCCACACTGGCGTTGCGAGCGCTGACACTCTAGGGTCCGTCTCATGCGTGCGGATGTATCCATGAAGCAGGGAGTCCAAAAGAGACTTCGACGGGGTCTTCGATTTCTCACCATTTTTTTGGCTACAGCATGGCTGGGCTCCAGTCCGGGATTCTGGTCTCCGCTGATGGCTCAATCCACCGCACCGACAGCGGTTCCCCGCGGCAAGCCGATCAAGCCTTTGGCAGGCCAGACCCAGGCGGTGGATCCAAAGGTCGACTCTTCCAAAGAGTCCGTTACGACCAACACACCGGCTGCAAAACCTGGCTTCGCATCCGTGGGATTCGATGTCCTGGCCACCTTCAAGTACGAGGTGCCTGAAGACGCTCCGGCCTCGAAGACCAATGCCCCGGCGGCCGATCCGGATACCCAGATTCCCGCCAAAGTGAAGGCGTTCAGCGGCAAGAAGGTGGCTGTGAAGGGCTTCATGCTGCCCTTGAAAGTAGAAGGGGGCCTGGTGACCGAGCTGCTGCTCATGCGAGACCAGTCCATGTGCTGCTTTGGTACCGTTCCCAAGATCAATGAATGGATTGCAGTCAAGATGACCACGTCCGGAATCAAGCCCGTGATGGATCAGGCTGTAACTCTCTATGGCACGCTCAAAGTTGGAGCCATGCGCGAGAATGGTTACCTGGTAGGGATTTATCAGATGGATGCCGACACGATCGACAGGCCTCCGGGATCGTAAGGGCTAGGAATCTTTCCGGGCTTCCAAGAAGCGTTTGAGCGCTTGGGCCATGGTGCCACCAAAACCGTCTACCTGTTCGATCTCGTGGATGGGCGCGATGCGCAGTCGTTGAATGGATCCAAACCGCCTCAGTAGGGCCTTTTTACGGGCATCACCAATGCCCGGAAATTCATCCAGGATGCTCTCGCTGATCTTCTTCAGTCGCAGTTGGGCATTGTAGGTGTTGGCAAACCGATGGGCTTCATCTCGGACTCGCTGGAGGAGCTTGACCGCAGCGCTGTCCAGCCCGGGCCGTAGCGGATTTTTTTCGCCCGGCAGATGAATTTCTTCGAACTCCTTGGCCAGGCCCAAGATCGGTATATGTGAGAGCCCGAGCTTTGCGAGTTCGGCACAGGCCATATTGAGTTGCCCCTTACCACCGTCGATGAGGATTAGGTCTGGCAACCGCGGTCCCGCCGAAATCTTCGGGATCCAGGGACGCTCCGGGGATTCGGCTACGATGCCCTCTGCTGGGAGGGAATCTTCGGGGGAATCTTCTACCGAGTCTTCCTGTTCGAGAGGGGTACTAGCGAGGGTGGGTGTCGTGGAATCTTGGAGCTCCCGTTTTAGGCGGCTGTACCGGCGCTGAATGGTCTCAGCCATTGAGGCGAAGTCGTCCTGGGTGCTCACCGTCTTCATCCGGAACCGACGGTAATTGGACCGGTCGGGACGCCCATGCCAGAAACTGACCATCGATGACACAATGAAGGTGCCGCTGATGTTGGAGATGTCGAAGCCCTCGATCCGGGCCGGAGGTTCGGCGAGGCCGAGCAGTCGCCCGAGTTCGCGCAAGTCGGATTCCGGGTGGACAGCCACAGGCAAGGTGTAGGGAATGCGCTCGAACTTCTCAGTCTTCAGCGTGGTGCGCTTGAGGTCTTCCAGCGCATCGCGGAGCTGGGCTGCTTTCTCGAAGTCGAGGTTGGCAGCCGCCTTGCGCATCTCGCTCTCCAGTTCGCTGCGGAGCTCCTCGGTGTGCCCTTCGAGGAACCCGATCCCGGCACGGACTTGTTCTAGGTACTGTTCACGGGTGACGTTGGCGATGCACGGAGCCGTGCAGTGCTGGAGGTTTCCATACAAGCAGTGCCGGTAATCCGACTCATTGGGGTGCAACGGTCGGCAGCCCCGCAGCTTGAACTTTCGCCGCATGAGGGTCAGCGCCCGACGCACGCTGCCCGAATGGGCGAAGGGACCGAAGTAGAGGCAGCCGTCGTCCTTCCGCAGGCGCGTCAGCGTGAAGCGGGGAATGGGGTCGTTGAGGTTGACCTTTAAGAGGAGGAACTGCTTGTCGTCCTTGAGGTCGATATTGAAGCGCGGCTGAAATTCCTTAATGAGCCGGCTCTCTAACAGCAACGACTCCGCCTCGTTCTTGACCATGTGCCAATCGAAGTCGTGGATGGCATCGACCAAGGCGTTGAACTTGAGATCCCAGCCCATGCGCCGCGAGGGGTGGAAGTACTGGGAGACCCGCTTGCGAAGGTCGCGAGCCTTCCCGATGTAAATGACCGTGCCGAATCGGTCTTTGTGCAGGTAGACACCAGGACGGTGCGGTACCGTGGACAATTTATTTCGAATGTGGTCAGTGATCGGCATGGGCCCCGGACGGCTGGATCCGGACCGGATCATCACCATTCACTGTTTCCTGGAGTTTCGCCAGTCGGAGGCTGCGAAGAAACCCGGAGAACCCGAGAAAACCGCGACGCGGGACTGGCTATTTTAGGTCTTCGCCGGCGAGACCGCCAACGGTCCAGTCGAGGTTGTAAATGAGCTTCGCACCGTCTTTGAATGGCGCATTCAGCCGGTCGTACAAGGCGAATTCGCTATGCCCATCGACGAAGAGCAACGACATGCCCCGGGGCCCGTGAGCGGCGGCTCCGGTGCCCTTGTAAATGTCGTTCCATTTGCCCCGATTGCTGGAAAAGCAGGGCGAGATGGCTTTTTTAGTGGGAGACTGGACATCGGAGACCTTGCGAACTTGAAGGGCGGAGCTGTCGTTGTTGTGGTAGAACTGGTTGTAGTAGTAATACGAACAGGGGAAGAGCAGCTCGTTGGTCTTGATGGGGTAATTGTTGGCCATCGTCCATTCGAGGTTGAATCCACGCCCTTTTTCCGACGGGCAAAAGTAGAAGGATCGCGCGTTGGTGCTGATGTACGGATCCATCAGCTTGAGGTAATCGATGAACCCCATTTGGGGCCAATCACGACCCGAGTAAGGAAATCGGTCGTTCGAGTCGCCGGTGTACATGGCGAAGGTCATTCCGATTTGACGGAGGTTGGAAGTGCACCGCGCCTGCAAGGCCTTGGTCTTTCCCTTGGCCAGTGCGGGGAGGAGCATTCCGGCCAAGATGGCGATGATGGCCACGACCACCAGCAGCTCGATGAGAGTGAAGGCGAGCCGGGAGGAGGTGCGGGTCAAGGTTGAAGGCTTCATGGCGAGGGTCCGGAAGATGGTTTCCATCCAACTCCTCGAGAACACGGCAGGCAACGGCAAAAGGATTGGCCTGAAACGGCTAGGGCAATCTTGGCACCCGCAACTCGGTGCCTTTTAATTCCACAAGCGACATTCCGCGGCCAAAGTTCACACTGGGCCTATGTGGCTGCGGTTTCGAGGGTGGTGCTTTTTTTATGCGTCGGCGATGGCCTGGGCGGACGCCCGATGGATTCCGGTGACGGAGTTTCACTCGTTTCAACGGGAGTCGCCCAATGGTTCTGCGTGGGTCTCGCAGGAGTGGAAGTCTTCGATACCGTTCCGCGAATTGGTGGTCTCATGGAATCTCCGCACAGACGCCGATCTGGAGATCGAGTGCCAAGTTCAGAGCGCAGGGCACTGGAGCCGGTG
>Ga0209617_10000498_pt1 | contig 17189 bp, 19 predicted proteins | sample LakEriepJuly2011_2_FD_187459 | JGI IMG/M metagenome (GOLD analysis project Ga0209617, IMG submission 187459) | Freshwater microbial communities from dead zone in Lake Erie, Canada - CCB epilimnion July 2011 (SPAdes) (version 2) | ecosystem: Environmental > Aquatic > Freshwater > Lentic >...
TTCTTTTTTCTCTTCTAGTTTCTTTTTTTCGATTTCTTTTTTGAGTGCAATGTCAGCCGCTTCACGCTCAGCCGCTGCATTGACCTTGGGCACTGCGGGTGGCGGTGGAGGCGGTTCTGGTTTCACCTCGGGTTTTGGTTCTGGTTTCTGTTCAACGGCCTTCACAGGCTCAGGCGGCGTTGGCTCCGGTTCATTGGCGGCTGGTGCAGCCTCTAAGGGTACGGCAGACCATAGCTCTGCAGATGCAGACAAATTGTTGGGCTCGGTTTTCCATTGAACGCCCAAGGCAATTGCGATCAGCAGCAGCAAGTGCATGAACAAGGCAAAAGACAAAGAGCGACCAAACCCGCCAACGGGTGGTGGTGCAAACTCATTGTGTGCGGTGGCGTTCATGCGTTGTGAGTGATCTTCATGAGAAGGTCTGCGAGATCAAGGCGCTAGCTGAACAGACAAGCCCACACGCTGAATGCCAGCGCGTTGAAGGGTGTCCATCACCTTCACCACTGTTTCGTATTTCACATTCCGATCGGCGCTGATGACCACCGCAGAATTGGCTTGACCTGTTTGAGCCTGAAGCACCAAGTTGGCCAAACTTTCTAGCTTGGTTTTTTGAGTCTTGTTGTCGTTCAGCATCTCAAGACTGTCGTCTTTCTGAACCACAATTTGAATCACTTGATCGGGCAGCTTGGCTGCTTTGCCCACACTGGGCAAGTCGATCACACTGGGTGAGATCATGGGTGCCGTGACCATGAAAATAATGAGTAGCACCAACATCACATCGATGAAAGGCACCATGTTGATTTCATTGATGGTGCGCCGTCCGCGGCCGCGAGAGGAAACAGCAGGCATGTGTGTGCTCCCTGAAAATCAGTGGCCAGAGGCCGAGAGACCCGACCCAGATGTTCCCGCGCCCGCTGAGCCCCCCAAACTTCTTTGCAAAATATTGGAAAACTCTTCAATGAAGGTTTCTAATTTGATGGCCACTCGGTCAATGTCGCGTGCAAATCGGTTGTAAGCCACCACAGCAGGAATGGCCGCAAACAAGCCGATGGCAGTGGCGACCAATGCCTCAGCAATGCCGGGCGCTACCGTTGCCAAAGTCACTTGTTGCATGCTGGCAAGGCCCGTAAAGGCGTGCATGATGCCCCACACCGTACCAAACAAACCTACATAAGGAGAAACGGAGCCTACTGAAGCTAAAAAAGACAATTGCGCTTCAGCCACATCCATCTCTCTTTGGAAACTGGCTCGCATGGCGCGACGTGCGCCATCAAGCAAAGTGCCAGGGTCGGCGATGCGACGTTCACGCAGTTTTTGATATTCGCGCATGCCGCTGGCAAAAATACGCTCCATGGGTCCGGACAATTTAGCGTTTTGAACAGCCGCTGAGAACAATTCGTTCAAGCTGGTTCCCGACCAAAACTGCTGTTCAAATTCTTCGTTCAAAGTTTGAATGCGTTTGATAGCGGTGAGCTTGCGCACAATGGCCGCCCAGCTTGAAATGGAGATGGCCATGAGGATAAGCATCACCAGTTGCACCACAAAGCTGGCATGCAACACAAGTTGAATGATGGACATGTCTTGGTTCATTGAAGTGCTTCCAATATTTGGGCCGGAATGCGCCCGGGTTTCATGGTTTGGGTGTCAACCCAGCCAATTCGAATGGTACCCTCTGCCAAAAGCTTGTGCTCACCGTTGACAGAGTGCCAAGCTTGCTGAGACAGCACCAAGCTGGCGCGGCCAGCTTCTGAGGTTTGCGCAGTGACTTCGATCAAATCATCGAGTCGTGCAGGAGAGAAATACTTGATATGAGTTTCGCTGACCACAAACATGCCGCCGCTCTTGTCTTTCAACGATTGTTGTTCAACCCCCAAAGACCGCAGCCACTCAGTGCGGGCACGTTCAAAAAACTTCAAGTAATTGGCGTAGAAAACAATGCCACCGGCGTCGGTGTCTTCCCAGTAAATTCGAATTGGAAAGGTGAAGATGGCTTTCATGCGCGGGCGCGACCTGCTTGCCTATCGGCTTGAACTTCATGCGGACGCAGTTGGGGCGCCAGACCCTCCAACACAGCGTTCACATACTTGTGGCCATCGGTGCCGCCAAATTCTTTGGCCAACTCAATGCACTCATTGAGGCTCACGCGCCAGGGCACATCGAGGCAATGCTTCATCTCGAAAACACCAATCCACATGGTGGCGCGTTCGATAGGCGAAATTTCAGCCATGCTGCGATCTAGCAAAGGCAGAATGAGTTTGTCTAATTCTGAGGCCTGCTCGGCGCAGCCATAAAGCAACGCATCGTAGTGGGCGGAATCGGCTTTGTGAAAGCCAGACAAATCCCGCGTGAACACATCGATGTCTGAGGCTTCATTTTTGCCCACCAGCACTTGATAAAGAGCTTGAAGTGCAAATTCGCGTGCTCGACTTCGAGCCGATTTGCTGGCTGACTTGCCAGGTTTTCGGCTGGCTGCTTTGCTGGGTTTGACAGTCTGATCCAGTGCTGCAGAATTTTCAGGCAATTCGCTCATGCCAGTTCCTCGTCGTCTAACTCATCGTCATCCACAGACAAGTCTTCCAACAGCATGGCCATTTCGACGGCGACACGAGCGGCATCACGCCCCTTCTCTGTTTGTCGTGCAATGGCTTGCTCTAAATTCTCGGTCGTCAAAATGGCATTGGCAATGGGTACGTTGTAGTCAAGGGCAATGCGGCTCACGCCAGCGGCAGATTCATTGGCTACCAATTCGAAGTGATAGGTTTCGCCGCGAATGATGCAACCCAATGCAATCAAGGCGTCGTACTCGCCGCGCTCGGCCATGGCTTGCAAGGCAATGGGCACTTCCAAGGCGCCCGGCACCAACACATGATCGATGTCGTGCACGCCCAAGGCTTCCAGTTCCTGAATGCAAGCCACAGCCAATGCGTTGGTGATGCCGTCGTTAAAGCGGGCTTGAACAATACCGATGTGCAGACCTAAGCCTTCCAACTCTTGTTCAATACCTTTGTCTGCGCCTTGCATATTTATTCCTTAGGGATGTAGCCGGTAACTTCAACGCCATAACCCGCCATGCTGGGCATGCGTCGGGGTTGACCCATCAGTTTCATTTTGTGAACGCCACACTCGCGAACAATTTGGATGCCCACGCCGTAGGTGCGCAAATCCATTTTGCTTTTATTGGGCGCCTGTGCCGAACGAGCGCGACCTTCAAACTGCGCCAGCAATTGGTCTGCGCTTTCGCCGCAATTGAGCAGCACAGCCACACCGTGCCCTTGCTTGTTGATGTAGTTCAAGCTGTTTTCCAAGCTCCAAGAGTGCATTCTGCGACCCACTTCTAAAACATCGAAGACAGACAGGGGTTCATGCACGCGAACAGGCACTTCTGAATCTGCTTGCCATTTGCCTTTGACCAAGGCCAAGTGCAAGGATTGGCTGGGCTTGTCTTTGAAAGCGTGCGCTGTGAACTCACCGTGAGCAGTTTGCAAGATGCGCGTGCCTACTTTTTCCACCAATGACTCGGTGCGACTGCGGTACGCAATGAGGTCGGCAATGGTGCCAATTTTGAGGCCGTGCTCTGCTGCAAAAATTTGCAGGTCGGGCAAGCGCGCCATGGTGCCGTCGTCTTTCATGATTTCGCAAATCACGGAAGAGGCACTGCAGCCAGCCATGGTGCCCAAATCGCAACCGGCTTCGGTATGGCCTGCACGCATCAATGCGCCACCGTCCACCGCCTGCAATGGAAAAATATGGCCCGGTTGAACCAAGTCTTTGGCGGTGGCATTGGCAGCCACAGCGGCCTTGATGGTCAGTGCACGGTCGGCAGCAGAAATGCCAGTGGTCACGCCTTCAGCCGCTTCAATCGACACCGTAAAAGCCGTGCTGTAGACGGTGCCATTGCTGGTTGCCATAGGCGGCAATTTAAGGTGTTCGCATCGCTCGCGGGTAAGGGTAAGGCAAATGAGACCGCGACCAAAGCGGGCCATGAAGTTGATGGCCTCTGCCGTGATGTGGTCGGAGGCAATGAGCAAGTCGCCTTCGTTTTCGCGATCTTCGTCGTCCACCATGATGACGATGCGACCAGCGCGCAAGTCTGCGACGATGTCTTCTACCGGAGAAATTTGCACAGGCGTCAAGGGACTGCCAGAATTCGTCGTCATGTCACAACTTTCAATAGGACTTGCCATCCTGCAGGGCTGGCGAAACTGATGGGGTGGTCGCATCGTTACTGAGCATGCGCTCCACATAACGTGCGATCAAATCGATTTCCAAATTCACAGTGCTGCCTTTTTGCAAAGTGCCAAGCGCCGTGTTGTCGATGGTGTGCGGAATGAGGTTGATACTGAACTCGCAGCCATCTGCCGTGTCGGCCACTTTGTTCACGGTGAGGCTTACACCATTGATGGTGATGGAGCCTTTGTAGGCCAGGTATTTGCCCATGCCAGCGGGCGCTTGAATGCGCAGCTCCCAGCTCTCGCCCACTTGCGCAAAATGCGTGACGTGGCCAATGCCATCGACATGGCCCGACACAATGTGGCCGCCTAATCGGTCGTGGGCGCGCAATGCTTTTTCAAGGTTGACCTTGCCAAGCTGCGTCAGGCCACAGGTTTTGTCGAGCGACTCGGCTGACACATCGATGGTGAATTGATGCGCTGCCAGGTCAAAGGAAGTGACGGTCATGCAGGCGCCGTTGATGGCAATGCTGTCGCCCAAGCCAACGTCATCCAGGTAGCCCGCGGGCACCTCGAGAGTGAGTCGCTTGCCATGACTTAAAGAGCTGCCCAGGTCGTGGAGGGCGGCGATACGCCCCACGCCGGTGATGATTCCGGTAAACATGGTTGGTATTTTCGCAGGGATTGGGCCGGTTTAGGCCTGCACCCTGGCTAAAACCCGCAAATCTTTTCCGATTAACTGTGTTTCGGTGAACGCCAGTGACAGGCCTTGTGACAAGTCCTCCAGTGGACCCCAATGGGCCATGCCTTGGCCTAGGCCTAGCAATGTGGGCGCCAGGTAAACCAAAAATTCATCGACGCAAGATTCTCGGATGAGCGAGCCGTTGAGCTTGTGACCGGCCTCGACGTGCAGTTCGTTGACTTCTCGCTTGGCCAGATCGGCCATGAGGGCGGGCAGATCCACTTTGCCATGTTGATTGGGAAGTACCGTGATGTGGGCACCCAAGGCCTGGAGCGCCGCTCTTTTTTCAGGGTGGTCTTTGGCGGCGTAAATCCAGACTTTTCTGGGCGTTTGGCAGCCTGGTTGGCTGTGTTGAAACAATTTGGCCGAGGGGGGTGTTTCCATTTGGCTGTCGACAATGACCAAATGCGGCATGCGGGGGGCATCGCCGAGATTGGGGCAAAGGCGAAGGTCTAACAAAGGATCGTCTTCCAACACAGTGCCAATGCCAGTGAGGATGGCGCAGGCGCGCGCGCGCCAAGCATGGCCATCAGCTCGGGCATCAGGGCCGGTAATCCATTGGCTTTGACCGTTTTGCAGGGCTGTTTGTCCATCTAAGGAGGCTGCAATTTTCAGGCGGACCCAAGGTTTTTGACGCCTCATGCGGCTTAAAAACCCCGGGTTTTGTTGTTCTGCAAGAAGGGCACCCTGGCCCACCTCTACTTCCACGCCGGCGGCTTTCAAGCGATCAAAGCCTTGGCCTGACACCAAAGGATTGGGGTCTGCGAGGGCCGCCACCACTTTGCCAACTTTGGCTTGAATGAGTGCATCGCAACAGGGGGCGGTGCGGCCATGGTGAGAGCAGGGTTCTAGCGTGACATAGGCCGTAGCGCCTGCAACAGAATGACCGCGCCTTGCGGCATCTTGCAAGGCCGCAATTTCGGCATGATGTCCACCGGCCTGTTGCGTGTGGCCCTGCCCCAAAATTTGGCCCTTCGCATCCACAATGACACATCCCACCCTGGGATTGGGCGAGGTGATGCGCATGGCCTTGTCGGCCATGTTCAGGGCTTCCAGCATGAAGGGGTTGACGGACATGGGGGTCAATGTAGCAATCGGTAAGCTCCTAGGATACGACAAGTTAAAGGCCAACCCAAGTGGGGGTGCTGGCACGTCTGATGTGCCAAGCCAATTCGGCAGTGCTGCCTGGTGGGTTTTGGCTTGGCCATTTCACAGAAATTTGCAAAGTTTGAAGCAGATGGGGGTCTGTGCTTTGGTTTGAGATGGCCGTGATCTGCCAACTTCTTTCAAATTGAACGCCGGCTTCATTGCTCAGAGATTCGGCCTGCTGTGAGTTTTGAAACTGAGAAACGCAAACGACGGTTCGCACTTGCCAACATTCAGCAAAGTCTTGCGCCAAGCCACTGGCAAAATTTAAATTTCTCTGGGATTGTTGAGCAGCCATGCTGACAATGCTGAGCTGGAAGACCCCCACCAGTCCGAGGGCCAAAATGGCACTGGCAAAGACGGCCTCTAAAACCGTCAATCCACGCGGAAGATGTTGCTGAGGCTGTGACATGACTAGAAACCTCCATTTTTCCAAGAGCCAGAGACGCGCTGCACACGCCTTGCATCAATGCCATTGGGCCACTCAAAGTGATGTGCCTCAAAATTGACGGAGAGCTGGGGCACAGGGTTCTGGCATGCATTGGCACTTTGAAAATAAACCATGCCAGTGATGGCCGCTGAGTTGGCAATTTGGGGGCATTGAACAGCGCAAGCATTGGCTGAAAAAATGAGCACCACGGGCGCACTCTGTGAACCCAAGCTTTGGGTCCAAGTTTGCGGGCTGTCTATCCAATACACAGATCGGGTGGTTTGTGTTTGGCTTGTTAAACCATTTTGCGATTGAGCCTCTGAAATGGCTTTCAGTTGGGCAGGTGTGGTGTTGCCAAACAACTTGCGCCAATCGACAGGCACACACGCCGAAGTGTTGGTTGGGGGTGCGGGTTCAAGAACGGGGGGTATCCAAGGTGAGCTTATGGGAATGTAAACACTTTGTTGAACCGTAGCGCGGCTTCCATGGCCCGGCTGTTTGGCATTCAAACTTACTTGCACCCAGATTTTTACTTTGTGCGGAGCCAGTTTGACATCCCGTATAAAAAGCACAAATGAGTCGGCTGTGTCGATGGATTCTGGCCAGGTCAATTCTGCAATGTGCTTGTCAAATAAGCCCAAGCCTGCTCCTGTCCACTTTAAACATTGCCACTGCATCAACGCATGGCTTGAAGGACATTGGTTTTGACTTGCATTGCGCCAGAAAGCGGAGTCAATGGCAATGTCTTGTCCGGTGTAGATACTGTCAATTTGAGCAATGCTGGTTTCCAAAAGCGACTCACTGACGGCGAGGGCCTGGGCTGCATACAACTGGTGCTGGCTTCTTTGGGTTTCAGACATCACAGACTGCAAGGTCATCCAAGCGAGCAAGCTTGTGATGAAGATCAAACTGCTTGCAGTCCAAAGGGTGGCCATGCCGCTTTCTTGCTTCATGTGCCAGTGTGAGGACAATTGGGACCGAAATTGTTGGCACGGGTGCTTGCATTGCGCAGCTGAACAAGACGTTGAAATAAGACAGGCAAATGGGCTGAAGCCAATTGACTGCGCACGCTCAAATTCAAAAGAACCACTTGGTTGAGTGCGAAAGGATCACAGTGCAGCTGAACTTCGAACGCCAAAATGTCCAAATTTTGAAACTTGGTGAGTGCGGTCCAAACAACGGGTTTGCAGGAGGTTTTGATCTGAATTTGATTGGCATAGAACCTAAAACCACTGCACTCGTTGTTTTCTTTAAGTCCATTTTCGTTGCGATCAATGCTGAACAATATTTGATGTGCCGAGACATCAAAGTCCTCAGCTGCACCGCAAAATGGGCTAGAGCAAAAAGGACCTTGTGTGCCAAGGTTTGTGACCTTGCTGCTCTGAAAGTTGGCCCGTCGCAGATCGTGCACCAAGGTCTGCATCAAAACGCTGATCTCTTGCTGCGATCGACTGCTTTGCAAAATTTGTCTGCTGTGTTGCCATTGAAATTGGACCCAAAAAGTGGCTGCACTCAACACACTCAAGCCAATGGCAATGCCCACCATTAAATTCACCATTTAGAGACTCACCATTTCCAGCAATTGCCGGTGTCGCTCAATGCAGACCCATTGCTGGTTCTCAGCAACTGGGCGTTGGCTGACACATGAAGGCTCATGGTGCTGCAAGTTAAATCGCGGCTTTGCATGCCAACTGCCGTGGCATGCAGAGCGTAGCTGTGCGCGTTGCTGTTTTGAAGATTTAAGAGGTAATGTTTGGAAAGAGAATGCGAGTCCGGCCAGTTGAGTTCAGTCAATGTGCTTGCATATTCGGGTCGCAAACCTCGCCATTGCAATTGGCGCAAGTGCAATTGCATGAGTGAATTTTGGGCGTCTTGACGCCTGCTTGTTTGCCAGTGCAACTCAAGTTGCGGCAACGCAATGCCCATCAAGATGCCAATGAGCGCAATGCTTACCAGTAACTCGATCAGCGTAAAGCCTGCTGCTTCAGAACAGGCCAGTTGGTGCTTGGCTAGAGGGTTGATGGGCAGAGAGTTCATGGTCTGAGCATGCCCTGACTGTTGAACCGCCCAATGGCATTGTCTTGCACGCCCCCAAAATTGATAGTCAATGTGATTGCCTCGAAGTCACTCGCATCAAAACTAACAGCATGAAATTTTCTTTGAGTGTGATGGGATTCAGTCTGATCGAAACGCTTTTCATGCTGTTTGTTTTGGCCCTTCTGTTCAGCATGGCAGCGCCCTCATTTCAGTCAATACAAGCTCGAGTTCAAGTGCAAGCCGCTTCGCAAATGTTGTTAAGTGATGTTTTAAGCGCAAGAACTGAAGCGCTTCGCCGAGAGAGACGCGTCACGTTGTGTGTCGCAGCCTCGGATGTAGGCGCCAAAGCCACATTGCCCTCTGCTTGTGCTGCGGTGGGTGGTGTGTCTGCTTGGCATCAAGGTTGGTTGGTGTTTGAAGATGTCAACAGCAATGGTTTGTGGGATGCCGGTGAGGAGTTGCTGCAGCAGCGATCTCGTTTGAGCTTGAAGGTCTCTGCCGCAGGAAATATCACGGTGGGTCGGTATGTGTCGTTTGGGGCCAGTGGCCGCAGCTTAAGCTTGAATGGTGCATTTCAAGCAGGAACGATCACGGTATGTGAGCAGGGCGCAAAGGCCAAAGAAGCTTGGTTGTTGGTGGTCAATGCGGTGGGGCGGCCCCGCTTAGAAAAAGGGCAGATTGCGATCTGCCCTTGAATTACTTACTCACTTCATCCACCAGCAATTTGAAGTCATCAATGTCTTCAAAGCTTCGGTACACACTGGCAAATCGAACGTAGGCTACTTTGTCGAGTTTTTTGAGTTCGCGCATGACCAGCTCGCCAATTTTGTTGGAAGCCACTTCGCGTTGTGCCAAGTTCAGCAGCTTTTCTTCAATGCGCTCGATGGCTGAGTCGACTTGCTCTGTGCTGACCGGTCTTTTGCGCAAGGCCAAGTTCATGCTGGCAAGCAGTTTGATGCGCTCGTATTCAATGCGCCTGCCGTCTTTTTTGACGATGGCTGGAAAATTAACCTCTGGTCGCTCGTAGGTGGTGAAGCGTTTTTCGCACGCCGCACACTGACGGCGGCGGCGAATAAGATCGCCATCTTCAGCCAGACGTGTCTCGACCACTTGGGTGTCGTTATGGCTGCAGAAGGGGCACTTCATTTGTAAACAGGGAAACGGGCGGTCAAGGCATTGACCTTGGCACGCACGGCTTCAATGTTGGCAGGGTCGTTGGGGTTGTCCAGCACATCGGCAATCAGGTTGGCCGTGATGCGCGCTTCTTCATCCTTGAAGCCACGGGTGGTCATGGCGGGGGTGCCAATGCGCACGCCGCTGGTGACCATGGGTTTTTCAGGGTCGTTGGGGATAGAGTTTTTGTTGATGGTCATGTGCGCCTGGCCCAAAGCAGCTTCGGCCACCTTGCCTGTAATGCCTTTGGAGCGCAGATCAACCAGAATCACATGGCTTTGTGTGCCGCCACTCACAATGCGCAGACCGCGCTGGGTGAGTGTTTCTGCAATGATCTGTGCGTTTTTGACCACTTGTTGTTGGTAGGCTTTGAAATCGGGGGCCATGGCTTCTTTGAAGGCCACAGCCTTGGCTGCGATGACGTGCATGAGAGGGCCGCCTTGGAGGCCAGGAAAGATGGCGCTGTTGATGGCTTTTTCGTGCTCGGCTTTCATCAAGATGATGCCGCCGCGAGGACCGCGCAAGCTCTTGTGAGTCGTTGACGTCACAACATCGGCGTGTGGCACAGGGTTTGGATAAACGCCAGCCGCGATGAGGCCTGCATAGTGGGCCATGTCAACCAAGAAAATAGCGCCGACATCCTTGGCCACTTTGGCGAAGCGGGCAAAATCAATGTGCAAGCTGTAAGCCGAGGCACCCGCAATGATCAACTTGGGTTTGGACTCATGTGCCTTCTTTTCCATGGCATCGTAGTCAATGGCTTCATTGGCATCGAGGCCATAGCTCACCACATTGAACCACTTGCCGCTCATGTTGAGGGGCATACCGTGTGTGAGGTGGCCACCTTCGGCCAAGCTCATGCCCATGATGGTGTCGCCAGGCTTCAAGAAAGCCAAGAACACGGCTTCGTTGGCAGATGCGCCGCAATGGGGCTGCACGTTGGCTGCATCGGCGCCAAAAATTTGTTTGATGCGGTCGATGGCCAATTGCTCTACAACGTCGACATATTCACAGCCACCGTAATAACGCTTGCCTGGATAGCCTTCGGCATATTTGTTGGTGAGTTGTGAGCCTTGAGCGGCCAAGACGGCAGGCGAGGCATAGTTTTCGCTGGCAATCAGTTCAATGTGATGCTCTTGGCGGGCGTTCTCAGCCTGAATGGCTGCGAAAATTTCGGGATCGGTTTGTTCAATCAGAATGTTTCTTGAATACATGGCAGGCCTTCAAAGGATGGTTCCTTGCTGAATTGAGGCACAAATGGCCGCAAAGTGGCAAGGGCTGCCCAGGCGAACGGCTGAAACCTTGTGCCATCAAGTCCCGGACAAGGTGCACGCTTCCCAGTGGTTGAGGATGGCGCAATGCTCATCCATTTCCACGTCAGAACTTGGTTTGCTATGAGAGCAAGGCCAGGATCCTATCGCCAGTTGCGTACACCGTAAGTGTAGCCGAGGAGGGGGTCAATCCGTTTGAAAAGACGCCATTTGGCAGTCCTTTTGCGCTGTCTTTTGCCAAAAGACCCTATTTTTTTGAGTTGGGTTTGGCGTCTGCGGCTACCTTGGGGAGAGCTTGCTTTAGACGCTCTTGCTCGACTAAAACGCGCGAAACATATTCAGTTTCCAATGAAACCGATTCTTCGCCTGCTTTGTAAAGACGCAAGCCCTCTTCAATGCTGCCTGTCAGTTTGATGCATTCTTTCAGGATTTTGACGCCAATGCGCAAATTGGTTTTGGGGTCAAAAATAGCCATCACGCCGCCATACGGGGTGAATTGTTCTGAATGCTCTTCTTGCAGGACTTGCATCAGGCCCTTGGCGCCAGAAGAGCTGTTGGCAAAGGGATTGAAATTGGACTCTACGCCTATGACCGCCAAAATGAGGGTGGGGTCAATTGAAGCCCGATCGGCCAAGTCAAAGACCTCCAGCATCAAGGCATTCGTGGGTTCGGGCGCAATTTTGTACTTGCTCCTAACAGCTTGAACAAGGGCCATTTGAGCCGGGTTGAGGTCCGTGGCCGATGCGGCAAAACTTCTTAGCAAAATTTGCTGTTGCTCGTCTTGAACTTCAGTGATTTGAAGGCGTGTAAACAGCCAGCCCTGTACGCTTTGAAACGTCAAGGTTCGGACCTCTGGCCGAGCCAGCGCCAGCATGCAAAGAATCAGCGCCATCAAGCCCAACAGCGCAAAACTGTGGTGAGAAATGTTCACAAAGCCCCGCGCAATGTCGCCTGCAAAGGTCTGAATTCCCCGCCAAAGACGAACAGTCCATTGGCTTGTAGAGTCGTGAAGGGCAGGTTGGGGCACGGTAAAAGTAAAAGTGGCTGAACTCGGTATTATAAAAATAATCGAAAATAGATGCTTTGGACATATCGAGGTGCGCCATCCTCGGTGAAAATAGCTTCTTTATCTTTTTTGTGTTGTGACTGTGACTCCTTCATCTCCTAAAACCTCAGACGTTCAAGCATTAGACAACTTGACGGGAGGCGCCTTTGTCGCTCAAACATCCGGTGAGCGCACTTCCAAATTGCGCGAATGGCTTCTGACCCATCCTTCACAAGAAGATTTGCAACTCGTCTACAAAGAAATATCGACCAGGGACAAAGGTGCGGCCAAAGTCCTGCGCGAAAAGCTAGATGAGATTAAACGCTCACACGGACAAGACGTCCTGGCCGCAGAGTGGGCCGAGCGTGCCAATGCCATGCTCACTGCATCGCGTTTGAACATTGCCGATGCCATGGCATGGCAGCGTGATGCCGCCAAAGCGGGTGCCCCTTTGTCGCGTGAACCCCTTGCCAGTCTGAAGTTGCAGTTGAATGAAAAAATCAAAGCGGTTGAAGATTTGCAACACCAAGTGATGGTGCAGCGCGAAACCGCTGTGTTGCTGGCGCAGCGCATTGAAGTCCTGTCTACCAAAAGCTTGAAAGAGGCAGACGCTGCCAACGAGCTGCTGCAGTCTGATGTGGCGCACTGGCAGCAACAAGCCCACGCACTGACAGAAGATACTTCGTGGCACAGTGTTGATTTGAAATTCCCCCCTCAACTCGAAGCCTCACAGCATCAGCTGAACAGTGTTTGGGAGGCCTTTGAGGCAGCTTTGTTTCAAGCCAAATCAGCCCGCAACGATGCCAATGAACCGATGCCATCCGTGCCAGTCTGGGCAGAAGAAATTCGGGTGGGTCGTGGTGGACAAGCAGGTCACAATGAACCAGCGCATGCACAGCAGATGTCGGAGACTCCTTCAGCATCAGTCGAAGGCGCTCAAGAAGCAGCTGTCGAAGCCAAGCCAGCCAAGACGCCCAAAGTGAGCAACACCAAAATGGACCCCGCGCAGCGTTTGGCATTGCGCGAGGCAGCCAATCAAGTTGTCACAGCTGCCATGACTTTGTTGGTAGCTGAAAACAATGAAGCAAACTTGTTGGCATTCAAGCAAGCCCTCAAAGAACATGGCCGCAACATGGACACCCAAATGGACTTGAAGGTCCATGAAGCCTTGATTGCTGCGGGTGAGTCAGAGGGCTGGCAGCGCCATGTGGCCGATCAATTGCGTTTGGCGTTGGTCTTGAAGGCTGAAGGCTTGTTCAAAAAAGTACCGTTGAAAGTGCCGCTTCAAACTGAAGTGCCGAGCGAAACTGAAGCGGCCAGCACTGAAACGGCCAGCACTGAAACGGCCAACCCTGTAGCGGCCAACCCTGAAGAGCCTGTGCAAGCAATTGCGCCAAAAGCAGAAGAGTTTCAACTCGAACCCACGTTGGGTGGCAGAAAGATGCAAGACGCCTTGCGTCAATTGCGTGAAGAGTGGAAAAAGGCAGACCAGGGTGGCTTGCCCAACCATTCTTTGTGGAAGCGCTTTGATGCTGCGTGCAACAACGCCTACAAAGTGGTTCAAGCTTGGTTAGACAAAATTAAAAACGAAGCCAGTGAGCACCGCGCTCAACGCCTTTCCCTGATTGAAGAGGTCAAGGCATGGGGTGAAGCCAACGCCCAAAACTCAGATTGGCGCATGCAATTGCGCACGCTTCATCAGTTTGGTGATCGTTGGCGCTCTGCGGGTCATTTGAGTGAAAAGGCATTTGCAGAATTACAACCGCTTTGGAAGCAGGCTTTGAACAGCGCTGCGGCACCCCTAGAGGCTGCGCAAAAAGCCAGCACCGAACGCCGTCAAGCCTTGATTGCGGAGGCCGAGCAACTTGGATCTGCTCCCATGTTGCGGGTTGATGCTGTCAAAGCATTGCAGCAAAGTTGGCAAACCGAAGCGCAAAGTGTGCCCATGGATCGCCGCATTGAGCAAAAAATGTGGGAAGCTTTCCGCAAACCCATTGATGAAGCTTTTAGTCGCAAGACAAGCGCTCGCGAGCAAGTTTCTGCCGCTCCCTTGTCTGCTCACGACAGGTTGGTTTTAGACGCCTCCAACGCTTTGAAAGCGGCCAACGCGTCAGGCGATGTCCAGAAAATCAAGGCAGCCATGGCGGCTTTGGATGCCGCACTGAAGGGGCAGGCCCATGCCAATGCCACAAGCAATGCCACAAGCAATGCAGATTCAAATGCCAATTCCCAAGAGGCGACTGCGCCTGCTGAGTCAGATCTCAATGCGGTTGCGACTGCAGAAGGCGCTATACAAGGGGTTGCAGAAGGAGTTGCAGATGCAGCAGTTGCAGATGCAGCAGTTGCAGATTCAGAAACTTCTGAGCTTGCCAAACCCAATGTGCCGCCAAAACCTGCACGCCCTTTGGTGGCCATGCGGGGAGACGACCGACCTGGTCAGAAGAAGTCGGTCCCTGTACCCGCTGGTCGTGGTGGCCCAGGCGATCGCCGCGATGGCAAAGCTGGCCAAGGGGGTCAGCGTTTTGACAAGGGTGGTTTTGGCGATAAGGCCGGTGGCCGATTTGACCGCAATGAGCGAGCAGAGCGTCCAGACCGCGGCCCGCGTTTAAGCGACACTGCTTTCAGGGCGCAGCGCGATGCCATGGAGCACGCTGAAATGGCGCTGCGCAAGTTGGCCGCTCAAGCACATGGAGAGTCGGTCACTCACTTGCTGGCTGCATGGGAAAAACGCCAAGCCGAGTTGGTGCCTTCAGCACCAGATCTGGGGCGCAATGTCAACGCAGCTGCCAGAGCTGCATGGTCGCAAGCCCTCAGCCAGACTCCAGCAGCCTCAGCGGGCGAGTCAATTTTGCGCCTGGAAATGGCGGCTGAAGTGCCCACGCCTGCCGAAAATTTGAATGAGCGCCGAGCCCTGCAGTTGCAATTGCTCACTCGCAAAAACCAGCCTGGCCCCGAGCAAACATGGGCCTTGGATGTCACGGCTGTTTTGTCATCTGCGCATGACCCTAAGGTGGCACGCCGCTTGCAAAACGCTTTGAAAAATTTACTGAGAAGCTAATTTTTCAGAGCTATTTTCAGCGCAATATCGGCGCCAATTCTCAGCACTTTTTCATTGAGCGATCAAGCTGACGCGTTCAACCTGGCCAGTTGAATGCCAGCGCAGCACCTCTGCGCGTGGCGTGTCAGCAGCATCCCAGTCACTCAGCACATAACGTTTCAGGGCCGAGCCTAGACCGAAGCTGTGGTCGGCTGGGCGATGGGTGTGGCCATGCACCAGGCTTGTGGCCTCAGTGTCTGAAAGCCACTGCATGGACCATCCGTCATCGACATCGGCATACACGGCTTTGGGGTCTTGCTTGAGCATTTCAGATTGCGCTCGAAGTTGTCTGGCTATGCGCTGGCGCTCTGGCAAAGGCTTGGCCAAGAACGCTGTTTGCCAACTTGCTTGGCGCACCATGTGTCTAAATTCTTGGTAACGGGTGTCTGCCAAGCAACCTGCATCGCCGTGCGAGAGCAAAATCTTTTGTGCTGCAAAGTTCAAGAGTGTGGGATCTTGCAGGTCTTGAACTTGGCATTCATTGAGGAAGGAGGCGCCCACCAGAAAATCACGGTTGCCTCGCATGAAGGCCACATGCCTTGTCGCTGCGCAAGACTTCAACACCGAGGCGCATTGTTGAAGAAAAGCATCGTGGGGCACGGCATCGTCTCCCACCCACACTTCAAACAGATCGCCCAAAATAAAGACCGCATCTGCGGTTGTGTTTTGCATGTAGGTTTGCCACACTTCAAATGTGGCCATCTCTTGTTCTTGCAAATGCAAGTCTGAAATGAAATCAACCGTGCGCCAATTTTCAGGGGCTTGAAGCAACTGAAAAGGCAACACGGTTGCGCTCATGAAAAGTGTTGGCTCAAAAATTAAAGCGCAACGGCCTTTTCAATGATGATGGGCTCTTTGGGCACGTCGTCGTGGAAACCATTGCGACCTGTTTTGACTTCTTCAAGCGCGTCCACGATGTCAGTGCCCGACACAACGTGAGCAAACACTGCGTAGCCCCAGCCTTGCAAGGAGGGGGCTGTGTGGTTTAAGAACTCATTGTCAGCTGTATTGATAAAGAACTGCGCCGTGGCGGAGTGGGGCGCTTGTGTACGCGCCATGGCCAAGGTGTATTTGTTGTTTTTTAAACCGTTGTTGCCTTCGTTTTGAATGGCTGCATCGGAGTGCTTTTGCTCCATGCTGGGTTCAAAGCCGCCGCCTTGAATCATGAAGCCTGGAATGACGCGGTGAAAAATGGTGTTGTCGTAATGACCTTTGTTCACATAGTGCAAAAAATTCTCTGTACTGAGCGGTGCTTTTTCGGCATCGAGTTCAATGAGGATGACGCCTTTGCCGGCGATGTGGAGTTCGACTTGAGGATTGCTCATGGTTATTGCACCAAAGTGATTGATTGAATGACAACAGGGGTTTTTGGAACATCAGTTCGAAAAGGGCCGCCCATGCCGGTTGGAGTGGCTCTGATTTTATCCACGACATCCATGCCGGAGGTGACTTTGCCAAAAACCGTATACCCGAAAAGTTGTAGGGCGTTTAGCAAATTTTCACGCGGCACGTTTTCATAGACCTGTCCACGGTGTTCAAAGCGTTTGACGGGGTCGCCATCGGGGATGGGCGTGGGGTCTAGAAAAGCATTGTCCTCGGTGTTGATGAAAAACTGGGCCGTGGCAGACTGTGGGTCGTTGGTTCTGGCCATGGCCAAAAAACCGGTTTGATTTTTAAGGCCCGCCGTCATGGCTTGGCGTCCTTCGTGGGGCACGGGTGCACGGGTAGGGCGCTCTTTGAATTGGGCGTCGTAGCCGCCACCTTGAATCATGAAGTTGGCAATGACTCGGTGAAAAATGGTGCCGTTGTAGTGCTTGTCTTTTGCATACTGAAGGAAGTTGGCCACTGTTTTGGGGGCTTTGTCGGGGTACAACTCCACCATGATCTCGCCCATGTTGGTGGCAATTCTGACTTTCGGTGTTTCTTGAGCGTGGCCAGACAAAGGCAACAGCGCCAAGCACAGTGCCCATGCGCTGCAAAAGGCTCCAAAATTTCGGCGAACAAGGATTGAATTCATAGCGTCAACGCATGGAGCGTGTTTGGGTCGATGTGGTGGTGTTGGCTGCAGGTAGAGGCAAG
>Ga0209617_10000499_pt1 | contig 17183 bp, 11 predicted proteins | sample LakEriepJuly2011_2_FD_187459 | JGI IMG/M metagenome (GOLD analysis project Ga0209617, IMG submission 187459) | Freshwater microbial communities from dead zone in Lake Erie, Canada - CCB epilimnion July 2011 (SPAdes) (version 2) | ecosystem: Environmental > Aquatic > Freshwater > Lentic >...
CTGTTAATACTGCAGGTACATCATCTCTTACTCCGCTACCTCCTGCCACAGGACCACCAGAGCTATATTTTTTTATTATTCCTCCTTTAGCTTTGCCACCACCAAATATACTATTAAATATACCTCCTAATAATCCTCCTCCACCGCCGCTTTGTTCACCAAATCCTCCACCACCAGTAAGTCCACCAATTAGACTTCTCATTCCAATGCTAAATTGTTCTTTCATAATTTGTTGAGATATGCTTAGCATCATATCTCTCATAGCATCATCTGCACTTTTTGTTCCATCGATAAAGGCGCCAAATGCATCTTCAAAACCAGTTTGCATATTTTCAGCAAGATTACCAAAAGATTTATTAATTTTATCTGCTGTGGTTGCGGCATTATCACCAAATCGGTCAAAGAAAGATACAAGAGGGTTAAGTCCTTCTGCAAAGTTGCCTTGCTTTAACTGTCTTTCCATTATTCCTTGATTAGCAGATGCTCTTTCTCCAGAAAACATGTTTCCTTTGTTTTGCTCAAATTCAATTTTATCCATTGCTATTTTTAATCTCTCGAAAGCTTGAGTTCCTGTTATGATTCCGTTGTTATATTCTTTTTGTATTTCTGCAGTTTTTTGAGTATATTCACTTAAATATTTTAGTCTATCTGCTGAGAATCCTATAGAATTGCTTAGCTGAGTGATTCCCGATGCTACTTGATTAGCAAATTCTTTTCTTTTCCCTCCTGCTAAACCTTCGTCGATAGCTTTGTAGTCTATATTTGATAATGCTTTTTCACTAATCCCTCCAGGAAGACCAAATTGTGTCTGTAAAGCGCTAAGACTTGTTATTTTTGCGGCACCTGAAGTAATTTTTTGATTTTCTTCTTCGAGGGCTTTTTGATATGTTTCTATTTCTTTTTGATGCTCTATCCAAGTTTCTATATATTTTCCTATCATACCAGATGCATCTGCTTTTTTTAATTCTTCTCCAATTAATTTAGAGTATGATCCAGTTCTGGTCAACTCATCTAAAAGACTTTTTACTCCTTCTACTCCTCCTCCTGATTTATAAGCTTCTTGAATTCTTTGTATATCCGCGCTTCCTATTGGTCCTCCTGATTTACTGAAATTAGCAAAAAGATCAGATAATTGTTGTGCACCACTTTCAGTTAATTGTTGATAAGCTATTTTTTGAGATTCAGACGCTGTTTGTAAATTTATTTTTCTTGCTTCTTCTGAAGATTTTCCACCACCAAAAATTCCTCCTTCAATATATTTTTGAACAAATCCCATACCAACTCCTGGTAATTCATTTATTTTTTGACTTGTTCCTAATAATGCTCCACCAGCAGCAAGACCTTTGGATTCTCTTTGAGCTTTAATTTGAAATTCATTTATTTTTTCTCTTAATTCGGCTGTATCACCTATTTTTTTATAAAGATTTATGATTTCATCTCCTGCTCCAGGAAGTGCTTGGTTTAATTCAGTTATACTCTTAGCAAAATCTTGTTCTGCTTTATTTCTTAATCTTAATCTAGTTTCTGTGCTTAAATCTGTTCTTTCTTGAGCTGAATTTAAAGTTTCTAAAGATATAGATAGAGTTTGAGCGGATGATGAAATTTTATTGAATTTCGTATTTGCTTGCTCTATCTGTTGAGCAACTTCTGGCATAATATCATTTAATTGTTTTATAACTTCATAAATTCCTAATCCAACACCCACACCAGCGCCTACAAGTGCTCCTGGACCAGGAGCAATTAAATTTCCAATAGCAGCATACGAAGCTGTTGTTCCAAGCGCAGATACTCCAGCTTTAGCAGCTCTTCCACTAGAGCTAACATCGTCTCCAACAAATTGAGAAGCTGTATCTGCTAACAATGGAGCTGCAAATGCTAGCCCTGTACCAGCTCTTGATCCAAATCTTCCTAATGCTCCACCAATACCACCAACTGTTTTTCCTCCTCTGTCTTTTGCAAAAACTCCAAGCTGATTATTTATCGCCGTTCTTTGTTTATTCTCTTGAGATAATAATTGTCGTTGTTCATTTTTAAGATAATTAATCTGAGCTTGATCTTTTAATTCTTTATTTTCTTCTTGCTTGAGTAATTGTTGTGAGGCTCTTCTATCTCTTAAAATTTGAGCTAATTTGCCTCTTTCTAATTTTGATTCCATTTGTTCGCTTCCACCACCAGCACCGCCCATACTCTGCATCATAAAAAATAAACTCATTGGATCTATACCTGCAAAATTAGGTATAAATCCTGCAGACATACTGCTTTGCATCTTTTTTGAATTTTGAACTGCATTACCTATTCCTTCTGGATGATCTCTCATGACTGCTGCAAAGTTTGGTTGAGTTTTACCATCTCGAACATATAATCCAAGTCCAGGTTTAAAATCTAACACTCCTTTTCCACCCATTTTCTTTTCTGTTTTTAAAGCTTTATCAATAGGAGAGAAGTTTGGAATAAAACCAAGAGATTTATTCATGCCCATATTTGTAGCAACTTTTTCAGCCATACTATTTCTATTATCTAAAGATAAAGAGTTTTTAAAATCTCCACCAAGATAACCTGTATTTTGAAGAAATGGCATTTTAAATGTTTTGCCTAACAATTGTAATTCTTTAGGATTTAAATCTAATCCACGAGTTCTATCAGTTGGAGCAATATCTAAAGCTGCTAATATTCCACCTTCAAATAAATTACCAACAAGACTACCAACTTGGTCTTGAGTAATATTGCTTTTTAAATATCTTTTAAATTTTGATGTATTTACAATGTTTGGACTAACACCAGCTAAACCAGTTAAAAAGCTAGAAGAAGAATCAACTAACGCATTGATTGCTCCGCCATATAGTCCAGGACCAACTAAAGCATTTTTCTTACTTTTTAATTGTCCAGGAAATGGAACGGCATAATATCCTAATTGTTTTCCGCCTTTTGTCGTACCAAAAGTTGGAAAAGACGCTTCTCTATCAAATCCTGGATACACAAGAGCGTAATCTTTAACTTTCCTTGGATCAAATTTATCACCTTTGTCCGCAGCAACTGTTTCTAAATTCTTTTTAGAAGCATAAACAAATTTATTATATTTACCTTGTGGAATATAATATTCTGAACCTCGTGGTACTATGCCAAATTGATTTTGAATAGAATCTAATTTTCCTACGCCAATTTGTGCAAAGCCTTTTAGTTCACTTCCAGCAATTCTAACATAACCTTGATTAATCATATCTGCAACTTGAGTTTGTGAAGAAGGCCTTGCAAAATTAGGAACGAATCCGTTACTAGCATAAGGATTAATACCATATTTATCCTTGAATTTTTCTTTATAAGCTTTACCAGCTTCACTATTAGCTGGTGGCATAATTCCAGGTTGAGATAATCCAGAAAATTGTTTTACTGTTTCTGCATCATTATAAGTTACTCTTCCGTAATTTGGGATATTCATAGAGCGAACTTGCCCTGGCATATATCCACCAGCTATCGCTCCCATCATTTCTTTATTAGCGTTAAAGTTAGGAATAAATCCTTGACTTTTTGTTTTGGTGCTTATAACTCCTTTATCAGCGGTAACACCTTTTGAAATTAATCCTCTTGTTAATGTAGCTGCAATAGCAGTAGATTGTTGACGAGCCTGAGATTGAGCTTGGATTACTGTTAAGATATCTTTTTCTACTTGCAATAATGAAACTTGTTTATTTAATATATTTTGGATTAACTGAGGATTCTGGGCAAGAATACTATTAATACGCTCTTGTATTTGAGCTTGAGCTTGAGCCTCTTTATTTAATCCTAGTACTGTTTTTACTGCATCTGTTGTAAATCTAGCAAGATTACCAAATATTTTTATAAAAACTCCAATCAAAAGCGCAAGTCCAGGGCCAGATATAAAACTACCAATACCTTCAAAAATTCCTTTTCCTATTTTACTTCCAATACCATCTCCTTTTACATCAAAAGATTCTAGAGCTGTATTTATTCCACCTAATACTTTTTCTATCGCGGGTGCAAAACTTAAACCTCCGATATCACTTCCAACTCTAGTTAAATTTGCTACAGTTTTATTAAGAAGCGCAGATAGAGTTTTATTTAAATCTTCATTTCTTCTTATAGCTTCGTCAGTTGCTCCTCGAGATATATTTAGAGCATTACCAAATACAGAATACTCTTTGCTTAAATCTCCTAAAGCTGCTTTTAAAATATTAATCTGGAAAACACCACCAACTAGTTCTGCTACTTGACCTTTTTGAGCAGATCCTAATTGATCAAATTTATTTGCTAATCCAGTTAATACTTGAATTGCAGGAGCAGTGTTTCCACTAAGATCTCTTACGGCAATTCCAAGACCTTCTAACTGATCTAAAACTTCTGTTCTTTGTACTCTTGTGAAAATAGTTTTTAAAGAGTTACCAATAACTGCTCCACCTCTTGCAGTTGTTTGATTAACGCTGGCAACAATTGCTAGTAGTTCATCAAAATCAACACCAACATCTTGAGCAGAACTACCAACTCGTTTAAGAGCTTCTGCAAGATCTCCAGAGCTTACAGCAAAAGCAGAATCAACTGCGGCTAACTTATTAACAATCTGAGTTGAATCCAAGGCTGCAGTACTAAAAGAATTAATTGACGCAGTTAAAGCTTCTACGCTAGAAGCCGCATCTAATCCAGAAAGACGAGCTAAAATAAGTGCATCACTTGTTCTTTTTAAAGTCTGCTCTAAAGTTAAACCTTGACGAGCTAACTCACCAGCAGCAGTTGCTACTGTTGAAAATGCTTGACCACTATTTTTAGCTATTTCAAATAAACTATCTCCAAATTGACCAAGACTCTTTTGACTTGCTCCCAATATAACATTAATATCTGTTAAAGATTTTTGAACATCTATAGTACTACTTATTAAAGATGTAAAAGCTTTTTGAACAGTATATATTGCTCCTGCTGAAGCACCGAACGCAATAACACGAGCATTTGAAGCGTCTAATGATTTTTGAAACTCGTTGGATGCACCAGTAATTCTGCCTAATGGCTGAGTAAAAGCTTTAGAATTAATGCCAGCACCAAAATTAAAGCCTTTGCTCTCTAATCTCTTTAAAGCAGCAGATACATCCCTTTCCATTTGGGACGTATTTGCTGATAAACTTACTTGTAGATCTCCTATATTTCCAGCCATAAAGCCTTTTTCCTATCATAAATTACACATTTATTGGAAAAATATTCAATTAGTCTATATAATATATGTTCTTTTATTATAATCCATGCAATTTAATAAGATCTTGCATATCTAGTTTGCCACCCTTTTTAGCTGCTTCTTTATTCAAATCGATTCCTCCTGATTCATTATCATTTTTAAGGCCTAATCTCTTGATGTCTTCAGCTGTAGCACCTACTATAGATGTCGCTACGTTGTCTTTTTGAGATACTTTGCTATTTTTATTCAATACATCATCTACATTTTTAGACCCTTCGTACCATTCAATAAGCTTATCTGGGTCTTGCATTAATTGATCTGATGGCTTAGTTTTAGCATTACTTAATATAGCTTTAAAATATCTTCCATAACTAAATAGCTCGATCTGGTAAAAGCTTAATTCCACAAGAGGCTTTCCATAGAAAATATAAGGGTCATCTTGACTTAAATAAAATATATTAGAGAAATATCCAGCAAGGCTAATTTTCTTTAAGTTACGGTCATTGAATCTTTCATTTACATCGTTGTAGCTCTTAATTAAAAGCATAATTTCTTTATTATCTAGATTCTCATAATCATCCTCTTTAAAAAATCTTTCTTTTAACGTATGGTCTTTAAAAAGAGAAACATACATATAATACTCATTAATCTTTTTGGAAGTATAGTCTTCTGCTGTGAATCCTATTAGATCTTTCTTTTCAAATTTTAAAGTCTTTAATTCTAATTCATTCTTGTCTATTTCAGAATTGATTTGATCAAGTTGATTCTTAAGAAATAGTTTACCTTTTGTTGTTCTTAAATTAATTAGAAAGTTTTCTAATTCTTTAATCCTTTTATCTTTTGAAACTTCCCAGAGCTCTTCTTTTATTAAATACTCTTCTTGTTCTTTTTCTGTTGGCAAGCCCATGCTTTTCGCTTTTTGAAAAAACTGATCATTGTATATATCAATATCAGCAGAATCTTGATTATTAATGTGCTTAAAGAATAAAGTACCGAAATTCTCGATATTCTTCTTAGAATATCCTTTGATTATTTCAGAAAATAAAATCTTTAAGTTGTTTTGAATCATTCATTATGAATCTGATTTTGGAACTTCTTCTTGAGCTGCTAAAGATTGTTCAACTGCTGTGCCTTGATTGGAGAATGCAGCTAATCTTTCAAACTCTTCTTGAGAAGCTGCTCGTCCAACATACCAGAAGCTAACAAAATAAGCTAATTTACGACAAACTAAACTTTCAAAGTCTGTGCCGTTTTCTTCTATATTATCATATGCCCTTAACTTGCTCTCGAATTCACCATGACCAAAAAAAGGATTTTCATTTCCTTTATCGTCAATTATATAAGCTAATTGCAATACCCACCATAAGATGGTTTTATTTCTAGCGCGATTTTCTGCAGTCTGATCAAAAAGACTTGCTTGAGCAGTTTCAAAGTCTTGAATCTGAGTTCTAAGTTCTGTTAATTCAGTTATAACATCTTTGAATCTGATCTTTTCATCTTCTGTTCTTTCAGATTCGTCTTTTATGCTTAATTTTTGAAATTCATTTTGCTTTTCAAAAAGAGCAACGTAAAGTGTTGCATATACGTTCTTTTCTTCTTCGCTTAAAACCCCACCATCGTTGGTGAATCTTTTCGCTAAAAGTGCGCGAGTCATCAAACCAGCTTTAATTCCTTCAGATAATCTCACTCCATAAAACAACTCTGCTTCATCAAATAAAGAGCGAGTTGGTTTACGAAGAAATACTTTGACTTGCTCTTTGGTCTTATTCTTTTTTGTGACTTTTATTTCTTCGCCTTTTTCATTCTTTGAGATTTCAATTTCTTCAATCTCTACCTCTTTGGGTACATTAAATTCAAACAACTTTTTCATAATTTTTTGTCCTTTCAATGGATTCTATATAGTTTTTTATTTTTTTAAATTGGACTCTGCCTCCAAGCAGATTGATAAAGCCTTTACGTTTTTCTTCATCCCAATTATCGTATACATTTTTTAAAAAGTTTTGGCTAGTAACTACTTCGAAAGTAGGGTTCATAATACCATAACTTCTTAATGATCTTTGGATAGTCTGCAATTCTAGATTACTTTTAATAATATCTTTTTCAGAATATTTAAAATATATGTTTTTCATTTTTTTAAGTTAAAGTCAAATTTAGAAATATCTTCTTCGATTTCTCTTATGGTATCATTGCCATTATCGAGTACTCTTTTGCGATATTTTTGATATGCCTCATCAGTAGTATTATACTTTGAATTGTGAGCATCTTCAAGAATAAATAAAAATTGCTTGTATAGATTAGTTATCTTTCTACGAAGCTGAAACATAACATATTCCTTGATTTTAGGATCGCCTTTTTCCATAGATTTACCTTTTACCTTTTTCCTACTATGAATTACACTAAAAAAATACCCCGCTGAGAATTAACTCAACGGGGTATTATTATAATATTTAATTATTAATTAGTCTTTAACACCGCTCATCATTAATCCGCGATCATTTTGAGTTGGACCGCCGATTTGAGTAGAGAAGTTGAGAGATACAGATTTGTTATCTCCGATGCTACTACTGAACTCTTGACTATCAAGCTTAGCACGTTTTAAGAAGTACTTGGCTTGAATAGCAGAAGTTGTTGGATGTTTTAAAGCAATACTAACATCATAGTTTCTATCACTTGTGATGATATCTGCTAAATTACCAGTTGTTAGATCGCCTAGTAAAGCTTCGACTGCTAGACTTACTGTGACTGGGAATGTGATTTCACGAGCAAATGCAAATTTACTACCTAATTTTTGGAGTGGATCACGAGCAAGATCAAAGTTTAATGTGTAGCTTTGAATTTTTGCATCACTGATATTTGCACCACCTTCTCCATAAGAGCTAATATCTACAGTGATATCTCCTGGACGAAGAGCGCTAACTCCTGTGGCTGCTTGAGAACTTACAACTGCATCTAGTGCATATTTTTTGGTTGTTATCTTACTTCCGTCAGCTGGTAGAACAGCTGGAATATGATTTCCAGTTACTCCAGCATCAAATGCCATGTTTAAACCTTCAACATTTACTGTTACAGTTGGAAAGTTTCCTACAGAACCTTCTGTTGAGTAAGAGCTAATGAATCCATTACCAATGCCAATAACATTTTGGTTAGCTGCTCCAGTACCAACGCTAAGAGCATCTGTTCCTTCTGCTGTGGTGCGTATAAAATAATTTCTTTCATCTTGAGTTTTATTCAAAATACCAGAAATACAACTTACTTGATCGGTATTAAGTGGAGCAAATCCTAGGAGCTCTTCGTTTCCAAGGCTGTTTAAGATATAACTAAAATCAAGAGAAACTGTTGGAGACTCTAGAATAACTCTATCAATAGCTGCTAATTCACCAAATTGATTAACATCTTGACGAGCAATATTAAAACTGTAGTTTGCGCTTTGAACTCTTTGTAGTTGATTAACTAAATTGTTTCCTTCATTTCCTGCGCTAAAATGATCTCCTGTTGCTGGACTTGGTCCTGCGTAAAGGGCTTCTGATTGATAAATAATTCTATTTCTTGCCATATTAAAATTCTCCTATATTAATTGTTATTACACTCAAACTTATGAATATTACCTTTAATTTTCATTAAACTCTTGGATTTCTGTAAGCTTCTAGCTCAAAATCCACAAATGCGGATATAGCATCAGGATTAAGATCTTGATACTGACCTCTATTTGTAACATTTTTACTAACATATACATTTTTAATATAAACGCTACTTGAACTGCCCGCTTTGCCAGTAGTTAAAATATCATAGTTATATCTAGTTTTTAAACCATTTAAACTATTAAATGGCATTTCATTTGGTTGAATCAGAGGTATATAAGTTCTTACAACATCTTTAAATATACTAGTAAGAGCGTCCATGCTAAACATAGAATCTGATATTACTATAGTTCTTACATTAATATTAGTGCTATCTAAACCTCCAAAAGCTAAAGGCTCATTATTACCACCATTATTCTTAAGATATATAGCTGGATAAGTTTGAGCATTAATAGGTAAACCAGTTGGATTCTCTGTTGTTTTTGGATTTAAATTGAATTTTGTTTCAAATAATATTCTTTCTTCATTTTCATTTGTGAGGTGAATACCGTAATCTTTTACAGCATAATTTCCACTAATAGTGCTATTAGATTGATCAATGTCAAAATATAGTTGTCCTTGATCTGCATTAATAGAAACAAGACCACTGACCCCAGTTGTAATAAATGTATTATTTATATAAACTCCACTTATTATATTAGCGCCAGTTATAGACTCGTCTCTTATAAGATTCTTGAATGGAGCACCATAACTATAATAGCCATTGTATATATTTGTGATAGGATAAAATCTACTACTATGATTACTAAAAGCTTCTCCTTTTTTTAGTAAAGTATGATCAAACCAGAGGGTCATACTACTCATTAAAATATTTTCAAATTGAGCTTTCATATGTTAAATTTTGAATTTACTTTAGAGTAAAACTTCTTTAATATTCCTGATAAATAAGGAGATGGTTTAAAACTACCAGATCTAACTTCAGACTCAGATTGAATTCCAGTAGATGATCTACTATTCTTTATAAATTTTTTAAATATATAATAGCTAAATCCAGAAATACCTTTTTCAATACCTGTTGTCCAACTTCTTCCGCCTTCAAATGGCATTGGAGTAATAGACTCAATCTCGTTTAAAGTTGGGCCAGATACTGGAAAGTTTATTTTTATATTTTTACCATTAACAGATATTTCTGGTCTGTTAGGCACTTGCACAGAAGTTTCTAGCATATCTTTTACAATGTCTGTTGGATTAGACCCCTCTTCGAAACCTATGTAACTAAATAGATTGCCTTGTCCACCTAAAGTATTTGATATGTTAATTGCATCTGGACCATTTTTAATTTCTTTTGTTACGGGATGATTCTCGTACTCGCTTACCATTTGATCTTTGCTGTTATCGACATATTCTTGCACGAGCTTATGCACTTGTTTGCTAATTAAATTTTTCATCTTTGTATTTTTAGATAATACATTAGCAATTTTGCTCTGATTTAATTTGATTTTCATTATGATGCAGCTTCTAAAAAGAACACAAAATATTCGGAGCTAAGAAATCTTTTCATTGTGTCGTCTGTGATTACATTATATGGCTTGTTGTCTATGATAATTTTTTCAGTTTTACCATTATTAACGATAAAGTCTCTGGCAGGTCTTTCGACTCTAATTTTTACAACTCCTTTGCTAACTCGACTTTTTAATTCTGGTAATAATTCTAGCTCTTGTTTAGGATTATATTTTACTTTAGCATCAAAAGATCCACTAACTGGAATATAAGTAATGTTAGTCTTGATTGCTGCTTCGCCATAACCAGGTAATGAATTTGTTGATACCTGATTGATTATTTTTTTGGGCTCTTTGTATATAAGAATTGGACGAGAAAATGTATCAAAAAGATCACCCATTACTCCTGTTGCATTTGAAACCTCTATAGTCGAAAGAAGAGTTGGCATTATATTGACCTGTTGTAAATATTAATTGATTGATCTCCTTCTGTAGAAAACCCAGGAATTGTATCGTCTCCAGCAACTTGAAGAGGAGCAACTTCATTAAGATTGTAGTTATTAAGCAATTCTTTAAGTTCTGTCATTTCTTGCTTTTTGATTCCAGCAAAAGTTTTACTTAATTCATTTTTATTAACTTTAGTAACAGAGCTTCCTTCATCAGAAATGCTCACAACGCTATCAAGAGAGACGCTAACAAGAGTTTTTCTTAGTTGACGATCATAGTAATGAATAATGTATAATTTCTTAAAAATGCTTTTTTCATTTATGGTAAAATTATTGCCGCTAGATTCTATCTCAAAAGTAGATTGATTAATAGAGTAATCCTTGTTAAGCAAAACATTCAAAGAGCCAATATTTGTTCTAAGCCAAAAAGCCACACTAGCAATACTAATATCATCAGGCTCGCCAAGCTCACGATATACTTCATCTGATATATCTACAATTTTTGTTGTCATATAATAGATATTACACTATATAAATATATATTATAATCAAATTATACAGATACTTTAATATAACTTATTTTTAATATACTCAACACAATCTATAAAATTATTAATTTTTAGGTCTAAAATTCGTCTTTCGTCTATTCTATTAACCAAAGTAATATCTCCAAAAGGATCAAGGTAAAAGCTTAAATGATAAGCATTTTCTGCGTAAGTTATTGTTATTTCTTGTTTTTTAAAAGCGTTTGATCCAATCGGTTCAAATCCTAAAGAAATTAAATGATCTACTATAACTTGTTCCATAATGTATGTTACACTCCGAATCCTTTAAAATTTTTGTCAATTTTACCATTATAATCCATTGCAGCAATAGAACATCTAAAATCTGGATTTTTCATATTAGAAAATTGTCCATGAAAAAATATTTTGTCTGCATTAAAAGATGCGTCATATAAAAACAATCCAGCGCTGCTTGAAAATGTGCTATTATTTGGATCGTTCTGATATGAGGATGGATCTGAATCTATTGTAAAATCAAAATTACCAATATTTACTCCTGTTATTTTGTCTTTTAAAGTAATGAAATAGTTTCCAGAAGATGCAGAATTTAAATGTCTATATTCTGTCATATCGCCAAACTCACCCCCAGCAATTAACATGTCTCCAGTAGTTCGTATGCTCCAAATTTGACCAGGATTAGCATCTCCTTGAGCAAAAGGTGGTCTTGCTCTAAAAACGCTATCCTCTCCTGCTCCTCCATAACTTCTTATTATGTTTCCATTAGTAGGATTAACAAGAAATACTCCTCTAGGACTCACAGTATCTCCAGAGCTTCCTACAGATAGAATATCTCCACCTATAAATAAACCGCTAGGATGCATATGAAGAGCACTTACTCCATCAGTACTTGTTACATTTCGATTGCTAAACCATACAGTTGAAGGAATACTGTATCCTGATAATGTTCTAAACGCAGTCAAATGAGAGGCAGTATTTGTATCAAAAGCTGCTACCCCTAGATAAACATTATTTGCAGCAACTCCAACTTGAGCAAATGTTCCTCCAGCATATAAAGTATTTCCTGAGATTAAAAGTTTTCTAACTCCACCATTTAAAATAAGCGGATTATAAGATTCAAGAGCTCCTCCTGAAGCTGACGAAACATCAAATCTACAAACTTTATTTCTACTTAACCCACTCATTGTCCCAAAATCGCCACCAACAAAAAGCTTATCTCCACTAAATTGAAAATCATAAACTGTGCTAGGCGAATTAGGATTCCAACCGTCAAGAGTATTTGTATCTAAATTTATTCTTGCTATACGATTTCTTGCTGTAGCCAATACAGATGTAAAATCTCCACCTAGATAAAGAAAATTATCTTTTCTTTTAATTGCCCATACATTATTATTAACATTATAATCTAATCCAGAAATTCTTTGACTATCTAAATCAAACCAAGCAACACGATTTCTTGTAACAGTAGAATTAACATTTGTGCTAGGAGACATATTTTGAACGCTAGTAAAGCTTCCTGCCATATACATTTTTCCAGATTCTAAAAATGTAGATAAAACATTACCACCTCCTCGGATACAAAGTGGAGCATTATCTCTGTTATTAACAAATCCAGTAACTATATGCCCAGAAACTAAATTATATCTAATTTGATTTCCAGGTGTTTGACCACCTGCGAGTGCAACATTTTGAGGCATACTTGCGCCAACGATTCTTCCGTTTGCATATAAAACATCCTTATATATTTCTGTTGTATATACTCCTCCGAATGGATTGGTCATTAAATTAATATTTCGTTTTAAAAGCGTCCCACTTTCTATGCTGAAAAAAGCTAATCCAGCTCTTCTTTCTCCACCATTAGAAAAACTACCACATATTACTATTCCAGATGGAGTAACTTTAAGACTTGTTGGCTCTTTAGATAATTCTGGATCCCATTCTAGCAAACCTGTATTATTTAAATTTATAGCTGCACCATAATTTCTTTCTTGTCCTAATACCGATCTAAATCCACCGCCAATATATAAAGTATTTGTGGATGTATCTATATCCATAGCTTTTACTTCGCCTCGGTCAAGATTTAAATTAAAATCTGTTATTGTATTATTTTGTATATCTAAACAGAAAATTCCAAATCTGTTATTGCCACTTACCACATCAAAACTTCCGCCGACATAAAGAAGATTATCTTTTCTTTTCATGCAAGAGACTTTGGCGTTAACATTATTACTTGTTTTATTAGAATTCATACCAAGTCGACTATTATTAATTTCCAAGTTAAATCCATGAGTTGGAGCATTAGTGTTTATGTTTAATCCTATAAAATGATGATATCTAGTAGGTATATTTCCAGAAGTAAAGTTTCCACCTAAAAATAATGTATTTCCACTTTTTTCAATAGCCATAACGTCAAAATTTAATCCAAGATCCACATTGAAATTCGTTGTTAATCCTCCGCTAATTGTATCAACAATAGCTATAGAATTTCTGATTTTAGAAGCATTATTAGGTTCATTTACAGTATTGAATCTTCCACCAAGAGTTATGGTATTATCTCCTGTATCAAGATGCATGCAATATACTGTTTGTGCGCCATTTCCTTGAGAATAAGCGCTAGTAGTTGCATTTATCATTTGAAGATTAGGATTCCAATCTGTAATTCTATTTGTATTAAGATCAACTGCAAAAGCGTTATTTCTAGGAACTTTTTGTATAAAAGCTCCAGCGTGTTTACCAAAAATATATATTTTATCATCTATTTTTTTACATACATTAAAACCAGCATCAGCACTTTGATCTCCTCCATATACATTTGTGGCACCAAATCCATAACCTAAACCAGTATAAGTAGTTAAACCACTAATATTATCTACTACAACAGGGAAACTTATTGGATTATGATAATTAGGAATCAAAGGACCATTTCCTGGAAAATTACTAATTCGATATGTCCAGGCTCGATTGCTAGTTGTATCTACATTTATAATAACTTTATCACCAAATTCAGCAATACTTCCATAAGTAATAGATCCAAAATTTAATTTTGGTCTAAAGTCTGTTATTAATAGTCCACTTTCATAATCAACTTTACAGATATTTGAATAATCTCCACCTATTCCGCCAATAGTGGAAAATGCTCCTGCTAAATATAGACCACTTACTCCAGTTGCCATTTGCCTGATTGTAGTATTAGCATTAGGGTTAAATGGCAATAAACTCATATCTGGAAAAGTTATTGCTGCCATTTGATTTCTAGATACCCCACTAAAAGTTGTAAAACCGCCTTTAATATAAATTCTATTTCCAGATTTTATTATTTGCTGTATATTTCCATTTGGGCCATTAGCTGCAGATAATCCAGTAATATATCTTCCACTTACATAGTCTAAACATACTAAACGATTAGCAGCTACTCCTGCTGCAGTTGTAAATGTGCCAGCAACCCAAATTCCAGTTTTATTAGGATAAAAATCTCCTGTATCTACAAAGTAATCTATGGGTGCTCCATTTGTGCTAGTACCATTAGCGAAATTTTGAGTCCAATCTCTATCTGCTAGCAAAGCCCATCTAAAATTATTAGCAGGATTTTGGAGCATATTAAATTTCATAAGACCGTTATTATATAAACCAAAACCATAATTTGCAGCATTAAATACTCCATTGCCTGTGAACATATTTAAATTATTTCCAGCATGTATAAAAAATATTCCAGAACCAATATTTTGTATGTTTCTTATATTGCTTCCACCTCCAACACTTGCTCCAAGTCCAGTATTTAAACCCGAAGGAGTAATTTGTACAAATGATTGTTTGCCTCCTAAATTATTCGCTGGGCTAGGAGAAATTTTTCCATCTGGAAATGGCATCTGAATAAGATTATTCATTGAACTGAAAGTGCCAACTAAATATCTATTTCCATACTGATCTGTTGTAGTATCAGTAGCTCCTGTATTATTTCTATCCCCAGCTATTCTGACATCTATTTCTGGAGGATAAACATTAAGTCCAGTATCTAGTATAGCGTAACCAGGATAAACTTTGCAAAGCGAATTAAAAGAACCACCAATATATAAAATATTATCTTTGACTACAGAAGCATAAATTCCGCCATTTGGATATAAAACATTATCTGCTGTGGTATTTTTATCTAAATTTGAAAATGGAAAAAACATAATCTTTAATTAATAAAATCTTTGACATAAGTTGAATAAAAATTTGAATCTATTTTAAGAGCTGTATATATATCTGCTTTGCTTGGTGTTAAAGTTAAAGATGGAATAACTCCTCCTGGAAATTTATAAGCAGCATTAAATATTAAATTATTACTACCATTTGAGCTTTGTTTTATTTTTATTACAATGTTTTCGCCATTGAACATATTAATTGGTGCATTCAAAGTAGCACTTGCACCTGCTAGACCAGTTAATATATATTCAAATGTTCTTGCAATATTAGAGTCTGGAGTAAAATTATTTCCTGTAAAGTAATATACATCTTTTTGATAATAAATATCTTTACCACTTACTTCTGGTATTGATTGAAAATCTTTAATTCCACTAACAGTTTGATTTCCTGTAGTTCTAACTGTTGTGCTAAGATCAACTTGAGCAGCTTCACCGCTCAGAAGAACGCCAGTGCCATTTACAAAAGGTCTTTGATTTGTTGTTAATGTGCCACTTACTGTAAGATCGCCTTGTAATATACTATCTCCACTAACATAAAATCTACTAGGTACAGAAGATATACCGCTACCAACACCAAAGTTGCCATTGGAATCTAATATAGCGCGATTTATGCTACTTTTAGTAAATATAATACTTCTTTCTCCACCACCACCATAACCTATTGATAAATTTTGATCACCAAGACTCTGCAAGCCTATTGTAGCTAAATAATTTGAATATAATATACCAGCATTTCCATTTAAAGTAGGATCAAAATATACTGAATTTGAATTATTAGGAGATTTTAAAATAAAAGGAGTGCCTAATCCAGATACAACTAAACCTGTAACATCAAGGGTTCCTCTTATATTTGAATTTCCTGTTACATTTAAATCGCCACTAATATTATGGTTTCCTATGAAAGTTTTGACTCCAGAGATTGTTTGATTTCCTGTGATATAAACAATTGAATTTGGAGATCCAGTAAATACAGGATTTCCATTAACAAAAAGTCCACTTGTAAAATTACCACTTCCATAAACTGTAAAATTATTACCAGAAATAACTAAAAAGTCGCCTTGTCCAGTATCACCAAATGTTGCATCTTGTATGAAAGTTTTAGTTCCAGAGATAGTTTGATTTCCTGTTGTGAAAACAATATTACTAGATGAGGAATTAATATAGCCACTTAAATTATTAATTCTTGTATTTAAAGTAGAGCCAGTACTAGCTAAATTTGTTATTGTGCTAAATTTACCATCTGCGACCCCACTATAAGCTTCAATATCTTGTACAGAAGCAATATCTGGTAAAGTCGAGTGATCACTATTTCTTGTGCTAACTCCAAATTTAAATTTATTAGAATGATCAAAACCAATAATTGGTCCAGCATCATTTATTCCTGTTAAACCACTTCCAGTAACAAAAAAGATTCCACCATCTACTGCGCCACCAGTAAGATTCAAAAGCAAATAATTACTTGCAATATTAATCTGTGGAGTATTAACAATTGTTTCAGTTCCAGTAACAAAAAGATTATTAATATAAACATTATCTCTGAAAGTTTTTATTCCACCAATGCTTTGATCTCCATAAAGCAAAACTGAACTACCACTTAAATTATCTATTTTAGTGTTAAGAGTTGAACCAGTAGAAGCAAGGTTTGTGATAGTCGCATAAGTGTTGCTTAAGTTATTGATGTTCGTTTGCAAGGTTGAGCCAGTACTCGCAATGTTTGTGGCTAACGTACTTCCAGTCAAAGCAACATTCGTAATAGTAGCGTAAGTGTTGCTTAAGTTA
>Ga0209617_10000501_pt1 | contig 17174 bp, 12 predicted proteins | sample LakEriepJuly2011_2_FD_187459 | JGI IMG/M metagenome (GOLD analysis project Ga0209617, IMG submission 187459) | Freshwater microbial communities from dead zone in Lake Erie, Canada - CCB epilimnion July 2011 (SPAdes) (version 2) | ecosystem: Environmental > Aquatic > Freshwater > Lentic >...
AGCGCATCGCGCCCTGGTTGTTCGTGGCCTCGCTGGTGCTGCTCATCCTGGTGCTGATCCCGCACGTGGGCAAGGTGGTCTATGGCGCGCGGCGCTGGTTGCCGCTGGGCATCATGAACTTCCAGCCGTCCGAGCTGGCCAAGCTGGCCATCGTGCTCTACGCCTCGGACTACATGGTCCGCAAGATGGACGTGAAAGAGCACTTCTTCCGCGCCGTGGCCCCGATGGCCGTGGCCGTGGGCGTGGTCGGCTTGTTGCTGCTGGCCGAGCCCGACATGGGCGCCTTCCTGGTGATCGCCACCATCGCCATGAGCATCCTGTTCCTGGGCGGGGTGAATGGCCGCATGTTCTTCCTGATCACGGCGGTGCTGATCGGCGCCTTCATGCTGATGATCTCGCTCAGCCCGTGGCGGCGCGAGCGCATCTTCGCCTACCTCGACCCGTGGAACGAGAAGAACGCCCTGGGCAAGGCCTACCAGTTGACCCACTCGCTGATCGCCTTCGGCCGCGGTGAGATCTTTGGCGAAGGCCTGGGCTCGAGCCTGGAAAAGCTGCACTACCTGCCCGAAGCCCACACCGACTTCCTGCTGGCCGTCATCGGCGAGGAGATGGGCTTCGTCGGCGTGGCCGCGGTCATCATCGCCTTCTTCTGGCTGGTGGTGCGCCTGTTCAACATCGGCCGTCAGGCCATCGCGCTGGACCGCGTGTTCTCGGGTCTGGTGGCCCAAGGCGTGGCGGTGTGGATGGGCGGCCAGGGCTTCATCAACATGGGCGTGAACCTGGGCGTGCTGCCCACCAAGGGCCTCACCCTGCCCCTGATGAGCTTCGGTGGCTCGGGCGTGCTGCTCAACTGCATCGCCCTGGCCATCTGCCTGCGGGTCGACATGGAAAACAGACAACTCATGCGCGGAGGTCGTGCATGACGCAAGCCTCCCGTCACCTCGTCATCATGGCCGCAGGCACCGGCGGCCACATCATGCCCGGCCTGGCCGTGGCCGATGAAATGAAGCGCCGCGGCTGGACCGTGAGCTGGTTGGGCACCGAGGGCGGCATGGAAAACCGCCTGGTGCCGCCCACCGGCATCCCCTTGGACACCATCTCGTTCAACGGCCTGCGCGGCAAGTCGCTCCAAGACACGGTGTTCGGCGGCGTGCGCCTGCTCAAGGCCTTCGCGGACTGCTTCAAGATCCTGTCGGAACGCAAAGCGAATGCCGTGCTCGGCATGGGTGGCTACGTCTGCTTCCCTGGTGGCGTCATGAGCGCCGCGCGCGGCTTGCCGCTGGTGATGGTGAACGCCGATGCGGCCATGCTGCTGAGCAACCGCGCGCTGCTGCCCATCACCGACGTGTTGGCCTGCGGCTTCGATGGACCGGCTGCCAAGCACAAGGTCTCGCGCGTGACGGGCAACCCGGTGCGTGCCGAGATCGAGGCCATCGCCGAACCGGCCCAGCGCTTCGCAGGCCGCACGGGGCCGCTGAAGGTGCTGGTGGTCGGTGGCAGCCTGGGTGCACGTGCGCTCAACCAGGTGCTGCCCCAGGCGCTGGCCCGCTTGTTCAAGAACGTCCCGGCAGACAGCCGCCCACGCATCACCCACCAGACGGGCATGGCCAACCTGGCGGAGGTCAAGGCCGACTATGTCAAGGCGGGCCTGGACCCGGCCACCGATGTGGAGCTGCTGCCTTTCATCAACAACATGGCCCAACGCCTGGCCGATTGCGACCTGATCGTCTGTCGCGCAGGTGCCATCACCGTCAGCGAGCTGTGCGCCGCGGGCGTGCCCAGCATCCTCATCCCTCTGGTGGTGTCGACGACGGCCCACCAGCGTGACAACGCCGAGTTCATGGCCGACCGCCAGGCCGCCATCCACCTGCCGCAAACCGAGCTGAGCGCCGAGGCGCTGGCCGCACAACTGCAGTCGCTGCAGCGCAGTGGCCTGGCCGAGATGGCCGGTCGCGCACGGGCCCTGGCGCGCCACCAATCCGCTGCCGCGGTGGCCGATGCCATCGAGCAGTTCGTCCAACCTCCTTCAGAAAAGGCGTCGGCATGAAGCACGCCGTCAAGCACATCCATTTCGTGGGCATCGGGGGCGCCGGCATGAGCGGCATCGCCGAGATCCTGCACAACCTGGGCTACCGCGTGTCGGGCTCGGACCAGTCCGACAGCGCCACCTCGCGCCGCCTGGCCTCGCTGGGCATCGCCGTGCACATCGGCCACGAGGCCGCGCACATCGAGGGTGCCGAGGCCGTGGTCACGTCCACCGCCGTGAAGGGCGACAACCCCGAGGTCATCGCGGCACGCGCCAAGCGCATCCCGGTGGTGCCCCGTGCGGTGATGCTGGCCGAGCTGATGCGCCTGCGCCGCGGCATCGCCATCGCCGGCACCCATGGCAAGACCACGACCACCTCGCTGGTGACGTCCATCCTGGCCGAAGCCGGTGTCGATCCGACGTTTGTCATCGGCGGCAAGCTCAACAGCGCGGGGGCCAACTCGGCGCTGGGCAAGGGCGAGTACATCGTGGTCGAGGCCGACGAGTCGGATGCGTCCTTCCTGAACCTGCTGCCGGTGCTGTCGGTCGTCACCAACATCGACGCCGACCACATGGACACCTACGGCCATGACTTCGCCAAGCTCAAGCAGGCCTTCGTGGACTTCCTGCACCGCATGCCCTTCTACGGCTCTGCCATCCTGTGCGCCGATGACCCCGGCGTGCGCAGCATCATCCCGTTGATCTCGCGCCCCGTCATCAGCTATGGCTTCGGTGAAGACGCCCAGGTGCGCGCGGTCGATGTCGAGGCCTTGCCCGGTGGCCAGATGCGCTTCACCGTGCAGCGCCGCAACGGCACCGTCATGCCCGACCTGCACGTGACGCTGAACCTGCCCGGTCGCCACAACGTGCTCAACGCGCTGGCCGCCATCGCCGTGGCCACCGAGATCGAGCTGCCCGACGAGCCCATGGCCAAGGCCCTGGCCGCCTTCACCGGCGTGGGCCGCCGCTTCCAGCGCCACGGCGACTTCCAGGCCGCCGACGGTGGGCGCTTCACCCTGATCGACGACTACGGCCACCACCCGGTGGAGATGGCCGCCGTCATCAGCGCAGCGCGCGGCGCCTTCCCTGATCAGCGCCTGGTGCTGGCCTTCCAGCCGCACCGCTTCACCCGCACCCGCGACTGCTTCGAGGACTTCGTCAAGGTGCTGGGCACTTCGGACGCCGTGCTGCTGACCGAGGTCTATGCCGCCGGCGAAGCGCCCATCGTCGCCGCCGACGGCCGTGCGCTGACCCGTGCCGTGCGCGTGGCGGGCAAGGTCGAGCCGGTGTTCGTCGATGACGTGACCGAACTGCCGCAGGCCATCGTCGACAACGCCCGTGGTGGCGACATCGTCATCTGCATGGGCGCAGGCACCATTGGCAGCGTGGCCGGCAAGGTCGCCGAGATGTTGAAAGAGAGCGCCTGAGATGAGCAACGTGCATTTGACGGCTTCCGACATCGACGTGGCCTCGCTGGGCCGCGTGGCCGTGCTCTTCGGTGGCACCTCGGCGGAACGCGAGGTCTCGCTGATGTCGGGCAGCGGTGTCCTGAAGGCCTTGCAGTCGCAAGGCGTGGACGCCTTCGCCTTCGACCCGGCCGAGCGCCCGCTGCAAGCGCTGAAGTCAGAAGGCGTGAGCCGCTGCTTCATCGCCCTGCATGGCCGGGGGGGTGAAGACGGTACTGTGCAAGGCGCACTCGAATTGTTGGGCATCCCCTACACCGGCTCGGGTGTGATGGCCTCGAGCATCGCCATGGACAAGGTCATGACCAAGCGCATCTGGCGCTTCGAGGGCCTGCCCACGCCGGACTGGCGCATGGTGGGCAGCGTCAGCGAATGCGAGCACGCCCTGGTGGCCCTGGGTGCGCCCATGATCGTCAAGCCGGCGCGCGAGGGCTCGTCCATCGGCCTGAGCAAGGTGACCGATGTGTCGCAGTGCGCCGCCGCCTATGCCGCGGCCGCCCAGCACGACCCGGAGGTGCTGTGCGAGCAGTTCATCGATGGCGAGGAAACCACCTGCCCAGTGCTGATCGTCAACGGCGATGCACAGGCGCTGCCTGTGATCCGCATCGTCGCACCCGGTGGCAACTACGACTACCAGAACAAGTATTTCACCGACGAGGTGAAGTACCTCTGCCCGAGCCAGCTCGACGCCGACGAGGAAGCGGAGATCCAGCGCCAGGTGCTGCGTGCCTTCAAAACGCTGGGCTGCCGCGGCTGGGCCCGTGCCGACGTGATGATCCGCAAGACCGACCGCCAGCCCTTCCTGCTGGAGATCAACACCTCGCCCGGCATGACCGGCCACTCGCTGGTGCCCATGTCGGCCAAGGTGGCCGGCCTGAGCTATGAGCAACTCTGTGTGCACCTGCTGGCCTCGGCCAGCCTGGACCAGCCCGCCTGACCATGCAAGCCGCTGCCGTCCTCCACCTGCCACGCGAAGCCGATGAGGCGTCCCAGGACGTCCGTTGGATGAACGCGGCCGCAGCCCTGCTGCTGGGGGTGGCCGTGTGCGGTCTGCTGTGGGCCGGCATGCAGCGTTTGAGCCGCCTGCCGCTGTTCACGCTCCAGCACGTGCAACTGGAAGGTGACCTCACGCGCAACAACATCGCGACCGTGCGCGCCAACATCGTTCCCCGTCTGCCGGGCGGATTCTTCCAGACCGACCTCGGGCGCGCGCGTGAGGTCTTCGAGGCCGTGCCCTGGGTGCGCAAGGCCGTGGTGCGTCGCGTGTGGCCCAACGAGCTGCGCGTGCAACTCGAAGAGCACCGCCCCGCCGCCTACTGGCAGCACGAAGACCGCGACGACCAGCTCGTCAACACCTTCGGTGAAGTGTTCGACGCCAACATTGGCGATGTGGAAGAGCGCCTGCCCACGCTGGACGCGCCGGCCAACGCAGGCCCGGGCGAGTCCCGCGCCATGCTCGACATGCTGCGCCGGCTGCAACCCGTGCTGGCGCCGCTGGGCAACATCGACACCCTGCACCTGAGCGAGCGCGGCTCCTGGTCTGTGGACCTCGACAACGACGCCGACATCCAGCTGGGCCGTGGCAGCGAAGAAGAAATCATCGCCCGTGCGCAGCGCTTTGTCCGGACCTTGCCCGAGCTCAAACGACGCTACCCCGCGCCACTGTCATATGCCGATTTGCGCTACCCGGAAGGCTACGCCGTCAAGCTGCGTGGCACCACGACCTCGCAAGAGGTGCCCAAGCCGGGCGCTGTGCGCAAACCACTGCCTCCTGCCAACAACAAAACGCCCGCGACCCCTTCGCGAAGCGTGAATTCAACTCGATAATCGACGCACACACCATGGCCAAGGAATACAAGGATCTGGTAGTAGGACTCGACATCGGCACCGCCAAAGTCATGGCGGTGGTGGCCGAGGTCCTGCCCGGTGGCGACTTGCGACTCGCCGGCCTCGGTGTCGCTCCTTCACATGGCCTCAAGCGCGGCGTGGTGGTCAACATCGACGCCACCGTGCAGTCCATCCAGCAGGCTTTGAAAGAAGCCGAGTTGATGGCCGATTGCAAGATCAGCCGCGTCTGGACGGGCATCACCGGCAGCCACATCCGCGGTCAGAACTCGACCGGCATGGTCATCGTGCGGGACAAGGAAGTCGCGCCCCTCGATGTGCAGCGTGTGGTCGAAACCGCCAAGGCCATCAACATCCCCAACGACCAGCGCCTGCTGCTGGTCGAGCCCCAAGAGTTCATCATCGACGGCCACGAGGTCAAAGAGCCCATCGGCATGAGCGGTGGCCGCCTGGAGGTCAAGGTCCACATCGTGACCGGTGCGCAAAGCGCGGCCGAGAACATCGTCAAGTGCGTGCGCCGCTGCGGCCTGGAAGCCGAGCAGCTGGTGCTGAACCCGTCGGCCTCGTCCGCAGCCGTGTTGACCGAGGACGAGAAGTCACTGGGCGTGGCCATGGTCGACATCGGCGCGGGCACCACGGATGTCTCCATCTTCACCGATGGCTCGGTGCGCCACACGGCCGTCATCCCCATCGCGGGTGACCTGATCACCAGCGACATCGCGATGGCGTTGCGCACGCCCACGAAAGACGCCGAAGACATCAAGGTGGACTTCGGTGTGGCCAAGCAGCTGCTGGCCGACCCGAACGAACACGTCGAGGTGCCCGGCCTGGGTGACCGCGCACCGCGCATGCTCTCGCGTCAGGCTTTGGCCGGTGTGATCGAGCCGCGCGTCGAAGAGATTTTCTCGCTGGTCCACCAGGTGATCCGCGAGTCTGGTTACGAGGAACTGCTGTCGTCGGGCATCGTCCTGACGGGCGGCTCGGCGGTCATGCCCGGCATGGTCGAGCTGGCCGAAGACATCTTCCTCAAGCCCGTGCGCAAGGGGACGCCCTTGTACTCGGGCGCACTGCACGACATGGTGGCGAGCCCCCGCTCGGCCACCGTCATGGGCTTGCTCGAAGAGGCAAGACTCGCGCGCATGCGCGGGATGAAGGCGGCGCAACAGGCAGGGTCGGTCCAGTCCCTGTTCGGTCGCGTGCGCGATTGGTTCGTGGGCAACTTCTGAAGTGAACAAGAAGCACCCACCGTGGACATTCAATTGGCAACTGCTTGAGACAAAGAGAGGTCTGACATGGCAATCGAGATGATCGAGAACTTCGACATGGGCACCCAGATCAAGGTGATCGGGGTCGGCGGCGGCGGTGGCAATGCCGTCGAGCACATGATCGCGCAGGGCGTGCAGGGCGTGCAGTTCATCTGCGCCAACACCGACTCGCAAGCGCTGAACCGCTCCAGCGCCGAGTTCCAGCTGCAGCTGGGCAACTCGGGCCTGGGCGCCGGTGCCAAGCCCGAAGCCGGCCGTGCGGCCGCCGAAGAAGCCGTGGACCAGATCCGCACCGCGCTGGACGGCGCCCACATGGTCTTCATCACCGCCGGCATGGGCGGTGGCACGGGCACGGGCGCTGCGCCCGTGATCGCCCGCGTGGCCAAGGAAATGGGCATCCTGACCGTGGGCGTGGTGACCAAGCCTTTCGAATTCGAAGGCAACCGCCGCATGAAGCAGGCCGACACCGGCCTGAACGAGCTGGAAGCCAACGTCGACTCCCTGATCGTCGTGCTCAACGAGAAGCTGCTGGAAGTGCTGGGCGATGACATCACCCAGGAAGAAGCCTTCAGCAAGGCCAACGACGTGCTGAAGAACGCCGTGGGTGGCATCTCCGACATCATCCACATCCCCGGCCTGGTGAACGTCGACTTCGAAGACGTCAAGACCGTGATGAGCGAGCCTGGCAAGGCCATGATGGGCACGGCCACTGCCTCGGGTCCGGACCGCGCCACCAAGGCTGCCGAAGCTGCCGTGGCCTGCCCGCTGCTGGAAGGCATCGACCTGTCTGGCGCACGTGGCGTGCTGGTGCTGATCGCGGCCGGCAAGTCCAACTTCAAGCTGAGCGAGTCGCGCAACGCGATGAACACCATCCGCCGCTACGCCGCCGAAGACGCCCACGTCATCTACGGCACGGCTTACGACGAGTCCCTGGGCGACCAGCTCCGCGTCACCGTGATCGCCACCGGCCTGAGCGGCACCCGCCGCGCGCAGACCCCGATGACCGTGGTGCACAGCGCCCCGGCCACGCAGGTTTTCGCCCGCACCGGCACCGACAACATCCCGGTGCTGACGCAGCCCGTGGGCCACATGGCCGCACACGGTGGCGCCAGCGCCGCGGGTTCGTCGATCGGCATGGGCCACGCCAGCGATTTCAGCGGCATGAACACGCCCAGCGTGTGGCGCTCGGGTCGCACGCAGGCGGCCGCCAAGGTCGATGCCCTGGCCAGCAATGGCATGGACGAAATCGAGATCCCGGCCTTCCTGCGCAAGCAAGCCGACTGATCCCGCTTTCGCTCTCTCTCGATCTCTGTCAGTTTTCCCCTGTCCCGCGCGGGACAGGGGCTTTTTGCCTTGTGAGGCCGCTCAGGCCACGGTTTTGAAGGCCGAGACCGCCTGTGCCAGTTCCTGGGCTTGCTGCTTCAAGCTTTCCGCTGCGGCAGAGGTTTCTTCCACCAATGCGGCGTTCTGCTGCGTGGTCTGATCCAGGTTGTTCACGGCCGAGTTGATCTGGCCCACCCCCTGGCTTTGTTCGGTGCTCGATGAGCTGATCTCCGCGATCAGGTCGTTGACCTTGCGCACCTGTTGCACCACATCGTCGATGGTCTGACCTGCCTGGTTGACCTGGCTGGTGCCCATCTCGACCTTCTCCACGCTGTCGGTGATCAGGCCCTTGATCTCGCGGGCGGCATTGGCGCTGCGCTGTGCGAGCGAACGCACCTCGCTGGCCACCACCGCGAAGCCGCGCCCCTGTTCGCCCGCGCGGGCCGCTTCCACGGCCGCGTTCAGCGCAAGGATGTTGGTCTGGAACGCGATGCCATCGATCACGCCGATGATGTCGGAGATGCGTCGGCTGGATTCCTGGATGGCCAACATGGTGGTCACCACATGACCCACGTCCTGCCCACCTTGGGTGGCCACCTGGGTGGCTTGCAGCGCCAACTGGTTGGCCTGCCGGGCGTTGTCGGAGTTGCCCCGCACGGTGTCGTCCATCTGCTGCATGGAGGCCGCTGTTTCTTGCAGGCTGGCAGCCTGGTGTTCTGTGCGTGCAGACAGGTCGGCATTGCCTTGCGCGATCTCGGCCGACGCCGTGGCGATGGAGTCCGTGCTGCTGCGGATGCGCCCGATCAGCACGGACAGGTTGCGGCTCATGGTGTTGAGCGTGGTGCCCAAAGCGCTGATTTCGTCTTGGCCCGACACCTGCAACTGACGGCTGAGGTCTCCGTCTGCCACGGCCTGGCCCAGGCGAACGGCGTCATTCAGGGGCTGGGTGATGGAGCGGGTGATCAACCAGGCCATGGTGGCGCATGCCAGCATGCCCACCAGCACCACGGCCGCAGTGGTCCACAGCGACTGGCGGTAGGCAGCGGTGGCCACGCCAATCGCCTGGAGAGCGCCGTCGGCGTTCAGCTTGGCATCTCTTTCCAGCGTCGCTGAAAGGGCCAGGAACGCCTTGCTGGACACGCCATTGAGCAGCTCTCGCGCCTCTGCCAGGCCTTCGTCACCGCGGTTGGATTGGGCCAGCACCGGGTCCACGGTGGCATGGTACGCGTCGAGTTGGGCGCGCATCTCTTGGTACAGGGCGCGCTCCTCGGGCGAGCTGATCATGGGCTCGTACTCGCGCAGCAAGGCAGGCAGTGCCTGGTTGCGCAGGTCGTCCAGGCGTTTGAGCTGCGCGGCCTTGCCCGCGGCATCGACTTCCAGGATGTGGCGCATCAAGACGCGGCGTTCGGTGTTGAGCGTGGCATCGATGCGAGACAGCACTTGCACGCTGGGCAGCCAGTTGCCGCTGATGTCGTCTGCGCTGTCGTTCATGCGTGACATGCCCAGCAGGCTGGCGCCTCCTGTGACCAGCACCAGCAGGCACGCAAACAGGAAAGCGGCAGCCAGTCGGCCGCCGATGCTGAGGTTTCTCAAGGCAGTCATGTGGGTGTCCAGGGCGTTTCGATCCGTACACCACGCTCATCGGCACTTCGGCCAGAAGGATGAGTGCGGATCACCCTGAACCGGTGCGCTCAGTGCCGTGAAGCGGGTTTGCAGCGGTCTTATGCACGCAAACAATGCACCTCAAGAGGCGGGCGCAGGTGTCAGTGCGGGCCGAGCTGCTGTGCCAGGGCCTGCAGCCGCGCCTGTCCGACCCGCTGCCCGATGGCGGGCCCTGTCAAACCAGCTGCCAGCGCTTCGGCAGACACCGACGCGGTGTCCACCGCCAGCACGCAGTCCAGGGCCTGGCGCAGGCGGTGACCCGGGGCGTATGCCGTTTCAGTGAAGCCCAGGCGACCCCGGGCATCGCACTCGCAGGCCAGCAGCACCTCGTGGAAGCGCTGGGGCTTGCGGATGGCGTCGCAGCGCTCCAGCAAACGCAAGATGGCCTCCGTGCCGAACTCGCTGCTGCGGTGGATGTTGCCGTGCTCGCGTGCGACCACGTCGGCCAGTTCTCGGCAGTCGTTCGGAACGCGCAGGCGCTGGCCCACGGCCTGGAGCAGTTGCGCGCTGCGGCCCTCGTGGCCGATGTGGCGGGGCAGGACCTCTGCGGGGGTCGTGCCTTTGCCGAGGTCGTGGCCGAGGCAGGCGTAGCGCACGGCCAGGGAGCCTTGCAAGCGGGCGCTCATGTCGAGCACCATCATCAGGTGCACACCGGTGTCCACCTCTGGGTGGTGCTCGGCGCGTTGCGGCACACCCCACAGTCGATCGACCTCGGGCAGCAGGCGTGCGAGGGCGCCGCAGCTGCGCAGCACCTCGAACATGCGTGAGGGGCGTTCTTCCATCAGGCCGCGGGCCAGCTCCTGCCAGACGCGCTCGGCCACCAGGTGGTCCACCTCGCCGGCGTCCACCATCTTGCGCATGAGCTGCAGGGTTTCAGGGGCCACGCTGAAGTCGTGGAAGCGGGCCGCGAAGCGTGCCAGGCGCAGGATCCGCACCGGGTCTTCGGCAAAGGCCGGCGAGACATGGCGCAAAACGCGCGCAGCGAGGTCGCGCTGACCGCCACAAGGGTCAATGACCCGCCCATCGGCGTCCTCGGCCATGGCGTTGACGGTGAGATCGCGGCGCACCAGATCGTCTTCCAGCGTGACCTCGGGCGAGGTGTGGAAGGTGAAGCCGTGGTAGCCGTGGCCGCTCTTTCGTTCGGTGCGCGCCAGGGCGTGTTCTTCGCCGGTGTCGGGGTGCAGGAAAACGGGGAAGTCTTTGCCCACAGGACGGAAGCCCGCGTCCACCATGGCCTGGGGCGTGGCGCCCACGACCACCCAGTCTCGGTCGCCCACCGAACGCCCGAGCAGGCGGTCCCGCACGGCACCGCCCACCAGGTAGGTTTTCATGCCGGCCTTTTGCCCTGTGCGGCCAGGGCCAGGTACTCCGCCACGGGCACTTCCTCGGCGCGGCGCTGCAGGTCAAAGTCCGTGTCGATGCCTTGCTGCGTGATCCAGGTCCCCAGGGTGTGGCGCAGGATCTTGCGGCGCTGCGAAAAGGCCACGGCCACCATGGACTCCAGCACCTTCGGATCGACGTCGGGCACCTCGGCCAGCGGCGTCATGCGCACCACGGCGGAATTCACCTTGGGCGGTGGGTCAAAGGAGCCCGGCGGCACATCGACCACGCATTCCATGTCGTAGCGCCACTGCAGCATCACGCTCAGGCGGCTGTAGTCCTTGTGGCCGGGCGTGGCCACCATGCGGTCCACCACCTCTTTTTGCAGCATGAAGTGCTGGTCCACGACCACGTCGGCGCAGGGCAGCAGGTGAAAGAGGATGGGGCTGGAGATGTTGTAGGGCAGGTTGCCGATCATGCGCAGCTTGACGCCGCGTTCGCGCGCGATCTGGGCGAAATCCACCTTCAGCACGTCGGACTCGATCACGTCGAGCTCGGGGCGCTTGCGCAGGCGCGCGGCCAGGTCGCGGTCCAGCTCGACCACGGTGAGCTTCTCGCAGCGCTCAACGACCGGGTCGGTCAGCGCGCCCAGGCCGGGGCCGATCTCGACCAGCACTTCACCCGGCTTCGGTGCGATCGCACGGACGATCTCGGCGATCACGCCCTGGTCCACCAGGAAGTTCTGTCCGAAACGTTTGCGCGCGATGTGGCCACCGCCGCCAGCGACCGCACGCGGTCTGCCTGGGCTGCTGTGGCCGCTGGGGCCAGGTCGCTTGCCGCCGCGTTCAGGGTGCATCGCGCATTTCCACGTAGGCTGCGGCGCGCAGCTCTCGGGCCCACTCTTCGTACGTGGCTTCGAACTTGCGCTCGCGCAGCACGCTGCGAGCCGCTTCGCGCTTTTGCGCATCGCTCAGCTGGGCCTCGCGGCGCTCGATGAGCTGGATGAGGTGCACGCCAAACCGGCTGACGACGGGCTCAGAAATCTGTCCAGGTTGCAGCCCCACGAGCACTTTCTCGAACTCGGGCACGAACTGGCCGGGTGAGGTCCAACCCAGGTCGCCACCTTTGGCGCCGCTGCCGTCTTCGGAGTACTGGCGCGCCATTTGCGCAAAGCTGGTTTGACCGCCAACGATCTGCTTGCGGATGTCGTTGATGCGGTTGACCAAGGTGGCCGTGTCCACTTGCGGCGTGCTGCGCAGCAGGATGTGGCGGGCGCGTTGCTGGGTGTAGCTGGCCTGGGCGCTGCTTTCGCGCTCCAGGAGTTTGACGATGTGGAAGCCTGCGTTCGAGCGCACCACTGGCGCCACCTGCCCGACCTTCAGCCCTTGGACAGCATTGACGAAGAGCTCTGGCAGCCGGCTGACCTCGCGCATGCCGAAAGCGCCCCCGTCGTTGCGGGTGTTGCCGTCGTCGGAGTATTGCTTGACCAGTTGCCCGAAGTTTTCGCCGGCAACCACCCGGCGCTGCAGGTCCTCGGCCTTGGTCTGCAACTGCGCCAGTTGAACCTGGGTGGCGCGTTCTGGCACAGCGATCAGGATGTGCGCGAGGTTCAGGGCCGTCTCGTTTTGGGCGGCAGGATCGGTGTTGAGGAAGTTCGTGATCTCTTCCTCGCTGAGCGCGATGCGTGCCGTCACCTCACGTTCCCGCAGGCGTTGCAGCAGGAGTTGTTCGCGCAGGCTGGCGCGGTAGCGGTCGTAATCGAGTCCGTCCACGGCCATGCGCTGGCGCAACTCGCTGAGGGTCAGCTGGTTCTGTGCCGCGACGTTCTCGATGGCCTGGTCCAGTTCGGCATCGCCCACGTTCACACCGATGACGCGGGCGTAAGAGATTTGCACCTTCTCGTCGATGAGGGCGTCCAGCACTTGGCGGCGCAATTCTTCGAAAGCGGGCAGGCGGGCGCCTGGCGCAGCCGATTCCTGGATGCGGCTGACGCGCTTTTCCACGTCCGTGTGCGTGATGGGCTCTTGGTTGACCACCGCGACGATGTAGTCCGATGTTGTCTGAACGCCGGACAGCTTCAGTTCTTTGCTGAGGGCACGGTCACCGGGGATGCGGGGCGCCAGCGAAGGGCCATCGTTGCGGCGCAGTTGGGCCGATGCGGGCGTGATCACCGCGGCCATCGTGGCAGCGGTCAGGCACAGCGCCAGGGCGCGCGACAGGGACCTGAAGGCGGTGGCGTCTGCAAAAGGGGCGCTGGACATCAGGGGTGCTCGCTCATTCATCGCTGTAGGGGGTGGTGTTGCCGGGCGGCGCCAGAGGCTTGCCCTCGTCGCGCAGCAGGCGGTAGCCAGGCACATTCTGCTTGAGGACGCGCAGCGGGTTGGCGCCGAGGGCGAGCTGGGACAGGCCCAGCAGTTCCAGCTGGAACATCACACGGGTGTTGGCTTTGCTGGTGCCCAGTGCGACACGCTCGGTGACCACGCGACCGATCCAGCAACCGGCGTCGTACTCCACGCCCACCACGGAGTTGATGATGCGCTGATCACGCATGCTGTGCGTGATGCGCCCCACCGTGTACCACGTGCCGCCACAGGCACCGCCTGCGGAGGGGCGACGCGGGTTGAGGTCCAGCAGATCGGGCGATGTGGCTTGGGTCATCACCTGTTCCAACGGCGGCGTGCGGCCGGCAAACGGCCACTGCCAGCCGATTTCCACCTGCTCCGACGCGGCGCGGGTGTAGCGGTAGGTGGCGCTGACCGTGCGCCAAGTGCCCGGGTAGTAGCGCACCGTCATGGCGCCTTGCTCCGTCTGGCGGTTTTGCGCGCTGTACTGCACGGTGCTGTCCACCGACCAGTTCGGGATCACCGAGGTCGAGGCTTGCAGCAGCAAGTCGGACAGCCGCTGCGTCACGGGACTGTTGCCCAGTGGGTTGATGCGCTGGTCGGCCAGCAGCACCTTTTGCGCAATGCCCAGGCGCAGGGCTTCGGTGCCGGTCTTGCTGTCGAGCAGGCGAGACTGCACACCCACCGTCACCTGGTTGGCGTCCGAGATCCGGTCGCCGCCGGTGTACGCGTTGTCGGTGTAGATGGCGTACTGGTTGAAATCACGCGGGGCGCTGTCGAACAGCGGCAGGTCGCTCTGGCGGCGGAAAGGGGTGTAGACGTAGAGCACGCGGGGCTCCAGCGTCTGGATCAGGTCGCGGCCGAAAAAGCGCGTCGAGCGCTCCATCGAGAAGCCGCTGTCCACGCTGAAGGTCGGCGTGACCACGGTGGCACTGCGGCGGTTGCCATCGGCAACCTTGTCCAAGTCGTAGCTGACGCCTCGCAGCGTGGCGCGTGGCAGCACGTTGATACCACCCAGCGAGAAGCGTCGCTCGACGATGGCGTTGGCGTTGAGGCGGTTGCCCACCACCTTGGTCGGGTCGGCGTTGCCAAAGCGGTTGAACTCGCCTTGCAAGCCGAACACGACACCGTTGTCGCTCACGCTGCGGCTGCGAAAGCCCATCTGCGGCTCTCGGCGATAGGGTGTGCTGATGCCGCTTTGTGTCGGGTTGGACGTGGGGTCGAGGTCGCGCAAAGCCTGCCAGGACTGCACGCTGCCATAGAACGTGGTCTGGCTGTTGCCCAGGCCCCAGTAGCGCTGGTTGAGCGTGGTTTCGACGTTGGCGTGGCTGTCGTACAGCCGCGGCGTGGTCGAGAACTGGATGTGGGAGAAGTCCTTCCAGAAATTGTCGTCCGAGGCGCGCAGCAGCTTGATGTCGTAGGTGGTCTGTGCCAAGGCGTCCGTCTTGCCCAGGCTGCCCTTGTGGATGAAGTCGATCAAGCCGCGGGGGTTGCCCCGCAGCTTGTCCTCCGGCAAACCGAACACGCGCAACTTGCCGGTGTCCTGCGCCTCCATGTAGCGGAACTCGAGGTTGGCGCCGATGCCGCGTCGGGCCGACACGGTGGGCGTGATGGTCGCATCGCGGTTGGGCGCGATGTTCCAGTAGTAGGGCGCTGACAGTTCGAAACCGCTGGCGCTGTCGAAATAAAAACTGGGCGGAAGGAAGCCGGATTTGCGCTGGTTGTCCAGTGGGAAGGTCAGCGATGGCGCAGCCAGCACGGGCACGCCCATGAAGCGAATCACTGCGTTCTTGGCTTCGCCTTCGCTCTTGTCAAAGTCAAGGTCCACCTGGCTGGTCTGCAGCTCCCAGTCGGGGCGGCCCGGTGTGCCATCGGGCTCGTCGTCTGGTGTGCAGCTGGAGTAGCTGGTGCGGTGCGCGCGCAGGCGGTTTTCGCCCAGGAACTCCACCAGCTCCGCCTGGCCACCGGCCTGCGTGCGCGCGAACCAGAAATGCGGGCGGATGAAGTTGCCTTCCAGTGTGTCCAGCCTGAGCGTCAGCTCCGGACCCGTGAACAAATTGCCGTTGCTGACGATGCGCACATTGCCCCGGGCACGGGCGGTGTTGTCGGCCTGGGTGTGGACGAGGTCGTCGGCGCGCACGCGCATCTCGCCCTGGCGCAGGCGCACCGAGCCGTTGGCGTGGGTGCGCTCGCCAGAGGTCCCGTCCATCGAGTCGGCCTCGAAGAACAGTGGCAGCTTGCCGTCGCGGCGGTTCATCCGCGGCGCAGGCAGCGAAAAACTCATGCGCGATGCGGGTGTGGACGGCGCGCTGGCTGCGCTGGGCGCGGCTGCGGGCGTGCCGGCTTCGCTGAGAGCTTGGGCCTCGGCGGTTTGCCAGCCTGCATGGGCCACAGCCCACGCACAAGCCAGGGCCACCGGCGTCCAGCCAGATGTCAGCGGCGCTGACAGGCGTGAACGCGGTCGCCTGCCAGCCGGGTGGTGGGCGGCCGGGCTGGCGCTGGGCTGGACCCGGGCGGGAGAGGTCAGGCGAGGTCGGTTCAAGGGTGGGGTCACGGGTGGCGCGTCGCAGGGGGCTGCAGCAGGGGCTTCCCGTCAGGTGAGCCGGCCATGCCTAGAATCGGCGCATTATTTCATGAGCCGGCCTTGCCGCCGCCTCGCGCGCACATGACCATCGCCGATCCCTCCTCCTCCGCCCCCATCGCCTGGGCCGATCCCGTCCGCGCTGAGGCCTTCGCCGCCTGGCTGGACGGCCTGCGCGCCGAACACGGCCTGCTGCCCGAGACGGTGCGCGCCGCCAGCGCCGACGCCAGCTTCCGGCGCTATTTCCGCATCGACACGACAGCCGGCAACTCGCTGATCGCCATGGACGCCCCGCCCAGCCAAGAAGACTGCCGTCCCTTTGTCGCCATCGACCGCCTGCTCGCCTCGGGCGATGTCGGCGTGCCGCGCATCCTGGCCTGGGACGAGCCCCAGGGCTTCATGCTGCTGTCCGACCTGGGCGCCCACACCCTGCTGTCCACCCTGGTGCCCGAGGCCCCAGCCCACTCGCCCGAAGACGTCGCCAACCGCCTGCGCTATGCCGCGGCCCTGGACGAACTCTTGCGCATCCAGGCCGTGCCAGCCGACAGCCTGCCGCCCTACGACGATGCGCTGCTGCAGCGCGAACTCGACCTCTTCCCCGACTGGTACCTCACGCAACTGCGCGGCCTGACCCTGGACGCGCCCACCCGCCAGATGCTGGACACCACTTTCGCGCTCATCAAGGCGCAGGTGCTGGGCCAGGCCACGGTGCTGGTCCACCGCGACTACCACTCGCGCAACCTGATGGCCGATACCACCGACCCGCAGGCCCGCCTGGGCGTCATCGACTTCCAGGACGCGGTGCGCGGCCCCGTCACCTACGATTTGGTCTCCCTGCTGCGCGACGCCTACGTCCTGTGGGACGAAGAAGTGCAGATCGACCACGCCGTGCGCTACTGGCAGCGCGCCCGCCAGGCCGGCTTGCCCGTGCCCGACGATTTCGGCGATTTCTGGCGCGACTTCGAATGGATGGGCTTGCAGCGCCACCTCAAGGTGCTGGGCATCTTCGCCCGACTGGCCCTGCGCGACGGCAAGCAGCAGTACCTGGGCGACATCCCGCGCGTCTGGACCTGCGCCCACCGCGTCGCCTCGCGCTACCAGGGCCTGGGGCCGCTGGCGCGCTTGCTGGAACAGGCCGAAGCGGCCCATGGCGGCATCCAGACCCAGGTGGGTTACACGTTCTGAGCCTTGGTCGGCGCCGCAGTTGGGGCCGCTGGTGGGGTGTCATCTGAGGGGATGCGTGCGAAAAGTGCGCAAAAAAACGGCAATCCAGGGATAATCCCGCCTTGATGACCGACCACACCCCCGAGATGACCGCCGCAGCAGACGCTGTGCCCGCAGCCCCTG
>Ga0209617_10000503_pt1 | contig 17134 bp, 8 predicted proteins | sample LakEriepJuly2011_2_FD_187459 | JGI IMG/M metagenome (GOLD analysis project Ga0209617, IMG submission 187459) | Freshwater microbial communities from dead zone in Lake Erie, Canada - CCB epilimnion July 2011 (SPAdes) (version 2) | ecosystem: Environmental > Aquatic > Freshwater > Lentic >...
GATTTTCTCCATTGTTTTTGGGATCTTCCTGAGCAAATTCAACAAAAAGGAAAGGGTAATCGAACCCATGAAATTTGCTTCAAAATACATTTTCAAGGGTTTGCATATTGTGATGCTCTTCGCGCCCATTGGCGCTTTTGGTGGAATGGCTTTTACCATCGGCAAGTATGGCATTGCCACGCTGATGCCACTGGGTAAATTGATGTTAACGGTCTACATCACGATGGCTGTTTTTATATTTGTGGTGCTGGGAGGCATCCTCAGGTACTATAAAATCAGTATTCTGCAGTTTCTCAACTATATCAAGGAAGAACTGCTGATTGTGCTGGGAACCTCCTCCTCAGAGGCTGCACTTCCTTCACTGATGGAAAAACTGGAAAAAATGGGATGCGCCAAGCCCGTAGTAGGGTTGGTGGTGCCCGCCGGATACTCATTCAACCTGGATGGAACAACCATCTACCTTTCCATGGCTGTCATCTTTCTTGCCCAGGTATTCAATGTAGACCTGAGCATGGAGCAAATGCTGACCATCATTGGAATCCTGATGATAACCTCGAAAGGGGCTGCGGGTGTAACGGGTAGTGGCTTTATTGTACTGGCATCAACGCTTTCCGCCGTGAATGTTATTCCCATTGAGGGATTGGCATTGCTACTGGGCGTTGACCGTTTCATGTCTGAGGCCAGGGCCATCACGAATTTTATTGGAAATGGCGTAGCCACTGTATTTCTATCCAATCAGGAAAAGGCTTTCGACCGAAACATGATGGATGCTGCCTTTTCAAAAGAAGCGTATGAATATGATCTGAAAAAAGAGATCTAGACCATATCCATACGCTATTGATATGTTAGAATCCTTCGTTCTGCACCATCTTCGGATTGTTCTGCACCTGTGTAACAGGAATCGGCAAAATCGTCCTGTAATAGTAGGTGCTTGTAGTTGCGGTATATTGTATCAACCTTGAAGCAGCATTTCCTGCAGAATTGATTTTCACATAGCTTGTTTTTGTCCTGTTGAGGTCAAAAATCCGTTGTCCTTCAAGGGCAAATTCCTTTCTTCTTTCAACAATGATGCTGTCCAACAAAGCAGTTGCCCTGATGCTTCCTGTTGGTGGTGTTGCCAACAGTGATGCAGCAAATGGCCTGGTGGATGATGCCGTATCCCTCGACTTGCGAATCCTGTTGATGTCAACCAGGGATGCAGTCAATGAGGCTGCATCATTGTTCTGTACGGCCAGTCGCGCCAGGGCCTCACCACGGGAAAGGTACATCTCTGCAATACGCATTACCTTGATGTTTTCCAGGTAGGTAACAATATTGGTGTACTTCAAACAGAGGGGCACATTTCTTTCACCACCAAGTGAATTGCGATCGCCCAGTGCAACAAATTGCCTTCTAACATCTGTTGGCGTATAGCTGTCATACAGCCCCTTGAAAGTACTGAGTGTAGTGCCAGTACTCTTGCTGTTCATTGCAGCGCTGGTGCCCAGCAATTCACCATATCCACCTTGGCTGGAGAGGTATGCATAAGAGTCTGTTCCTGGATTATCGTTCGTATTGTTGGTCACTTCAAAAATCGACTCATTGTTGTTGGGTGTCCTGAAGTCTTGTACCATTGATCCATAAGTGAACAGGCTGTATTTGCCAGAGTTGATCACCTCGGTGGAGGCAGCCACTGCGGTTGGCCAATCTTCCTTGAAAATGGCAACCCTTGCCCTCAATGCCAGTGTTCCCCAGCGGTTCATCCGGATCTTGAAGAATGAATTGTTGATGGCGCCACTGTTGTATACATTGCCTGTTGCAGGCAACCTTTTGATGGCCTCAGCCAGGTCCTTGTCAATCTGTGCGTAAACCTCAGCAGCAGTATTCCTTGCAGGATACACCACTTCATCCACTTTGGTGATAGGCTTCAGTACAAGGGGAACACAAAGATGAGATCCATCAGCAGTGTGCTTGAGGGGCCTGGCAAAAAACTTGGCAAGATCGAAATAGGCCAAGGCCCTTACTGCATAGGCTTCACCAATCAATTGTCCAAACTCTTCTTGCTGCAATGGAGTAATGATTGCCTTGAGTTTTTCTTCATTGGCAATGATGGCATTGGCATTGGTCACCACCTGGTACATCTGGTTCCACATGCGGCTTATGTTGGCATCGGTTGCAGTATGCGTCATGGTATTCATACCTGTATACCTGTTACCAGTTTTTACACTCCTGGTCATGTTGTCTGAAATCACTTCCGGAATGACCATGGCATCGCGGCCATAATAGCTGTACGATTGCATGAGCGAGTACAATCCATTGACGGCTGCCCTTGCTGTAGGAAGACTTGAAAACACATCTTCAGTGAATACACTTTGTTGTGGCCTGTTGTCAAGAAAATCCTTCTGACAAGACGCAAGGAGGATGATTCCCAGGATGGCTATTGATGATATCTTTTTCATGGTAATATCTTTTGATTGTTTGTCTGATGGTTGATTAAAGGGTTATGTCTACACCGAAAAGGAAGGTTCTGAAAACAGGAGGCCTTTGAGACATCACGCCATCAATACCCACTTCAGGATCTGTATTGTAGCGTTTGTCCTTTACATAGGTGAACAGATTTTGACCCCTCAGGTAAATCCTTGCAGTATTGATTTTTGCCTTTGCCAACGCTGCTTTGGGCAGGTTGTAAGACAGTGATACATCCCTCAACCTGATATAACTTCCATCATAGAGGAACCTGCTGCTCTCATAACTGCCTGCAGAAGACTGTGTTCCAAGAAAAACGGGCTTGGGTACATCAGTAACCTGTCCGGGCTGTGTCCATCTCCTTCCATACTCATACTTGCTCAGGCCGTTGCTCTGGTCAGAAAACCCGAGGTTGGCATCTGATTTTTGCAGATACCCATACTCATCATACATGGTATTGCCCCAGAATACATAGACCTGGAAACTCAGTTTGAAATTATTGTATGATAAAGTGTTGGTGAGTCCGCCATAAAACTTGGGAAGGGCACTTCCATACGCCAAACGTGGCAATGCAGTGGTAAATACATTGGTTGTTGAATCTTTGGCATCTTTGGTATACCAGAGCGCCTCTCCATTGTCAGGATTAACACCGGCATATCCCCTTTGGTAATGGGTATAATAATCGCGGCCTACCCTTCTGAAATAAGCGCCATTGTTGGAGAACAATGAATCAATTTCAGTGATGACATTTTTATTTTTCGTGAAATTGAAATCCGTTACCCACTTGAATCCTTTGGGGTTGGATGGAGCAATATTTACAGATGACAAAGAGATCTCAACACCTGAATTTTTCATGGCACCGTTGTTGACCGTGATGCTCGTCACACCATTGACACTGGGGATGGACTGGCTCACCAACAAATTGCTGGTTGTTCTGGAATACCAGTCGAATGAACCCGATAGTCTTCCCTTGATCAAAGCGAAATCCAATCCAAGATTAAGCGGGATGTTCTTCTCCCAGGTCAGGTTGTCATTGGCCAGCTGTGAAATGCTCAGGCCAGAAGAGAAATTATAATCAGATCCTGCACTGTACAATCCCTGTGATTCAAAGTTGTCAATACCCTGGTTGCCCGTGTAGCCATAGCTTCCACGGAGTTTCAGTTCATTGATCCAATCTACATTGAAAAAGCTTTCATTGGAAATATTCCAACCTGCACCAACAGACCAGAACACAGCAGACTGAAAGTTCTTGGCAAATCTTGAGGAGGCATCCTCACGGACAGACCCTGAGAAGAAATACCTGTCCTTGAATGAATAGTTGGTGTTCAGGAATTTACTCAGCAATCGGTTTCCTGTTCCAGTACCGGTTGTCAGATCCGGAGAAGAACCTCCAGCAGCGGTGGTGGTACCCGGTGCAATGCCATTGACCCTCAAGGTAAGGTCAACATCATCACGGCGCTGTGCCTCATATCCGGCAAATGCCTCCACGGAATGTTCGCCTTTGAATTCTTTCTTGTAGCGGATAATATTGGTCGCTATCCAGTTCGTAATGTCCTGGGTAAAATTTTCAATCACCCCACCAACGGCCACATTGGCATTACCAACCCTTGGATCATAGTAAATGCTCCGGAAGGCATGGTTGAAATCCAAGGCAAAACTTCCCTCATAGGTAAGGCCATCCATGATCTTGTAGCTGGTGGATGCATTGGCATTGATGTTGTAAGTCTTGGCATTGCGATTGGTTGTTTCCTGCACTGCCACTGGATTGTACCCACTGTTGTAGCTCAGGTCATAGGTTTGTCCATCGCTTTTGTACACTGGCAACCATGGCGCCAAGCGGTACATGGCCCTGATGGGGTTCCCGAAAAAGCTGCCCCCCAGAAAATTGCTGGAGCGCTGAAAGTTACCACTGAAGCCTCCTTTGATTGACCAACGGTTGGTAATTTGTGTTGAAAGGTTCATCCGGTAAGTGGCCTTGTCGTAGTCAACCGCTTTTTGTGGTGCCTCAGACTTGTAATAACTGCCTGAGATGAAATAGGTCGACTTGTCATTTCCTCCACTCACGTTCATGTTGTACTGGGAATATTTTCCCTGGCGCAATACTTCCTTGAACCAATCTGTATCGATGGTTTTGCTGATTGAATTGGCAGTCAGCAAGGAATCAAAAGAGGATAATGATTTTCCTGAGTTGACCCATCCTTCCTTGTAATATTGAAGGTATTCTGCTGAATTGAGTGTCTTTTGCTCGTTCCTGATGTTATAATCGTTGGTGCCCTGCTGATAGGTCAGGTTTACCTTGGTTTTGCCGGGTTTACCATTTTTTGTGGTGATGAGCACAACGCCATTGGCTGCCCTCGAACCATAAAGTGAGGTGGCAGATGCATCCTTGAGGATGGTAAGACTTTGGATATCGTTTGCGTTCAAACCCGCAATGGTATTGCTGTTCAGGCCGGAGATGTCTCCACTTACCACAGGAATACCGTCAATCACATAAAGCGGTGTTGCAGAGGCATTGATGGATCCAATACCACGAATCCTGATGTTGGGAACACCGCCTGGCTGACCAGAACCATTGGTAGACTGGACACCGGAAACATTTCCCTGCAAACTTTCCTGCACTGATGCATTGGGCGCACTTTCAATGGCTGAATTTTTTACGGTAGAAAGCGAACCGGTAAATGAACTTCTTTTCTGGCTGCTGTAGGCCACAACAAGTACTTCGGAAAGGTTGTTCTCCGATTCCTGTAAGGCAACAACAAGATCCCCACGGCCCTCAGGCTTGGAAACGGTCTTTGAAATCATGCTTACGCTGGAGAACTCCAGGGATTGCCCTCTTTCTATGGTGATGCTGAAACTACCGTCAGGCTTGGTTGTGGTTCCTTTTTTTGTTCCCACAACTTTAACGGTAACATTCTCTAATGGAGTATTGTCTTTGGCATTGAAAACCTTTCCTGAAATTTGTACAGTCTCTTTTGAAACTTGGAAAGGGCTGAAGTTTTCTGCTGAAACATGGCTACAAACCGATTGGCCAATCATCAGCAATGCAAGAACCATCACTGGCTTGCAGAAGCGTTTTTTTCTCATTGTCTGGTTAATTTTTATTTTAGTTGACAATTTCTAAGACAAAAAATCCAATCCATTGGAGGAAATTTTGAGGCTGCGAAATTGAACGTGAAACTACCTATTATTACCATTTCAACCGTAATTTGTTCACAAAATTATAATTTCACACCTTCGAATCAAGTCAATGGTAAACACAATTTCAATGAAAAAATCAATTTTAGCGCTCTTACTGGCATTTTTTGCTGCTTTTGCAATAGCACAACAGCTTCCCATGGGCTCTTCCAGCATCGTCCATGAAAACAATGGCGAACCGCTCACCGTTTTCACTTACAAGCCTGCCACCTACAAGGATGGTCCTATCCTGGTGGTTTTTCATGGTGTAAGAAGAAATGCAGAAGACTACCGGAATTTTGCCATCACCATGGGCGAGCGCTTCAAGGCCATCATTGTTACCCCAATGTTTGATTCAGTCCGCTTTTCATCAGCCCGCTACCAAAGAGGAGGAATCATGAAAAGCGATAAGGTTCAGCCCCAGGAAAAATGGACCTACTCCATGATTCCAGGTATTGTAGACCATGTCCGCAAAATTGAAAAAAACAATTCCATTCCCTATTACCTCATCGGCCATTCTGCAGGTGGTCAGTTTTTGTTGAGGATGGCCGCCTTTCTTCCTGGCGAAGCCAAAAGAATCGTAGCGGCCAACCCCGGATCTGATCTGTTTCCAACCACAGCCCAAAAATTCGGCTATGGATTTGGTGGCCTTCCGGAGGCATTGAGCAACAATGAAGTACTCAAAGCCTACCTCGCAGCACCATTAACCCTTTACCTGGGAACAGACGACATCCGTCCTGAGCACAATTTTGATGAAAGTGCAGAAGGCATGGTGCAGGGAAAGAGCCGCCTGGAAAGAGGCAGGAACTGCTACGCCTTTGCCAAGGCCCTTGCCAAAAAGAATGGCTGGGCATTCAACTGGAGAAAAGTAGAAACCCCCGGCATTGACCATGATGCAGCGAGAATGTTTGCTGCCAAGGAAGTGGAGGATGCATTGTTTGGGAAAAATTAATCCCCAATCAAATCCCTGATCACGACCGAAGCTGCTGTTGCTCCAAATACTGCCGGCAAATATGAAATGGTTCCATAGGCAGACTTCTTGAAATTCTTGCCATCGGTGAGCATCAGGCTTTCCTTGATGGGGTCTTCGGGTGAGAAGACCGCCTTGATGCCCGTTCTGATGCCATGGTTTTTCAGGTTTTTCCTGATCTGTTGGGCAAAAGGACAATTATAGGTTTTGGAGATATCAACTACCTGAAGCTTTGTTGGGTCCAATTTTGCACCGGCGCCCATGCTGCTGACCACCCTAACTTTTTTCTCAAACGCCAGCCTCAAAAAAGTGATCTTGGGCGTGATGCTGTCGATGGCATCAATCACATAATCCGGTTGCGCAGCCAACAGTTCTTCCACCATTTCAGGATTCACAAAGGACTTCACCACATTCAATTCAATTTCCGGATTGATGGCCCTTAATCTTTCTTCCATGATCAAGGCCTTTGAAACACCATGGTTGGTGGCCAATGCAGGCAATTGCCTGTTCCTGTTGGTGGGATCCACCACATCCCCATCAATGATGGTCATTTTGCCGATGCCACTCCTGGCAATAAATTCTGCAGCAAAGGACCCAACGCCACCCAATCCAACCACCATCACGTGTTGCGTTGTCAGGTGCCTGAGTTTTTCTTCGCCAATCAGCAGTTCGGTTCTTGAGAGCCAGGAAATGTCCATATGAGTTGAAGGGGTTGAAGGGGTTGAAGTAAAGTTGAGAGACGTTTAGGGAAGTTGAGAGAGGTTGATCTTGCCTTCCGAAGGCTTGGAAGTTGATCTTATCTTTCAACAAAAGCAGATTGATACAAAGCAAAAATAAACATAGCTTCTCAAAAATCCTTAAATTGTAAGCACAACGATTCTTCAACCCCTTCAACCCCTTCAACCCCTCCAACCTCCCTCAACCTCTCTCAACCTTAATTCAACATCATGAACCGTCGCTCCTTCCTCCAAACTTCTGCCATTTTCAGTGCAGGTGCCTTTTTTTCAAATGACATCCTTGCCTTCGTATCGCAACCGAATTCTAAATTCGGTGGGGTGCAGGTGGGTGTAATTACCTATTCGTTCAGGAGCATGCCTGGGAGCGCTGAACAAATCCTGCAATATTGCCTGCAGAGCGGGGTCAGTGCCATTGAATTGATGGGTGATGCAGCGGAAGCATTTGCCGGCTGTCCCACCAACATCAGTGACAGAAAATTGCGCAGTGAGAAAATGAGGGAGTGGCGCGAATCCGTTTCAATGGACAAGTTTGTTGAACTGAGGAAAATGTACAAAAAAGCTGGGGTCAGCATCTATGCCTTCAAGCCCGATGCCCTGGGCATGAACAACTCTGATGGAGAAATCGAATATGCACTGAAAGCCGCCAAGGCTTTGGGCGCAAAATCTGTTACACTGGAACTGACCAAACCCGAACATTCCAAACGCCTCGGTGATCTTGCCTCCAAGCACAAGGTCTATATCGGGTACCATAACCATACGCAAGGAAATGATACCGCCTGGGATGAAGCCCTGGCGCAGTCTCCCTACAATTCCATCAACCTTGATTTTGGACATTATATCGCCGCAGGCGGAAAGAATACCAAGGAGTCATTGCTGGCCTTCATTGAAGCAAAGCAGGACAGGATTACCAGCATGCACATGAAAGACAGGGCCAGCAAAGACAAAGGTGCTGCCAACATGCCCTGGGGAGAAGGTGATACGCCCATCAAGGACGTGCTCTTGCTGATGAAAAACAAACAATACAAATTTCCTGCATCCATAGAAGTTGAATACAATATTCCAGCAGGATCTGATGCTGTAAAAGAAGTTGCGAAATGTGTTCAATATGCAAAAGGGATTCTCAGCTGAGAATCCCCTTTGCAGTTTTATAGAAAGGCCGATTATTTGACCGGCATCAATCTGAATACATTTCCTGGACTTTCGACACTCACATAGAGGTATCCATCCCTTCCCATTTCTATGTTGCGCAGGCGACCAATGTTGAGCAATAATTTCTCTTCGCCTACCACCTTGTTGTCTTTCATGATGCAACGGTTTAGGTAACTGAAACGCAATGAACCAACCATCAAACTTCCTTTCCACGCAGGATATTTGTCTCCGGTAACAAAGGCCAATCCACTCGGAGCTATAGAAGGAATCCAATAAGTAACAGGCTGCTGCATCCCTTCTTTCTTGCTGATCGGCGTGATGGGCTTGCCATCATAGTTGATACCATAAGAAATGACAGGCCAGCCGTAGTTGGTTCCAGCCTTGATGATGTTCAACTCATCTCCACCACGAGGGCCATGCTCATTTTCCCAGATCAGGCCAGTGGCAGGATCCATGGCCATTCCCTGAGGATTCCTGTTGCCATAGGTATAGATGGAAGCAATGGCCTTGTCTTTGCCAACAAAAGGATTGTCAGCAGGGATGGATCCATCATCCTTGATCCTGTGGATCTTTCCTGGTGCAGTGGTGATATCCTGCGGGAATATTTTTTCCTGACCACGCTCACCCATGGAAATAAACAGGAAACCTTTCTTGTCAAAGACCAGCCTTGAGCCATAGTGCTGCTTGGTGGTGGTAAAGGGATATCCTTCAAACACTTCCAGCTGTTCAACAAAAGCGCCATCTTTTATTTTGCCCCTGACCACGGCAGTAGTGCCCTGTTTTTTACCATCAACCATTTTGGGTTTCGAGTAGGAAATGTATACCCATCCATTCTCTGCGTATTTCGGGTGAATGGCCACATCCAACATACCGCCCTGGCCTTCTGCGAGCACTTCAGGTGTTCCGGTGATGGCGGTTTTGTTCTTGTTGTTGTCTACATGGTAAAGTGTTCCACTTTTATCTGTTACCAAAAAATTCAAATCGGGCAATTGCGCCAAGCCCCATGCGCTATTGAGGCCAGATACAACGGTATCCAAAAGCACGGTCATGCCTTCAGATTTGAAAATGGCAGGACCTTCCACTTTCTTTTTATCCTTTGTAAAGCTGTACTGCTCCACTGTTTTCAAGCCTTCTACAATAAGGTCTGCCAAGGCCTCAATGTCTTTTGCAGGTATTGCTTCGTTCCATGTAGGCATGCCGTAATCAGGATAGCCATTGGTGATGCTCTTGATCAGGTCTTCTTTTTTGTTGCCATGTTTCCATTTCCTGTCAACAAAGGCCTCTACTTTTTCACCATGGCAAGAAGCACATTTTTCGGTATAGATTTTCTCCGGATCAGCCGCTATGGGTTGGACCTTCTCAATTTTTTTGAACTGCAGGAATGCCAAAGACATTACCATGGCAACCAGCAGCAAGGATAGTTTTTTCAATCTGTTCATGTGTTGGAATATATAGGAGGCAATTTAACTATTTTTTACTAAGAAGTTTCACCCTAGCAAAGAATTGATTGTAGAAATACCGCCTACAAATTTTCAGAAACGCGGGCAAAAAAAGGCCCCGCTCCAAAAGGAGCAGGGCGATATTGCTTATGAGAAAAAAAACTTGTTAATCAATTTTATCCAATGGAGCTATGTTAGTTTCAGCACCTGAGTAGCCCTTGTTCTGGTTCAAAACAGCCAGGCTGTTTGCCAGAATTGCTGGCCTTGGCACAGGCCACAACACATGATAAGCGCTCATTGTATAGGCATCGCCTCGTATATTTTTGATATTCCTACCATAGAAATCATTTTTCGCCATTACGCGGTCAAAAAAGAAATTCGCCTGTGAAAAATTGTTAAGGTTGTAGGTCTTTCCATTGAAAGACTTACCCGTTTTGGCAAAAGTGAAAGCGATGCGAGTAAGCTCAGTCTTGCGTGGCTCTTCATAATACAATTCACGGGCACGCTCATCCAAAATGGTTCCAATGTCAACCCTTGCAGCTGTGTAGGGAGCACATCTTGCTCTTGTTCTTACTGCATTGACATCAACTGCAGCGTTGGCGGCATCCCCTTTCCACCAATAGGCTTCAGCCCTGAGCAGGTGGGTTTCTGCCAAACGGAAAATATACCAATCTGAGTTTCCTCCTTGAAAAGGATACCTGATTTCATCTTCAATATAGAGCTTGTAATGAGGCCAAGAGAACCAGGTTCTGATGGTATCGCCACCACTCACCAAAAGGGTACCGCCAGGACCGTACAAACGCAGTCTTTGGCCATAAAAAGGTGACTTACCCTTCAAAGTTCCTTCGTTGTTGTACACGAGATTTTCCATGTTCATCCAGTTTCCAGAAACCGTATCATGCCTCAAATCCCTTGGATCATCCCAAATATACCTTGTAGAATAAGGAGTAGCCCTGTTTCGGCCAATGCCACGACCATAATTGGTCATGTGATCAAATTCAGCTTTTACCGCCAACATGCCTGATTTGCCATCAGGCGTAATGATTGCAGCAGAAGAGGAGAAGGGAAGCGCCTGGCGCATGGAAGAAGTACCACTTGCTGTAGCAGATGGATCACCAAAGCGATCGATCACTGAGAACAATACTTCCGTGTTGGCTGCAGCGAACTTGTTGTTGCGCCTGTGCAGGTCCCAAATCACATTCTTGGTTGTTACACCGGCATCTACACCAAATCGATTGGTCATCAACCTGTATGTACCGTTGTTGATTACCTGGCTTGTAGAAGCGATCGCCCCATCAAAATCAGCCAATGACAACTGAACTTTGGCAAGCAGATGGAATACCGCAGCCCTGTTGATATCTCCCTTGTTGCTCATCCAGGGTACATGCTGGGCTGCAAATTCTAGGTCTGTTTTCAAACGCTGAAGGATTACATCACGTTTAACAGACTTGAAGTCGAGTTTGGCTTCCGTCAGCTCTTTGAATGTAGCAGGCACATCACCGAACTGATTGACGAGTCTGTAATAAGCATAAGACCTGTAGAAATTTGCTTTACCAATGATTACATTCTTGGCAGCATCAGAAATACCCTTTACATCAACAATACGGGTAGTGATGGTATTCGCGAGCCTAATTACAATATACCAACGCTCCCAATACCAGCCAATCCTGTTAAAATCGGAACTGTTGAGGTTGGCGTCCGGTGTGATAAGCTGGTTGAGGTTAACGGCGGGGCCAAACTTGTCTGTCGTACCTTCAACGGCTACCTCAGAAAAGATATTCTCCGTAATAATAGGATGACCATCTCCATAAAATTCATCCCTTACTTGGCGGGCGATAGCAGCAAGACCTGCATTAAATCCCTTTTCGTCTATTAGCGTATTTTCAGGGGAGAAAAATGAAAGTGGCTTTGGTGTGAGCCAGTCCTTGTTACAAGATTGGGTCATGAGCAATACCACGACCAGGGAGGCCAGGTATTTTGTTAGTCGGTTTAATTTCTGCTTCATATCAAATGATTTGAATGTTTCTGCTTGTTTTTTAAAGTGTCATGTTGATGCCAAATGTTCCATAAGAAGGAGTAAACCCTTTGTTTTCAGGATCAAAATACTCCCATGGCGAAACCGTCAAGGCATTTTGTATATTGAAATACACTTTCAAACTCTGAAGCTTTAGCTTATCGGTAAGGCGTTTTGGCGTGGTATACGCAAAACTTACGTTGTTTACCCGGATGAAAGATGATTTTCTCCATACATTCAAACCGATACCTGAGCCCAATGAAGACATCATCCTGGCATAGTCATCGATTTGGTTGGTCGGTGTCCAATAAGGCCTTTTATAAAACTGGGCGCGGTCGTAGAATCGATCCACATTGGCTGCTTCGTTGAACTGGGAAAACTGTCCGAATCTACCATACAACTGGAATGAAACATCAAAGTTTTTGTAAATGGTGAATTCGTTTCTCAGGTTCAGGTTGAACTTAGGCGCAGTCTGTCCGAGGAAAACACGGTCATCAACTGTAAACTTGCCATCCTTGTTGACATCATCCAATTTGAAATCACCAGGAGCAAATCCATAAGACCTGGCCACTGCTGCTTCTTCTACCTTCCAAACGCCGAGTATGCGGAAATCCCAAATCGTATTGATATTCTTGCCGATGAACCATCCGTTGGCACGGTCATCCTGCTCAGTCAATACAGTGTTGCCACTGGCATCAGTAACAGGCACCTTACCATACAAGCTGACAATCTTGTTCCTGTTGCTCCAAACAGCCAAACTGGATCTCCAAATAAAGTTATTAAGCTTCAGGTTCTCTGTATTCAGACTGAACTCAAAACCTGAGTTGTCCACCTTACCCAAGTTGGCAATCACACTGCCAAAACCGGTGATGTTGGGCAACGCGCGGTTGACCAGCAAATCGCTTGTGTTGCGGATATAATAATCTGCAGCACCTGAAATTTTTCCACCTTTCAGGCTAAAATCGAAGCCAAAGTTGACGGAGGCCTGCCTTTCCCAGCGGAGGTTGGGATTGGACATGTTTACCGTTGAAACGGCTCCAACAGGAACGTTGATACCACCTGGAGTTGTGTAGAGGTAGTTTGCTGAAGAAAGTTGCGCAAGTGCTGCATACCTTCCGATTTCACGGTTACCGTTTTCACCATATGAAACACGTGCTTTGAGGTAATCAAGCACATTCAATGAATTCTTCATGAACTTTTCATCTGTTATAACCCAACCCAATGCAGCAGAAGGGAACAGTGCCCTGGGATTACCCTGTCCGAAGGCAGAAAATCCATCACGGCGGGCGGTGAGTGTCAACAGGTATTTGTCATCGTATCCATAATTTACCCTGCCCATCAAAGCATCGCCGGTCTGGTACTGATCGTTGGCGCTGAAGTTTTTGATGGAGGCCGCCTGAACACCACTCCATCCCAGGTTATCATTGGGAGAATAGTTCTCAGCATTGATGGTATTGGAGAAGAAGAAAAACTCTTCTGCATTCACCAGCGCCGTTGCGTCAATGGAATGTTTGCCGAATTTCTTGTTCCACATCAACAAGTTGTCGATCTGCCACTGGTAGGTCCTGTCTTCTCTTCTTGATGTAATTCCACCACGGCTTTCCAAGTTTGGACGCTGTGATGAAATATGCTCATAGTTCTGAACCCACTCAAAGCGGGGCGTGAAGTTGACCTGATAGGAAAACCCTGCAGGCAATTTACCCTTGGCATAAATTGAACCGAAAAGGTTGTTGAACTTCAACATCCTTTTAACGTAGTAAGGAGTCATGAGGGGGTTGGTATTGTTCCCCACGTCATCATTGGCACTGGCACGCAAACGTCCGTCTGCCTGATACAGGCTTCCGAAAGGAGAGGTTCCGAGCATGTCCCCAATACTTACAGGAGTTTGCCCTTCATCCCTGCTGGCGAATTGCATGTTCAGACCAATGGAGAGGAATTTGGCCACTTCTGTTTCCAGGTTCAACCTTGTCCTCAGGGTTTTGAATTGCTCGCCCTGCGCCATGCCTGCGTTTTCATAATATCCGTAAGATGAATAATAATTTGTTGCACCAGCCCTACCGGATACACTCACCGTATGGTCTTGCTGGCTTCCGTTCTTGTTGAGAATAAGGGATTCCCAATCAATGGGTGTATTTTTAATGTAGCTTTCCTGAGAAATGGCCGATGTTCCCTGGTTTCCACCCACACGGTTCAACCAAACTGTTACTGGGTCAGCTGTAGCAGGATTACCACCCAAGGCAAGCCAATCGTTAACCGTAATGCCTGAAGGCAACTTACGGGGGTCGGTAGCCCAATGTTTAATTCCAGGCTTGGATGTTGAATCAAATCCACGCTGGCTCCAAATTACATCAGAACGCCAGTCAAAAAACTCTTCTGGCTTCAACAAACCAGGCCATCTGGCTATTCTGTTGAGCGCATAGTTAGAGTTTACGGTGATGACTGGTTTGCCTGCTTTACCACGCTTGGTGCTAACCAGGATAACGCCATTGGCTGAGCGTGCGCCGAATACTGCAGCAGAGCTCGCATCTTTCAATACGTCAATGGTTTGGATATCGTTGGGATTGATATCAGAAAGGTCACCAGGATAGATTACCCCGTCTACTACAATCAACGGAGAAGTAGAAGCTGTCAGGGAAGCACGTCCCCTTACTTGCAAGCTACCACCACCTTTTGCAGAGGCGTTGAAACCAACGTCCAATCCAGGTGCATTACCCCTGAGCATGTCTTGCACAGAACGGGGGTTCTCATTTTCCAACTGTGCGGCCTTTACCTGAACCACGGCACCGGTAAGGTCTTTTTTCTTGGCGGTACCATAACCAACCACAACTACATCAGTGAGTTGGTTGATCTGCTCACGCAAGGTGATTGATTTGGCATTCTTTGCAGCCACATCCTCAGTGATATAACCACTGAAACTGATTTGAAGTACTGCATTGTCTGCAACGCCTTTGAAGGTAAATCGTCCGCTTTGGTCTGTAACGATGGCAGTTTTACTCCCTTTTACAGTGACTGTTGCACCGGCCAGGGGATTGCCCTTTGCATCTGTTACTGTTCCCGAAATGTCTACTGGGGGTTTGCTGAATTTCTCTGGCAAGCTGGGGCCAGAGAGTGAAATTGTTTTTGCTTGAACCTGGGCTGTCATCAGTGTTAGTATACTGAGGACAGACATGTACAGGATCCTGCACGTGCTGTTTTTTCTCATGCGAAGCATCGTTTTGGGTTATAAAAAATATGGCATAACGAACTTAATGAAAATTTAACAATAAGTAGCGCAAGTTTTTTTGTTTTTTGGTTTTGCGCATTTTTTTCCTGAAATCATGCGCCAATCTTTAAACGCACCCATTAAGAGAGCTGAATTCAATGAATTGATGTAACATTTTCCATGAATGAATATATCTTTATGGCCATGTCAATTGACCCCTCTTTTCCTTCTCATATTTAAACAACAGCCATGTCTTTGATCAAAAATTTCTTTTTTCCACTGCTGATCATGATCAGCACAATTTCTATTGGCCAGTCCATCCCAACGCCAAAAGAACATTTTGGGTTCAACATTGGAGACAGCTATCAACTGGCCAATTATTCCAAGACCGAGGCTTATTTTAAAAAATTGGATCAGGCATCCGACAGAGCAAAACTCACCAGCATCGGAAAAACGGAGGAAGGAAGGGATCAATTCATGATGATCATTACCTCGCCTGAAAACCATCAAAACATCGAAAAATACAAAGCCATTGCCCAACGCATGGCCCGCGCTGAGAACCTTTCCGAGATAGAAGCAAAGGCCCTGGCTGCCCAGGGAAAAGCGATTGTCTGGATTGATGGCGGACTTCATGCAACGGAAGTAGTGGGTGCACACCAGCTGATTGAACTGGCCTACCAGCTCAACAGCAGGAATGATGCCGAAACAAAAACAATCCTCGACAATGTGATCATCCTGATGGTACATGCCAACCCAGACGGTCAGGAACTGGTCTCCGATTGGTACATGCGCAATACAGATTCACTCAAAAGAACAACATCCTACCTGCCCAGGCTCTATGAAAAATATGCAGGTCATGACAACAACAGGGATTTCTACATGCTGAACCTCAAGGAAACCCAGAACATGGCCCGCCAATTGTTCGTTGAATGGTTGCCCCAGATCATGTACAACCATCACCAAACCGGCCCGGCAGGGGCGGTTGTTGCAGGCCCTCCTTTCCGCGACCCCTTCAACTATGTTTTTGATCCACTGGTGATGACCAGCCTGGATGCAGTGGGCGCCGCCATGATCAACCGGCTGAATGCAGAAGACAAGCCAGGCTTTACCCAACGGGCAGGATCTCCCTATTCAACCTGGTACAATGGCGGACTGCGCACCACCACCTATTTCCACAACATGATTGGCTTGCTCACCGAAATCATTGGCAGCCCAACCCCCTCCAGCATTCCCTTGGTACCTGCCCGTCTGATTCCCAGCAGCGCCAACCCGAATCCGATTACACCCCGCCCCTGGTTCTTCCGGAACTCCATCGACTACTCGGTTTCCATGAACTATGCCGTGCTCATGTATGCCACCCGCCACAGGGATGAGCTGCTCTACAATATTTACAAGATGGGCAAGAACTCCATTGACAAGGGACGAAAAGATACCTGGACACAGTACCCCAAACGAAGCGACGAGATCACAGAGCGCTTCAAAAAAGAACAGGCACCCAAGCCTGAGGCTTCAGGATCAGAAGGCATGGGCAGAAATGTTGGTGCCATCCCCATGAAATTGTATGACAGTGTTTTCAAGAACCCAGTACTCCGTGATGCAAGGGCCTATGTTCTCCCTTATAACCAGGCAGATTTCGCTACCGCCACAAGGTTTGCGAACGCGCTGATCCGCACCGGCATTGTGGTACACAGGGCCACTGCAGACTTCAGTTCCAACGGAAAAAACTATCCCGCCGGATCACTCATCGTTCAATGCGACCAGGCTTTTCGCCCGCACATCATCGACATGTTTGAACCACAAGACCATCCCAATGACTTCCAATATCCCGGTGGCCCGCCCATCGCCCCTTATGATGCAGCAGGATGGACACTGGCCTATCAGATGGGCATTGAATTTGACAGGGTGATGGAAAAGCTGGACGGGCCATTTGCAAGAATTGCTGATGGTGAAGTACAGGCATTGAAAGGAAAATCGCCTGAAAAGATGGGCAAAGGCGGTTTCATC
>Ga0209617_10000507_pt1 | contig 17074 bp, 12 predicted proteins | sample LakEriepJuly2011_2_FD_187459 | JGI IMG/M metagenome (GOLD analysis project Ga0209617, IMG submission 187459) | Freshwater microbial communities from dead zone in Lake Erie, Canada - CCB epilimnion July 2011 (SPAdes) (version 2) | ecosystem: Environmental > Aquatic > Freshwater > Lentic >...
ATACTACAACAGGAAGTGCCCAATTATAATTTGTCAAAATAATATTATACATAATTCGCCCTAAATACCTATTACGTATAATAATTGAATACTACAAAGTAAGTAAATCGTTTTCTGAAGTAAATGTTGACCCAAAATTATCACCAAGCTCTGTGTATATATCAGGTACTTTGATTTCTTTGTTTGTTGTTAAAAAAATATTGGTTTTTTCAGAAAACTTATTACACGGTATTTTATGTCTATCGCACCATAAAACCGATTTTTGGATGTTGTTTTTTTTTAATGTTTCTATTTTTTCATCTTTATTTTTGTTTTTTAAAATATTAATGAGTAAATCTAAAGCTTCTATTTGCTGTTGACCTGATATGATATTCATATCGTCTATTTTCATCTTGTAATAATATGGTATATCATAATCTAATATAGATACAATGCTTTTTTCATCTAATTTTTTAAGAAAAACCAATAATCTAAAATAATTTAACTTCAAGTTAACATCCTTTTCCTTCTTTTTAAAATGTTTACAAACTATATACTTATCAAACGACGTTACATTCGTAGTATTTGGTTTTAAAACAAAGACTCTTTCATATAAGGATGATAAAACATACAAAATATCCACAACCGGTTTATAAAAAACATCGTTAATTTTAATTATACAACTACCTTCTGAAGCTTGGTTTCTTAATACAATCATCAAAATTTCTATTAAGGAAACTATATATTCATTTATATTACATTTTCTTGTTTCAAAAAATATAAAATTGAATTTCGTTTCACCAATGAATTTAATAGTTTCGTCGGTTATTTTATCATAACACATTATTTCATCATTATAATTTTCTCGCATCATTTCAAAACATTCTATGGTATCGCTATTGTTATATGACAAATGTAGTGTTTTTATTGTTTGATTTTTATATTTTTCAAAAATATTCAAAATTGTAGATACTTCTAAAAAATCATAAAATAAATTAGTTTTGGGTTTCAGTTTACTAACTGAAAATTTAGAACCAGGGACTTTTGAAAAAATATATTCATATGGGTTTACAATTTTCACTAATTCATCGTAATGTATAACTTCATCGTGAGCATTTTTACAAATATGTTTAATTTGTTTACGTGTTTCATTATAATATTTTAATAGGCTATGTGATAAATATGGTTTATGTTTGTAATTGTTATTACTATTATCTATTGGATTTACAATAATTGTATTATTAATTTTTGGTAACATATAATAATTCATTCGTTTACTATTATATATTATAAATTTTATTTAAGTTTGTTAACGAGTTTATACATATACATTAGTCTTATAGATTATAAAGCAAATGTACATTATTCATCATCATCATCATCTTCTATAACTATTTTTGTTACAGGTTGCGTATTTACATTGGTTTTCTTTGGTTTTTTTACAGTTTCACTTGGCTCGTCATTTGCTTCGGTTGCGGCAATTAATAATAATTTTTTACTGAGTTTTCTCACTTTTGGTTTTAATTTTTTTACTTCTTCTTTGGCTACATTTTGCGCGTGTTTTGTATCTTCGGCATTTCTTAATATAGCCGTTTCTTGATATTCACCTAATTCCAGTTCTACATTTTCTGTATTTACTGTTCTAATTTTCTTATAAACAAAATATCTATTCAAGAATGAAATTTTCTTTTCAGATGCCGTCATAAATGGCGCTTGGTCATAGTCTTTAGCCTTAAATTTATTTTTGGTAATTTCATCCAACATATTTAAGAAGAGTTCACTAAACAACCCTGACCCTTCTGGAAGTCTTAAATCCTTAGCTTCTTCGCGACTAATAATTTCGAACCCATAAGCACTCATTACTCGATTGAAATAATCAAAATTCACTAAATATTCTGATATGGTTTGATTAATAGATTCTTGAAAAACATCAATCCTATAACCAATGGAGCTAGAATCATCGTCAAATGTATCTCCGCCGTAGCCCTTGGTAATTTCCCATATTTTTCTACCGTCTTCCACAATTTTAATTGACTCGCCTGTTTTGATTTTCTTCAATTCGTTGAATACTAATTTGCCATCATAACAAGTACCAATAAAGTAGCCGTTTTGTTTGGTACATTCTGCAATATTTTTCATAAAACCTTTTAATGTGTCAGGGTTCTCAAAGAAATAATGAACCGCAAATTGACACGATGATACATTAAATCCATCAACCCCTTTACCGTATTGTCTAGCTACACCTCTACCGATTTTATCCGCTTCTTTAGGCCCTTTTCCAAATACCGAGGCAGTTATTTGTTTTGCCTTATCATTTAACATTGCACTACCGTCTTTAATATTAAACGCACTATTTCCATTTACAAACAAAGCATAGGGGACATTTTTATTTGTTTTTCTCATATTTAGGAACCTAGCACACGCACCGTCTAGACGATTTTCTAGGTTATCTGGTGAAATATCTATCCCAAAGACAAACGATAACTTTGCACTAATCCACTTGGGTAAGTCGCCAGCTTTACCGCACGCAAAATCAACTAATGTATCTCCTTGTTTACATGCGCTAACAATAAGAGTTTTTTTCACATACAAATTGTGAAAATTTTTCATTGCTTCGGTCTTGAACTTTTTTCCTACTGACGTGTTATAATAAATATCTTCACTTACCGATATAGTTGGAATGTTTAATCCAGTACATAACATATCTTCGGTAATTCTACCACTTGGATGAATAGACTTCCAATTTTCGTTACATACTTTATATGCGTTTCCATATTCTTTTTCTCCGCGCCTCATTTTAGCGGTTTTATCGTGTCTTACACGCAGTGGTATCCATTTCCAACCGTCTTCTTTATCCAAATCATAGCGAAACTCCACAATAGTGTTGTCTTCAAAGACCTCATTTTCTTCAGAAAACATTTTTTTACCACCTGAACCATCCATTCTTAACATTATATTACATATGCCTGCATTTGGGTCATAAGGTTCTGTCGGATAAAATCTCTTAGGGACGTAGTCATTGTCTTGTTTATCTTCATAACGCTGTGTGGGCTCGGGAACCCTATCATCAATTACGTCTTGGCAAGGGTTAATATAGCCATCCTTTGACTCTTTAAAACCGCATCTAAGTTCAATAGTTTTATAATCATTATATTGTACAGATACTTCATTATTAATACCATCTTCGTAATATGATTTAATAACGTCATCGCCATTTGGGCCTTTCAGTGTGGTAATTAAGAAATCAATAGTATTATATTGTGGCGGTTTCCATTTAAATGAGTATTCCCAGGTTATTTTAGTTTTTGGCCCTACTTTTCCAATAGATGTTGCTCCTACTCCGTAAAACGCGTGTGTAAATATTAATCCATCAGTGGTATATTCAAAACGTCCTTCCCTTTCTTTTTGTAAAATTGTATTACACCCCTCAAATATCGTTTGCTTATTGGTATTTGGAAAGAATTCTTTTACAGAAAATCGAATGGGACACATAAATTCTTGTCCGGATTTGTATTTTTCAACCATATCTTTAATGGTTTTTTCTTCTTTTCTACTAGTATCCATTATAGATAGTGGTTTCAAATTATATTCAATATATTTTAATAATTGATATCTAGATTTATATATGTCTTTTTCATTCTCTAACAACATAAATGTATATGAGCGTACATCAGTATTTTTTACAAAATAAATATCAAACGCTGCATATAAGTTTATAAAATTGCCATTTTTATCGTGTGAAATTAATTCCCCGTCTAATATCGTGTTAAAACATTCTTTATTGATAGTTTTAGCTCCCGTAAATATGACATCCATATTGGTATTAATAAGATACATCTTTCCGTCACCCGAAATTACCATTAGATGGCGTTCACCGTCAGCCTTTTCCGTAACTACAAAATCTTTTCTAATATTTGGTTCATTGGAATTACTATCAAATGGTGCAATATTTTTTAATTGTAATGTAATTGAGTTAGGACCAATAAAATTTTTACTAGAAACGAACTTTTTAGGTTCATAATCTTCTTTCCAAATCATTTTCATATAAGATTCAATAATATGGTTTTGCTCGGGGTATGATATTGGATAATTCGTACCCTGTAATCCGCTCAACACATATTTGATAACTTTTCTTAGCGAATCAACAATGTTTCTAGGTGTATTAAATAACGTTGATGGTCCGATTAATTTATTATTCACTTCAATTTCAATTTCATATCCTTCTTGGTTATTAAATACATTTGATTCTTCCAGTGTATAAACACGAATCATTGGTCCTCGATTTTCACGACCAAATCTATCAGGGGCTCTATCGCCAAATTTGGTAATACTAATATCTACAATAAATGGGTGGTCCGGATGTGCAAATGAGACACGATTTATAAAACGGAATTCTTTTTTTGATTTTCGCCAGTTGTCCATTATATAATATTGAATTCCCTTATTCACCTTTTCTTCTGTTTGATATGAAACTCTGAAATTAAAATCGTCGAAATCAACTTGGCGAATTCTTTCTTTATTTATAATTCCTGATTTCTTGTGAATAAAATCTAAAGCCATTGGATTAGATGAGTATAATGATTTAATGTCATTACTTTTACAATATTCTTCAATGGTATGTAAACCTTTAATTTCTGTTCTAACATCGGATACCTTAAATCTACCTGTTGTGCTATCTAGAAATTCACATTGTATACGTAAATAATATTCACCAGCACTATCTCCTACAATTTTAAATCCCGAAGACTTGAGTTTTTTAATAACATTATCATAGTCGTTTCGGGTCAATGCTTTTATTCCTTTTGTACCAAATTTAACTTCTAATTCGTGATTTATTCCGGAAATATTATATGGAGTTGTGTTGTAGAATAAATTTACTAAACTATCAAAACGCTCTTGTGGTGGTCTAGTGTCTTTTATATTCTGTAGTGTTTCATTTTCATTGCCAAATATTTCTGCCGGCGAGATTTCAATACCAAAATTAGGATAATTTTTTCTTAATTCATCATTAAAATAGTCTGTATATTTACTATCTAGTTTACAATCACGTATTACATACTCCTTTGCTTCATATTTCTTTAATAGAGATATAAACTGTTCTTTGTTCAACAATTTTCCACCATTTGGCATTGGTACTTTTTCTCTAGTCATTTCATCAATAATATTAGATAGCTGCAGTTTTATATGTAGCATCCTTTGTTTCTTTTCTTCCTGTTCCTTTGGATTAATTTCGGTTATTTTTTCTTCTGTATTATTTACAGATTCCATTTTACCTTCTGTTTGTCCTTCTGTGTTTCCCTTTGTTTTTACTTCTAAACTAGAAATGTTTGTTTTAATAGCATCCATTGTTATATATATAATTAGACATATTTTTAAATTATTGTTCATTTTTTTTTAAATCGAAAAATACTGAACGATAGATTCGTATAACTCATTTTTCGTTTTATTTTTACCGCTATTTTTACTATTTGTATTTGTATTTGTATTTGTATTTGTCTCTATAGACAATTTGTTACATATATCAATTAAATCTTGGACTTTATAAGAAGACGCTCCTTTAATTGGTTTAGCAATATTATCAATTTTATATAACGTACTTTTAATATTATTTAGTGTTTCATCCGTTGCTATTTCAAAGCCATATTTATTATAATATTTTGATTGTACTTGAACCTCGTGAACAATATAAACCACCTTCGTATCGTTCATTAACAATTCGTAATAGGTTTTTTTAGAAACATAAATAATATTTATATTTTCAACAGCACATAATGTTAAAAAAACTTTAGGGCTTAAATTATTATCATTTGCTAGATTGTTTTCTATATTTGATATAGTATCAAATTTATACATTTTAACAACATCTTTATTTTTTCTTATTGTAGTTACCAAGTCTATTTTTAATTGTTTTGCTACAAGCGCGTTCTTGTAATTGAGTGTTTCGTATTTGATGTCTCCGTTTTTAATAATATAATAACACCAAAAAAGACTGTCTTGCTGATTTGGAATATATAATGCGGAGTTCTTTACAATAGTTTCTTTTACCGCTATTTTTTCGTTTTTGGCACGACATATTTTTAATTTCAGTGCTTTTTGCATATTTGCGTCATTTAACATATAATATTGTAATTCGTCTAATACATCATTATATGATAACATCCTTACTTACTAAATACTATTTTGCTGTTATCTTTAATATCTTTTGAGAAATATGTATTTCTATAGTCTTCCTTTTGTTTTTCAATACTATTAAGTGTTAATTCTTGAGTGGTCACGTATTTAATATAACTACTCAATTCATCAATAATATCTTTGGACAAATCCGATAAATTGATATGAACCCCATATTTATTTTCATTCAATGTTACCGTTGAATGTTTGCTTAGTATTCGAAGTACTTCTATTTGGTTAAACTTATTCATATTTTCGATAGTTTCGCGTATATAATTTAGTTCGCTTACAGAAAAATGATTAATTTCATTAATTTCATTCGTAGAAACGTGAGATTCCATTTATAATAGTCTATATTTTTGTTTTTAAGTAATAATTATTTAACAAAAAAGAATAACAACCACTTAAAAGAATGGTTCAATGCTATAAATATTCTAATCATAATGGAAGATGGAATAGAAAATTTGTCATCATCTTTTTCTGAAAGAGTAACAAGAGAAATAAACAATGTTGATAAAACAATAGCGTCTCTTCCGGCAACGAATAATTTATATGTTTACATACCAAAAAACCAAGATACTATACCTACGAATAATACTATAATATCAAATTGTATATTATTCGATAATATAGAAAAAATAAAAAAATTACCGGAACATTCTAAACAAAATAATGGACAAATTGCCATATTTACAAAGGACATTACAGGTGCCTACAAATTTTCTAATCTTCAATAACCAATCTAGGTTTTACGGGTTGTTTTTGTGGTATATATTCTTTTTCTTTAACTAATTCCCCTATAATTGAAATATATTTATCGTTTAATTCAAAACGCTGTCCAATAACCCGGACCGTTATTTTATCACCCTCCTTGACTTCTGCAAAATGAGGCGCCGAATAATGGTGGTCTTTTGCAATAAATACTACGATGGGGGACGGAACCTCCGCATCGCTTTCCGCGCGTATTCCTGCTTTTGTTATATTTTTAGCTACACATGTTATCAACATACCTTCAACTGGAAAGCAAACATCACATTCAAACACTACATCAAATAAAACGCTATTACCACGTTGAATAATTCCACTTGAATATGAAATAATTTTTGACGAGTTAGGTTTGATATATCCCTCTACAACACATTTTCCTTCAAAATTTGCCTTAATGTTTTCTTCAATATTTTCTTTTAAATTTTTACCAATTGTAGTAATAGGCAATACTATTTTTCTAGTGATTAAACATCTAGAGTAAACAGTTTGAAATCTTGTTTCTTTTCTTTTTTTTTGTTGTGTAGGTTTAGATACTGCTTCCATTATATATTATACATATTATCTTTTAACTATTTTTAAAATCAATTATTTTTTATTTTACAAACTAGTAAAATAAAAATATTATGCAAACACCGAATAAATTTTATACCATAATGCCATTTCCGGGGTCAAAAACCATTTTTTGTTGTCCTTTTGAATAGCATTAAAAAACCTGAGTATAAACTCTTGAAAAACGCACAATTCTGTATGACCAACTGCTTCACGAATAACAGTACCGTCTGCATCTTTTTTTGTCTTGGTATTTTCATTTGTATATTTTTCTTCACCAACAATTTCATTAATTTTGTGTATAGTTTTGTCTTTGCCTGATTCGTCACAACGCGCACCCGTATCTCTTGCAGAAGTCATCACCTTTGTTTTAAAAACTAAATATTTATTTTTTTTCTCATACCCAATAAAACCTATAATTTTATTATATTCGTTCGGGTTCATTGTCAATAGTTCTTTCACTTCTTTAGTAGTTGCTATTTCTCTTTGGTCTTCTGGTTCAGCCTCTACCCATTTATTGTTATCATTCAATATCATTATCATTCTTTTATTTAAATTGTACATAATAAATATAATAAAATTCTTAGTAGTAATACTATTTGTTTCAAAATATTCTTTTGCAAACCATTCTACAGAGCCTTCACTTATGGCTGTCAATGAATATAAATAATTCATAAGGGTTAGTTTGGGGTCAAACAAAAGCATTTCTATCATATGTGCTACTAAAAATTTTATTAGTAAATTATTATTTTTTGATAGAGGATATTCAATAGCCATTTTTCGCATAACAATACCACAATGTTTATACCAGTTATCATCCGCTCTAGGAACCTTGGGTTCTTTGGTATATTCACGGCAAGTGTTAAAATTTCTATTCATTTCATCAATAATACGTTTACCTTCATCAAACTCTGACGTATCATTTATATCTTTTGGTATATTGTTGTCAATATTTTTACCAATTTTTTTGCCAACATTTTTACCAATATTTTGTTTAATTTTAAAATTTATCACTTCGTGCTTATAATCGATTGGGACAGACCTATCAAAATTTGATGCATTTTTATCTCTCAATTCAACTGGTTGAAATAAATAATATTCGCCAATATTGATTAAATGCCCGTTTCTACCATATTTATCAACAATAAACTCATTCTCATCGTCAATTAATTGTGTTAGTGCGGAATATATTTGAACATAAGGATATTCTTTGGGTGTTCTAATGGCCTTTAATAGTACGTCTTTTTTATAAAAGAAACTTTCTTTCATTAACATTCTAATTCGTTGTAAAATTTTTTCAGAATTCATAATAATAAAACTTTCATTATAGGTGTCTTCATTTAAATCATTCTCGTCTATAGTGTTATCAGGTCTACAGTTATAATTACAATTGGCCATATAATCACACGCTGGCGAAAATGGCGCATCGCCAACTTTAAAATCATTTAAAACCTCACCAGTAGACAATTCTTGTGTAATTGTTTCTTTGACACTAGCACTCATAATTTCCTGTGTAAAGTTGGTTTGGTCGTGATTAATAATACAATCTACTGCGGTTTCTTTTAAAATCCGAGTTACTTTCCCTATTTGAACTGCTTTATATTCCGCAACACGGTATACATATAAATCGGCTGCTTCTTCTATATTCTTATCAAGAATAGTACCATACATAAAAATTTCAACATTGCGTTTTTCAAAAGGCAAATCTTTATGAGAAAAGTTGCGAACCCCACGCCCAATGATTTGTTCAATACGGTTCATATTATACCACGGTTCTAAAATATGTATTTGACGGATAAACTTAAAATCAATACCCTCTGAACCTGCTTTTGATATCAATACTACCTTCACTTTATTGCCATATTTATTATCATCATCTGTAGCCCCTTTTACCTCAAAGTCATTATTCGGAGAGAGACGCGTTTCCCCTGTAATCATAGCATACCGTGCAGGCATAAAATTTTTCTTCTCTATAGGTGCTTTCATAGTTCTAACATCAATAATTTCACTTGGCTTATTTTTAAATAATGGTTTCACACCTTCTCCATATCTAGTAAAACCCATTTCTTCTAATGCAAGAGCCATTGGTATTAAACCACTATCAATATACTGTGAATAAATCAATATGACACCCTCTGATACTTTGCCGCTTTCATTGTTTACAATTTTATCCAGTATACATTTAATTTTAGCACTGTATTTTCCAATTAGTTCGCGTGAAAATATTTTACCATAATTGTCTAAAGTTGATTTTTTGTATTCGAAATCGCCTTTTGCTGGCGGAGAACGTTCGTCTACATAATTCATCATTCTTTCTAACCCATTCTTACCTGTTAATTGATGAGGGTCGATTGAAAATCCGGTTCTTCTAATTGGGGTAAATGGTTCACTTCCTCCTTTATTAGCAACGGGTTCTTCCGCATCTTCTTCATCTAATGGGGCTGTTAGAATAGTTGCATCGTCATTTACGTTATCACTTTCTACATCATCGTCGTTTATTATAGATTCCGAAAAACTGGGCGAAAAATCTTCTGATAAATTTTCACCAGGTATTTCATCCAATATAGATTTTAATCCTGGTACTGGATAAGAAATAATGAGTGATTCTAGCGGTGTTTGTAATAACGTATATCCAAATGATTCCATATTTTCAAAAGTAGGCATATCTCTTACAACACCGGTTTTTGTAGTAATGGAAAATTTCTTATTTCTTAAATTATAAATAATATATTTATACACACAATATTGACAACTACCACAATTATTACATTCACCTATTTTTGTTAAATATAAACTTAATACTCGTTTTTTATCTTCGTGTTTTATTTTTTTAAGATTCATTTGGTAGGATGGATATTTAATTACCGGGAAAGTGTATGGTTTTGCGAATTCACTCGGATAAACTCTATATGGAAATGTATAGGGGTTCTCTCCACGAACAAAAGAAATATATCCCGTGGCTTTTCTCATCAACATTTCTTCACCATTTTTCTTGAAACCACCGTTTTTGTCAAAAATATCCTTTATTTCGACTCTACCTCTTCGGTCATTCGTATTCATCAAATTCAGTAACCATACAATTTCTTTATAAGTATTGTACATTGGGGTGGCAGATAAAAGCAATAATCGCATATTTTTCGCGGATTTAACCAGTAATTCTAAATTGATGGCCACCTTTTTATTCTCATTATCATCCGTTTTACGAATATTATGCACCTCATCTATAACAATTAAACGGTCATTAAATTCATTTTGCAATCGCTTAATAATTCTACTATTCAATTCAATTTTAACGTCTTTAAGCATTTGAATTTTTGTTTTTTCTTTTGTAGGTTTTTTACTAGATTTTGTATTGTCGCCTTTTTTATTTTCAAATTTCTTTTTGAAACCTTGTTTTTGAACTTCTTCTTCGTAATTCATAGTTTTTATTATATAATTGGCAAATTGCACATATCCGAGAAAAATGTAATAGGTGTTTATTAGGTTTTTTATTTGACTAATGACCTTTTCTTTGGTCATACCTTTCATACTCATTGGATTGATTTCTTTTATTAATTTGTTTCCCGTACACGAACGGATATTCCATAATCCATCTACTAAGGTAAGCTTTCTCTCGTCAAACAGCTGTAATTTAAAATTGTCTTGGACATTTTCGGATGCAACAATTATTATTCTTTTTGTGATACCCATTTGTTTCATATAATCGCGCATTTCTTCGCAGACGCCAATTGCACTGCAAGTGTTATGTGTTACTGTAAAATCACCCATTAAATATCTACAATTACCGTCTAAAGTAAAACCATAATAATCATCTTCTTTTAGATATTCTACTTTTATTCCAGTAACCAATACATCTTTATCCACCTTTGGAAAAGGTCCAAGGGACTGGCGTTGCGGAGCCAAATTGAGCGCTATGTTTTTTATTGGTATTTCTTCTAGACGATTGCCTGAAATATTTATTATATCACTATTTTTACCTGATTTATAACTATCAAACCCTAGACTTCTAGCTAAGTAAATAACGTCGTCTACAAGTGTTTCGTTTTTATTTATAAATACAAATCCAATATATTTATTATCTAAACATCCATATCTATCTAATAATCCAGCCAATAGTTTTAATCTATTTTCTCTAGAATTGCATTTATAAAGTAAAGGAATTTTATCTGTTAACGTATTTCCGATAAGGTACGGGTCCATTGGTAATTCTTTTTCAGGAAAATCTACAGGAAGTTTATATCCTTTTAACAAGGCCTTTGTTTGTTCGGATAATTCCAAATAGTCCTTGACTGAAATTTCTATAATATTATCATTTGTGGTGTAATTATTTAGACCTTTATAGTTTTCTGATGCACGTAAACATAAAATATGTTCTTGATTTACTGTATATTTTTCACCCTTTATAGGTATAATGTTGTACATTTTATCCTTACCTCTTGCTAAAGATAGTACCCTTCGAGGTCTAGAATCATCGCCCATCAATAATTCACCCTCTTTTATATTTTCTATTAATTTTACAGTTCCATCTGACATTAAAATTGGTGTACCTTTAGCGTGACATTTCCCCGTACCTAATCCATGGTACAGCAATAAGCTACTATAAGGTGTCTGAAACGACATAAAATTTTTAACAAAAGCTTGGTGCGGTTGTAATTCAAAATCGGCTTTCGCTAAAATATCCGCTTGTTCTTTGATATTTGCGTGAATAGTCCCATCATATTTGGTATCATTGAATTCTTTTTTACTCGCAATTTTAATATTAAATTCGGTGTCATTTAAATTCGGATACAAATAAGGGGTTTCTTCTGAATGCTCAGATAAATAATCTCTTTCTGCCAATTCTTTTTTCAATAAAAACTTGTTACATTCAGGTGAATAATAGTTTTCATCATTACAATTTATTTGTTCAAAATCTTTTTTTAAATGAATACTGGTTACTTCAGGAACAATTTCTTCTTTTATAGTTTTTTCGCTAATTACAGAAGACTTTGTTAACTCTTCACTGGTAGGTTCAACTACAAAGGGTTCGCTACCTTCGCTAGTTTCGGAGTTATCTAGTGTTGGTTTATTTTCTTGATTTCTTTTAATTTCTTCTGTTTCTTGATTTTCTATCATAATTCTTATTATATATTATGAATATAATCTATATTCCATTAATACTTTATTAATATTTGTTATTAAACTTTTTTTTTCTAAATTATATGGTCTGATACATTCTAAACATTCATCAAGTGTCTTCCATTGTAATTTGCTTACCTCTGTTACCTGAAAATTAGTTAATGGTTCATCGTTTTCACTCATATACGCCAAAAAATATTTGTGCTTGTATGACTTGTGATTTGTTCCTATAAATATTTCTTCAAATGGTAATACATTTTCTACAATTGTGATTTTAGAAGACAAAATACCTGTTTCTTCTTTGAATTCTCTTAAAGCGCACTCCAAATCTTTTTCTTTATAATTACGACGACCTTTGGGAAATTCCCATTCTGTTTCCTCCCAATTAGTACTAGTTTTATCAAGAATATCTTTTAAAGTTATTAATTCATTATTTATTACAACCCCTTCTCTTATAGTATCTAATTTTTTAGAAGAGGTTATCTCTTCATTCTTATATTGTGAATTTGTAGTTTCGCCCCACATATCATTCCATAAATCAATAAATGGCTCTGTCAATATTCGTTTTTTTTCCGATACGGACATTTCATTTACAATATTTTGTATTTGATAAATATTATAAGGCGAATATTTACCTCTAATAAAATCAATATATCCAAAACTATCTTTTCGTCGTAACATTAAAAATTGTAACCCGTTTTCACTTGTTCTAAACACAATAATTCCATAACTGGTTATAGGGAGTTTACATTGATGAAATGAATGGCCTTGTTTGCCGCAATTATTACATATATTTGTAGTCTTAATCATACGCTATGGTATTTATACAGAAATGTTTAAACCTTAATTTTATTGTATTATTTCCAAGAGTTTAATAATTAATATTTTTATAACTGAAAATATTATGCCTAATGCAACAGTTTATCTAGACCCAAAAGTATGGGGGCCACATTATTGGTTCTTTTTACATACATTAGCAATGACTTATCCACATCATCCAAATGCGGTTACAAAAAAGAAATATTATGAATTTATCCAAAATCTACCATTGTTTCTTCCAGTGGAGGAAATTTCAGGCGAATTTAGTAAATTAATTGATAAATATCCGATTACTCCGTATTTAGATAATCGCGACTCTTTTGTTCGTTGGATGCATTTCATTCATAATAAGATAAATGAAAAATTAGAAAAACCACAAATAAGTTTAAATGATTTCTTTGTGAAATACTATGACGAATATAAGACCGGGGATGAAAAACAAACACAATATTATAAAATAAGAGAGAAAGTAATATATTTTGGAATATTAGTGGGGATTGTAGGGACAATATATTATTTGTACGATAAATAAAATTATAGCTATAATATATAATAATTATAAACTCTATGACAAATAAAGACCAAAAAAATAAAAAAAACAATAAATCTCATAAATCTCATAAATTCAACAATAAAGGTGGAAAAGTATTGTCATCGGGTGGGTTTGGATGTGTATTTGAACCCGCGTTAAAATGTCAAGGCGCAAAACACCGAGATACAAACAAAATTTCAAAATTAATGACGGAAAAACACGCTATAGCAGAATACAAAGAAATCAATTTATTTAAAGACAAATTAGACACTATAAAAAATTATAAAGACTATTTTTTATTATACGATGTTACAATGTGTAAACCAAGCAAACTAACATCTAGCGATTTGTCAAATTATACAAAAAAATGTTCTGCATTATCTAAAAAAAATATAACAAGAAATAGTATAAATGATGAAACCAATAAATTAATGTTATTGAATATGCCTAACGGTGGTTTACCGGTGGACGATTATATATATAATAATGGCACATATGCAAAAGTATACGCGCTGCATACCCGTTTGGTAGATTTATTTGTAAATGGTATTATTCCGATGAATTCAAAAAATATATTTCATTGCGATATTAAAGACTCAAATGTATTAGTTGACGAGACGAAGACGGGTTTAAAAACAAGGTTGATAGACTGGGGGTTATCTACATTGTATACTCCGTTTAAAGACGAAGTATTTCCAAATGCGTGGAAAAATAGACCATTTCAATTTAATGTGCCATTTTCAATTATTATTTTTACCGATTTATTCATTGAAGAATACAGTAAATATATTGCTGAAAATAAAAATTATAAAGACAAATCAACACTAACACCCTTTGTTTTAAATTATATTACTAAATGGATGCAGGAAAGGGGTGCAGGTCATTACAAATTTATAAATGAAATAATGTTTGTTTTATTCAGTAAAGATATAGCAGATGTATCGGAAAAAAGTAAACCAAAGGTTATTGAAACGCAATTTACAATGCCATACATTGTGAATTATATAACGAAGATATTAATCAAATATAGCAAATTTCGCAGTGATGGAAAAATAAATTTGAGAGAATACATCGACAATGTCTTTATTCAAAATATAGATGTGTGGGGGTTTATAAATGTGTATTTTCCTATATTAGAATTGTTACACCATAATTACAGTAAATTAAATAATGACGAAATGGAAATATTTAACATATTAAAAGGATTGTTTATGAATATATATGTAACATCTGATAAACCTATTGATAAAAATAAAGTAATTGACGACTTAAAAAAAATGGAATATATGTTTTATAGCGTTAGTAGTAATGATAAAAAACAAGCTTCTTCTTCGACAAGGACCAAATCTGTTAAGTCTTCGCAAAAGGGTTTTAAAGATAGAGCAAATGGTGTAAAAACAAGGAGAAAGAAGAATTCAGCCGTATCGTTTAAAAGGCCCTTGTTTGTTAAAAAATTCAAAAACCCGTTATACTTATCTACATAAAAATACTTTATGGATATATTTGCGTATGATAAAATTTTGAATGTCTAAATTTACAAATATCTAAAATATACAATATTATAGCAAGAACCCGCAAATAAAATATAGATAATATATATAATGAACGAAGCATTTAGAAAACTTTGTACACCTGCTAAGATTTATTTTGCTATTGCGGTTATTGCATCCATTTTTGCGTTATTTAATGGGGTTGGAATAATGGTCGTAGCATTTAAATTATTGTTTGCCTTTATTTGGACTTTTATTTTAGGATGGCTATGCAAGAAAGGGTTCAAATCATTATCGTGGTTCCTAGTATTATTACCATATATTGTTATTGCATTAGAGATGTTTAGAATTTATCGTGTGCCAAATATGCACAGACAATTTCTAAGAGATATAAAATTACAAGGAGCATACGGACAAGAGAATTTTGCAAATAAAAAAAAATAAACAACCTCATATGGTAAGCTGTATGTAGTTTTTGAATATTTACTTTGTATTTGTGTTTATTTACAAATACAAATATTAGACCTTTGAAAATATTAGACCTTTTCAAATATTAGACCTTTACAAATATTAGACCTTTGCAAATATTAAATAATAGCAAATTATATATGAGATTAGAGATTTTTGTATTAGGATTAACAGCATTTTTTGTATATAACGCTTACGCTGATGGAAAATATACAAAAATGCTTTTATCATTTAAAAAATATTATAAAATGATATTTTACGCAAGTTTAGGTATTGGAATTTATGTATTATTAAAGCGTAATCCACAGCAAGGAAAAAATATGCTTTTGTATGCAAATAATTTTGTAAAATTTATGCCTATTGACAAAACATCCATGGATATGTTAAGCCCTATTATTGATTTCACTTCAAAAAGTGATTATCAATCTAACAATGATAGCGAATCTTTTATGGAAACATTTAATGGTATTAAAATGGGACCTGGATTTTGCGGAGAACAAAGAATACATAATTTAGGAAAAAACGGAACCAAACGCTCTGTAAGTGAAACAAAAAAGAAATATGTGGCGGCAAATCAAGATTGGAAATGCGGACATTGTCAAGAACAGTTGGACCATACGTTCGAAATTGACCATAAAGTACGTTTAGAATATGGAGGAGGCAATGATGTGCAGAATTTGGTAGCCCTATGTAGAAATTGTCACGGTAAAAAGACTGCTAGTGAAAATATGTAACAAAATAAAATGAATGACTACAATATTATTCTATCATTATATTATTGTGTTATAGTAATATAATAATATGGCAAGTAAAGATTTAGATAATTTTTTAACATCAAAAGAGAAAAAAGACAGAATTACTGCCCAAAAAAAAAAAGATAAGGAAATAGAAAATATAAAGAAAAAAATGAAGGAAATAGCTGATAGAGACACCCTGTTAAAGAAAATGACTACTACTCCAGCTAGTGGTTCAAGTAGCCCCCCTGCAGGTACTGGACGAGGCAGTAGTCCCCCTCCAGGTACTGGACGAGGCAGTAGTCCCCCTCCAGGCGCGGCTTCATCTAGCAATCCATTAACCCAGCTTAAAGCTCCCCAAGTATATAAGGCAATTGGCCTGCTAATTTTTTGCTTAGTAATTATTTTATTTTTTTTGATGTTTAAAGCTGACAAACAAACTGAAC
>Ga0209617_10000508_pt1 | contig 17065 bp, 15 predicted proteins | sample LakEriepJuly2011_2_FD_187459 | JGI IMG/M metagenome (GOLD analysis project Ga0209617, IMG submission 187459) | Freshwater microbial communities from dead zone in Lake Erie, Canada - CCB epilimnion July 2011 (SPAdes) (version 2) | ecosystem: Environmental > Aquatic > Freshwater > Lentic >...
CTCTGCGCCAATGGATTTTCCAATCCAGTTGCGCTGCATCTCTTTGATGGGTTCAGACCAGTCCAGTCCGTCCAATCCTTTGAGTAGGCGATCTGCATAGGCCGTGATGCGCATGGACCATTGCATCATTTTTTTTCGTTCTACGGGGTGACCCCCTCTCTCGGAGAATCCCTCCTTCACCTCGTCATTTGACAGTACCGTACCTAGGGCAGGACACCAGTTGACGGTGGTTTCAGCGAGAAAAGTCAAGCGGTAGTGCAGCAAGAGCTGCTGCTTTTGAGTTTCGGAATATCCCCTCCACTCTTCTGCCGTAAATGAAGGGGTTCCCTCGTCACAAACAGCTTTTACAGATGAATTTCCATCTTTCTCAAAACGTGCCACCAAGCTGGCGATGGACAGGGCCTTATCGGCATCCTGGTCGTAGTAGCTGTTGAAAAGCTGCATAAAAATCCACTGCGTCCACTTATAATAGGCCGGATCGGAGGTGCGCACTTCTCGGTTCCAGTCGAATGCGAATCCAATATTCTTGAGTTGCTCGGTGTACCGCGTAATGTTTTGTTCGGTGGTCACCGCAGGATGCTGCCCCGTTTGGATGGCATACTGCTCTGCAGGCAAGCCAAAGGAATCGTAACCCATGGGGTGGAGGACATTGAAACCTTTGAGTAGCTTAAATCTAGAGACGATGTCGGAGGCGATGTACCCTAGGGGATGTCCCACATGTAGGCCAGCTCCTGATGGGTAGGGGAACATGTCCAAGGAATAAAATTTGGGACGAAGGCGATCTATTTCGGCAGTATAGGTGCCTTGGTCACTCCACTTGCCTTGCCATTTTTGCTCTATTTCCCTAAAGTTGTACTCCGCCATGGTTTTATTTTCGGTTGCTTACTGTCAATAATCTTGCAAAAATAGAAAAATAAAAGGGCTTTGGTAGTCAAATTTCTATCTTCTGTCCAACCCTTATTTTAGCCTTTCTTCATTTTTCTCACATCCATCTCTAATTTTTGGTAGATTAATGGTTCCAATCCAATGTACTCATGACACACAAACTCTCACTTACACTTGTTCTATTCGCTGGAATTTGGTTTTCAGCCGTATCCCAGAAAAAATTCACCCCAAAGCAAATCGAGGCCTTAAAAGTCGAGGTATCTAGCATTGTCGAAGCCAATCACAAGCAAAGCCAAGTGATGGTGGACAAAATATTCAGTTTTGCCGAGTTGGGTTTTCAGGAGGTGGAATCTTCCAAATACCTCACAGGCATTTTGGAGAAACAAGGATTTAAGATTGAAAGAGGTATTTCGGGTATTCCTACAGCTTGGTTTGCCACCTGGAGCAATGGTCCTGGGCCTGTAATAGCCCTGGGATCTGATGTAGACAACATTCCGAAGGCCTCTCAATACCCTGGTGTAGCATTTCACAAACCTATGGTCGAAGGTGCCCCTGGCCACGGAGAAGGACACAATGCGGGTATTCCGCTTAACATTACTGCTGCACTTGCAGTGAAGCAAATCATGGAGCGGGAGAAAATTGGAGGTACACTCATACTTTGGCCAGGAATCGCTGAAGAGCTCGTTGCCGCCAAAGCCTGGTTTACTCGTGATGGCAAATTTGATGGAGTTGACCTTTGTATTTTCACCCACGTGGCCAATAATCTCGGCGTGAGCTGGGGTCAGGCGACTGGTACAGGATTAATTTCCGTAGAGTATACTTTTTCTGGAGATGCAGCGCATTCAGCGGGTGCACCTTGGAGAGGCAAAAGTGCTGCCGATGCCACGGAACTAATGAATATCGGGTGGAACTATAAACGGGAGCACCTGCATCCGCTCAAAAGATCACACTCTGTGATTACCGATGGGGGAGACCAACCCAATGTGGTTCCTTCAAAAGCATCCATTTGGTACTATTTCCGAGACGTTAACTACAACGGCATCATGGAAATGTATGCCCAGGCAAATGACATTGCCAAAGGGGCTGCCTTGATGACCGGAACATCCATGACTTCCAAGGTGCTGGGCACAGCCTGGCCCCGTCACTTCAATAAGGTGATTGCTGAAAAGATGTACCAAAACATTGTCAAGGTGGGCTTACCTGCTTGGGATGAAAACGATCTTGCATTAGCCAATGCGGTACAGCGGGAATTGGGAGTCAAAGAAGAGGGGATGCCCACCAAGTTGGATGAGTTGGGAATTCCCGTGAAGGAGCCGATCTCTGGAGGCTCTGATGACATCGGTGATGTGTCTTGGGTAGTGCCTACCGTGACGTTGCGTTTTCCTTCCAACATTCCTGGACTACCAGGCCACCATTGGAGCAATGCGATTGCCATGGCTACCCCGATTGCACACAAGGGAGTCACTGCTGGTGCACGGGCAGAAGCGATGACCATTTTGGATTTCCTACTACAGCCCGAGTTGGTGGGCCAGGCTTGGGATTACTTCAAGAATGTGCAAACCAAGGAGGAAACATACAAGCCGATGATTACGAAGGAGGATGCACCTCCGATTTATTTGAACCGTGACATCATGAATCGTTTCCGTCCTGAATTGGAGAAGTTTTACTTCGACGAAACGAAGTACGGCACCTATTTGGAGCAGTTGGGAGTGACTTACCCTACCCTGAAAAAGCAATAGATTCAAGTAAAAGGATTTCATTTTCCACCTTTCTATGGAAAATTCACCTTCCCTTCAGCTCCGTGAGGCCAGTCTTGCGGAGCTGTTTTGGTTACACAAACGGATCGCTGAGTTCCCAGGAAAAGCCGCTCTTTCTTTTTACGCGGAGCGCTTGCGGCATCGGTTATCACTTGCTCTAGTAGCGCTCGTGGATGGGGAGTTGGCTGGATTTAAGGTAGGTTACCAAAGTGAACTACCCGAGCAGTTTTATTCTTGGATTGGAGGGGTTCGGCCTGAGTTTCGGAGAAAAGGGATTGCCACTGCCTTAGCAGTTGAGCAGGAACGTTGGGCCAAAGCACAGGGATTTACCTCCGTATTTTTTAAGACACGCAACCGCTTTCCTGGGATGATTCAGTTTGGAATTGAGCGAGGATTTAAGGTAGTTGATCTACTTCCTAAAGGTGGGGTGGAGGATTACCGAATCGTGATGCGCAAGGAGTTTTGATTCGCAAGTTCGGTACACTTAGCGGTTATCAATAATCTGATTTTTCATCAAGTAAACTAAGAAAAATGAGGCTGCCTTGTGAAAAGGGATAATCTCTATTTCATCCAGATAGGTACCTAAATCAAATTTCATACGGTAAAATATTTGTGATTTCAGTAAAAATTTTATAAGTAAATATTTTTTTAATACTAAAAATTAATCTAATATTAATAATACTGTAAATATTTTTTATGAAAACGCAAAAACGTCAAAGCAAATTTAATTTTGTTGCTAGTTTAAAATTTTTAATTTCTCTCTTCGTTCTAGTTTTATCAAGTTGTCAAGAAACAAACGAAATAGCTCCAAATGATGATGCTCTAGAAAAACAGGAAGCTTTCAATCAAGTAGCCAAAACTTTGGTGAAGAAGTATTTAATTGTTTCAAAAAGGCTTAATGAAAATGATTTTTCATTTCAGTTTCCGGATGGGAGAGTATTAAACTCAAAGTTAAAGGAGGGAAAATGGGAGATTTCGGGTTCAGCTGTAAATAATAAGGTCTTTATTTTACCGGAATTTGGTGAGAAAGATATCTCCGATTTTGAAGGTTCAAACCTTCAAAAGTTTTTTCGATCTAATGTGGGTCTAGATTTACTTAATCAACTGGCAAATAATAACTTAGAAAGGTCGAACCAAAGAATTCAAAAATGTGTAAGTGGCGAAACATTTGATCAATGCTTTGTTAGGGAGGCAGAAGAATTTTGTGACGGTTTTGTTGGATGTGCTGCAATATTTATTTTTCCCGAAATTATAGTGCCTTTGATTGCATCGTATTGTGCAGGCTGCTCTTTCAAACAAATGGTTTGACATGGGACCTTTTACATCAATAATGATTATGAAAAAAAGTAATAAGCTAATGTTGAAACTTATTCTTTTGAGTCTTTGGGGGGCGATTCTTGGTGGGTACTTTAAAATTACTGGAAATCCAAATGGCGATTACATTCTCATCATGGCAATTTTGTTCAAGTTTCTTGGAATAGCAGGTTTGATTTATTTCAACAGGAAAAAGATCATGGAATTTCTAAGTTAGGAAGTGAGGCTGGGGATTTTTCTCAAGTCTTTTTGCCTATCTAACTACCGTAGGCGGGCAGGTACCTCGTACTTCGTTCTTATTCTTCCGATTTTAACATTTACCTTTGTGCCCTACTAGCGGTCGAATCACCCGCTTTACCAAAAATTCAGATGACAACACAAGAATTGGTAGCTTCCGGGCTACAGCTTCCACTCATGGAGGCTTTTTACACCATTCAAGGAGAAGGGCGATTTTCGGGCCATGCCGCCTATTTCATACGGCTTGGTGGCTGTGATGTAGGTTGCGTCTGGTGTGATGTGAAGGAAAGTTGGGAGGCTGGAAAGTGGCCGATCGTATCCATCGAAGAACTAGTAGCCGGAGCACTATCCTATCCCGGAAGGCTGGTAGTCATCACAGGGGGAGAACCCTTGCTTTACAACTTGGATCCCTTAACCCAGTTATTGAAGTCCAACGGCTTTGCCATTCACCTGGAAACCTCCGGTGCACATTCGTTCTCAGGACAATTTGATTGGGTGTGTTTTTCTCCCAAAAAATTCAAAAAGCCCCATCTTTCCATTTATGAAGTGGCTAATGAATTAAAGGTGGTAGTCTACCATGCCAGTGACCTATCTTTTGCAGAGGAGCATGCTGCTCAAGTACAGGAAAACTGTGATCTCAGGCTACAGCCCGAGTGGAGCAAAGCCTCCGAGCGCCTTCCAGAGCTGATAGACTATATAAAAAACAACCCAAATTGGAAAATATCACTACAAACGCATAAATTTATGAATATACCCTAATCCATGCGTAGGCTTTTCCTTCTTCTACTTTTGTTTTGGATGGCTTTCCAGGCCAAATCACAATCGTATTCGGTAGCAGACGGGAGAGCAATCAAACTTTTTCGGGAGGGGGAAATGCTACTTACCCTCAAAAACTACCCAGAAGCCTTGCTCAAATTTCAAGGAGCGCTTGCTCGGGAAGGAAAATTTTTGGAAGCCTACCAAAAGGCAACCCAGGTCTTGATCACCTTAGGGAGATTTCAGGAAGCTGAGAAACTTGCAAAGCAAGGAAAGTTGCGACTAGTCCCTATAAACAAGATGTATGTGGTTGATTTTGGCTGGCTTTTATCCAATATCTATTTGAAGCAAGGCCGATTTGAGGAAGCGATTGTAGAATTCCAAACGGTTGAACAAGAAGCTACCGCAGCTTTCAAGCTGGGAGGGTATTTTCTTGAGATGAAGAAGAAAATAGATTTTGTAGAGAATCTGCTTTCTCAGAAAAAAGAGATTGATAAGGAAATTTTACCAGACCCAATAAATGGCTTTGCCTTACAGTATTTTCCAGTATTGACTGCAGATGGAAAGCAACTTTTTTTTACGCGGCGAGGGGGCACATCTGCTTTTGATAAAGAGGATATTTTTGTTTCCCAGTATATATCTTTGCACGAATGGACTTCCCCAGAGGGAATTTCTCCCAAAATAAATTCATCCTACAACGAAGGAACTTGTTCGGTAACTGCGGATGGTAATTTTTTGATTTTTACATCTTGTGATGCACCAGACAGCGAAGGTAGCTGTGACCTCTACAGTGTCGAAAAAGTTGAAGGAGAATGGCAATCTCCTAGTAACATGGGAACAAAAATAAATTCTTCATTTTGGGATTCCCAACCCTCACTTTCTGCGGATGGGCGCATGTTGTTTTTTTCTTCAGACAGAAGGGGAGGTTTTGGAGGCAACGATATTTGGTATGCGGTTCGAAAAGCCGACGGCACTTGGTCGGAATCAAAAAATATGGGTGCTCCAATCAATACCCCAAAAGATGAAATTTCTCCTTTCTTATTTTTTAACAATGAAACCTTATTTTTTGCTTCTGATGGACATTTAGGATTGGGGGGCATGGATATTTTTTTATCTCGTATTTCGGAAGGGGAATTTCAGGAGCCGGAAAACTTAGGACTTCCTATCAATGATCATTCAGATCAAGTGGCGCTATTTATAACAGCTCAAAAAGATTATGCATACTATTCAGAATTGACTATGGGTAATGGCCAAAATGACAGGGCATATTTGTACCGATTTAAGTTCCCTAAAGAAATTGAGATTGGAGAGAATTTAACGGTTACTGGTGGGCAAGTGGTTCATGCAAAAACAGGGGAACCCATTTCGGCAAGTCTTTCCTTGGTTTCTTTAGGGAATGACAGTACCCGCTACCAGTTTCAATCCAATGGGCAAGATGGATCTTTTTTGATGCTGTACCCTGAGCAAGATGCAGCAGGCCTCTATGTGGAGAAAAAAGGCTTCTTACCGAAGATCTACAATGTGGGGCGTGATTCCATCAAAAATGTAAAAGACTTGAAAGTGGAGTTGGTTCCTATTGCTTCGGGAGAAGAGTTTGTGTTTGAAAATGTATTTTTTGAATTTGATAGTTTTGAATTGAAGCAGGAGTCCTTGAGTTCACTCCGTCGACTGCATCGCTTTTTACAAGACAATCCTAAGGTGTCTATCTTGATTACTGGGCATACCGATAACCTGGGATCGGATGATTACAATCTAAAACTAAGTTTACAAAGAGCACAAAGTGTGCAGACCTATCTGCTAACAGAAGGGACCAAGTCAGATCGGATAAAAGTAGTTGGAAAGGGTTTCCGAGAGCCGATGGTGCCCAATAACAATCCTGCTAATCAGGCTAAAAACCGCAGGATTACTGTGTCTGTTCAATAAACAAAATAAAATTTTAAGAAATTAATAAAATTAATTTAGGATTAGTGTGAAATTGATTTTTATGATCTTCTATTTTTTCAAAATCCACTTTTATAAAATAGTCTATTAAACACTGTTAAGGTTATTTTGACCACGATTTGGGAGCAGAAAGAAAAAGAGTGAAAAAAGGAAGAGTCAACCGAAATTCTAATTTTTTTATCCACTCATCCTTTATTTTTTCCAAATTGTTAAAAAAAAAATCTAAAAATTAACTTTTGTTAACATTAAAATAATCTAAATAATAAGGTGTTTTTGATTAACTTAAAGCACTTTAACAAAATTATATTTGGAATCCTTACAAAGAACGAATTATAAGGCTAGTCATTTGATAAAACTTTTCCCTCTTTTTTGGTGTCATACTTGAGTAATTCCGTTTTTCGGGATAATATTGAGTTTACAAAACTAAAAATTAACCAAATATGAGGAAAATTTTACTTCTAGGACTTACGCTCTTTTTGGTAAATGCGATGGCATTTGCTCAGGGTCGTGTAGTCACTGGTACAGTTACATCGTTAGAAGACGGAATGGGCGTACCCGGTGCAACAGTTCTGGTGAAGGGAACGACCATTGGTACTGCCACAGACATTGATGGCAAGTATTCAATCAATATCCCTACCGGAAGCAATGTATTAGTCTTCACATTTGTGGGACTAACCTCCCAAGAGGTGAACATTGGCAACAGATCCACGATCAACGTGGCTTTAGAGTCGGATGTGACCGCCTTGAGTGAGGTGATTGTAACAGGATATGGCACGCAGCCGAAGCGAGAAGTAACTGGTGCGGTTTCTTCCGTAAAAGGGGATGCGATCCAAAACCTTCCTTTGCAATCGTTTGACCGTGCGCTACAAGGACGTGCAGCGGGTGTGCAAGTTAGATCTTCTAACGGTCTCCCAGGTGGTGCAGTTAACATCCGTATTCGTGGTGTAGGCTCTGTAAACGCAGGTAACGAACCGCTATTTATCGTGGATGGGGTACAGTTGAACAACCAGTCCAACGCATCCTTTACCCAGTCGAACCCACTTGCCTTCTTGAACCCGAACGACATTGAGTCTATGGAGATCTTGAAAGATGCGGCTTCCGCTGCGATCTACGGTTCTCAGGCAGCAAACGGTGTTGTGATCATCACGACCAAAAAGGGTAAGCAAGGAAAAGCGAAATTTGAATTCAATGCTTTCTCTGGAGAAACTCAACCAATGAAGTTCTTGGACGTCCTTAGTGGTCCAGAATGGTACGGAATGAGAAGAGATGCGCTTATCAACACGGCAAATACAGCTCCAGAAGCAAACGCTTTGAATGCTATGGGTGTTTTGCCAGCTAACTGGGCCTCACTTACTAGACCAGCTTTGGACGCAATAGGCTTGGCTTTGCCAACTTATGACTGGCAGCGTGAAGTAATGGGAGCAGGTAGACTTCAAAACTACGAAATGTCAGTTTCTGGTGGTGACGACAAAACAACCTTCTTCCTTTCCGGATCATACAACTATCAAGAAGCTTCTTTCAAGCCTGTTGACTTTAAACGAGGTACTGTACGTTTGGCATTGACACACCAAGCTACCAAACGCTTGAGCATCGAGACCAACATCAACTTGTCTACTTTCCAGCAAAACGTACCTTTTGCAGTAGAAGGTTCTTTCTTAGGTAGCCCTGCATTCTCTTCATCTGCAGTATTGCCACACAATGCCATCTACAACGAAGACGGCACCTACAACACAGCAATACGAGGTGTATTAGGTCAAAACGTAGTTTTGGTAAATGCATACAATTCAGGTCTTCAGCGTACCAATACGGTAGTAGGTAACTTGATTACCAACTACAAGATTGCGAAAAATTTAACTTTCCGTTCTTTATTTGGTTTGGATTACCGTCTACTTCAGGGTGATAACTACCGCGATCCACGTACTCCAGATGGAGCAGGTGTAATTGGTAGAAGCTCCGTACAGTCTGACTGGAGAACTCGTTTCATCACGACCCAAACCTTGAATTGGAACAAAACATTCAATGGCATACACAACGTGTCTGCTATTGCAGGTGTGGAATACCTATCTGAAACAAGAGAAGGAATCTCTGGTGCAGGTATCGGCTTCCCAACCTTCCAGTTCAGAACGATTCAATCAGCAGCTACACCGGAATCCGTATCTGGATTTTGGACAGGATACAGAAGAGCATCCGTTTTTTCTTCTGTAAACTATGACTTCAAGAAGAAGTATTTGCTCACTTTAACCGCACGTTACGATGGATCTTCGCGATTCGGTACAAACAACCAATACGGTTTGTTCCCATCCGTTCGTGTTGGATGGAGTTTGGTAGAAGAAGAATTTTTGAAGAACTCCAGTTCTGTATCTGAAATGAAGTTGAGAGCTTCTTACGGTTTGACAGGTAACGACCAAATCGGAAACTTTGACGCCAGAGGCCTTTATGGTGGTGGTGGCAACTATTCAGGTAGTGCAGGTATCGTTCCTTCCTCCTTGGCCAACCTTGGCCTAGGCTGGGAGACTAACAATACCTTAAACTTAGGATTTGACTTTGGTTTCTTTGAAAACAGAGTAACTGGTTCGATTGATGCCTTTGACAGAAGAACCAAGGACTTGCTTTTGAGCCAGCCAATCCTTTGGACCAATGGCTTTAGCGGCATCTCCAACAACGTAGGTGAACTGCAAAACAGAGGTCTTGAATTTGAATTGTCTACCGTGAATATTGATAAGGGTGGTTTCCGTTGGAATACCAGCTTCAACATCACAAAAATTGACAACCAAATTTTAAGCTTGTATAGCGGATTGAAGTTCCTTCCAGCCAACCCAGGCATCGCCGTAGGTCAGCCAGTAGGTAGATCAGGCGAAGGTTCTATTTTCTCAGCAGAGTATGCAGGGGTTAACCCAGCTACAGGTCGTCCAATGTGGTATGATATCAACCGTAACATTACTTACTTACCTCTTGCTGCTGATAGAATCTACTACGGTTCCAGCTTAGGCACTGTATTTGGTGGACTGAACAACAACTTCTCCTACAAAGGATTTGAGCTTACCACCTTCTTTACCTACGAATATGGCGGTATTGGCGGTGACGGTCAGTACGGCTTCTTGAGAGAGAACGGTACTCGTTTGGCCTTGAACGCACTAAATGAAGTAGTTGACAGATCATGGAAGACGCCTGGTCAAATCACGGATATCCCAAGAAACGTAACTACTAACGGTGGTAATGAAACTAGAGGAGCAAGTAGAAACTCAGGTACTGCAGCCTTGTTGAAGTATGACTTCATCCGTCTATCTCAGTTCACCCTTGCCTATAGCTTCAAGCCTAGCCTAGTTAGTCGCATTGGTCTTTCTCGTGCACGCATTTACATGCAAGGAGTGAACTTGTGGACCTACACCGATTATCCGGGCTATGATCCAGAATTTACTGGAGCGGGTACAGGTCAAATTCCTTTGACCAAGAGTTATACACTTGGTGTACAAATCGGATTCTAATCACCAAAAGGAAAAAAACTATGAAATTAATCAATAAAGCGCTCTTATCTCTCGCACTTACAGGTTCCTTACTGGTAAGTTCTTGCGATAGCTTGCTTCAGGTAGATCCAAGACAATCCATCGATGCCGATGGTGCCCTGACGACTCCTGATGCAATGAATGCAGCCCTCAACTCGGTTTACTCCAAATTGAGGTCTGCGAGAATTTACGGTCGTGACCTATTGGCAGTATCTGATGCCTTGGCTGACGTGGGAGTTACGACCTCTAACTCAGGTCGTCTGATTGGAGAAAATAACAACCAACCTGGATCACACTTTGGTACCTGGCAAACTACCTACTTTGCGATTAATGAGGCCAACCTTATTTTGGATGGTATCAGCAAAGTGGAAGGCGCATCTGCGGCCCAGATTGCACGTTGGGAAGGGGAAGCCAAATTCCTAAGAGGTTTGTACTACTTTGATTTGGTAAAGGTCTACTCGTACATGCCAACGGCAATATACCAGCAAGGCGTTATTGGTCAAGGAGGTATTCCGGTAGTTACCGAAGGAGTAATCTCCTCAGGTCTTGCCTTGAGCCGCCAAACTCCAAGATCCACGATAAACGAGGTGTATGATCAGATCTACAAGGATTTGGAAGATGCTAAAAAATTGTTGGGCACCGGTAGAGGTGTACAATACGGATCTGGTCCTGCAGCTTCGGCTTTGCTTTCTCGAGTAGCCTTATACAGAGGCGATTGGGCAAAAGTGGTTGCTGAATCAACTACCGCTTTGGCGAGTAGCGTAGGCACTGTCCTTTCAGGATCAGCTTACGTGAACGGCTGGAGAGCTCCAGTGAACCCAGAGTCTATGTTTGAGGTACGTTTTGCCTTGGCAGAAGAGTCTATCGGGGTAAACGAGTCGCTACAGTCTACGTACACTGCGTTGCTTAACTTGACCAATAAAAACTCTCAGGGTGGATGGGGTGATTTCATTCCAAACGCTACGGTTCGTGCTTTATTTGGTTTAACTGCTTTGCAAATTGGAACTCCAGCGACAGACAACAACAACTGGGATGTGACTCGTAATGCAGATGTAAGAGCGCAATTGTTTACAACCGGTAATACGGTACGTGGTGCTGGTCGTCAGATTGAGAACACGAAGTTCCTGTCTAAGTCTGGTTTCGCCTATGCGGATAACGTGCCTGTGATTCGTAAGTCAGAGATGCACTTGAACCGTGCAGAAGCAAACTATCAATTGAAGAATGAAACTGCTGCGCTAACCGAATTGAATGCCTTCAAGGCATTGAGAGGCTTGCCTGCAGTTACCTTGGCTGGTAACGCGCTTTTGGAAGAAATTCTTTTGGAAAGAATGAAAGAGTTTATTGGTGAAGGCCACCGTTTCTTTGACTTGAAGCGCTATGGAAGAGCCATTGTGAAAACAACTCCAGCGGTGAACCTAGCGTTCGATGACTTCAAGATCTTACCTCCAATTCCTCAGCGTGAGGTGGATGGTAATCCTAATATTAAACAAAACAGAGGCTACTAAAATCAGAAATTATGAAAAAGTTATTTTCGCTATTTACTCTGGCCTTAGTCCTTGGATTCTCTTCTTGCATTGAGCAAAACTACCCTGTTTGGGAAGATCATGTAGTAGAGTTTCAGGATGCCGTGGACCGTACTCCAGCAGCAGGATTGACCTATCCAATAATTACGGTGGCTAACACTGTTGGTACTGTAAACCTACGTGTCAACCTAGTTGGTTCACATAGACCTTCTGACGAAATCATTACTTATTCGGTAGTGACTGATCGTACTACTGCTGCGGCAGGAAGAGACTATGTGGCCCCAGGCACCTTGACTATCCCTGCAGGGTCTAGTTTCGGTACCTTAACAGTCAATGTAATCAACACAGGTAAAATTGGTGGGTCTGTTGACTTGCTTCTACAAGTGGTAGGCAACGACGAAATCGGAACCAGTGCTAATTACAACAAGGTTCAGATTCGAATCACCAGATAATCCTAAAAAGGGTTTCTGTTAATTCTTGATAAAAAAGACCGGATTTATCCGGTCTTTTTTTTTAATTTGAAGCATGAAAAAAATCCTCTTAATTTCCCTACTTCTCGGATGCTTGATCCCGGTGAGCTCTTTTGGACAACTTTCTATGCTTCGTGACAATGGCACGGGCATACCCATTACTGCCAACGCCTTTGGTGGAGTAAAAGGATCAGCGTATTTGGAAGATTTTAAAAAAGGCATTTTGTACCTCAAGACAGGACAAAAAGTGGAAGGGCTTTACATTGCCTTAAATTCCTATGAAAATAGTTTGGAGTACAAATTAGAGGGAGGACTTTTTTCTTATGGGCCTGAAAAATTAGTAGGCTTTACTTATCCTTCCAATTCAGGTGAATTGGTAGAATTTACCTCGGAATATGAGGTGCCTACTCTCAAGCAAAAGCGATTTGTGCAGGTTTTGGAAAAAGGAAAATACACCTTGCTTTTCCACCCCTATAAAATCATGACTGATGATCCATCTGCCACCTATGGAGCACAGGCTTCGAAGGTTTTTCAAGAGGAGCAGGATTTTTTTGTAGCAGTGGATGGAAAAGTTTATTTGCTACGAAACAAAGAGAAAGACCTTAAAGAAGCTTTTGGTGCGGATCTGGAGAAAGCTATGGCTTTGATCAAATCTCAAAAAGTGAATTTCAAAAATAAGGAAGAGGTATGGGGGTTTATTCAGCAATTGAATAAAAACTAATTGACCTTCTATTCCTCTTTGACAGCCTTCTCCGTTACTTTCCCTCAAATAGGGAGGGAGATACTCCTATTTTTTTTCTAATTTTGAGGCTTATTCCCCTCAAGACATGATTTACGTTTCGCGAAAGGAACATTTTAATGCTGCACATAAGCTTTGGAATCCCAATTGGTCCGACGCCAAGAATTTCGAGGTGTTTGGTGCTTGTGCGAATGTAAATTGGCATGGGCATAATTTTGAATTGATTGTGACGGTTAAAGGAGAGCCAGATCCAGAAACAGGATTTGTGGTGGATTTGAAAGCGCTCAGCGAGATTACGCGTCATCTGGTGATTGACCGTGTGGATCACAAAAACCTGAACATGGATGTAGATTTCATGGCGGGTAAAATGGCAAGTTGTGAGGTGTTAGTGATGGAATTTTGGAAAATTTTAGCTCCGGCAGTACAAAAAATCACGCCAAGAGGCACCTTATACAAGTTGACCTTGTATGAAACCCCACGCAATTTTGTGGAATACCTGGGTGAGTAGGGGTATTTGCAGGAGAAGTTTTTGGGAAGTAGGCCGAATCGCCTACTTTTATTTTTAGTTCAGCCGCTCGTAAAGTGAAAAATATTTACATCATTTCTGGAGAACGATCAGGAGATATGCATGCAGCCAATTTGGTAACTGCCATGAAATCCTTGGATTCCAAACTACAATTTCGAGGTATGGGGGGGCAGTACTCTAAAGAAGCAGGCGTCCACCTGGCATTAGACTATGCAACGGTATCCGTAATGGGCTTTATCGAGGTGGTTTTTGGGTTCCGAAAGGTGCTAAAAGCCTTGGCCTTGGTCAAAAAGGACTTACTTACCTTTCGTCCGGATGCTTTGATTTTAGTCGACTTTGGAGGATTCAACCTGAAGATTGCAGCAATTGCAAAGGAGCAGGGAATTCCTGTGCATTACTATATTCCACCCAAAGTCTGGGCTTGGAATCAAAATAGAGCCTATGCGCTCAAAGAAAATACAGACGAGGTCTATTCTATCCTGCCTTTTGAACCTGCTTTTTTCCAAAAATTTGGGATGAAAGTGCACTATGTAGGCAATCCCCTTTTGGATGAAATCAAAAAATTCAAGGCCCACGATTTTTTCTATCAGAAAAATGAATTGTCCTACCAGCCTATCGTTGCTCTTCTTCCAGGCAGTAGAACCCAGGAGGTAGTGGGGATGTTGGCAAAGATGATTGCCCTGGTCAAAGATTTCCCGCAGGTACAGTTTGTAGTAGCGGGGGTAGATAGCTTGCCTGCTTCTGTATACGAGCTTGCATTGGCTCAAGGTATCCGGGTGATTTACAATCAAACCTACGACCTACTTTCCCATGCGACTGCGGCAGTGGTGACTTCGGGGACAGCCACTCTTGAAACGGCGCTTTTTAATGTGCCTCAAGTGGTTGTATATCGTACCTCCTGGATTTCCTATCAGATTGCCAAGCGACTGATCCGAGTGCCTTATATTTCCTTGCCCAACTTGATTGCCGATCGTCAGGTAGTTCGGGAGTTGATCCAAGAGGATTTTTCTTTAGCGATGCTACACCAAGAGCTGGTAAGGCTTTTGTCTGATCTGGAATATCGAATTGAGGTAAAAGCCGGTTATGATTTGATTCGGGAACGAATAGGGGAGCAGCAAGCCTCAAATCAAGTAGCGCACTTTATCCTGGAGTCAACAGAGAAAAAATAAACCCCGAATCGATCGGGGTTTTAATTTTAAGCTACTTGCAATTGCTTGAATTTGGAGGTGTCGAATTTAGACCTTGCGTAGGCTTCATCGATGTTTAAATCGGTGATGCTGCTGTCGGAAGGTATTTCGTACATGGCGTCTGTGACGATGGCCTCACATATCGACCGAAGTCCGCGAGCACCTAGGTTGTATTCAACCGCTTTATCCACAATAAAATCCAAAGCCCCTTCCTCAAAGGTTAAGGCAACACCCTCCATAGCCATCAGTTTCGCATATTGCTTTACAAGTGCATTCTTGGGTTCTGTGAGGATCCGCTTGAGCGTATCTTTATGTAGAGGTTCCAAGTGGGTGAGGACAGGAAGTCTACCAATCAATTCAGGAATGAGCCCAAAAGCTTTTAGATCTTGCGCATTGACGTACTGAAGTAAGTTTTCACGATCAGCTGTCAAACTTATAGCGGAAGAGTTGAAGCCCATGGGCTGGCTATTGAGGCGCTTCCCGATGTGTCTGGAGATTCCGTCGAAGGCACCCCCACAAATAAATAGGATATTTTCGGTATTTACCGCGATCATTTTTTGATCCGGATGCTTTCGCCCTCCTTGAGGCGGAACGTTTACTACCGTCCCTTCTAGGAGCTTCAAAAGCGCTTGTTGTACTCCTTCTCCGCTCACATCACGAGTAATGGATGGGTTATCAGATTTACGTGCTATTTTATCTAATTCGTCAATGTAGACAATTCCTCTTTCCGCTTCCTCTACTTTATAGTCTGCTGCTTGCAGCAATCGAGTAAGAATGCTTTCTACATCTTCACCTACGTAGCCTGCTTCAGTGAGTACAGTGGCATCTGCTATGCAAAAAGGAACTTCTAGGATTTTGGCTAGCGTTTTGGCTAGGTAGGTTTTGCCGGTTCCTGTGTCACCAACCATGATAATGTTTGATTTTTCAATCGTTACCTCATCCGCTTCTTGCTTTTGCTGCAAGCGCTTGTAATGGTTGTACACTGCTACAGTAAGCACCTTTTTGGCATCTTCTTGACCTATCACGTAGTGGTCTAGGTATTCGGTGAGTTCCTTTGGTTTTTTGAGTTTTAAGGCAAGTTTGGAACCAGATTTCTTATTCTTCTTGTCCTCACCCACAATTTCAAAGGCTTGTTCAATGCAGAAGTTACAGATATGGGCGGAGATGCCTGCCACCAATACATCTACATCTTTTTTATTTCTACCGCAGAAGGAGCAAGTGGTTTGAGTCATTAGGTAGTTTTTTTAACTAATACCTCATCAATTAAGCCGTATTCTTTTGCTTCTGGGGCTCTCAACCAGTAATCTCGGTCTGAATCTTTTTCAATTTCTTCAAAAGATTTACCAGTATGGTTGGCTAAGATTTGATAGAGCTCTTGGCGCATTGCTAGGATAAGTTTTAAAGAGATTTCCATGTCCGTGGATTGGCCTTGCATGCCGCCAGAGGGCTGGTGGATCATCACACGTGCATGCTTTAATGCAGAGCGTTTGTCCTTTGCACCACCTGCCAACAATACTGCTCCCATAGAAGCAGCAATGCCGGTACAAATAGTGGCCACGTCTGGACCAATGTATTGCATGGTGTCGTAGATACCTAGTCCAGCAGTGACCGAACCACCCGGGCTATTGATGTAAAGGATTACATCTTTTTTGGAGTCTACTGATTCCAAGAAAAGGAGTTGAGCTACAATAATATTGGCAATATGGTCGTCTACGCCAGTACCTAGAAAAATAATTCGATCCATTATCAATCGGGAGAAAACGTCGATTTCTCTAAAATTCTGTGGACGCTCCTCAATGACTGAGCGGGTCATATTTTCAATATGTCCTGTATACTGGTCAAATGCCGTACCACTAACACCTTGGTTGTGAATGGCATATTTTCTAAATTCTTCCTTACTGATCATATCTAGCGTTATTATTGGAGACAAAAATAAAAAAGTCCTTTAAAAAAGGACTTTCAATATAAATCATAATTCGATTACTTGTCCAAAAGTTCCTTGAATTCATCGATCGATAAATTTTTATCGGTCATCTTTATCTTCTCTTGTATTAAGGCAAGCACTTTTTCATTTTGAACAGTCGTCATCAGGTTCATGTAATTCTGGCCTTCGTTTCCTTTAAGGTAGTTGTCCACAAACAAATCCATGCTAGATTCCATTTGTGCACCCAATCCTGAGGAAGCGAATTGCTCACGGATCATTTCCTTTGTTTTCTCAATCACATCT
>Ga0209617_10000510_pt1 | contig 17046 bp, 12 predicted proteins | sample LakEriepJuly2011_2_FD_187459 | JGI IMG/M metagenome (GOLD analysis project Ga0209617, IMG submission 187459) | Freshwater microbial communities from dead zone in Lake Erie, Canada - CCB epilimnion July 2011 (SPAdes) (version 2) | ecosystem: Environmental > Aquatic > Freshwater > Lentic >...
CTACCAGGTTTCGGTAGGTTCCAACCTGACCTCCTACCTGTTTGTCAACTCAGCTTCCGTGAATCCGGCCAACATGCGTGCCGCATCGGGAATGCACCTGAGCATCAATCGGGAGAAGGAATTATCAAATGATTTCTTCTACGACTTGGGACTTAGCTACAACCAGTTCAATACAGTAGGCGATGTACAAAACATCCCGATGAGCTATGCCACGGACTTTGTAGGTATAGGTGCAGGAATCGGCCCCCGAATACAGTTAGGTAAGAGCCTTTTCATGCTTATGAAGTTTAGGGTGTCTGCAGTAAAGATGATCCATGGCAACCAGATGCTGCTAAACCGCTACATCAACTTGGCCGAAGACGAGCAGTTTAACTCCGTTCGGACGATGTATGGCTTGTCTCTAGAGCTACGAAAGCAGATCAATACCCAGGTGAGCACTTTTGTGAGCTACCAATACCTAACCAGCTACAAACAATTTATCGAACCCAACAGAACCGGTAAATCTACGGTCAACTTTATCCCATCCACATTCAGTATCGGCCTTGTGCTAAGCAACTAATCAGTATATGAAAAAAGTAATTTTCTCTCTCTCGCTTTTACTTACCTGTTCGCTTCTAGGCTTTGCCCAAAAGGGCATTTCCTACCAAGCAGTCATCTTGGATCCCAACCCAATCGAGATCCCGGGAAAAAACCTCACGGGCCAGCCCTTTGTGAATGGGGCAGTGACTCTGAAGTTTAAGATCTACTCTTCAAACCTCATACAGGAGTTTGAAGAGGTGCACACCACCCAAACAGATGCCTTCGGTATGGTCAACGTACTGATCGGCTCGCAAAATACTGGCGCCTTCTCTGGCTTAGTATGGGATAGCAAGCAGAAGAGCCTACACGTCCTGGTGAGCTTTGACCAGGGAGTAACCTATACCAAGGTATCTGAGCAGCAGTTGACCTACAATCCTTTGGCCCTCTTTGCGGAGACGGCGGGCAAATTGAGCGAGACCCTATCCATCGCAGGTGGAGGTACGGGCGCGACGACAGCTGTAGCTGCACGCACCAACCTAGGCTTGGGCAATGTGGACAATACCTCGGATGCCAACAAGCCGATATCCAGTGCAACGCAAGCAGTCTTGGATACGAAAGCGAATGGATATGAAGTAACCACAGCGCTTGCTACCAAAGCAAATGCGGATGAGGTAAATACTGCCTTAGCCACGAAAGCCAACGCTACTGAAATAACCTCAGCACTTGCTACGAAAGCGAATGCGTCGGATGTTACCACAAGCTTGGCCACTAAGGTAGACAAGGAAGATGGCAAAGGACTATCCTCCAATGACTATACTACGGCAGAAAAGAATAAACTAGCAGCAATTTCAGGAGTTGGTTCGGGTAGCCAGGGCCCTGCAGGCCTGCCTGGCGAGACAGGTCCTCAAGGTCCCGCAGGCCCCACTGGAGCAACAGGGGCTCAAGGACAAAGGGGTGCTGATGGAGCTCAAGGTCCTCAAGGGATTCAGGGATTGACTGGACAACCTGGTGCGGCAGGACCACAAGGACCCATTGGATTAACTGGACCAGCGGGTCCAGCAGGTAGTGATGGTGTAGCAGGAGCAGCAGGCGCTCAAGGATTGACCGGCCTGCCTGGCGCGGCAGGAGCAACAGGCCCAGCAGGAAGTGATGGTGCGACAGGTGCTCAAGGCCCCATTGGATTAACAGGTCCGGCGGGTGCAACCGGTGCCACTGGCCCCGCTCCTTCGGGTACAGGTATCGTGACAGTTAGCAGCGGTACGCTCCAAACAGCCGGCACACTTTCTGGCGATGTAACTTCCACTGGTGCTGGACTTGTCACTTCGATAGCCATTGGTGCAGTCACCACAGATAAACTTTTAGATGGAACCATCGCCACAGCAGATTTGGCGAATAGTTCAGTTACGGATGAAAAAATTGCAGCTGTGTCAGGAAGTAAAGTATCTGGAGATATTACGGGTAATGCAGGAAACGTAACAGGGACCGTTGCCGTGGGTAAAGGAGGAACAGGTGCAACAACATTAACAGGTTATGTAAAAGGAACAGGTACTACAGCGATGACAGCTAGTGCAACCATTCCTGTGGCAGATGTCACTGGAGCAGCGCCAATTGCTTCACCAACCTTTACTGGAACACTTACTGCTCCTATCTATGCGACGACTCCGCAAATATTAACTTCGGGCTCTACTATTACTTGGAACCCTACACAAGGATTAAATGCTAGTGTAACGTTAGATCAAAATAGTACTTTAAGTTTTTCTGCCACTCCTCCATCCGGTTCTTATGGAACCTTGGTGGTGACGCAAGATGGTACAGGGGGAAGAACCTTAACCCTACCTTCTACAGCTAACAAAGTATTGGGGTCGACCTCTACTACTAGTATTGCTTTATCGACTGCTGCTGGAGCAAAAGACATCATTAACTTCTACTACGACGGAACCAACTGTTATTGGAACGTGGGCCAAGGCTATGGAACTGCATCGACAACAGATTTAGCCTCTAATGTGTCGGGAACATTAGCGGTAGCAAACGGTGGAACCGGAGCTACTACATTAACCGGCTTAGTAAAAGGAACAGGAACCAGTGCGTTAAGTGCAGCTGTGGCTGGTACTGATTATCAAGCTCCACTAACGTTAACTACAACAGGTACTGGGGCAGCTACTTTATCAGGCACTACATTAAATATTCCATCTGTTTCATCCACAGTAAATTCTGGAAGTATATCTGGAACCATAGCTGTGGCCAATGGAGGAACAGGAGTAACTACATCAACTGGTACAGGTAATGTAGTATTATCAACTTCGCCTACTTTAATAACACCTGCATTAGGTACACCATCTGCTGTTGTATTAACAAGTGCAACTGGTTTGCCATTAACAACGGGAGTAACAGGAACTTTAGCGGTTGGGAATGGAGGAACAGGAGCAACAACATTAACAGGTTATGTAAAGGGAACTGGCACAACGGCTATGACAGCTAGTGCTAATATTCCAGTTGCAGATGTAACTGGAGCTGCACCACTTGCTTCGCCAACATTCACTGGAACTGTTACAACAGCTACAATCAATACTGGAGCATTAAGTGCTACCAGTGTTAATACACCCATTTATGCATCTACGCCACAAACATTAACAGATGATGCAACTATTAGTTGGAACCCAACACTTGGTTTAAATGCAAGTGTAACTTTAGCTGGGAATAGAACTTTAAGTTTTTCAACAACTCCTGCATCAGGTTCCTACGGAACCTTGGTGGTGACGCAAGATGGTACAGGGGGAAGAACCATAACCCTGCCTTCTACAGCTAACAAAGTATTGGGGTCGACCTCTACTACTAGTATTGCTTTATCGACTGCTGCTGGAGCAAAAGACATTTTAAATTTTTATTACGACGGTACAAACTGTTATTGGAATATAGGACAAGGCTATGGCACAGCAGCAGCAGCGCCATTTACTTTAACTACAACTGGTACTGGAGCTGCTACTTTATCTGGCACTACTTTAAACATCCCATCTGTCTCATCTACTGTTAATTCAAGTAGTATTTCTGGAACTGTGGCAGTAGCCAATGGAGGAACAGGTGCTGCCACGCTAACGGGTTATGTTAAAGGAACAGGCACTACCGCGATGACGGCAAGTGCTGCCATTCCTGTGGCAGATGTAACAGGGGCAGCGCCATTAGCTTCGCCTACATTTTCGGGTACACCATCCTTGCCAACAGGAACAACGGGAGTTACTCAAACGGCGCTGACCAACAATACAACATTAGCGACTACCGCTTATGCAGATGCAGCAGCAGGCGCAGCAGTAACAGGTAAACAAAACACGCTGACCAATTCAGCAGGACTAGCCGGCGCCTTGGCAGATGAAACCGGAACTGGTTTAGCCGTATTTGCAACGAGTCCGATTTTAACTACCCCGAACCTGGGTACTCCGAGTGCCTTAGTTGGAACCAACATCACCGGAACAGCCGCAGGCTTAACCGCAGGAACAGCAACAAACCTTGCAGCCGGCTTAGGCGGACAGATTCCATACCAGTCGGCAGTTGGAACCACAGCGATGCTGGCTAACGGTACAGCAGGACAGGTTCTGCAAAGTAACGGAACAACGCTAGCACCAAGCTGGGTTGCTGCACCGACAGGCGATATGACTTTATCCGGCGTTCAAACGGTTACCGGTACAAAAACTTTCACATCTGCTGACCTTGTTCTTCAGGGTTCAACCAGCGGCAGCACGATCCTTAATGCAGGCGGTACAGCTTCCGGCACAGCAATCTTACCGGCAGCAGGTGGAACGCTGGCTACTTTAGCAGGAACAGAAACCTTTACTAATAAAACACTGACTTCACCGGTATTAATTACCCCATCACTTGGTACACCTACAGCACTTGTTTTAACAAGTGCAACTAATTTGCCATTAACAACAGGAGTAACTGGAACTTTACCAGTGGCCAATGGAGGAACAGGGAATAGCACAGCCACTCAAAATTTTATTTTTGCAGGACCAGCAACTGGATCCACTGCGGCAGCACCTGGGTTCAGAGCATTGGTAGCAGCTGATATCCCAGAAACAGCCATTTCATACAGTAAAATTCAAAATATAACTGCGGGTAAATTATTGGGGAGTATTAGTGCTTCCGCTGCAGCTCCAGGTGAAGTGGCGATTGGTTCAGGATTAAGTTTAACAAGCGGGACATTAGCAGCAACTAATGCCGGGACGGTTACGAGTGTCGCAGCTTTAACATTAGGTACGACAGGGAACGATATTGGTTCTTCTGTTGCGACTGCGTCAACTACACCAATTATTACCTTGAATATTCCTGATGCGTCTGTGTCCGCAAGAGGTGTAGTTACTACGGGTACTCAAACTATTGCAGGTGCAAAAACCTTTTCAGGTGCAATCACCGCTAAAAATTACATAACAACTGTTCCCGCAACTATAACTGCAACTACAACTACAGCACTCGATTTTTCCACGGGAAATATTTTGAAAGTAAGCTTGGGCGCAAATATCACCACTTTGAGCGTAACCAATGCAACGGCAGGAACTTACTTGTTAGAAATCATCCAAGGGGGCACCTATACGGTAGCTTTCCCAGCCGCATGGAAATGGTCGGGTGGTACGGCACCTACCATTACGGCAACGAGTGGGAAAACGGATATTATCACCATTGTTTATGACGGAACGACCTATTTTGCCTCAGCGGTTCAAAATTTCTAATCATGAAAAATTGGTTCGTAATATGCATGCTTTTAACTAGCAATTACTTGTTCGGACAAGTAATTCCGGTTGGGTTTATAACACAAATTGCATCTAAGGCCATGATTACCACAGAGCCATCTGGAGCGGTCAATGGAGTAGCTCTTACAAGCCAACCGGTGATCAGAGTTACCGATGCTTCTGGAAACACAGTTACAACCTCGAAAGTAAGCGTTGTTGCATCGATCGCCTCTGGATCCGGAGGAACTTTGAGCGGAACAACTACTGTTGCGGCGGTTGGTGGTGTTGCAGCCTTTACTAATCTTGTTCTCTCAGGCACCCCCGGAAACTTCACCCTGAGATTCACGCCGACATCTTTGACCGCTGCTACCTCTAGTAGTTTTCCACTGAGCGTTGGTGCTGCATCCAAGGCGATGATTACAACTCAACCGGCAGGTGCATTTACTGGCACGGCATTTTCTACCCAACCTGTCGTTAAAATTACAGATGCAGGCGGGAATACAGTTACCAGTTCAACTGCCAATGTTGTTGCATCCATCGCCTCTGGATCCGGCACTTTGGGCGGAACTACAGCTGTTAACGCAGTTGCTGGTGTTGCAAACTTTACCAACCTGAAAATCACTGGAACCGGAGACCATACCTTGACATTTACTCCAGCAGGCGGACTTACAGCCGCCACTTCAAATACGGTAACTGTTGCTGCATTAGGTTGTGCTCAAGGGGGTAACTGTGCCATCGGAGATACCGGTCCTGGTGGGGGCACAGTCTTCTATTACTCATCCACTGGTTTCAATTGCGGACCAAATTTCACAGACAGATGTAACTACCTAGAAGTTGCTCCAAATACTTGGTATGGTGGCTCAGCAGATCCATCATTGAGGTGGGATCCAACAGGTGGCGATGATGATTTCTCAGGGTATCCGAATTTAGTCAACGATCCATATCCCACTTTTACCGCTCATATTAACGATTCCGAGATAGGTCTTGGATACAAAAGCTCTGTTTATTTGGTCAACTACTATATATCCAGAACCAGTGACCCTTATGCAGCCGGCGCAGCGCGCGGGTATACAGGTGGAGGAAAGACGGATTGGTATCTTGGTACGTCAGTTGAAATGAATCTGTTAGCCGATTGGTCAAAGGGTAATCCATCCACACCAACAGTTGATAGTAGGAGTGGGGCGATGATACAAGGAGGTTTCAGTCAAAGTTCAAGTTCAGCTACGCATTACTGGACTGCATCGCAGCTAGATTGGGCAACACATGATGCGTATAGGCAAGACTTCTTGAATAACGGTGCCGGTGGCGGTGGCACAGACCATAAATCTTTTGAGCGAAAGGTTCGTCCGATTAGAGCTTTCTAAAAATATATTCATAAAAAAAAGAAAATGTATAAGACAAGATTTAATACAATATCAATTAACGAGGATTAAATACCACATCCAACGATCAATTAATGAAAAAAATAGTCACCCTCCTCTTACTTCTCCTCGCATTCACTTCCCATGCGCAGCGAACTATGTTTGGTAGTAATAATAATTATGTGGCGCCGGCGGTCCCTCCGGTCGCACCTGTCACAACTGGCTTAATTTTATATTTAGATGCAACTAAGTCAGCTTCTTATGGAGGCTCAGGTACGACATGGAATGATATAAGTGGGCAATCGCCTGCTGGGTCGGCCACCTTAGTGGGTAATCCTCCCTTTAGTTCAGGAAGCTTCACATTTGGTTCAAATATGAATGCTTCAACATCAAAGACGTATACGATTAGTAATCAGTTAACCTTAATAGCATGGGTAAATCCATCTCAAATACAATCTACTTTTACCGGCGTTATTTTTCGTCGAACGAGTTCTGATGGTGGGGGCACTGGTATTTTTTTATCAGGTAATAATTTACACTATGATTGGGACAACCAACATTATATGTGGAGATCTGGTTTAATAGTGCCTAATGATCAGTGGTCGATGATTGTAATATCCGTGAAAGAAACAGAACTAACTGCCTATTTATGCAATGCAAGTGGAATAAATTCTGTAAACAGAGGAAACGGACATGGTTCTTTAACTAGTAAAGGAGCCACTAATTTTCATATTGGCCTTGATCCATATCCTGGTAGAGAATTCAGAGGTAAAATGGGAACAGCCATGGTCTATTCTGTTGGTTTATCAACTGCAGATATCACTTCCATTTTTAACGACCAAAAAGCGTCCTTTGGTATCAACTAATTCGATGAAAAAACTTTTCAAGCTATCTTTTCTGGTTTTAGGATTTGTTGCACAAGCACAAGTGATGCCGGTTGGGTTTATAAAACCTTTGGCCCCAACAATATCTTCCACAACAAGCGGAACCATTACAAGTTCATCTGCTATTTTAGGCGGAGTGTTGGGTTCTACCGGAGGTGCAACCACCTCATTTGGTGTAATCTATAGCACCTCTTCAACTTTTACTTCTCCTACTCCTACCACGGCAACTATCAATTCAAATGCAAGTGCTGGAACTTATACGACGACAATTACAGGATTATCAGCAACCACTACCTATTATGTAAAAGCCTTTGCGACGAATACTGTTGGAACAAGGTATGGACCAACGATAAACTTTACTACTCCAGTTGCACCTATTGCAGTTGGCGATTCTTATGGCGGTGGAAAGGTATTCTATATCTTTCAGCCAAGCGATGTAGGATATTATGTAGCTAATGAAACACATGGATTAATTGCAGCCACGGTTGACCAAAGTACAGGAATTAGGTGGTATAATCAAAATAAGGGAAATCAAACCACTGGAGCAACAGGAACTGCAATAGGAACCGGTAAATCCAATACAGATAAAATCCTTTATGTTCAAGAAGGATCAAGTTCATGGTATGCAGCAGGGGTAGCTAGGACTTATAATGGAGGTGGTTATAACGATTGGTATCTACCTTCAAGAGACGAACTAAATCTTTTATACACACAAAAAGTTATGGTTGGCGGTTTTTCTAATGCCTACTATTGGACTAGTACTGAGACATCCATAGGGGACGCGCACTTCACCATCTTCTTCAATGGGACTAACTACCCCTGCTGTGAAGGCAGCCAGAAGTACTATAATAACAGTGTGCGTGCGATTCGTAAATTTTAAAGATGAATCATGAAAAACCTACTCACCCTGCTTTTCCTGCTTCTTTCTGCATTCACTTCCCATGCACAACGAACGCTGTTTGGTAGTAATAATAATTATGTGGCGCCGGTAGGCCCTCCATCTTTAGCCAGCACTCTAGTCTTAGATTTAGATGCTGGGAATTCCGCGAGTTATGCTGGTACCGGAACAACATGGACTGACTTATCAGGAAAGGGGAATCATGGCACGCTATTAAATAGTGTTACTTACAATTCTGCAGGGTATTTAGTATTTAGTGGGAACGGACCATATGTGAGTTTGCCTAAGTCAACCGATTTTGATTTCAACACAGGCGATTTCACTGTGGAGAATTGGATTTATATGACTTCAACAAATGCAAGCTCTGTATACATTTCTCTTAATGTTGTCGGGTCAAGTTATGCGGCATTTAGAATGGAGCATTCTAACGATAGATTGTATCTATCACATTCCTATGATGGTACAAGTTACGTAAATGCAGGTAATTTCGCCTTTACCCGGAATGCCTGGCAACATATTGTCGTTTCTAGAATTGCTGGTTCGGCAGTCGTTTATGTAAACGGGGTTTCAAAATTAGCCTATTCGCTACCCGGCTCACTAATAGGGCAACAAAATTCACAAATTGGAAATTTGGGGAGAGAAAATAGTTATTATAGTTTTTCAGGGAATATCGCAACTACCAAAATTTACAAGGGCAAAGGATTAACATCTACTGAAGTGTTAACCCAGTTTAATCTGACCAAATCCCGCTTCGGTTTATAAACTTGTATGATGAAAAACCTCCTCACGATACTCTTACTTCTCCTCGCATTCACTTCCCATGCGCAGCGAACGCTGTTTGGAGGGCAGAATAATTACGTGGCGCCGGAAATTCCTGCAACATTAATTACTACAGATTTATTGTTGTACCTCGATGCAGATAACCCTGCTAGTTATCCAGGAAGTGGGAACGGAAATACAGGGTATGACCTGAGTGCTAATTTAAACCACGGCACTTTATCTGCGATTGCGATAGCCAATACAGCTTCAACACCCAAAAAATTCACTTTTAATGGTACCTCAGTAACTAATGTAAGTTTTGATCCTGCGAAATTTAATGTAACCTATACTGGAAAAACAGTGATGATTGCTGCCAAAATGGATGCAGATTTTGGAACGAATTTATATCGAGGTCTATTTGGTTCTTCAAGTCCTCAGCGAAATTTTAATTTCTATGTTCGTCAAAATGGATCAGGCTATCAACTTCATTTTTCTTCCTACAACTCTGCAGGAAACGTTGGAGGGGGTTGGTTAAGTGATGTTGTACAACTTGCTACAGGTCAATGGTATGTGTTTGCGTTTGCCCAAGATGCAACATCAGTTCGATTTTTCGTAAATGGGCAATTAGTGGGTACAATAACTGGTACTACAATTCTGCCATATCAAACAACACCAGATGAACGATTGGGAGCTACGGATAACTTTTGGAAAGGGGACGTAAACACGGCCCTAGTTTATAAAAGAGGTCTATCGAATGCTGAAATTTTGCAAAATTTTAACGCACTTAAATCCCGATTTGGTTTATAAAAAACCAAGGATTCATCCCAAAATCCTCAAACCCAATGGACCTCATCCATTGGGTTTGTTTTTTTACTCCCTACAAATTCTCCTTGATCCAGTCCACAGGTCTGATCCCATGCACGGCCTTTGGAATCCCTTCCAATTCGACTGCTCCTGGAAAAATGGTAGTAAGTAGAAGTTAATCATTTTAAATTATTTATATTTTAACGAACAGAAACGATTAACCAGTCAATTCATAAATAGCCTTACAAGATGAAAAAACAAATTCTAGTACTCCTCTGCCTTGCTTTTTCAGGTATCGGTGGGTTTGCGCAGAACTGGCAGCCAGCTGGAGATAAAATCAAGACCCCATGGGCTGAAAAAGTGGATCCTGCAAATCCTTTACCCGAATATCCACGGCCTGCACTGGAAAGAGAGCAATGGTTAAATCTGAATGGATTATGGGATTACGCAATTCTTGCCCAGGGCAGTGCAATACCCACGAAATTTGAGGGTAAGATTTTGGTTCCATTTGCCATTGAATCCTCTTTATCAGGCGTTCAGAAATCGGTTGGCGATCAGAATGAACTCTGGTACAACCGTGAGTTTACCGTTCCAGCAACCTGGAAAAACAAAAAAGTCATGCTTAATTTCGGGGCTGTGGATTGGAAGGCCGATGTTTGGATAAATGACATACAAATAGGCTCGCACAAAGGCGGTTACACCCCTTTCAGTTTTGATATTACGCCCTATCTACTTACGGGCAAACCTCAGAAACTGATCGTAAGGGTTTGGGATCCAACCAACAAGGGATTTCAACCTCGCGGAAAGCAAGTTGTAAACCCTGGGGGCATCTGGTATACGGCTGTAACTGGCATTTGGCAAACCGTGTGGATTGAACCAGTCGGGGAGAATCATCTGACCCATATTAAATCAGTAACCAATATCGATCGGAACACGGTTTCGATAGCGGCTCAGAACTCAGAAAACAAAACCAGCGACTTGGTCGAAGTTAAAATCCTGGAAAGTGGAAAAGTCATCGCCCAAGGAAAAGGAGTCGCCAATCAGGAAATTTTACTTTCCATTCCTAATGCGAAACTCTGGAGTCCTGAATCTCCCTTTTTATACGATGTAGAAGTTTCGTTGCTAAGAACAGGTAAAGTAATAGACCAGGTAAAGAGTTACATCGGAATGCGTAAGATTTCAGCTAAAAAAGACGCGAATGGGATTGTTCGGATGCAATTGAACAACAAGGATTACTTCCAGTTTGGACCTCTCGATCAGGGCTGGTGGCCAGATGGCCTGTATACCGCTCCAACGGATGAAGCCCTGAAGTTCGACATCCTTAAAACCAAAGAATTAGGCTTCAACCTCATTCGCAAACATGTGAAAGTGGAACCAGCACGCTGGTATTACCACTGCGACCGTGAAGGAATTTTGGTCTGGCAAGACATGCCTAATGGGGATAATGGTCCTGAATGGCAGACCACCAGGTACTTCTCTGGAACGGATTTTATCCGCACTCCCGAATCAGAATCAAATTTTAGGAAGGAATGGAAAGAGATCATGGACATGCTGATCTCCCATCCAAGTATTGTAAGTTGGGTGCCCTTCAACGAAGCCTGGGGGCAATTTAAAACTGTTGAAATTGCCCAATGGACAAAGAGTTACGACCCCACCCGCTTGGTAAATGCTGCCAGCGGTGGGAACTTCTATTCAACGGGAGACATTCTTGATATTCACAATTATCCAGACCCTCAAATGACGCTCTACGACGCGAATCGAGTAGCTGTGATGGGTGAGTATGGTGGGATTGGACTTGTTGCAGACAACCATCTATGGGTTAAGGACCGCAATTGGGGATATGTGCAGTATAAAACAGCTACCGAGGCTACGGATGCCTATATTGTTTTGGCGGAAAAACTAAAAAAGCAAATCGCAAGCGGATTTTCAGCTGCCATTTATACCCAAACCACAGATGTAGAAATTGAGATCAATGGGTTAATGACTTACGACAGGAAAGTGGTTAAGTTAGATGCAGCGCGAATTACTAAAGTAAACCGAGAAATTTGCAATTCACTTTCTGATCAGTAGGAATTCCTATTGTCTTATCTAATTAATATATAACCGCTTTAGTACCATTAACAGAAGAAAATAAGGTTTGAGGTTCAATTAAGTGAGCTGTGGACCGTGGTCAGCCTGTAGGCCGCGGCCTGTTGACTGACTAACTCATTTGACCACTGGCGTAAATGTGGATAATCAGATGTAAATTACCAATGCTTATCCCTTTAAAAGCGCTTGTAAGGGATTTATTTTAGTTTAGCGCAGTAAATCATTAGTTTTAACAGGTCCCGAGGTGTTTTGAAAAAAAGGCCAAATGGCGATAAAACAAAATCTAGCACCATGAGAAATAAATTTTTCATCTTCGGAATTACTTTTACCGCAATTGCATCCCTTTTATTTTATTTAAAGGTAATTGGCCCTATCCTCCCTTTAATTTTTTTAGGGCTATTAGTTGTTGGATACCGCAATAGCATCCAAAAAAAGCATACGATTTTAAGAAACTTTCCTGTTTTAGGCTATTTCAGGTACTTGTTCGAAATGATTGCTCCTGAAATTCAACAGTATTTTATTGAGCGCTCCACAGATGGGAAGCCATTTTCAAGAAATGAGCGCTCATTAATTTACCAAAGAGCAAAAAACGTTGATGCTACAAGTCCATTTGGAACACACATGCATTTGAACGAATCAAACTATGAAGGGATAAAGCACTCCATATTTCCTAAAAAAGTGAATGAAGAACTTCCAAGAGTTTTAATAGGAGGCCCCGATTGCAAACAACCTTATTCGGCTTCGTTATTGAATATTTCAGCAATGAGTTTTGGATCACTAAGTGAAAATGCAATCAGAGCACTAAATCTGGGTGCGGAAAAAGGAAATTTCTACCACAATACTGGGGAAGGGGGATTGACAGAGTTTCACTTACAAGGTGGAGATGTTACTTGGCAGATAGGGACGGGCTACTTTGGTTGCCGAAACAAGGATGGGCAGTTTGATGCAGCGAATTTTTCTGAAAAAGCCAATTTACCCGCAGTAAAAATGATTGAAATTAAGCTTTCCCAAGGGGCAAAGCCTGGGCATGGGGGTGTTCTTCCTGCGAAAAAAAATACCCTACAAATCGCAAAAATTCGAGGAGTAGAGCCATTTACCACCATTCTTTCTCCTCCAAGCCATTCTGCATTTAAAAATTATAAGGAATTAGTGGAATTTATAGCTCAGTTGCGCCATTTGTCAAATGGAAAGCCAATTGGCTTTAAACTTTGCATCGGAGAAACCACAGAATTTGAAAAGTTATGTCAAGAAATGATTGATCAAAACTGCTTTCCAGATTTTATAACTGTTGATGGAGCGGAAGGAGGAACCGGTGCTGCACCACCAGAATTTGCGGATGGTGTAGGCATGCCATTTGAACCTGCTTTGATATTTGTGAACACTACTTTGACCAATTTGGGGATCAAAAATAAAATTCGAATTATATGCAGCGGTAAAATCATTTCGGGCTATTCCATTTTAAGAGCGGTGGCTCTGGGGGCAGATTTGTGTAATAGCGCCAGGGGATTTATGTTTTCACTGGGATGCATTCAAGCTTTGCGCTGCAATAACAATGAGTGTCCGACGGGTGTTGCCACTCAAGACAAAATGCTGATGAAAGGCTTAGTCGTTACGGACAAGTATGACAGAGTATATCATTACCATAAAAACACCTTGCATGCAGCAAATGAATTGTTGGCGGCAGCGGGAAAAAATGATTTTTCAGAAGTAGACATCTCTATTTTTATGCGAGGTGATGAGTTTGCTAGTTTAGCCAATTTGTATTTTCCAGACAATTTGAAAACGTAAGGCTACATTAAAATTCGTTCCAAAAATTCTACAGTAGTTCAACCTTCGGATTGAATGGATTCCTGCCTAGGGAATTCAACAGGATTAGCTGCAAATTTGCCATTTGGAAGCCTCAGATCCGGTTGTATAGGAGCTATTGAAGGGATCAACTGGACACTCATTATTGGAGTAGCAGGTTGTCTGCTACGGATGCGAAATCTACAGGAATCTAAACATCAGGGATTAGGTATCATCAAATCGTGGGAACGGGACCTACGGTAGGGTGTCAAAAAGAACTGGCAGAGTATATAATTAGGTGGCATTCGCACCTTAAACCATAGCGAAACCCAGGGTATTGCTGACCCATTAAAAAAACCAGATTCTCGAACCCAGTGGACCTTGTTCATGGGGGTTTTGATTTTTTAGCCTCCAGCTCCCCTTCAATCCAAGCTGATTTTGACGTGCGAAAATATTTTTTCCGAACAGGTGCGCCTTGCTTTTTGGATTTTTCGGCTAAAAATCATCCAATAATTCAGTATAAAGTCGGATTCGTTCAACTTTTGTGAAAAATCAAAAAAGGGCTCTTTAAATCGAATAAACGAGACATTTATCCAATTTAAAGGATATGTATCAATACGTATCACTCCCTAGAGAACCTAAAAAACACGAAAAAATGAAAAATGAGAGAATCGGCTACTTAGTTTAGTCTAAAGTTTCTCACAAGGTTTTTTGTTTATTTTTTTGGGAGGGGGATTCACGGTTTCCTCCTCCTTTTTTTAAAACTAAAAACCTGAAATGATTATCCTAGGAGCAAAGATGAAAAAAAATGCGTTTCTCTTATTCTTACTTCTAGCTTGGTCTGGCGCTCCTAGTTTGGCGGCAGACTTTAATTCCCTATTTACCTTTACCAAAGGCTTGAAGAATATCGGTTGGAACTTGATTGAAAAAGAGACGGGCAAGATTTTTTATTACGAGTCCAAAAATGGGGACATGGGGCTGTCCCCTTATTTAGAAATTAAAGGGAATATCTTGAACTATACCCTCCGCAGCGGTGAATTCAAGGTGCTTGATCCAACTCAGGTGCCCCAGAAATCTACCGAAGTTGGCGATGTTCCGGCAAACGAAGTAGCCGAATTTGGGATTCTGTACTTTTGGGCAGATCTCCTGTTTTTTATGATTTTGGCAATCGGCTTGCTGATCCTGAAAATGAAACAATCCAAGGAAAAAAACTTAGAGCCTGAAGTGCAGCCCTTCAAAAGGTTAGACCTCATTCAACTCTTGTTGCCCTATTCTGGACAGTTGCTCACTACAGAGACGCTTGACCAGCTGCTCGGCATTGACACCCAAGCCAATTTTGACTCCCGACGCATGAAGCGCGCCCGACTCATCAACGATATCAACGAGCACTACCTTGCCCAAGCGGGGAAATAATTGATTATTCGCGACAAAAAGCCGGAGGACAAGCGCTATGTTTTCTACAAAATACAGGCTTAAGCCCTACATTTTTTAAACAAATTCTTCCCGCTTTTTGGAGGTCATCCTCGAATATAGCCGTACTTTTGTAGGGATTTTACCACCCATGCTCGATAAATTACAATCCCTTAAAGATCGATTTGAAGAAGTAGGGCAGCTCATCATTTTGCCGGACTCCATGTCCGATATGAGTGCCTACGCCAAGCTGACCAAAGAGTACAAGGACTTGGAAAAGCTTGTTGGAGTTGCCGATGCCTACACCCTCGTGCTTCAGAATATCGACAGCTCCAAAGAAATTCTAGACAAGGAAAAAGATCCGGAATTTCGAGAGATGGCCAAGGCGGAATTGGACGAGCTGCGCCAGAAAAAAATCGAACTCGAAGAGGAACTCAAGCAGCTCCTGACCCCCAAAGACCCGAACGATTCCAAGGATTGTATCCTTGAAATCCGTGGCGGTACTGGAGGCGATGAGGCGGCGATTTTTGCAGGGGACCTCTTCCGGATGTACGAGCGCTTCTGCGAAATGCAGAACTGGAAGCTTACCGTGCTGGACCTGACCTTCGGTTCTGCAGGGGGCTACAAAGAAATTATCGCCACAGTTTCTGGAGCAGATGTGTACGGCATGCTCAAGTACGAATCGGGTGTACATCGCGTGCAGCGTGTGCCTGCCACCGAATCCCAAGGACGGGTGCACACCTCGGCAGCTTCTGTGGCCGTACTCCCCGAGATGGACGAAGTAGAAGTGCATCTGGACATGAATGAGATCCGAAAGGATACCTATTGTTCCTCCGGTCCTGGAGGGCAGTCGGTAAACACCACCTACTCGGCGGTTAGACTAACGCACATCCCAAGTGGCCTGATCGTCACTTGCCAGGATGAAAAATCCCAAATCAAAAACTTTGAAAAGGCACTCAAGGTACTGCGCTCCCGACTCTACGAGATTGAGCTGGCCAAGCACAACGAAGCCGTAGGCGCCCAACGTCGTTCCATGGTCGGTAGTGGCGATCGCTCGGACAAGATCCGTACCTACAATTTTCCCCAGTCGCGTGTCACCGACCACCGCATCAACAAGACGGTTTACAACTTACCGGATGTCATGGATGGACGCATTGAAGAATTTATTTCTGCGCTTCGCATGGCAGAAAATCTAGAAAAAATGCAAGCTGGAGGGGTTGATTAGGCCCTTCTCCATTGTAAAGAAGGAATTAAGTCCTTATATTGAAATAAATCCCATCGCTAGTATTAACTGAGTTTACTTATGCTTATTGAAGGAGAAAGAGAGATCCAACTGGTTACCTGGAATGAATCTCATTTTCATCAGCTGTGCCCGATTGCCAATAATCCAAAGATTGCCATGAACCTGCGGGATAGTTATCCGCAGCCCTACACCATTCACGATGCCAGGCATTGGATAGAGTTCAACTATAAGTTCAATCCAGCCCAGAATTTTGCTATTGAATTTGAAGGTAAGCTGGCCGGTGCCATTGGTGCTGAGCGAGGAAAAGACGAGCTTCGAACCAATATGGAGCTGGGATTTTGGGTAGGCGAACCGTTTTGGGGTAAAGGCATTGCGACCGAAGCAGTAAAGCTTTACACCGACTACATCTTTGACAAATTAGACATTCAGCGAATTTACGCTCAAGTATACGACTACAATGGAGAATCCATGAACGTACTCGAAAAAGCAGGTTACGTCCCTGAGGCAATTCTAAAAAAAGGATTTATCAAGCGTGGTACTGTGGGTGATCTCTTTCAGTATGTGAGGGTGAGAGGGG
>Ga0209617_10000512_pt1 | contig 17028 bp, 13 predicted proteins | sample LakEriepJuly2011_2_FD_187459 | JGI IMG/M metagenome (GOLD analysis project Ga0209617, IMG submission 187459) | Freshwater microbial communities from dead zone in Lake Erie, Canada - CCB epilimnion July 2011 (SPAdes) (version 2) | ecosystem: Environmental > Aquatic > Freshwater > Lentic >...
AGAAGATCCGAAAAAATTAGGCACGGCTTCTTCTTTAAACCCGTTCACTTCTTCTCCGAATGGATGTTCCTCGTCATATGAGAAAATACAGCCGGTTCCAAGATACGCGTAATGAATACCGTGTTTTTGCGCGATAAGTGCGATCATTATAGGGGAATACAGATTGTCGCGCACATTTTCGCGCACCTTTCCTTTCTGTTCCAAATAATCAATGGTAGTATATTTTGTATCTCCAATTGTCCCGTGTGTTCTTCCAATCGTCGAAATAATATTGGTCGGTTGAAATGCTACGATTTCTTCTTCCAATCCTTTCACATTTTCTGCCCTACAAGAGCCAATAAATACTTCGTGTCCATCTTTTAGCAATAAGTCATAGACCTTTTGCCCAATCCAACCATCCTTACCATACAACAATACTTTCATCTTGTGTAGTGATATTATATATTTGTTATAACCATATTTTTAATATAGTTATAGCATAATTAATTTTATGCAATCTATTTTTGTCTATTTACTATATTTAATTAAATCATCAACGCCTTCATTAAATGTCTCTATTATATCCCACCCTAGATTTTTGATTTTTTCATTACTTATATAATACCTCTTATCATTAAATGGTCTATCCTTGATATATTCAATATATTCATAATATTCTTCCGTGTTTTTAATCTTCTTAATAAGCATCTCCGCTACGTGTCTTACAGAATATTCCTCGTGATCATCAGAACCTATATTATATATTTCCCCCACAACACCTTTCTCCAATATAATATCGAACGCTTTGGCTACATCCAATACGTGAATAAATGCTCGCACATTAGACCCATCCCCTTGAATTGTTACCTTTTTACCCTCCTTTAATAGCTTAATGAATCGGGGTATTATTTTCTCCGGATATTGATTCGGACCATATACATTATTGCCTCGAGTAATTATTATAGGGAGGTTAAATGAATGATAATATGATTGTGCGATTAGTTCAGCACCGGCCTTTGTAGCGGCATACGGGTTTGTAGGACACAATATACTTTCTTCTGTTTTTTTATTCTCATTTTTATCGATCATAGATTCGCCATATACTTCATCAGTAGATACGTGTATAATTTTTTTAATTTTTCCATATTTTCTAACTACTTCCAATAAATTATGTGTTCCGACGATATTATCTTTCGTATACTGTAGCGAATCATCAAATGAATTTTGAACGTGACTCTGAGCGGCAAAATGAATAATATATTCAATCTCGTAATCATTTATTATGTGATTTACTAAATCGTATGAACACAAATTACCTTTTATAAGTTTATATCTAGGAGATTTTCGAATATCTTCGTCAATATTTTCTTCAGACGCGCAATAATACATAGCGTCTAAATTATATATGATTACATTTTCGTGTTTCCTATAAAAATAATTTATAAAATTAGACCCAATAAATCCACAGCCTCCGGTAATTAATATATTCTTCATAAAATCAATATATTAATTAAATATATTTATTTTATATCATTTTACTGCACAACATATAATATATATTGTTATTCAGTATTTATTATTCGGTATCTATTATTCTGTCACTAAAAATTTATATGTTATGCCATAGGAAGAATCATCCTCCCATAATCCGGATATTTTAAGTATAATATCGATATTCTTTCTTTTGTCAATTGATTCGGAAAATAATTTCAAACTTCCACTAGTTACTTGTAATGCTAAATTATAAGATGGCGTCTTATTAGAGCAATATTTATCTAATATTGTTTTTTCGATATTATTTATAATACCAATAGACTTTTCGTTCTTTTCAATACAATAATTGATTATATTTTTATTATATTGTTTATCTACGCTATCAATTACAAAGCTCACTAATACATTTATGCCATTAAATATAATATTGGGCGTAGAGTAAATAATCCGAATAAATCGACTTTCATTTATAATCGTGTTTTGGATCGGGTCATTAAAATATATATAATCTTTATTGAAATTTTCAGGATTGGGATTAATAAGCTTCATTGTTATAGTTAATCGGTAATTCTTTTTATTACTATCGTTATTAAAATTATATATTTAAGTATTTCCTTTTAGTAGTTTTATAATTGACAAATAATAAATAACAAATAACAAGTAACAAACCATATACCCAAAATTATTAAATTATTAATAATGTAAAATACAATTTAAATCCAAAATATATGTTTAAATAGTTGTATTAATATCCAGTTATATACTACACTAACACTAACGCCAATTCCCTTATAAGTTATGAAATTCTTAGAGACACATTTCGACGACTATCTTACAACAACGGCGCAGTATTCGCTACATCCTAAAAAAACAAAGATTTATCAATTCTTCCCAACTAAGCTCGACCAACTTAAAAATATTATTTTTTATGGCCCTAAAGGTGTAGGTAAATATACACAGGCGTTATCATCTATTAAAAAATATAGCCCCAGTGAGTTAAAATATGAAAAACGTCTTACAATAAATTCGAATAAGGAGAATTTCATAATAAAGATAAGCGATATTCATTTCGAGGTTGATATGTCTTTGCTTGGCTGTAATTCGAAAGTATTGTGGAATGACGTATATAATCAGATTAATGATGTTGTGTCTACGCGCCTAGAAGCGACAGGAATTATTTTTTGTAAAAATTTCCACAAAATACATAGTGAATTATTGGACATTTTCTATAGTTATATGCAGTCACAATCATTCCATAAAAATAAACTGATTTTTATTATAATAACCGAGCATATAAGTTTTATACCGGATAATATTTTAAATAATTCGCAAATAATAAGCATACCTCGCCCATCAGTGTCTAACTATAATAAGTGTTTAAGTTCTAAGAACGTATCGGATAGTCAATTAAAACCGTCAAATATAAATAAAATATCTAATATAAAAAATATTGCCACCAATATAACATCATTAACGTGTCCATATGAACCGGTGTGTAACGCTATTATAGAACATATAAAAAATCCGAACAATATATCATTTTTATCATTTAGGGATATATTGTATGAGATCCTAATATATGACCTCGATATAGGTGAATGTATTTGGTATATATTGAATGAATTGATACGAGAGAATTTATTGAATAATGATAATATATCGGATGTATTATTAAAAACGTATATATTTTTCCAGTATTACAATAATAATTATAGGCCCATTTACCATTTAGAAAATTACGTGTATAATTTAGTAACATATGTCAATGGATATACAACGAGCTCGTAATATTCTAAATCTAAAATATAATTATACACAGGATGACTTAAAAAAGAATTATAGAATACTTGCCTTAAAACATCATCCTGATAAGAATGAGAATAGTGAAGAATCTTGTAAAATATTTCAGGATATAAATGCCGCATATTTATATTTAACGAATTATGGCATTTCTCCTGCATCTCCCGAACATCGTGATTTCCCAGACGACGAGAATACAGGATCGCCATATCCTGCCGAGAGTTATGTCGCCATATTCCGAGTATTTATTCAATCTCTTCTACAAAAAATGACATCTTCGTTATCAAAGGATAATGCGTCTATAACAATAAATACATTGATGAAGATTATTGTCGAGGATTGTCACGAATTGTCCCTAAAAATGTTCGAAGATCTGGATAAAGAGACAGCATATAATATATATGAAATCATAACAACATATCATAAAGAATTCCATATTTCTTCGGATAAGTTGGCACTATTCGAAAAAATTATGAGCAAAAAGATGGCGCAAGATAATCTGGTTGTTATATCAGTGTCACTAGATGAGCTTTTCTCAGATAATAATATATATGTTCTCGAACACGATGATAAGAAATATTATATACCCCTTTGGCACACCGAGTTGTATTATAAAATAGGAGAATCTAGTATCAATAATAATAATACGTCCGTCGAACTAATTGTGCGATGTATTCCTGTGACACCTTCTTATATTTACATCGACACAAACAACGATATTTATATAGATTTGCGTATGAAGATCGCGGATTTATTAGAGAAAAAGTGTATTGATCTCGACATAGGTGGGAAAAAGTTTACTATCCCAGCGGGTGTTCTAAATGTAACAAATAATCAGACATATGTATTATCGGGGCAAGGTATACCTATAATAAATACGAAAAATATGTATGATATATCTAATAAGGCTTCAATAATTGTAAATATAGAATTATTTTGATAGTATAACAGACATCGATTCTTTATTTTTGATTTTATCCTCCCGAATTAAATCAAATCTCCCGCATCATACGTTTAACGTGTTTTATAAAAGTATAAAACTCCACCATCCGATCTGAGGGGATGATCGTGATTCCTCTTTGGCGACCTATATTCAAAACATCCCCCAAAAATCATATACCCTGTTTATTGAAAAATCTATATCCCAACTTATACCCCATTATATATATTTTACATCCCTATATATCCAAATCCCACATCCGCAGCATAATGGTCGCCACGTGACCACCACCTCCGTCACCCATCCACAGCATAAAGGTAACCCCGCATAAATAGGCAGGGCGGACGCCGAAGTGAATGAATGCATCGTTTTTTTCAAATCTATTTTGGAAAAATGAAAAATGGACATTTATAAATGTCCATTTTCCAAAAAAAGTTTTTAGATTTGAAAAAAACATCGACTTCGTCACTCAGAGCATAATGCTCACAATCACTTTTTTAAGTCTAAAATTTTGTTACGATAACTTTTTCCTTTTTTTTGGACATTTTTGGAAGGCGGCCGCCAACCCCGCCGACCTACTAATGTCTACTAACAAAAAAACGCCGAAAAAACGCCGGAAAATATTCCATAAAACTATGTTACCTATTATGCTAACAAATATGGTATTATATATGTTAAAAATTGTTACCATCTCGCATTTTACTAACGATTACTAACAAAAAACGCCAAAAAACGCCGAAGACTGAATGTGGTCTAAATGTTGATCATATTATTTATACCGAGACCATAAGAAGATATTTAAAATGGGTAATAATCTATATTTTATAATATTATATAAAACTTTGATACGATATATGGTAATAAAATCGATTCATATACATATAACATACAGCATAATACCTCCGAAGGCCCCATTGGAACCGGAATATTGGCATTAGTGAAGTGAATCGTTTTTTTCAAAAGTATTTTGGAAAAATGAAAAATGGACATTTATAAATGTCCATTTTCCAAAAAAAGTTTTTAGATTTGAAAAAAACAATGAATTCATCACTCAGACCATAATGCTCACAATCGCTTTTTTAAGTTTAAAAAACGTGACGATAAATTTTTATATATTTTATCGAAAAGTATTTAGACATTTTATTATCTGTACATATACTAATGACTACTAACTCAAAAAACGCCGAAAAAACGCCGACTTTTATATGCGAAAAATGTGACTTTAAATGCTGTAAGGAATCCGAATACAAAAGGCACTCTAAGACCAACAAGCATAATCTACTAACATCTGCTAACAAAAAAACGCCAAAAAACGCCGAAGCACCGAAATCACAATTTGTCTGCGTATGTGGTAATGAGTATAAGTTCGCATCCAGTCTTTGTTACCATAAGAAACGTTGTGTCGTTAACAATACACAACCACAACCACAATCGCAAGTAGAGGATAATATATTGCTCGGTCAAGAAATATCTACAGGGTTATCAGGCAATAATATGAAGATAACCACGGAGGTATTTATGAAACTGATAAATGATAATCAAGATATGATAAAAATAATAAAAGAACAACAACAACAGCTTAATCAGATAATACCTAAGATCGGCAATATAACAAATAATACAAACAATACGACGAATAATCATTTTAATCTGAATGTATTCTTGAATGAAAAGTGTAAAGACGCGCTTGATATATCAGAGTTCATAGATTCACTTAAAATAACACTGGCTGATTTAGTGTATTCTAAGAATAACGGACTGGTTCGCGGTATAACAGATGTGATGATAAGGGGTCTAAAAGATTTGGAGATTCATAAACGACCTATACACTGCACCGACGCAAAACGTGATACAATGTATATTAAAGACAATGCCAAATGGGAGAAGGATGAGAATCATACAAAAATGAAAGAGACGATTGAGAAAATAGCAGATAAAGAGCGCAATGCTCTTCAAAAATGGGCAGATGATAATCCTGACTGGTATGATACCGAGGCAAAACAAATCGAGTATTTAACAATGATGCGTTCAATATGCGAACCTATCGAAAATGATGAGAAAAATGAGAAAAAGATAATAAGGTCGCTAGGGAAAGAGATTTTTCTTGATAAAAATGAATTAATAGCAAAATAGAATATACATATTATTTATTTATTATTATTGTAATAAATAAATTACCCGCATAATATATACTACTTGTGATATATCATTTATAAATTATACTATAAAAACATAAATAATGAAAACACTTAAGGCGAGAAAAAAACATATACGTATACGTATACGTAAGTTTAGAACAAGAATGCGATATAATAAATTGGCCAAACAACGCACACAGCGCAGAAAAAACAGGAGAATAAATGGCGGTTCATTAATTGGGCAAGGGAATTTCGGTTGTGTTTTTAGACCCGATATTATAAACGGCAATAAAGATATTGTCTCGAAAATCGTTCTAAAAACAAATATGTTTAATGAATACAGACACGAATATAAAATTCTTAGCAAAGTATCAAGTGTAGATCCTACAGGTAAGTTTCATAGTGTTATTTCAAATGCTGTTGAATTAAGTCCCAATATTGTCCCATCTGATTTTAACAAATGTTCTTTATCAAGACCAACATATGATGTGAAAGACTTTTTTGTATTTAATATGAAATATTGCGGAACTAATAATTTAACATATTACCTCCATCGCGTGTTTCATAAAACAGGCGATTATGCATTCGCGTCAGCATCCGCTCGTATAGAACCAGGCGTATTATTTACTTTACTTACGAATATTATAGTAGGAATCAAAAAAATGGTAAAGGTAAATGTAGTTCACAAGACACTTAATACTGATTCTATATATTTATTGGAACCCGTTTCCCTTCGTAATCCCTTTTGTGAAAAAATAATAGATTTCGGTGAGGGCGAAGTGCGGAAGTATGACTCATTTAGTGATAAATATCAAGACTATATTATGCTGTTTAATAGCATCATAAAGATATTAGATGCGGCTCATCGTAGTGGACAACACACTGCGGTTTATACCCAGATGATAATAGGTTTACGAAATATGTTTACTGAACTTGTAAGTATGGTAAATATGCCAAATTTTTCACAGGATGAATTAATTAAAAAGTATATTGCTTCTATTGGTGTAATATTCGGAGAATCCTATTCAAAATATGCCACTAGCAAATACAAATAATCATTCACGGTTTATGTGTAAAAAAATGATTGTTACCTGTAATCATAAGAGTTAGTGAGTATATTGATTATATATTATTAGCGTGCGTTTGCGCGTGGCACTTGACTTACCTGTATGACGAGCGTGCCAGATATGTATCTATTATGTTCTTATGTTTATAATAAATACTTCACTGTTAGTTGGTTGTGATATTTACTTCTTGACAACCTTCTTCACGACCTTCTTTACTCCAGATGACTCGGAATCTTGAGCGGCGGCTGCTGCCACAAGAGCAGGAGCTGGCGCGGGCGCGGGCGCTGGAGCTGGGGCAGGAGCAGGTGTAGGCACGGCATCATCTTCCTGCTCTTCCTCTTCTTCGTCAGAATCATCGGCTTGAGTAGATGAACGAGGGATGTCGTCATCGCTGACAGTGTCGATCTCTTGAGTTGCTACAAGCTTCTTGTCGTCGCTAGAGAGCTGGATGTGACACTTGCCGCGAAGAGTTGTCTTGGGCTTGACGACACCCTGAAACAGCTTCCAGGTAACGCCGAACTTGCCACCGGCAAACCAAACACCTCCGCACTGAAGAACGACGGCAACGTGAGAGCCCTTGGCGATCAGGTCAACAGGAGTGAGGTGCTCGTTGTTAGCATCGGGGAAGATCTTGCGAGACTGAGGGTCGAACAGCTCAACATTCCAGGTGCCCTCCCAGATAGGAAGCTTGACATTGAGAGTGGGGTTCTTGGTGTGATCAGGCTCGCCATTTTCGCCCTTGGAAAACTTCAACATAGGTGTCCAGAAGAGTGCGACGTGCTCAGCGGTCATTGTGGATTTTCCGAACCACTCCTTCTGGTTCAAGAGCGCGTCTGCCTTGACCTTCTCCTCAAACTTTGCGAGATTGGCACGAAACTTGGTGATTGCCGGCGTATTATACTCCTCGCCGGGAAATTGGAGCGACATACTGTATGACTTGTCGCCGGTCTTCTTGTCCACGAACTCGGAAACACCCCAAGTCATCATAAGAGGGGTCGCGATAAAGGTTGCGCTGTTGGTTAGGGCATTCAAGATTCCAATGCTCTTTCCACCGGAAGTATTGACCTTGGGCTTGGAATATTTGATATCCTTGGAGGGATTGAAAGTCTCACCGTTAATAATCTCTTTGGGAGTAGAACCGGAAGACTTAGTAGAGGCTGAGCTGGTAGAGGCGGACATTGTATTGACTGCTGGTTGGTTTGTTTGTTTGGCTACGATTGTGCGATGCTATATATATTATACATTCATAGTGAAATCAATTTTCCGTTTGGGAAAAATCAATGCTTTCTTAAAATGCGTAATTCATAAATCAGAAATTAAGAATCAATAAAAATCAATAAAAATTTGTCAAACATAGTTAAATAATATAAGTAATGTTAAGAAATAGTTATCTATCATAATTATTTTATATATTCCTAAGCATATACGCGCGGAGATATACGGCGTCATATATTGATAATAGTAATTAATGTTGTATTATAAGATATTAAAAAAAATATTATTATATATATAGAAACGGACAACCGACAATAGTTCACACACGCACATATACACGCACATACACGGTATTAAATGGCATTACACGGTATTATGAGCATAGGCATAGTTATAGACAACAATACAATTGATGTCGAGCAAAATGATGTAGAGCAAAATGTAAGTAACGCATATGTTACATCTCCCACTGCGAATATACACGAGAATATGATCATTGCGAATACAGATAGTATTTCTGGCGGAGCAAGCGCGGTGGTAAGAGTCAAACGAAGACTGCCTACGAGTATTTTGGGAGGGCTGGGAGACGATAAACAGCAAGCGCGGGAGAATTCATTAAATTCTAAAATAAATAATAAATCAAATATAGTTAAGAAGAGGGTAAGTAAAAAGATGAGTGGGGATATTATAGATATGAGAAGTAGCAAAGGGACATACGATAAAAATGGGGAAGAAGATATTGAAAATGTGAAAGGTAAAGATAAAGAGAAAGAGAAAGAGAAGGAAAAGCTGTCGATAAAAAATTTCGAGACAATGTTTTCATACAAATATAATCTTGTAGAACTAAAGAAGATATGTTTACAGTATAAATTACCTCGTGTTGGAAATAAAGAGGAATTAATGTTAAGAATATATGATTATTTTAAGAATTCTGTATCCCTTTTAAATATACAGAGGGTATTTCGTGGATATTTACAAAGGAAGCTAAATATGTTAAGGGGGCCGGCATTAAAGAAGCGCGGCATATGTACTAACGATACAGATTTTTATACGATGGATGATATGGCGGAGATACCGACCTCGCAATTTTATAGTTATAAGGATGAAGACGGTTTTGTATATGGATTTAATATATTATCAATACATAACTTGATAATGAAAGAGTCAGATAGACCGAAGAATCCATATAACAGGAATGAGTTTTCGAATAAGATAAAGGATGATATAAAGCGTATAATAAAGATCTCGCGCATAATGAAGGCGCCGGTCGAGATAGAGATAAAGCAGGAGATATTAGATCCTAGGAAAAGAATGGAGATGAAGATATTGGAATTATTTCAGTTGATGAATTCGTATGGCAATTATGCGAATTCGGAATGGTTTACAAATCTTTCGCGAATTGATAATATAAGATTTGCTAGAGAATTGGTGGATATATGGAATTATAGAGCGCAGCTTACACCTGCCAAAAAAATGGAAATATGTCCACCACACGGGACTCCATTTTTAGGAACACCGTATCATATAAATATTGCTACAAATATAAGTCTGAATAACTTGACAAATGACACATTAATTAGATTTAATATTCAAATAATTGAGAATCTTATAAGGACATCTATTGATGTGGATAATAAGACCTTAGGTGCTCTATATGTTTTGTCGGCACTTACTCTAGTAAGCTATGAAGCAAGGAATGCGATGCCGTGGTTATACGAAGCCGCGGTTCATGGACCTGATTAAGTATTCCTTAATATTATGTATGGCGATGGAAATATCGATGGGGAATATGATATGGACACGATGATAAATAATTTTACTATAGTTTGTAAATTATAGTAAAATAAACGCATTATTTTTGGGGGATCGGTATGGTATTTTATGACGATAATAGGAATCCTTTTTTAATAGGAACGCCAAATATAATATATAAGGTCTAAAAATACTTAAAAAGACCTCACCTATTAGTGTATACCAACTCAAGATGGCAAAGAAAACTTCCTCCTCTCCCGCTCCTGCAGCTGTTGCTGCTCCCACTCCCGTTGCTGCTCCTTCTAAGGATGCTGCTCCCAAGGCCGCAAAGGCACCCAAGACTCCCAAGCCCGATGCTTCTCCCGCCCCTACTCCCGTCGCCGCCACCGCCGCTCCTACTGAGGCACACACTGAGGGTGGTGCTGTTGAGGCTTCTTCCCTCTCAACGCTCTTTAGTGAGTTCGGTTCCAAGCTCCAGACTTTGAGCTCTGGACTGTCCTCTCTTCGCAGCGACTTCCGCACTCTTGAGCGCAACGTTGCTCGTGAGATGCGTGCCGCTCAGAAGGTTTCTAAGCGTAAGCGTAAGTCTGGCAACCGTGCTCCTTCTGGCTTCGTTAAGCCCACCCTGATTTCTAAGGAGCTCGCGGAGTTTCTTGGAAAGCCCGCCGGAACTGAATGGGCTCGCACTGAGGTGACTCGTGAGATCAATGCCTACATCAGGCAGCACAATCTTCAGGATAAGGAGAATGGTCGCAAGATTAACCCCGACACCAAGCTGAGGTCTCTTCTTCAGCTTAAGAAGGGTGAGGAGCTGACTTACTTCAACCTTCAGAAGTATATGTCTCCTCACTTCGCCAAGGCTACTCCTGCAGTCGCCGTTGCCGTTGCTTCCTCTTAAATGCTTCAATGCACAATCCTTCTAACAAAATCAATAAAAACTGAAAAATAAAACCAAATAAAAACTGAAAAATAAAACCAAATAAAAACTGAAAAACAAAACCAATAAAAATTAAAAAACAAAACCAATAAAAATGACATATCTTATTATATGTCATTTTTTACCCGATTAAAAAAAATCTAAAAATAGTCACCGGAAACAATATCACCATAGGTTTCAGCACCGTGGAAGATTGTCTCACCAGACTCGATGATCCCACCAACAATATCGTGGTGCTGAAAATCCTGGATAGCACTACCCGCATCAAGAATGGTTGAACTTGCCTGACCTACAGCACCACCGAGGTGGCTTGTAATCTCAAGACCTTCGTGAACAACGTGACCGACTTCGTGAACAATATGACCAAATTTCATTTTATATACTATATATATATTTTATTTTTTATATATTTTTTCCTATATTATATAAATTTTTTCTATATTATATCGCTTTAATTCATAAATATAAAGTTTTCCTTTTTCATAATCTCAACAAGTCGTGGCCTATTTATGGGGCCGTTCATTATTTTGATTTGGTCATATATTTCCAAGTTATTATTATGATTTATATCGAACAGATGTATATTTTTCTGGGCATTTCGAACAATATTTGCCAAGGATTCGTTTTCGCTTATGACCCACTCGTAGAAATCATTGCCCACTATTATTGCCGTTTCATCCTTATATTTAGTAAACATTTTGTATGAATTAAATATTGTCATTGTAGAGGTAACCGGAGAGCGCATCTCAGCCTGAGTGGTCTTTTTATCCTGCGAATAATCACATCCGAACATAATACTCACTTGTTTGAATTCACCTATATCCATATTCAGTGTTTTTAATATACTATGAAAATCATACAAGATTACCTTTGATGAGGTCAAGCTCAGATAGCGGAGAACACGCGAACAACCATAGACAAACATATCCGTGTCTTCGCTTAAACAAGCATATACAATATTTTTCGAAACCAGATTCGCGCATAGAATATCAGCTTCGCCTGGTGCTTCATAATATGTTACACCGTATGCCTGGAGCAATGTTTTGGCATCTTGAATATGCTGTTGTTTTAATATAACAAATTTCTTCTTTAGTTGCTTCATCGCATTCCGCAATTCTTCACCATTTGTAGAAACATCTATATATGTGTCTTCATCTATTTCCACGGTTGTCACCTTTTCGTCGTCAACTTCACTCGCTTCGCCCTCGGACTCTAGTCCATCCAAAATCAGTTTCAATCTATAATATTCTTCACGAGCACTATTCTTCGTCTTTCTTCGCAATTCGATCGTTTCAGTTTTTTCAACAGGCGGTTTCCCATCAAATATAAATATCGGTATTATATTATGCTCACGAAATACAGATATCATTAAATACAAATTTTCTAAAAGAGCATTTTCGCCAAGATATTTATAGAGATATATACTAATATCTACCGCTATTTTTTTCCCAGAAAGAGAAGATAGAGGTATACAAGATATAGATTCCTTACATTTTGATTGAATGAAACGGTTCAACATGTGGATTCCCATTGTGTCTTCTTGTGAAAGATGTGTTCTTACCTGGGAATGGAGGCCTATTTGAAAATACTTTCGGGTTCTGTCTATATAATTATAATATATATTACGAATCAATTTTTTGTATTTTTAATCTAAATAATACACGTAAAATTGATATAAAAATAAATATCGTAAAATAGACATAGACATAGCCATAAACATCAGAATGCCCATAACGCGTCAACAAAGCAAGAAAATGAATGAAGCAAGCGCGCCCTCATCTGTCGCCACCACTATCACCAAAGCCAAATCCATCAAAACCAAACAATCGCACGGCATTGACTTCATCGATGCTTCGAAAGAGTGGAGACAAAACAAAATTAAATATGATAACTGCACCTTTGAATATATATGGATGTAACGCCATATTAATCACTACCCCCAATAACCGTCATCCGCATCGTTGATAATAAAACATTCGCATCAGATCCCCCAGAAGACGCACCAGAAGATTCATTAGGTATATGTTGCGTCTCTAGTTTATTCTCTATCGCTACAATCAGTTTCAATAGATCATTGTTTTTATAATTCTTATAAATAAATTGGATAAATTCATCTATATTTTTCTCAGTTTTATTAAAATTAAATATGTTTGTATTGTTATCGACACACCATAATATAAAACTATTAAAATTGGCAATTAATATTGCGACAATAATATAATAAGCGAATACATTAGTCTCTTCTTTATATAATTTATTTACTGTTATGTAGTTTGCGTCTGAACAATTTGATATAATATTATAATCTAGCCCCATATAGTCCAACACTTTAATACACTGAAATAATGAAAATATAGTTTCGTGCTGTATAGACTCGTAGAATTTTTTCAAAAAAACATCATATTTGTTTTTTAACTGTGTTGTTGTGACCGAACCAGGAAATTTAAGAGACTTGGGTGTTTCATATAACTTGTCTAAAAAATTACGCCGCGTTGTTCTTGACGAGAATTTCTTATTCGTGTTTATATCAAAGTAGGTTTCAAAAAACACATTCATAATTCGCGCCCATATTTCGCAGTAAGATTCGTATATTTTTATCTCCTTTTTTATCGAAAAAATATTCTGTAATCTTTTATTGGCATTTGTAATATTTAATAAAGAAAAGTCAATACCATAGTTATGCATCGTCTCGTGTATAAAAACCTTGAACCATTCTTCTTTACGATAAACTATAATATTGGCATCGGTTTCACATACATCAGACACTCCACCATTTACATTTACAGGTCTTAAAATATTATTATGACTATATTCATCTTCATATAACTCATAGTCATTATAACTTTCCGAACCAATATTGCCTGTATCCTTTTCTGCCTTGAAGCTTGGCAATCGTCTTTTAAAAGGCGTCAAATAAATATAAGATGACAAATTAGTGCCGCACTTTATATCAGCATATTTTGCCAACAAATTCAACCACAAATATATTTTCAAAATACAGTTCTTAAAATAGGAGGCACCTTTTTTTCGTATATTATTTAATTCAAAATTACTATCTTCGAAAATAATAAAGTAAACCGTTACACTTCGTTTATCACCTATATCACACTTATATTCTAAAACATATCTTGATTTCTCTCTGATATATTTTACAATATTTGGGGGTATATAAGAACTAGATAATAAGGATTTTTGTATTAATTTATCATTTGGATCAGTTATCCTTTTAAACTTATGCTTAAAACATAAAGATGTGCGTTCAATAGTCTTAAACTTCTTAAACTCATCGTCTATAAAATCATATAATGATATTAGTTGCTTATTTACTTCCGATTGTCTTGGGTTACTGATATCGTTGGTAGTCTGTGATTTATTAATACGCTTAAGCTTACTATAATACTTGTCGTTCCTCTGCATCAACTGTAATAAACTATAATCATTCCTTTTTAATTTCACGTGGCCACATTTTTCTAAAGGGTTATTGTTTTGATGAAGTGGGGAATGAGTTGAGGAATAATCTGTTTCCATTTATATAGTAAACAGATTATTTATTATTTGGAATTTGGTATTTGGTATAAAGCGCCGAACATTTACTGTATCGCTTCATAATCGTTTATTTTACCGCTTTTTGTTCTTAATTTAGAGCGGACATGCATTATGTGCATAGACGGAGTAGTATGTTTTGTATGACTATAGTTTATAAGCTTCGCATTATTCGTCATAAGCAATACTTTGGCAAGGTCATCATTTTGGCTAAATTTTGCCATAGTTCCATCTTCAAGAACACGAGAGTGACGACCGTTGAAGAAATCAGGATCAATTGCTACCGAGGATGGACGCAAGCTAACCTTTTTACCATCTATGGTAGTAGTAGGGTTCTTTTTACCGGCGACAGTTGCCAATTCAACATCATTTGAAATCCTCGACAAAATAGACGTTTCATCATAATATTTACTCTTTTTATTTGCGTCCATCGTAAATAACAAATAAAATTCAGGGAATGTTTTCAAGAATTTATTTCCCTGATAGTAGTGTTCTACTGATAACCAGCGATGCCCGTCCAAAGTAAATGGCTGACACCATTCATTTGAAATCTTTCTCCGCCAATTATTTTTACCACCTTTATCATTATTACCACCGCCACCCATAAGATTCATAAATCCTTTCATGTCAGTTGGTGATACTACGTCACCCTGAGCAAACCCTGGCATTTTATTGGAAGATAGAGCGTGATGCACTAATCTTAATGAATCATTATAATGCGGGTTTGACGACTTATCTAAATCAGCAAGCTCCGACTCTATATCTTTCATAAGAAATTTGTTTGTTGCCTCCATATCCTCTTTCATAAACAGCATAAATTGGGGAATATTCGTATATATACCACTTAGTTCAAAACCCTGTAAACAACGCGACGTAATCTGTAACTTGACACAATAAGGTATTTCAGCAAATATAAACATCTTCGTATCGCGATATGTTATTAAATCATAATGTTTATCAGTTTCTGACAGCATAATGTAGTGATCGGGAATAAATTCATACTTATCTCTTGTCCTTATAAGTCCAGTCGCGCCTTTGCCTTTTGGTTCATCGAGTGCTACCATTGCCCCCGATTTAGGTTTACCACTTTTCATCTTCTCTATTTCTTGGACAATAAAATCTTTCTGTGATTTACTTACATTTTTACCACAATGTATAACATTGGTCATCGCAAATGCTTTATCATTATTATCGTGAAAATCCGTTTTGGAAAAAATAATAAGTTTAATATTAAGAATAATTTCTAGTGCTGATATAGCCCATTCATCTGCGCGAAATTCACCAGCCCCTTCGCCTACACGAATCACATCGCGAAGTTGTTCAATATTATGAACCCCCTTCATAAAATTAACATATTTCATATTATCCTTGATAGCCTCGCGTTTCTCTTTTAATTCTTCATTTTCCGCCTTGAGAACCAACGCGCGTTCGCGTATCTGTTTTTTCTCAGACAAAGATTGTGAACCTGTAAGCCGTGTTTTAAGATCCTGATTCTCGGCCACAATTTCCTCATTTCTTTGTCTATTTCTCTGTAATTGTAGATTAAAGCTATCGTATAATGATTTATATGCCGAATATTGTTCTACACTTATTACTCCGGCAAGTTTTTCACGTAAGTTAATAATATTAATATCACGGTCTGGATAAACGCTGCGAATAGCATCACAAATCGCGTAAAAGAAACTGTCACTATCAACGGGCGATTTTACAATATTGAATTCATTATTTATATAATATCTCTGTATCCAGGGTTGATCAGGGCGTTCACGAAAATTACGCAGTTCAGAATCAAATTGGTCCATCGTTTGAACCGGAAGTCTCTTCGGTATTTTTATAGGACCTTTACTTACATCTTTAGGGGCTACAAGCGAAGCGTGAATGGCGGCTTGAATATCATCGTCGGATTCAGTATCTTCATCTTCGGCGGCGGCGGCAGCGGCAGCGGCAGCAGCGGTTACTTTTGGGAGGGCTGGCTTTGCGCGTCCTTTGGCGAGAGCAGCGGATGGGTTTTCGGGAATAAAAACCGCCTTTTGGATCAACGTTTTTGTGACAAATGAATATATAAGCGGGGGTGGAGTTTTATCAAGATTTATGTCGCCTTCATCATCGAGAATCGAGGCAACAGTTTCCTCAAATAATTCATATACGCCTATTTGTGATATT
>Ga0209617_10000513_pt1 | contig 17025 bp, 14 predicted proteins | sample LakEriepJuly2011_2_FD_187459 | JGI IMG/M metagenome (GOLD analysis project Ga0209617, IMG submission 187459) | Freshwater microbial communities from dead zone in Lake Erie, Canada - CCB epilimnion July 2011 (SPAdes) (version 2) | ecosystem: Environmental > Aquatic > Freshwater > Lentic >...
TGCCGCGCAGGCGATCCAACAGGCCCTCGACGATGCGGCTGTCTCAGGGACCGTGTGGGGCCGAGAGTTCGCACTGCACGTTCCCGCCGGGCAGCGCTGGTTCGAGATCTCGGTGGCGCGCAAGACCGCGTTGAACCACGGCAGCGCGACATTCCTGCTGATCTCGCGGGACATCACCGAGCGCAAAGAAACCACGGCCAGCCTGCAGCAGCTCAACGAAGTCCTGGAACAGCGCGTCCAAAGCCGCACTTCGGAGCTGCTGGGCGCAAAAAATGAAGCCGAGCGGGCCAACGACAGCAAAAGCGAGTTCCTCTCGCGCATGAGCCACGAACTGCGCACACCGCTCAATGCCATCCTGGGCTTTGGCCAATTGCTGGAGCTCTCCGCGCAAGAGCCCAAGCAACAGCGGCAGGTTGCGCACATCCTGAGCGCAGGCAAGCACCTGCTGTCCCTGATCAACGAAATACTCGACCTCTCTCGCGTCGAGTCTGGTCAGATGACCTTGAGCCTTGAGCCTGTGCCCTTGGCCGAGCTCGTGGAAGAATCTCTGGGGTTGGTTCGCCCCCTGGCCGAGTCTCACGGCGTCCGCCTTGCGCCAGCGCCCATGGCCTCTCCAGGGTGCCGGGTGCGCGCAGACCGCACACGGCTGCGCCAAGTGCTGATCAACCTGCTGTCCAACGGCATCAAATACAACCGCCAGTCTGGCGACCTGAGCGTGCACATCGACGTGCGAAGCGACACCGTCCAACTGCGCGTGCAAGACCATGGCATGGGCCTGAGCGCCGAACAACAGGCACGCTTGTTCAAGCCCTTTGAACGGCTGGATGCCGATGAGCGTCAGATCGAGGGCACCGGCATCGGCCTGGCACTCTCCAAACGACTGGTGGAGCTGATGGGCGGACAGATCGGGGTGGACAGCAAACCCGGCCACGGCAGCACGTTTTGGGTCCAGCTTCCCCGCTGTGAGGACGGCCCCTTGGCGTCTGGCAAGACGGTTGGCACGGCTGGCCACACCTTGGAACACCCCGTCGCCGCCGCGGACAACCGCGTGCCTCTCCATGCCGCTCAGCGGCCAGCCTGCACCATCCTGTGTGTCGAGGACAACGCGTTGAATTTGCAACTCATTGACCACCTCTTGGGCCGCCAGGCCGGCGTGCACCTGTTGTGCGCCAGCGAGCCCCTGCAAGGCCTGCGCATGGCCCATGAGCTGCGCCCCCACATCATCCTGCTGGACATCAACCTGCCCGAGATGGACGGCTACGAAGTCATCGCACGCCTGCGCTCGGACCCGGCCACCGCCGCCATCCCGGTGCTGGCCGTGACCGCCAACGCCATGCCGGGCGACGCGGCACGGGCGCGGTCTGCCGGCTTTGCAGGCTACATCACCAAGCCCATCAACGTGGCCACCCTGCTGGCCGAGGTCGAACGCCTCAGACCGTCCGCACCGCCCACCGCGGGCCTATGATCCGCCGCCATACATCCCTTGAACCCACACAGCCAAACAGCAGGCCTCCCTTGAAACTCGCCACCTGGAACGTCAACTCCCTGTCCGTGCGCCTGCCGCAACTGCTCGACTGGCTGGCCGCCAATCCGATCGACGCGCTGGTGCTGCAAGAAACCAAGCTCACCGACGACAAGTTCCCACACGCCGAACTCGAAGCCGTCGGCTACCACGCCCAGTGGTTTGGCCAGCGCACCTACAACGGCGTCGCACTGCTCACGCGCGAAGCCGTCACTGACACCATGCGCAACATCCCCGGCTTCGAGGACGAACAGGCCCGCGTCATCGCCGGCACCGTGCCGCACGCCACGCTGGGCAGCGTGCGCGTCATCGGTGGCTATTTCCCCAACGGCCAGGCGCCCGACAGCGACAAGTACGTCTACAAAATGGGCTGGCTGGAAGCGCTGCAGGTCTGGTTGAAAGACGAGCTGAGCCGACACCCGCACCTGGTGCTGATGGGCGACTTCAACATCGCCCCCACCGATGACGATGTCTTCGATCCGGTGGGCTGGCGTGACCAGATCCACTGCACCGTGCCCGAGCGCGAGCACTTCCAGCGCTTGCTGGAGCTGGGCCTGAGCGATGCCTTCCGCTTGTTCGAGCAGGCGCCAAAATCATGGAGCTGGTGGGATTACCGCAACCTGGCCTTCCGCAAGAACCAGGGGCTGCGCATCGACCACATCCTCGTGAGCGAGGCCCTCAGGCCACGCGTCAGCGCCTGCGTGATCGACAAGGAACCGCGCAAGGCCGAACGTCCCAGCGACCACGCCCCGGTCATCGTGACGCTGGGCTGAGCGCCCTTGAACGTGCTCAGGGCTGCAGCAGCTTGCGCACGGGAGCAGGCAGCCCCCAATCGACCAGATCGGCCACCGCGACCCAGCGCCCTTGCTGGGTGACGATGCTGCTGGCGGCACGCGTGCCTGCCGCGCTGTGACGCGCCTGCAAGGTCGGTGTCAGCACAACAGCCTGGGCCTCGTCCAGCACCAGGCGCCGCGGGTGCAGCCACCAGTCGAGGTGCGTGAGCACGTGCTTGAGGCGGGGCTGCAACTCCAAGGCATCGGCCAGCGGCTCGCCCAGCAACGCCGCCATCGATGCTTCGTCGTCCAGCAAAGGCAGGGTCCACAGGCCGGCCCACACGCCGGTGTCGGGCAACTGCTCCAGCCAGACTTGCTCGCCGCCAGGGGCCTGGCGCACCAACCACAACCACCAGTGCTCGCGCGTGCTGCGCTTGAGCTTGCGCGTCTTCACGGGCAGGCGCTCGGGCTCGTCCGTCATGCGCGCGACGCACAGCTCGGCCCAGGGGCAGGCCAGGCAAGCCGGCTTGCGCGGCGTGCACAAAGTGGCGCCCAGGTCCATCAGGCCCTGGGTGTAAGACGGCATGTCTTCTGTGCGCTCGGGCAACACGGTCTGCGCGGCTTGCCACAGGGCGCGCTCGTGGCTGGCCACAGAGAGGTCGGCCTCCCAGCCCAGCACACGCGCCAGCACACGCTTGACGTTGCCGTCCATGATGGAGATGCGCTGGCCAAAGCAGAACGCGGCCACCGCCGCCGCCGTGGAGGGGCCGATGCCAGGCAAGGTCTGCAAGGCTTCGGCGCTGTCAGGAAATTGGCCACCATGGTCGGCCACCACCGCCTGGGCGCAGCGGTGCAGGTTGCGGGCGCGGCTGTAATAGCCCAGCCCGCTCCACATCGCCAGCACGTCGTCGAGCGGCGCGGCAGCAAGGTCTGCCACCGCTGGGAATCGCTGCAAAAACCGCTCGTAATAACCCAGCACGGTGCTGACCTGTGTCTGCTGCAACATGATTTCTGACAGCCACACGCGGTAGGGGTCACGCGTTTGTTGCCAAGGCAGGTGATGGCGGCCTTCGCGGTGTTGCCAGGCCACCAGGCGCTCGGCCAGCACAGGCTGGCGCTGCTGCGCGGCCTGCTGCAGCTCAGGTGCAGACGCGGTGCTCACTGAGCGGAAGCAGGCAAGGCTTCTGGCATCGCTGTGGCCGTCGTGTCCGGCTCCGAGGCCAGAGACAGGTCCAGCGACAGCGCCTCCATGGCCGCCGCGCTGACGAGCAGTGCGGGTGCGGGCGATGCCACCACCTGTCCAGCGACCTCTGACGCCGGCTCGCCCTCGGGCCAGGCTTGCACAGCCAGCTCCTCGACCAAGGTGCCCAAGCGGGTTTGCAGTTGCAGGGCGCGCTCGTCTTGCGCCTGCACTTCCTGCAAGCGCTTGTCGAGTTCACCCGATGCCGACTGGATGCGGTCCAGCGACTCGTAGCGGCGTTTGAAGTTGCGGCGGCGCTCGCGCAGCTGGCTGTCCACCTGCGCCGACGCCGTCTTGTTCCACAGCTCGATGTCGTTGCTGACGGTCTCGAACACCACGCGCAGGCGCGAGATCAGCATGCGGCGGAATTGCTCCTGGAACCCCGGTTGGGCCAGCCGGAAGGCCTGGCTGAGCCCCAGGTACTGCACGTAATTGCGCTCGATGAGGTGCAGGTCATCGGCGTAGCGGCGCACGTTCAGGGGCGCATCGGCCGCCAGGCTGAAGCCAAACTCCGCGTTCAGGCGCGAGAACGACGCCACCAGCATCGCGTGGATTTCGTCATTGCGCTGCTGGGCCTGCTCGATCAGGCTGCGCAAGCGCGTGCACAGCTCGATGAACGCGCGCCGCGCGCCAATCGGCAGCCAGGAGCCGCCCAGCACCTGCTGCAGCACATCGACCTCCTGGCGCAGGCGCTCGGAAGAAAGATCCTGCAAGGCACTGCGCAGCATGCGCGCATGGATGCTGCGCATGGCGTGCAAGCGCGCCGTGCACTGCTCGAACTCGGTCGCTTCGGCCTGCACGCGCTGGATCATCAGCTGCACCTTGCCGGCGCTCTTGCCACGCAGGCCGCGCAGCTCCAGGAGCTGGTCAGCGTACAGGCCACGCATCTCGCCAAAACGGCGCGTCAGCTGGCGCTGGAACTGGCGGGCACCGCTCACAGCTGCGTCGGCGAGCTTGTCGCGGCGCTTGGGCAGCAGGCCGTCAGACAAGGCGTCTTCGAAGGCTGCCAGCCGGCTGTCGGTCAGGGCCGCCGCATCGCCCTGCAAGCGCGCCGCCAAAGCTTGGCGCGCCGAAATGGGAAACACGTGCTCGGTCGGGATCTCCAGCGTCTGGGCCACACTGTCGCACTGGCGGGTGATGACCTGGCGCACCTGCTCCGGCGTGCTCAGCGGGTCGGCCAGGGTGTCGATCTTGTTGAGCACCACGTAGCGGGCCAGCGCCGGGCCACTGAGGTGGTCGCGCCAGATGTCGAGGTCAGACTTGGTGACGCCCGTGTCGGCGCCCAGGATGAACACCGTGGCGTCGGCTTGCGGCAGCAGGCCCAGCGTCAACTCGGGCTCGGTGCCAATCGCGTTCAAGCCCGGGGTGTCCAGCACCACCAGGCCGCGCTTGAGCAGCGGGTGAGGCAGGTTGATGCGGGCGTGGCGCCACACGGGCACCTCGACCAGACCGTCAGCCGCGGGCGGCGGGTTGTCTTCGGGGCGCTGCGGGTCCCAGAACCCCAGGCGCTCGGCTTCTTCGGTGCCGACGCGGCGGGTGCGCATGACCTGGGCCAGCGCATCCGCCATGGCGTCCGGGTCGGCCAGCTCCAGGGTGTGCCAGGTCCAGGCCGAAGGCTGGGCGCGGTACTCGCCCAGCGAGGGTGCCTCCAGGCGCGTCTCGATGGGCAGCAGCGACAGGCCCACCGGGTCTTCGGCGTCATAGCCCAACTCGACCGGACACATCGTGGTGCGCCCCGCCGAGGCCGGCATCATGCGGCGCCCCTTGTCGGAGAAGAAGATGGCGTTGATGAGTTCCGACTTGCCGCGCGAGAACTCGGCCACGAAGGCCACCATGAGCTTCTCGCCCGACAACCGTCGCCGCATGGCCTCGAACCACTCGGCGGCCGCGTCGTCCAGCAGCTCGTGCTCGCGCGCAAAACGCGCCAGGGCCGCCAATTTGGCGTCCGTGCCGGCTCGCCATTGGCCGAAGGCGTCGAGGTGGCTCGCGAAGGTGGGGCTCATGGCTGTCATCGTAGCGCAAGGGGGTGTTGCGGTTACATCTTCGTCCCCCTAGTTTGGGACAAAAGGTACATCCGTGCCGGCACCTGCAATGAATGATGTCATCCGTGAGATGCCGCACAGACAGGGGCTGCGCGCGCCACTAGCGCTTCTGGCAATGCCCGCAGAAAAACGTCGAGCGCTGGGCTTGCACGGTGCGCCGCACCGGCTGCCCGCACACGCGGCAGCCCTCGCCCTCGCGGCCGTACACCTGCGTGGCCAGCTGGAAGTGGCCTTGCGCGCCGTGGGCATCGCGGAAATCGCGCAGGCTGGAACCGCCAGCCTCCACCGCCTCCTGGAGCACGGCCCTCACCTCCTGCAGCAGGCGTGCCGCACGCGGGCGGCTGAGCTTGCCTGCCGCCAGGCGCGGGTCGATGCGCGCGCGGAACAAAGCCTCGCAAGCATAGATGTTGCCCGCGCCGACCACGATGTCGCCCGCCAGCAAGGCCTGCTTGATGGCCACCTGACGGCCATGCAGCCCCGCATGGAACACCTCCGGGGTGAGCGCCTCGTCGAAAGGCTCTTGGCCAAGACCTGACAGCAGCTTGCCCGGCAAGCCGGCGTCCATGGCAGGGCCCCAAACGACCGCGCCAAAGCGCCGCGGATCGGTCAGGCGCAACACGCCCCGGTCGGTGCCCAGCTCGAAATGGTCGTGGGGGCCAGGCTCGCCCGGTTGCCACCGGAACGCCAACGACCCCGACATCCCCAGGTGGATGAGGAGGCCGCCAGAGCGACCAGGCTTCTGCGGTAACGACGGCATCGCCAGAGGCAGCCACAGGTACTTGCCCCGACGCTGAACCGCACCCACCCGCCAGCCGATCAACTCTTCGCCGTCCAGCCCCAAGGGCCAGCGCAGCGGTTTGCCCATCTGCACCGACGTCACCGTGGCCCCCTCGATGCGGGTGGCGAAACTGCGACGCGTGACCTCGACTTCCGGCAATTCAGGCATGGGCCAATTATGGGTTGTCGCGACGTCCCTAGAATGGCATCAACACTTGGAGTTTCCATGCCTCGCTTTGCCGCCCTGAACGCGCCCCGCGCCACCCTGTCTGCCGCTGCGCTCGCGGCCATGGTCATGGGCCACGCAGCCTGGGCGGCCCCTGCGGTCAAGCCAGCAGCCGCCATGGCCGCATCGGCGCCGGACACAGTGCCGCAAGAGGCTCCTCGGGCGCCTGAGCAGTCCAGCCTGGACGGACAGCTGTTCTATCAGCTGCTGATCGCGGAAATCCAGGCCAACGGTGGGGATGCCGGCTCGGCCTACCAGCTCTACCTGGACGCCGCCCGGCGCCACCAGAGCGGTCAACTCTACCAACGAGCCGTCGAGATCGCCCTGCGCGCACGCGCTGGCGAGCAGGCCCTGTCGGCGGCCAAGGCCTGGCGGCAAGCCCTGCCACAGTCCCGGGACGCGGCCGAATTCACATCGCAAATCCTCATCGTGCTGGGCCGCCCCGGCGAGCTGGCGACACCGCTGCGCGCGCTCATCCAGCTGACACCAACACCCCAACAACCCCAGGTGCTGGCCAACCTGCCGCGCAGCCTCGCTCGTCTGAGCGACCGCCAACTGGCCGCCCAGGTCATCGATGAGGCCACCCAGCCCTGGCGGCAGCCCCCCTTGGAGATGGCAGAAGCCTGGGCCGCATCGGGCGAAGCCTGGCTGATGGCCAAGCAACTTCCCAAGGCCATGGCAGCCACCCGCAAGGCCCTGACCCTGCAGCCCGATTTGCTGACGGCCAACCTGCTGGCCGCCGACATGATCGGACAGCAGCCGGAAGCCGAAGCCTGGGTCAAACAACGCGTGAGCAGAGCCGATGCGCCCCCCGTGCTGCGACTGGCCTATGCACGCCGCTTGGCCTCGTCGCAGCGCTATGACGAAGCGGCCACCCAGCTCGATGAGCTGGTCAAGGTGCAGCCAGATCAAACGGGGCACTGGATCTTGCTGGCAGCCGTGCGCATTGAATTGCGGCAGACAGATGCCGCCGAAGCCGCGCTCAAGCAGGTGCTGGCCCGCACCGAGCCGCCTGTGCCGACCTCATCGCCCACCAAGTCGGCACAAGCGGCCAGCGGCGCCCAGACACCCTCGCCAGAGACAGTTTCGGGCGACGTCAACCTCGACAAAGACCGCGAGCAAGCCTACTTGTTGCTCGCCCAACTCGACGACCTGCGAGGCAAACGGACCGATGCCATCAAGTGGCTGGAACTGGCCGATCCGCGCCATGAAAAATTGGCGGTGCAAAGCCAGCGCGCGCGCCTGCTTGCCCAGCAGGGCAAAGTGGCAGACGCCCGCGCCTTGCTGCGCGGCCTGCCGGAGTCCGAGCCCCGCGACGCCATCACCAAGGCACAGGCGGAAGTCCAGCTGCTGCGCGACCTGGGCCAGGTACCTGAAGCCTACAAGGTGCTGGAACAAACCAGCGCCCGCTTCCCCGACGACCATGAGCTTCAGTACGACCAGGCCATGCTGGCCGAGAAACTCAAGCGCTTCACTGACATGGAGCGCCTGCTGCGCCGCGTGATCGAACTCGCCCCGGACAATCCCAACGCCTACAACGCACTGGGCTACAGCCTGGCAGATCGCAAGGTGCAACTCGACGAAGCGCGAACCCTGGTCGAAAAAGCCGCGGCACTCAAGCCCGCAGACCCCTTCATCACCGACAGCCTGGGCTGGGTGGCTTTCCGACAGGGACGGCTGGAAGACGCCATCCAGCTGCTGCGCGAGGCCTATGCGGCCCGGCCAGACACTGAAATCGGCGCACATTTGGGAGAGGCGCTGTGGGTCCAAGGGCGCAAAGACGAAGCCCTGCGCGTGTGGCGAGAAAGCCAAGCCCGAGACCGTGACAACGAGACGCTCAAGGAAACACTGCAACGCCTGGGAGCGGCCCTTTGACCCTGGGATGCCGATGCAAGGATGCGCGCCTGCCGGCTTGGGCCCTCGCGGCGGTCATGGCGATGGTGATGGCGGGCTGCGCGAGTGCGGGGCGCACGCCGAGCACCGCTGCGACCGAGGCCATGCCATCTGCAGCCACGTCCAGCGACATGTCGACCACCGCCACCACCCAGCAGCACGCCACCAACCGCACGACCGCGCCACCTGAGTCACCTGAGTCACCTGCAGTTGACTTGCAGGGCCAGCTCAGCATCAAGCTGCTGGCCATGGACGACTTGCCCGCCAAGGGCGTCAGCCTAGGCTTTTTCTTCCATGGCAGACCCGACACAGGGCGACTCGACCTCATGACCCCGCTGGGCAGCCAGATCGCACAGGTCGGATGGGCCCCGACCGGCGCCTGGCTGCGCCGAGCAGGCGGCGCCAGCGACGCACCTCCGGAGTCTCGTTTTGGCCGGAACCTGTCTGCCGCACCTGCGCCCGACGAAGACACGGAGCGTTTCGACAGCATCGGCACCCTGAGCGAGCGCGTGCTCGGCGAGGCCATCCCATTGCAAACGCTGATCCACTGGATACAGGGTCACGCCGACCCCGAACGCCCCAGCACCGCCGCCCCAGCTGCCGGACTCGCCACGGGCACGTTCACGCAGGACGGGTGGCTCATCGACACCCGCGGGTGGCCCGACCGCATCCAGGCCTACCGCAGCGCCAACCCAGGCCTGCGCGGCATCCAGATCAAGGTTCATCTCGACCGCTGACGCACACGCGCCGCCATGCCCAGCCTGCACCACCTCCCGGCCCCGGCCAAGCTCAACCTGTTCCTGCACGTCACCGACCGGCGCGCCGACGGCTACCACCTGCTGCAATCTGTCTTCGTCCTGCTGGACTGGCACGACACCCTGCACATCGACACCCGCGGCGACGGCCAGCTGTTGCGCCACGACCTCAACGTCGTCCTGCCGCCAGACGATCTCTGCCTGCGCGCTGCGCGCCTGCTGCAACGCGAAAGCGGCACGCCAATGGGGTGCGACATCCGCATCCACAAGGAAGTGCCCTGGGGCGCCGGCCTGGGCGGCGGCAGCTCGGACGCTGCCACTGTGCTGCTGGCCCTCAACCAGCTTTGGGCTTTGCATTGGCCCAAAGAGCGACTCGAGGCCCTGGCGCTGCAACTGGGCGCCGACGTGCCCTTTTTCGTGCGCGGCCTGCCCGCCTGGGTGGAAGGCGTGGGCGAGCAGATCACACCCATCGCCCTGCCACCCGAGGTGCTGCACACCCCTTTGGCGTTGCTCAAACCGCCGGCGGCCATCCCGACCGCGGGCATTTTTGGCAGCCCGTTGCTCAAGCGCGACACACCCCGTGCTACAGTCGCAGCCTTTCTTGCAGCGCCCATGCGCTTTGGTCACAACGACTTGCAGGAGCCGGCCCTGGCCTGGCGCGCACCGTTTGATGCGGGGCACCCAGACACCGAGGCCAGCGACGGCAGAGATGTGGCTCATGCTTTGGGTGTCATGCAGGCTCGCTTCGGCAACAGCCGCATGACGGGATCTGGCAGCGCAGTGTTTGCGTGGGTGGATGGCAACCCCCCCCTCGACAGCACTTTGAACGCCGGCGACGTCACTGCACTGGCAGGGGCAGGCCCGCATGGAGGTCACTGGGTCGGTCGCGTGTGTCGCGTGCTGCCGCAGCATCCTCTGCTGGACTTGCTCCACCGCAACGCGGCGTGAACAAGACGGCCGAAGATTTTGCGCAACAGCTTGTCAAACACTCTGAAAACTGGCTATACTGTGAGGCTCTGATCAAGAGCAGCTTACAAGGTAAGCGAAGTGCAGGAAGTGGGGCTGAATCAGCCGCACTGAAAGCAGTTCGAAGACCTGTGTAGGGGAGTCGCCAAGTTGGTAAAGGCATCGGATTTTGATTCCGACATGCGAGGGTTCGAGTCCTTCCTCCCCTGCCAAATTTCAGACGGTCCAGTCTGAGCGTGTTGCAACAACAACGCGCAAGAATTGACCGCCGCCTGCCCCAAGTCGGCCGCCATGGGCGATGTCCGCTGGCAAGTTCTGGCACGCGCCATATCGGCTGCCAGGCCTGCATGCCAGATTCGCTGAGGGGCACGGTGAAGGGCAGATGACTTTTTCAGCCATCACTGACACGCCCGCCATGCTTTCCGACACCGTACTGTTCACTGGCAATGCCAACCCGGCCCTCAGCCAGGAAATCGCCACCCACCTCGGCATTTCTCTGGGTCAGGCTGCCGTTGGTCGATTCTCGGACGGTGAAACCACGGTCGAAATCCAGCAGAACGTGCGCGGTCGCGAAGTTTTCGTGGTGCAGTCCACCTGCGCCCCGACCAATGACAACCTGATGGAACTGCTGATCATGGTGGATGCGCTCAAGCGCGCGTCCGCTCAGCGCATCACGGCCGTCATCCCCTATTTCGGTTACGCCCGCCAAGACCGCCGCCCGCGATCCACCCGCGTGCCCATCTCGGCCCGCGTCGTGGCCGACCTGCTGGAAACCGTCGGTGTCAACCGCGTCCTGACCATGGACCTGCACGCCGACCAGATCCAGGGCTTCTTCAACATCCCCGTCGACAACATCTACGCCTCGCCGGTGCTGCTGTCCGACCTGCAGGCCAAGAAGTACGAAGACCTCGTCGTGGTGTCACCGGACGTCGGCGGTGTGGTGCGCGCACGTGCGCTGGCCAAACAGTTGGGCTGCGACCTGGCCATCATCGACAAGCGTCGCCCCAAGGCCAACGTCTCGGAAGTGATGAACATCATCGGCGAGATCGACGGCCGCAACTGCGTGATCATGGACGACATGATCGACACCGCCGGCACCCTGGTGAAGGCAGCCGAAGTGCTCAAAGACCGCGGCGCCAAGAGCGTCTACGCCTATTGCACGCACGCCGTGTTCTCCGGCCCGGCCATCGAGCGCATCAAGGCATCTCACCTTGACGAGGTCGTGATCACCAACACCATCCCGCTGAGCGAGACGGCCAAGGGCACGCCCAAGATCCGCCAACTCAGCACCGCTTTCCTGTTCGCCGAAACCATCCGTCGCATCACCGACGGCGACTCGGTGACCTCCCTCTTCTCGGAACAGAACAACAACTTCTGATCCGGATGTCCTGGCCGGCCTCGTCAGGGGCTGGCTTTTCAAAGCGCCTGGTCGCGGGCGCTATACCCACTTGGAGCACTCCATGAAATTCACCGCTTTCGAGCGCAATCTGCAGGGGACCGGAGCGAGCCGCCGCCTGCGCATCTCTGGCAAGACGCCGGGCATCGTTTACGGCGCTGGCAAAGAGCCGAAGAACATCGAAGTCGACCACAACGCGCTGTACCACGCCATGCGCAAGGAAGCCTTCCACTCCTCCATCCTCGAGATGGAACTGGACGGCACGGTCGAGAAGGTCCTGCTGCGCGACTACCAGAAGCACCCGTTCAAGCAGATCGTGCTGCACGTGGACTTCCAGCGCGTGGACGCCACCACCCGCATCCACAAGAAGGTGCCCGTGCACTTCGTGGGCGAGGCTGATGCACCGGCCGTCAAGCTGGACAAGTGCATCATCAACCACGTCACCACTGAACTGGAAATCGAGTGCCTGGCCGAGCAGCTGCCCGAGTTCCTGACGCTGGACCTGAGCAAGGCCGTCAAGGGCCAATCTTTCGGCGTGGACGACCTGGGCCTTGCCGCTCACATCAAGGTGGTGACGCACGGCCGCAAGGCCCCGACGCTGGCCACCGTGGTCGAGCCGGTGGAAGAGGTGATTGCCGCTCCCGTGGCCGCTGCCGAACCCGCCAAGGGCAAGAAGGGCAAGAAGTAATCTGTCAACTGACAGCAGCTTCTCGCACGAAGAAAACCCCGCCTCGGCGGGGTTTTTTCATGGGGCGATGAGTGCCGAGCAGGGTCTTGATCGGACGCTCACGCTGAGCTGCCTGGGCCTCTTCAGGCGCTGATCTTGAACACTGACACTGCCTCGACCAGCTGCCGCGACTGCAACTTGAGGCTCTCGGCCGCAGCAGCGCTTTGCTCCACCAGGGCTGCATTCTGCTGAGTGGCCGTGTCCATCTGCGTGACGGCCTGCCCCACTTGAGCCACACCTTCGCTCTGCTGGGTGCTGGCCATGCTGATCTCAGACACGATGCCCGTGAGGCGATTGATCGACTGCACCACATCCGTCATGGTGACGCCAGCCTTGTCGACCAGGACGCCGCCTTGGGCCACACGCTCGACGCTGTCCGTGATGAGGCTCTTGATCTCTTTGGCCGCCTCGGCCGAGCGCCCTGCCAGCGCGCGAACTTCCGAGGCCACCACCGCAAAACCGCGCCCCTGCTCGCCGGCACGGGCGGCCTCCACGGCCGCGTTCAGCGCCAGGATGTTGGTCTGGAATGCGATGCCATCGATCACCCCGATGATGTCGGCAATGCGGCGCGAGCTCTCGTGGATGCCCTTCATCGTCTCGACCACGTCACCGACGATCTCACCGCCACTGACGGCCACCGTGGCGGCTGCCTGCGCCAGCTCATTGGCCTGACGGGCCCCTTCGGCGTTGTGTTGCACGGTGGCGCTGAGTTGCTCCATCGACGCCGCGGTCTGCTCCAGGGCCGAGGCCTGGGTTTCGGTGCGCTGGCTCAAATCGAGGTTGCCATGTGCGATCTCCGTGCTGGCTGTGGCCACCGACTCCGATGCCTGGCGCACGCGAGACACAATGTCGGCCACGCCGTCACGCATGCCACTGAGCGCGTGCAGAAGGCTGCTTTGGTCACCTTCGCGCAGATGAACCCGCACGCTGAGGTCACCCTGTGCCATCTGACGGGTGAGTTGCAGGGCATAGGCAGGCTCACCACCGATCTGGCGCAAGATGCTTCGCGACACGATGACGCCGCCGCCCAGCAAGACAGCGCCCAGGAACAAGGTGCTCAATAAGATGCCCACGGCCTGATCCATCACCGTGGCATTGACCGTGTCCACATAAACACCTGAGCCAATCACCCAGCCCCAAGGCTCGAACCCCTTGACGTAGGACACCTTGTCCACCGGGTTGGTGCTGCCTGGCTTGGGCCAGCCATAAAAGAGGAAACCCGAGCCGTTGGCCTTGACGAGCTTGACAAACTCGACAAACAGGGCCGTCCCGTAGGGATCTTTCGTGCCCGACATGTCCTTGCCGTCCAACTCTGGCTTGACGGCATGCATCACCATTTTTGCTTGCATGTCGTTGATCCAGAAGTATTCCTTGTCGCTGTATCGCAAGGCGCGGATCAGCGCCATGGCGCGACGCTTGCCCTCTTCCTCTGGCAGAACGCCCTGGCTGACCAAGGCCTGCTGTTGGGCCACGATGCCGTGTGCAATCTCCACGGTCTGGCGCACACTGCTTTTGCGCTCCTCCATGATCAGCCGGCGTTCACCCAGCAGGAAAATCGCCGCCAGTATCAGGATGCCCATCAAGGCGCTGCCAATCACCAGGGCAAGCCTGCGCGACAAGGTCATGGAATGGAGCTGGATCATGTCGGGGGTCCCGGTGTGGTTGACGCATCGGAAGCGCCATCCACTGCCTGGCAGAGACCCGCTTCATGGCATGATTTTCGGTCTGCAAGATCGAGACTTGACGGCCCCGGCGTGAACTTGTGCGCACCCGCAAGCACCCCAGCGTGCAGAAATGCCCACAAACACGCCAGGCATCGGCCGGCGCCAGCCGCCTGCGCGTCCACCACATTCGGCACACACTGTTGCCTCGCACCACATGATTCGACTGTTTGTCGGGCTCGGCAACCCGGGCCCTGAATACGAAGACACGCGCCACAACGCTGGCTTTTGGTACATCGATGGCCTGGCGCGTCGCCTGGGCGTCTTCTTGCAGCCCGACCGGGCTTACCACGGCCTCGTGGCGCGAGCCAGCACGCCGCAGGGTCCGGTGTGGCTGCTGCAGCCGCAGACCTACATGAACCTGTCGGGCAAATCGGTGTCGGCGCTGGCGCGCTTCTTCAAGGTCAACCCCGACGAGGTGCTGGTGGCCCACGACGAGCTCGACCTGCTGCCAGGCCAGGTGAAGCTGAAAAAGGGCGGGGGCCATGCGGGACACAACGGCTTGCGCGACATCCATGCGCAGCTGGGCAGCCCCGATTACTGGCGCCTGCGCCTGGGCATCGGCCACCCAGGCGTCAAGCACGAGGTCGCGGCCTTCGTGCTGCGCAAGCCTCCGCAGGCCGAGCGCGAAGCCATCTTCAAATGCATCGACCAGTGCCTGGACGCCACCGAGGCCTTCCTGCAAGGTGACATGGCCAAGGCCACGGCCACCGTGCATGCGGGCCCGCAACGACCCAAGCCACCGCGCAAAGCGCCTGAAGCGCCGGCTGAGGCACCGAAGGGCGACGCCGCCTGATCACGCCCCGAATCATTCAACACCACAGAGAGGCCCTCACATGCACACCCCACCCTTGCGCGCACTTGCGGGCCTGTCGAAGCTTGCGGCGGCGCTCCTGCTGAGCCAGGCCGCTCGGACGCCCGCACTGGCTGCGCCAAACGCCCAAACCGCCTACCGCTGCACATCGGCCCAAGGCGCGGTGAGCTACAGCCAGCAGCCCTGTGGCAGCGGTGCGGATGGCCGTCTGGTGAACACCCAGGACGATCGCACCGAAGCACAGCGTCAACAGGCGCAAGCCAATGCGCGCAAAGACAAGGCCCTGGCCCATGACCACGCCTGGCAGGCGCACGTGCAAGCAGATCACGCAGCGCGGCAAAAGCCCGGTGATCTCAGTGGCAAGGTGAAGCCAGTGGCGGTCGGACAGCGCGAGGTGGACCGCCGAGGCGCGCCCACCGAGCCGCTGACCCACAACCCAAGGCAATTCCGGGCCAAGGCGCCTCACAAGGCTGCGCGCAGCGCGTCGCAGGCATCCTGAGCAAGCGGCGGCGGTCGGGCAGTCCTCTGGCTAGGCGTCGAGCGGGTTGCGCTCACGGACCTGCGCGCGTGCCAAAGCCTGCAGGCCCTCGTACTTGATGAGCAACTGCTCGCGGGTCTCGGTGTGCAACGGGTCCACCGGGATGCACTCGACGGGGCAGACCTGCACGCACTGCGGTTCGTCGAAGTGGCCCACGCATTCCGTGCACTTGGCGGGGTCGATCACGTAGATGGTCTCGCCCATCGAGATCGCCTGGTTGGGGCACTCGGGCTCGCACACATCGCAGTTGATGCATTCGTCAGTGATCTTGAGGGACATGGCTGGCTTCGTTGCGCTCAGACCGCGCGTCGCGCCACGCGGGCGCTCAGGCGTTCGAGCACGCTGGGGGCCACGAACTTGGACACATCGCCACCCAGCGAGGCGATCTCACGCACGAAGGTGCCCGAGACGAACTGGTATTGATCAGACGGCGTGAGGAACACGGTCTCGACATCGGGCATGAGCTGGCGGTTCATGCCGGCCATCTGGAATTCGTATTCGAAATCGCTGACGGCACGCAGACCGCGCACCACGACCTTGCCGCCTTGGTTCACCACGAAGTCGCGCAGCAGGCCCGAGAACGCGATGACCTCGACGTTCGGGTGCTCGCTGGCAAGCTCCTTGGCCATGTCCAGCCGCTCTTCCAGCGAAAACATGGTCTTCTTGTGATACCCCGCCGCCACGGCCACGATGAGCTTGCCGAACAGCTGACTGGCGCGCCGCATCAGGTCGGCATGGCCGAGGGTCATGGGGTCGAAGGTGCCGGGATAGACCGCGGTCAGCACGGGAGGCGTGTTCAAGCGAGGCTCCAAGTGGGATGGGTCGGGCCTGGCTGGTCCGATGCGGGCAGTGTACGGCTCAGGCAGCCGGTGGGGGTGATGCGTCGGCGGCATCCACACGCTGGAACAGGTGAAAGTGCACCGCACCGGCATGGCCATGGCGGTGGCAGCGCAGCCCCAGAACGGCATCGTCGCCCATCGCGTGGGGTGCTTCGACATAGACCCAGCCGCCTGACGCCACGCAGCGCACGGCCGCGACCAGCGCCGGCTGGAAGAGCGCTTCGTCGAACGGTGGGTCCAGGAAGACCAGGTCGAAGGGCTGGGCGGCAGCGGCAGCGTTGAGGTTCGCCCCGGCCGACCGCGCCATCCAGGCCAGGGCATCGGCCTGCACCACCTGCACCTGGGATGCTTTCAGGCGCTGCACGACGGCACGCAAAGAAGCGACCAAGGCCGCGTCGCGCTCCAGCAGCACCGCCGAGGCACCGCGGGATGCGGCTTCCAGACCGAGGGCGCCGCTGCCGGCAAAAGCGTCGAGGACGCGCCAGCCAGTGAGGTCCTGGCCCAGCCAGTTGAACAAGGTCTCGCGCACCCGCGAAGAGGTGGGCCGCAGGCCCGCAGCAACGGGCACCGGCAGTGGCGTGCGCTTCCACTGGCCGCCGATGATGCGGACTTCCTGCGCCGCGGTGCGCGCCACGGACTGGGCGGCACGGACCTGGCGGTCGCGAACGTCGTCGGAAGGCTTCGGGGGCGTGCGGCGCATGGAGGACATCTGGAGGGTGGGCGGGATTGTACGAAGCCCCACGCCTACAATCCCAGGCATGTTCAGTTTCATCAAGAAAAAGCTCGGCTGGGGCAG
>Ga0209617_10000514_pt1 | contig 17022 bp, 9 predicted proteins | sample LakEriepJuly2011_2_FD_187459 | JGI IMG/M metagenome (GOLD analysis project Ga0209617, IMG submission 187459) | Freshwater microbial communities from dead zone in Lake Erie, Canada - CCB epilimnion July 2011 (SPAdes) (version 2) | ecosystem: Environmental > Aquatic > Freshwater > Lentic >...
CTTCAAGTCAAATGCGCGTGAGAGAAGCGTGCGATCTTGCGCGAAGAGTTCGCTCGCGCCACCAGCGCGCGCGTCGGCCTCAAGCACAACCGTCCCTGGATGCGCGCGACCAAGCGTGCGCAGCGCGAGCGCGTGGGCACGACGCGAGGCGAGGCGGCCGCTCTGATAGACCGCGAACATGTCGGCGTCGCGCATCGCGCGGGCGAAGTCGGGTACTGCTGCGAGATTGTCGGCAAGCGACGGCGTCGCGGCCGCCGCGTGCTTTGCGCGCGCCGTTGGACGCGCGATGTCCGCGCCGAACGAACGCGTCAAGCCGACGCGCGTGCTGCGCAATTCTTCGAGCGCGGCCTTCAATTTGTCGCCGGTTGGAATGCGGCCGCTCCACGCGCCGCCTTGCAGACTCTTCGCGCCCCAACCCTTGGTCGTACGCGCGACGATCGCCGTCGGCCGCGACTCCTTCGCCTTCGCCGCGATCTCGTCGACCGCGGTGCGAATCTGCGCGGGCGCGTGTCCATCAATCGCGCTGGCATGGAAGCCGAGTGCCGCGAGTCGACGCACGAGCGCGTCGGGGCCGTCGATGTTGGCCGAACGATCGGTCGTCGCAGGCGTGCCGACGACGAAGATCGGAACCACCGACGTCAACCGCTCCTCGGCGATGTGCGCGAGTGCTTCCCAGAGTTGTCCTTCGCGAAGTTCCGCGTCCGAGACAAGGACGAATGCGCGGCGATCGACGCCATCGAGACGCGCGGCAAGCGCGCTTCCGACCGCGTGCGAGACACCGGCGCCGTGCGCGGTGACAGGGTGTTCGAAGAGCGCGACCGTGCCGGCCGTATGTGCCGTCGGCGTCACGGGAAGCGGGCCGTCGGCCGCGCCGAACTTCGCAAGATCGGCCGTCGTGAGCGGTCGCCACGCGCCGTCGATGAAGGCGGGGACGCCGAGGTCCGCGCACGCCGCGTAGAGGATCGACGAAAACGCCGCGTCCGAAAGAACGAGCCGGTCGCACGCTGCGTCGCGCGGGCTTGACGGATCCCAGCGCATCGATTGCCACAAGAGCGTGGTCACGATGTGGGCTGCCGACATCGCAACCGTGGGGTTCCCCACGCAGGCGGTCGCGCACGTTTCGAGGGTGGTCGACGCGAGTTGGATCGCCTTCGCATGCGCGGCGGAATCCAAACTGGCCGCAACCGCGGCGTTCGCGTTGGCAGAGGGAGCGGAGAGCGAAATCGATGGCTGCGATGAAACGGACTGAGACGAGAATTGGCTCGTCGAATGGTGCATCACGTGCGAACTCACTTGGACCGTGGCGGATCCGGAAAAGGTTGGAAAATGGCCGTTTCGGCGCGCGACGAACGCCTGAGGGATGCCCGCGGCCGAGTCCCGCAGTATCGGGGGGACCCGCACATCGGGCAAGCACACCCACTGCGAGAACGGGCTGAATTCCGCGTTTCCCGTCAATTTCGTGGCGAAGGTCCGCGGTCGCGAGGGAAACTTGGTTGAAGTGCCGCGGAAACAAGCGAACTACGCTCTTGTTCTCGGTCGAGGAGTGACGGAATCGCGCCGCACGTGCATCATGCGCACTCGCGCGCGACGACACCTGGTCAGCGGCGAAGCACCATGAAGTGCATCGCACCACAAGACACGACGTACCGCGACCGCTCGCAACCATCGCCCTCGCACAATCCTCTCCCGCGACCCTCTCGCTCAACCTTCTCGTCACGATTGTGAGACCACCATGAAGCGCCTCTTCACCACGCTCTCGTCGCTCCTCACCCGCCGCGCTCGCACTCTGGCACTTGCCGTCGCCCTCGCGGCCCCAATCGCCGGGGCACTCACGACGACCGAACACGCATACGCGCAAATGAGCCGCAGCACGCCGACGCCCGTCTCGGCGACGGACTTCGCGCGCATGCTCGTCGAATGCGGTCTCCCCGAAACGACGCGCGACATCGCGCTTCCACTGCACGAAGGTTACTTCGCGCGCTTCCGCGAATTCGAAACCCGCGAAGTCGATCCTGCGCTCGACAACGCCGCGGGCGGCGACTTTGCGCTCTCCCGCACACTCGAGAGCGCGAAAGAAACGCGCGACCTTCGTCGACGACTCTTCCAGCGCGCCGCACAACTCGACGCGCAACTCGTCGATGAACTCGTCGGCGTACTCACGGCGGAAGACGCCGTCCGCGCGGAACGCCTGCGTGACACGCTCGCGCGTCGCCGCGCGGCCACGATTCTCGCCAGCGTCGGTTTCGGTGCCGGACTCAGCGGAAAGCCCGAGACCTTTGATCTCCGCACATGCGAAGCGCTGCGCACGCTCGACTCGACCGCGCGCGATGCGGTCGCGCCGAGTTTCGATGCGTACGGCGTTGAACTCACACGCGCCCTCGAACGCGCGGCCGACGCGCGACTCGATGTTTCGGTGAAAGCGGCAGAACTCCGTGCCGAACGCAACATTCCACAGACGCCGGTCATCGATGCGCCGCAAACGGAGAATGCTCAAGAGAACGCCCCAGAAAACGGCGGCGCGGAAGCGGCTGCCGACACCACGCCTGCCGCGCAAGGCATCGACGAAGAGTGGTTCCGCCGCAACGCAGAGATTCAGCGCGAAGCAAGTGCCGAGTTCGCGCAAGCGATGCTCCGCGTGCGTCGCATCCACTGCGACGCGCTCGCGAACATCGAGCCGCTCGTCTCGGCGAAAGTGGCACGCGCGATGCGTGCCGACCTCATGCGCGCCGTCTACCCAGGCATCCAGCAGAAGAACGCGTTCGACGCCGCGCTCGCCGAAGCCGAAAGTCTTCGCGCGAAAGGCAAGATCGATGACGCGCAGTGGTCTGCCGCCGAAGCGATCATTGACGGTCACGATGTTGCCGCGCGCGGCGTACTCAACGACTTGATGGACCTTGCAGACAAGAAGGCTGGAAACGGCGAACTCGGACTTCTTATGGTTGCTGCCAACGACAACCAAAGCGAGGAAGCGCAACGCGCCGCGCGGCTCTCGCAAGAACTCGTCGATCTTTCTACGCGCGATGCCGAAGCGCTGCGCGCGACGCTTGGACTCGAAGCAGTCGCGCCGCAAGTTGCGATCAACGGTCGCGCGATCGAGCTCAACGGCGTGGATATCTCGAGCGCGATTGAAGGTGCGATCGGCGAAGCAATCGGTGGCGCAGTAGGCGGCGGCGACGCTGTTGAAGCCAACGTGCAAGTGCAAGCGGTGATGGTCGGTGGCGACGGCGAAATGATCTCGCTTTCGAGCGAAGACATGGATGACGCCGGCATGATGTTCATCGGCGGCCTCGCTGGCGGTGGTGGAGGTCCGCGCGTACCGAAGCCATTCACGCGTGACGAACTCGACAAGATCGCCGCGTGCGCAGGACTTGAAGGCGCACAACGTCCAACCTTCGATGAAATCGCTGCGCGATGCGCCGAAGCGCGCAACGCAGCGACAAAAGAACACGGCGCTGCTGGTGCTGGCAGCGTCGCGAATCTCGATGGCAGCGTGAGTTTCTCAATTTCGGTCGGCCCTGATGGCGCTGTTCCTTCCGCAAATGGCGACGGAGATACCGACGCACTCATCGCAGCCATCACAACCGCCGAAGAAACGATGTTCGACGAAGTGCGCGCCGCTGCCGAAGCCACGCGCGTCGACACGATCGAAGCTGCACGTCGTGCGCGTGCGCGCGCGCGACTCCTCGCGGGTGCGACTGGCGAGTACAGCGTTGATCTCGTCCGTATCATTGAGGACGCCGCGTTGAACGAGGCGAATCGCGCCGCGATCGCGAACACACTCGAGACGTGGGATGAGGCGTCGATCGGTGCACTCCAAACGCTGCAACGCGAGGTGAGCGAGGTCGCGAAGCGTCGTCAAGAGATCTTCGAAAACATGATGCAAGAGACGACGACGACCGACGGTAATGGCAACACGAATGTTTCGCGCACGATGGCACTTGACGGCTCCTCGACGGAAGAACTCACTTCGCTTGAGAATCGCGAGACGGCGGCGAAGAAGCGCGTTGCGGATGCCAACATGCGCACACAAAGCGAGATCGAAACCGCGCTCGCGGGCGATCTCGACGCGCAGAAGGCCGTGCGTCGCGCGTACTTGCGCGCGGCGAATCCTTCGGTCTATCGCGGCGCACGCGAGCTCGGTCCATTCTTCGACAAAGCCGCGGCGCTCGAGGGTGTCGGCACGCAAGCGCGTGCGGATATCGCGCGACTTCGCAGTGAGTGGGTCGAGGAACGCGAAACGCGCTTCGAGACGTTCATCAACGCGCGCGATGAAGCTGAGCGCGAAAGCGCCGCACGCTTGAACGGATCGGGCACCGACGCGGCGACCATCGAGAAGAATGCCGGTGAAGGCATGCGTCGTATGCAAGAGTCGATGCGCGAACGGAAGCGTTTGCGCGAAGATCTTGAGCAGATCGAAGCAACAGCATTCCGCCGATTGCAAGATCTTCTCGTGGTTGAAATCGGCGCGGAGCGCGCGAAAGAACTCGGCGAACTCCCGGCGAAGAGGCCGTCTCGCACGCCGATGTTTCAAATCAACAACTAATCGCGACCATCACGGCAAATGAGCAACGCGCGCGTCGACCACCAATCGACGCGCGCTTCTTTGACCCAGTTCCTTACGCATCCAGTTTCGTCTTCCAACACTCCGGCACTGCGCCGTAGGTTGCGACGACGCGCGAGCGAATACCGCCGCGGCCCTTCCACACCGTGATCAACTGCATCCACGCGGGGCTCATCGACTGCGCGAGGTCGTCGCGCATGCGGTTCGTCACCGCTTCATAGAAGATCCCAGCGTTGCGGAAGCTCTGGTAGTAGAGCTTGAGGCTCTTCAATTCGACGCACACGGCCTTCGGTTCGTAGCGCAAAATCACGTGCGCGAAATCGGGGTGTCCCGTCTTCGGGCACACAGAGGTGAACTCTTCGCTCACGTGCTCGATGACGAAGGGTGCGTCGGTCGGCGAGTCGAAGAACTCAAGCAACGAAGGATCGATGGGGCTCTGATCTGGCATGGCGCGCATACTACGGCGCAACGCGTTGGGTGCGTTTGCGTCAAAGGGCAGCGATCGTCGCGTGCGCGCGGCGAATCAGAGCCGGTACTTCAACAAGAGATCCGCGACCTTTGGCTGGTCGGAATTCGCGCGCAGCGAACGCTGCAACATCGCACGCGCTTCATCGCGCAGCGGCGAATCAGGCTTCTTGCCGTCCTTGATCCACGCGTTGAGCGCGTTGACGCCGACGCCGTTCAGCGCGGGCCAATACACCGGATCAAGTTCGATTGCCTTGCGATAGGCCGCGTCGGACTTGTCGAACTCGTTGAGTCGGAAGAGCGACCAACCGAGTCGTTCGAACGCGGCTGCGCTTGGCGCAGTGCGTGTCAGGGCTTCGGCGGCATTGGCCGCTTCCTGGTAGCGCTTCTCAGCGGCGTAGGCGTTGACGAGCGCGAACATCACGTCGACAGGCGGCTCGATCAACTCGCAGGCGGTTTCGTACTCGCGAATCGCTTCGGGGCCGCGACCAGCCTTCGAATAGGCGCGCGCGAGTGCCAAGTGTGCTTGGCCGCTCGCGGGGTCCACGCGAATGGCGCGCTCGGCGAATGCGATCGCGCCGTCGGTTTGATCGGACAGGAACAGAAGGCGCGACATCGCGAGGTTCGACTGAAGGTCACGCGGACGAATCGTGAGCGCGCGCTGCAACGCGCGAATCGCTTCCTTCGTCCGGCCCAGTGCCTCAAGGACGCGGCCATAACCGCTCGTCGCCGCAAAGTCATTCGGATCGAGCGACACGGCGCGCGCATACGCGGGCTCCGCGAGTTCGATTTCGCCCTTGTCTTCAAGCACACTGCCCATGCCGGTGTAAGCGTCGGCAAGGGTGGGATTTTCCGCGAGCAACTCGCGGAAGATGCGCAGCGCGGTGTCGTAGTCGTCGGCTTCGGCCGCGGCGCGGGCGTCGGCGAGACGCGCTTCTTCCGCAGCATTGGGCTCGATACGCAACGTGGGGCGGCTGACCTGTGAAGTTCCCCCCGTCGCGGCGTCACCCGAGGGCGTCGGCACGGTGCTTCGTGTCGCACAACCGACGGCCAAGAGCGAGGTTACGAGCGAACCGGCAATCGCCGCGCGCGTGGTGCTGCGGTGAAGGTGTCCGCCGGCGAGATCGGGCTGTTGTGTCCGGAAAGAACTCATGGGCCCTCTATCTTCGGGCAGGAGCCCCTGCAGCCTGTAATCCGTGGTGAGATTCGTCAGAAATGCACACGAGTTCACACGTTGGTGGAGCTCGCTTGCGTTGATTCAGGCGATTCCTGCGTCTTTCGACGCGTCAATCGCGAGTCACTTCGACCCGGCAAACGTGGCCAGGCGTTCGGCGTTGACGAGATCCCAGGCGCGTCCGCCCGCTGCGTCGCCCTTCTCGGTTTCGAGCACCTTGGGCACCTCCGCGAAAGCCGGATGCCGAAGGACCGCGCGGAACCAGGCATCGCCGCACAACCCTTCGCCGATGTGCGCGTGGCGATCCTTGCGCGACGCAAACGCCGCCTCGGAGTCATTCACATGGATCGCGGCGACATGCGCGAGACCCGCTTCGGCATCGAAGCGCTCGAGCGTCGCTTTCGCGCGCGCCGGTGTCGAAACGTCGTAGCCCGCAGCGAAGACATGGCACGTGTCGATGCAATACGCGATGCGCTCAGGTTCGGCGACGAGGTCGCGGATCGTCTTCAAGTGGTGGAATGCGTACCCGAGGTTGGTGCCGGAGCCGGTCGTCGTTTCGAGGGCGATCCGAACGCGATAGCCGCGGAGCTCGCGGTGGATCTGATCGATGGACTTCGCGATCCGCTTGAGGCCATCGAGTTCGTCGATCGAAGGTTGCGCGTCGAGGTCGTTTGGGTCGGCTGGCTTGCGCGCCTTGCCGCCCGAGGCGCAGAGATGGGCGCCCGGATGCGCGACCGACACGCACACCCCGAGTCGTTCGCAGCGCTCGAGCTCCGCGCGCTCGCAGAGAATCGACTTCTTGAGGTTCTCGGCGTCCGGCGACGCGAGATTCACGAGGTAACTGTTGTGACTCACGATGCGGCGCGTGTCTTCGAAAACGGTTCCTTGCCGCGCGGCGGTGAAGTCGGCGACTTCCGCGTCGGTGAGCGACTTCGGCGTCCACTGCCGTTGGTTCCGCGTGAAAATCTGCACCGCACCGAAGCGAAACGCGACCGCTTCATCGACCGCAGCCCGCAACGAGCCTGCCGTCGACAAGTGCGAGCCAATCCAATGCTTCTCGCAGGGCGAGGGCGCGGCCGAGTGCTGCGCGGTTGCCTTCGCGGCACTTGCACTGGTCGCGCGCGCCGTTGCCACTAGACCATCCTCGCGCCCGCAGCGCGCGCGGCGGCAACGATTCGTTCAGCCGTGCGGACCGCGGCAAAGCCATCTTCCGCGTTCACGAGCGGTCGACGATTCGTGCGCACCGCGTCGAGGAAATCCAAGAGTTGCAACTTCAGCGGTTCACCAGCACCAACCGACAACGGCTCCATCGCGATCATCTCGAGATAATTGACACCCGAAAGATCCTCGCCCGCCTTCAAGCGGCGACGCACGTCATCGAGTTGCGACGCGTTCGCGGTCTTGCGCACGACCGTCCCCTTCTTCTCAACGAAGTCGGCCGACACATACGCATCCTCGCTGATCAAGCGAATCTTGCGCTCGGTCTTGAGCGCGAGGCGGCTCGCGGTGACGTTCGCCGTGCAACGAATGCCATCTTTCCCGGCGGGGAAGACCAGCCGCGCGTTGCAGACATCTTCCGCTTCACCCACGACGCAGACTGCGTTCGCGTGAATCTCCTCAGGTTCAGAGCCCATGAGTGCGAGCAGCACGTCGAGGTCGTGAATCATCATGTCGAGCACAACGCCGACATCGACCGAGCGGAATGTCATCGGGCTGACGCGGTCGATCTCGATGAAACGCGGGCGAATGGAGCCGGCTGCGACGAGTTCGCGCACAGCAACCATCACGGGGTCGTAGCGCACGACGTGACCAACTTGAAGGAGCGCACCCGTGCGCCGCGCGGTATCGGCGATGGCGCGTGCTTCAGCGACATCGGGTGCGAGCGGCTTCTCGACGAGACACGCCACACCCGCTTCTAAGAGCGGTTCGACAATCGCGCGGTGTGTCACGGTCGGCGTCGCGACCGTTACCGCATCGACGCCGTGCGCGATCAACGCTTCCACCGACGTGAACGCTTGACCACCCCACTCTTCGGTGATCTTCGACGCGCGCTCGGCATTGCCGTCGACGACGCCAACGAGATCACACCCTTCGGTGGTCGCGTACAGACGCGCGTGATGTCGGCCCATCTTGCCAACGCCGATCGTGGCGCAACGAAGCGTCTTCTGTGCAACAGTCATCGTCGTCCTCCGGTCACGGTGCGCGCCGCAGCCGCGTGTGCGACAGCGTTCTTGAACATCTGCAGTCCGGGCGTCACGCCACTTCGCTGCGCGGGCGCGAGGCGCGTCCAGCGCGGATGCTGCGTCCAGTGCAGATATCGCTCGGGGTGCGGCATCAGGCCGAACACGAGGCCCGTCACATCGCAGATACCCGCGATGCGATTGACCGAGCCGTTGAAGTGATCGCTCGCGCCGTAACGGACGGCGACTTGTCCGTTCGCTTCGAGAAGCGCGATGGTTTCTTCATCGGCGACGAAGCGGCCTTCGCCGTGCGCGCACGGCATCAGCGCCGTATCGGCATCCATCGAAAGTCCGCGCGTCCACACACAACGCGTGTTCGCGGGAATCTCCATCGAAGTCCAAACGTCGTTGAAGCGCGCGGTCGCGTTCTGCGCGAGTGCGACCGTTGGCTCCGTCGGCACATCACTCCACGCTTCGCCCGCCGCAGGCCCAGGCAAGAGCCCCGCTTGCACAGCGATTTGGAAGCCGTTGCACGGCGTGATCATCGGAACGCCGCGCGCAATGGCTGCGGCAAGCGCTGGGTAAATCGATTCACGGATGAGTGCCGCCATGATGCGGCCAGCGGCGATGTCGTCGCCATAACTAAATCCGCCAGGAAGGCCGATCAAGTCGAACTGATCGATGCGCGACGGATCGCGTGCGAGTCGCGCGAGGAGTTCGCTTTCGACGGTGCAACCCGCGAGTTCGAATGCTTCGCAGAGTTCGAGATCGCAGTTGATGCCGGGTGCAGTAATGACGAGTGCTTTCATGGATGATTCCTTCGCGCTTACCACGCGAGTCCTCCCGACCACGCTTGTCCGAGGTCTGCAACTTTCGCGCTTGCGCCTGCGACCGTGAGTTCGCCGGACGCGTTGAACGAACCGACGACCGCGTGCGGCACGTCGCCGAGCGCCTTCGACAACGCCGCGAGGTCTGCCGTGCGCACTTCAAGGAGGTAGCGCGCGCTGTCTTCAGCGAAGAGCCGTGCCACCAGCGACAACTCACCCTCGGCAGGCATCGCATCGATGTCGAGCGAAAGTCCGAGCGCGCCGCTGAACGCCATCTCGGCCGCCGCCACGAGGAAGCCGCCTTCCGAGCAATCGTGCGCCGACGCCACGAGCCCCGCCGCAATCGCACGCGCGACTGCCGCCGCATGCTTCGGACCATCCGCGAGATTCAGCATCGGAATCTTCGCGTTCGTCATGCCAGCGAGCATCGCGAAGTGCGATCCGCCGAGGCGATTCGTCGTCTTCCCAACAAGTACGAGCGCGTTGCCTGCAGCCTTCGCATCCATCGAAACCGCGCGCACATCTTCTTGAACAGGCGCGAAACCTGAGATCAAGAGCGTCGGCGGAATCTGAATCGTGCGGCCGTCTTCGGTCACGAACTGGTTGTTGAGCGAGTCCTTGCCAGAGATGAACGGCGTGCGATATGCCTTCGCTGCGTCGTAGCAACCTTCGCACGCGCGCACGAGCGCGCCCATGTTGCGCGGATCCTTGCAGCTCGGCCAACAGAAGTTGTCGAGGATCGCGATGCGCGTCGGATCTGCGCCCACGCACACGAGATTGCGCACACATTCATCGATCGCCGCGATCGCCATCGCGTATGGATCGCTGCCAAGGCCGGTCGCGAGACCGTTGCCGATCGCAAGCGCGCGCGTCGAATTCTTCTTCGGTCGAATCACCGCGGCGTCGCCAGGCCCGCCGCCAGAGGTTCCGACCGGTACACCGACGAGCGGCTTCAACACGCTCGAACCCTGCACCTCATGGTCGTACTGCCGAATGATCCACGACTTACTCGCGATGTTCGGATGCGCGAGCAACATCTCAAGCGCCTTCATCGCGTCGGCGCCAGCAGCGACTTCACGCGTAATGCGTGGCGCGCGCTTCGGTGCGCGCTGTTGCGCGGCCCACGACGCATCCCACACCGCTTCACGGACAGGCATCGGAATCGCACCGTGCAGGAATTCGCAGGAAAGTCGGCCAACTTCTGTGCCCTTCCACAAGAGGGTGATGTCGCCATCATCAGAACCGAACGTGCCGAGGTCGCACCATTCGACACCGTGGTCGGTGCAAATCGCCGCGAGTTCACCGAGATTTTCGCGCGGCACCGCAAGCACGAGCCGCTCCTGCGCTTCGCTGATCCACACTTCGGTCGGCGAGAGGCCGTCGTACTTCGTCGGCGCGCGCTCAAGGTGCACGGTTGCGCCGATTTCGCTCGCCATTTCGCCAACTGCGCTCGAGAAGCCACCCGCGCCGCAATCGGTGAGGCCGTGGTAAAGCGGGCCGCCCGCGCGATCGCGCATCGCGAGAATCGCGTCGAGCACCTTCTTCTCGGTGATCGCGTTTCCGATTTGCACTGCGTGGCTGAATTCATTCGCGTGTTTGTCGGTGAGTTCGGCGCTCGAGAACGTCGCGCCGTGAATGCCATCGCGACCAGTGCGGCCGCCGACTGCGACGATCGCGTCACCCTTGCGCGTTGCGCCCTTCACGCAACTGCGCGGCATGAGACCAATGCAGCCACAGTAGACGAGCGGGTTGCCCACGTAGTTGTCGTCGAAGTACACCGCGCCGTTGAGCGTGGGAATACCCATGCGATTGCCGTAATCACGCACACCTGCAACGACCTGCGTGAGAATGCGCTTCGGTTCGAGGCAACCTTGCGGCACTTCGGCGACGTCGGGATAGGCAACGCAGAAGACATCGGTCGCGGCGATCGGCTTCGCGCCGAGACCCGTGCCAATCACGTCGCGGATGCAACCGCCGATGCCGGTGGCAGCTCCGCCGTACGGTTCAATCGCGCTTGGACGATTGTGCGTTTCACACTTGAAGCAGACCGCGTGCTCGTCGTCGAACGCGACGACGCCCGAGTTGTCGACAAAGACGGACAAGCACCAATCGATGCCGTCCTTCATGAGTTCGTGCGTGCTCGCCGCAACCGTCGACTTCAAGAGATTCTTGACGAGGACCGTGCCTTCCGCGCCCAATTCGTGATTTGGTCGCGACTTCGCATCGGCGGCGAGCGACCACTGACCTTCAAACGCCGGATCCGACGCGAGTTCGCGATAGCGCACCGTCGACTTCAACGTCTTGTGGACGCAGTGCTCGCTCCACGTCTGCGCAAGCGTTTCGAGTTCGATCTCGCGCGGCTCACGGCCGACGCGGCGATACTCGGCTTGAATCGCTTTCATCTCATCAAGCGAGAGGAAGAGGTGTCCTTCGCGCGAAAGTTTCTCAAGCCCTGCATCGTCAAGCTTCGTGATCGCGACCGAGCGGATCGCGAGTTCGTAGGGCTTTCCTGCAGGAAACGCGTTCGGAAAGTAGGGCTCGGTGTGAATCGCGTGGATGACGTGGTTTGCGAGCAGTCGCTCGCCAACCGTCCGCGCGACGACAGCGTCGACGCCTTGCAAGTCGTAGCGGTCACCCGTGCGGACCTCGACGTGCTTGCCGACCAACGCATGAATCGCCAGTTGCACGCTTTCCGCCGCCGGATCGGTGACACCCGCGAGCGGATGGACTTCGACCACCGCGGTTCCCGGCGCGACGGTTGGACGCGAACTCCGCGTCGACGCGCTGGTTCCCCCGCTGCTTCCCCCGCTGCTCGCGTGAATCTCCGCGCTCTGCGTGACGCAGTCGGCGAGGAGTTCGTTCGCGATGCGATCCACTTCGCTCGCCGTGAGATCACCTTGGATCAGGTAGACCGCCGTGTGTTCGACCTTCTTTGGCGCGCGTGCGAGGCCGAGGCCTTCGATCGCGCGCTGGACGGCTGCGCCGCGCGGATCGGAGTGACCACGACGAGGACGAACCTCGACGCGATAGATGGCGGTCGAGAGGGCGGAGGTACGGGGCGAAAGATCAGCAGCGGTCGGCATAGTCTCGTTCCTGCGGCACGCGGCCGCAGGACGGCACGCGCGCCTTGGGGGGAACGCGGAGTGTAGGAAAACGGCCCGCGACGGGAATCGTCACGGGCCGTTGATTTCTGTGGATTCGCGCGACTTTCAGGCGGGTGCGCGGGAAACGGTCCGCGCACAACTTCACGCGCGACCGTTGGTGTTTCAGAACGCCATCTGCAACATGGTGCGGAAGACGAACTCGCTCTCTTCGGCGGACGCGCGCCAACCGTTCTCACCGTTCCACCAGATGCCATCGACTGCGTTGAATGCGATACCCGCGTCGAAGGCCCACTTGAGATCCTCGCCGTCGAGATACCAGTTGGCACCCGCGGTCAGGATCGAAAGGTTGTTGTCGTTCCAAAGGCTCGCGGTACCCGCGGGCGACGTGATGTCGTCGATTCCATCGATCGACGCCGCACCAAACTCAAAGCGCCCGAACACTTCCCACTTCGGCAGGAAGTAGTACGAGCCCTGGACGACAACGCCCCACATATCGCTGTTGCCAATGTCGAAGAAGTTCGGTACGCCGAAGCCGTTGCCACCCTCCACAAACGCCGCGCTCGAATCCATGTACGAGTAGGTAAAGCTCGCAAAGAGCGACGCGCCGCCGTACATCATGCTGATGTCGGCCGTACCGATGAGCCATGTGTTCGGATCGGTGTTCGACGAGTCAGTGCCGAAGTTCGGGTCTCCCTGCTGGAAGTTGCCGGCGACACCGACCATGATCGCCGTCTCATCGCCCGGCGGGCTCGTCATCGAATTGAATTGCTGCCACTGGCCCGACAGCTTCCACTCGACGCGCGCAGTCACAGCCCAGTCGACGGTGTCATCGTCCCACGCGCTGTTGATGGGATCGCTGCCGGCACCCTTGAGAATGCCGTAGACGTTGTCATCGCCGCCGTTCGAGTACGCGACGGCCGCGCGAACATCGTCAGAGATCCACGACAACTCGATGCCCTGCGAAATGCCGACGCCAAGGTGCTCGACGACCGTTGATCGCGCGACACCGAGCTGATACTCCGCGTCGACGAGTTGTTCGCGCGCGAATGGCAACTTGAATTGGCCGACGCGCAGCGCGAAATCATCCGAGAGTTGCGTACGCACATACGCATCGATCAGTGCGAAATCGCCGGAGCCGTTGCCGAGATTCGAGAGCGGATACTGCCCGAGCGACGCTTCGCCATCCGAGGAGAATTCGCCGCGCACCTTGTATTGCCAATCTGGACCGAAGGCGTGACCTTCAAGCCAGAGTTGGGTGTTCGGCATGTCGAAACCCGAGCGGTTCTCGACGTTGTCCGCGATGTAGTTGTTGGCGATCGTGACGCCGGAGTCGCCGTTTGGCACCGAACTGAAGATGTAGCGAGCCTGCAACAAGCCGCCGACATTCATGCGGAAGCGCTGATCGGGGCTTTCGAGGAAGAAGCCGTCGTTCCAGCCGGCAGTCATGCCGGATGACTGAAGACTGCGTCGCGTGTCGCTGTCCGCAAGCACATCGGTCACGATGCCACGAATCTCGGCGGCGCGCTGTTCGGTGAGCCATGCTTCGTCGCTTCCCTCGCGAAGCGTTTCAACTTCGCTCGCGAGCGCGCGATTCGACGCTTCGAGTTTCTCGATGCGCTTCATGAGTTCGCCGACATCGGTCGCAGAAGGCGCATCGCCTGCGCGCGCCGCGCCTGCGATGCCGAGCGCAGCGAGCATGAGTGGTGTCCAAAGCGGGCCTGGAATGCGCAACGCTGTTCGAGCGCCCCGCGAAGTACGGCCGTTACGAATAGAGGTGCACGTCCTGTGCGTTTGGGTCGGCATCCTGCCTGCTCCTTCGGTTGAACTGCGGGAAATCCCCGCACGTCCGAATATCGGCAGCGATGCGCGCGATACGCCAGATTTCGTGGGTTTGAAAAGTGGCGGCTCGATCGATGGCGACAAAAAGAAAACCGGCCGCCCCTTGCGGAGCGGCCGGCTGAGCCTTGATCACAGGCACCGAAGTGCCCGATGGGTGGATGCGTTCTCTGTCCAGTAGGCCGAAGCCCGACTGAAATCAGAAGCTGAACGACATCTGGGCCTGGAGCATCCACTGGCCGTCTTCGCCAGCGCCGTCTGCGAGCCAGTTGTTGCCGGAAGCGTCGTCGCCCCACGTTGCGCCGATGCCGTCGAAGGCATAGCCAAAGTTGAAGCCGAGCTTCGCGGTGTTCTGAGCGAGGTACCAGTTGGCACCGAAGGTCAGCGTCGAGAAGTCATTGTCAGCCGCGGACGTATCAGCATCGCCGTACTCGTAGCGGGCAATGAGTTCGACCTCGTCAGAGACGAACACGCCACCCTGGAGGGTGAAACCGTATGGGTTTTCGCCCGCAGCAGAGTCGTCGTTGTTGTCCCAGTAGAGGGCACCCATGACGTTCGCACCGCCGAAGTCGAGAGTGACGTCCACGGTTGCACCGAACACGTCGCCGTCGCCAGCGGTGTTCGAGTCAGCCCAGTTGACGCCGGCGCCGATGAGGACGCCCATCTCTTCGCCACGGAACGACATCGCGTTGTTGAACTGATCCCACGTGCCCGAGAGCTTGAACTCAGCGCGGCCGGTGAGAGCGAACTCGTCCGAAGGCGAGCCATCGGTCCAGTCAGCGTCGACTTGGTTCAGCGCGTTGACGTACGCAACAGCCGCGCGGAACGCGTCAGCCGAGTACGTGAGCATGAGGCCTTGACCGTAGCCGTCAGCAAACGCGTTGCTGATGGTCGAGTAATCGTTGAACTGGAGGTTGCCAGCGTCGGTGCCGTACTCGCCCGAGAAGGGGAGCTTGAACTGACCGACAGTGAAGGAGAGGCCGCCGCCCATATCCTTCGCGACGAAAGCGTCAGCGAGGACTGGCGATGCGCCGTCGAATTCAACGTCGTTCGAGTAGGCGAAGTAGTACGCAACCTTGTACGACCAGGTCGAGTCGACCATGTTGCCGCCGAAGGTCAAGCGCGTGCGCTTGTTCTCGAAGCCCCAGGTCTGATCTTCGCCGTTGTCGAGACCGACATCGTTGCGGTTGTTGAAGGTCCAGCGAACTTGCTCGAGAACGTTGAGCTTCATCGAGTAGTTGCCGTCAGCCGACGACATGAAGAAGCCGCCGTTGTAGCCGGCGCCAGCGCCGCTGCCTTGGAGGCTCGAGCGGGTGTCCGCGTCCGCGAGGACGTCGGTGACGATGCCGCGGATCTCAGAAGCGCGCTGCTCGGTGAGCCACGCGTCGCCTTGCGAGTTCTTCATCTCAGCGATCTGGGCCTTGAGGTTCGCGACTTCTGCCGCGAGTTCGCTGTTCTGATCAGCGCCGAAAGCCGCGCCACCGATGGCGAGGGTCGTACCGGCGAAGAAGCCGACGGTCTTGGTGAGACTCATGTATGAAACTCTCCGTACTAGTTTTGGGACCGGGTTCAGCGGTCCACGTCATCCACCCGTCCGTCTATTTCCGTGACCACCAAAGGACACGGCCGGACGGTTCTCCATCATCGGCCGACTCTGGCCGAATTGATGAGCGGGAAACTTACAGACTCGTGAGCAAATCGTCTAGTCGGGGGAAAGCCTGTTGGGCGAGCGCAACCAAATCATCGTTGCGTTCGATTCATAAGCCCCTTTACGAGTTGCCTTTACGTGTTTCAAGAGACGATCAACTGCAACGCAAAGATGTCGGCAAGATCCGCCTCTTCAATCTTGTGCGCCGACGAGCCCAGCACTGCGCTTGATCGCTCCACACGCGTGTTCGACCTACAGAAGGGCTACCCGCGCCGTTTCACTCCCGCCTTCGGCTCTGCAAGTTCCGCCGGGGGCGTACGGGTGCCGCGCTCGGTGGCGCCCAACGCATCTGACGTACTGCGCCCTTCCGTGAGCGCGCGTTGCACAGGTGTCAGTACATCGAGCGCGCGTTGAATCGTGCCAACTTTCACAATGTCGCGTTGTTCGTTTCGCGCGTCGCGCTCGACGTTCGCGCCGATTTTCGCCGAACTCGGCACAAGCACGACGCGCGCGCCTCGGCGAAGTGACTCATGCACGCGCTGCTCGAGATGCGGCACCGTGCGCAACTCTCCCGTGAGCCCCACCTCGCCGATCGCCACCGTTCCGTGCGGAAGTGTGCGGTGGAGAAACGCTCCAGCCACGGCGAGCGCAATCGAGAGATCGGCAGCAGGCTCCGCGATTTTGAGGCCGCCAAGCGCCTGCGCGAAGACATCTTGATCCGCGAGCCGAAGGCCGCCGTGCTTCTCAAGCACCGCGATCAACATCGCCAGTCGACTCGAATCGAGACCGGACGCGCGACGCTTCGCGCTTCCGAGAAATCCCGTCGAAACAAGCGCGTGGACCTCGCCGAGAAGGCATCGTGTTCCCGCCATCGTCGCCACGAACGCGCATCCCGGTGCCGATGGCCCACCCGCCAACGGCACGCGCACCGCTTCGACTTCCGCCAATCCATCGCCTTGCATCTCAAAGAGGCCGATTTCCTGCGTTGAGCCAAACCGATTCTTCACACCGCGTACGACGCGCAGCGCTGAATGTCGATCGCCTTCGAAACCAAGCACGACATCAACAAGGTGTTCAAGCAGTTTCGGCCCCGCGAGTGCCCCCTCCTTTGTGACGTGACCGACGAGCACAACACCGCAGCCCGTCGACTTCGCGAGCGCGACGAGGTCGAGCGTGCAGCGACGAAGTTGGGCAATCGAGCCCGGAGCGGCCGACACGTCGGCGCGG
>Ga0209617_10000515_pt1 | contig 17018 bp, 11 predicted proteins | sample LakEriepJuly2011_2_FD_187459 | JGI IMG/M metagenome (GOLD analysis project Ga0209617, IMG submission 187459) | Freshwater microbial communities from dead zone in Lake Erie, Canada - CCB epilimnion July 2011 (SPAdes) (version 2) | ecosystem: Environmental > Aquatic > Freshwater > Lentic >...
GAGCCTCGGCAGCCAGCACGGCGCGCTGGCAGATCTTCTTGGCTTCGGCGGGATTGCGGTCGAGCCACGCGGCGAGTTCCTCGCCCACGGCCTGGCTGACGAAGCCCTCGATCTCCTCGTTCAGCAGCTTTTCCTTGGTCTGGTTGTTGAACTGCGGGTTCGGCAGCTTGACGCTGATCACAGCGGTCAGGCCCTCGCGCAGGTCGTCGCCGGTCGGGACGAGGTCCTTGATCAGGCCCTTCTCGCGCGCGTAGCCGTTGATGACGCGCGTGAGCGCCGTCTTGAAGCCAACGACGTGCGTGCCGCCGTCCGGGTTGCGGATGTTGTTGCCGAAGGCGAGCAGGTTCTCGTTGGTGCCGTCGGTGTACTGCAGCGCCAGGTCCGCACGCAGGCCGCGCGATTCGTCGACGCGCGAGATGCCGATGCAGCTCGACACGGTGGTGCGGCCGGAGTTGAGGAACTGCACGTACGCGCGGATCCCATCTTGGTCGTGGAAGACGACATCGCGCACGCGGCCGGAGGCATCGACGCGCTCGTCGACGAGTCGGATCTTCACGCCGGGATTGAGGTACGCGAGCTCACGAAGGCGGAACTCCAGCGTTTCGAAGCGGAAATTCGTGTCGGGAAAGATCTGCGTGTCGGGCAGGAAGCGGATGGTGGTGCCGCGCTCGGCGGTCGGCAGGTCTGCACGCACCTGGTGCAGGGGGTGCGTGACCTTGCCGCGCTCGAAGCCGATGCTCCACTGCACGCCAGCCTTGCGAACGATGACCTCGGTCCACTCGCTGAGCGCGTTCACGCACTTGACCCCGACCCCGTGGAGGCCGCCGGAAACCTTGTACGCGTTGTTGTCGAACTTGCCGCCAGCGTGCACTTCCGTCAGGATCACCTCGACCGCGGGGCGGCCGTTGATCTTGGGATTCTCGTGCTTCATCGGGTCGACCGGCATGCCGCGGCCGTCGTCGGACACGGTGCAGCTGCCATCGACCCCGATGCGCACGTCGACGCTGGTGGCGAAGCCGGCCATGGCCTCGTCGATGGCGTTGTCGACGCACTCGTAGACGAGGTGGTGGAGGGCGTTCAGGCCGGTCCCGCCGACGTACATGCCGGGGCGCTTTCGGATCGCCTCGAGGCCCTCGAGGACCTGGATCTCCTCGCTGGTGTACTTCTCGGGTGCGGCCGTGGTGGAGTCGGTTGGGGTGGTCTGCTCGGTCATGGACCCTGCGCCTTGGGGGCTGAATGGGGGGGTGGAATGCACCCCGCCGGGGAGCCTCGAAAGTGTACCGGGAAGGGGGGTGCGGGGCATCATCGCCGCCATCGCGGCGAGCCCGGGATTTCCGGCGCAAAGTCGTTGCGCGATCGCCTGCTTCCTTGGGCTATTCTCTGCAGGCCTTCGCTCGTCATGGACGATGAGTTTGGGCTTGGACACGGAGGTCTGGCCATGGATCGAATGCAGCATGCGGGGATCGAGGGAAGGAACCACTCAGGCGATGCCGCGGGGCCGACTGGACCGTCGACGATGCTTGACGGCTCGATGCCGCGCTACGACCTGGTGGCTGACGGCGCAGCGTCGAGCGTGGCGCGCCGGTCGATCCTCCTGATGGGCATGGGCCTGCTGGCCGCCTGCACCACCGCTCCGACGACCTCGAGCACGTTCCTGGTGCCTGACCCGATCTGGCCCGATCCAGCGCGGCCCAACGGCCCCGCGCCGCGGGTGGCATCGGAACCGGTGGTGACCGGTTCGGCATCGACCAACGTTGCGCCTGACCCAAACGCCAAGCCCGTGGACGGGGTCATCCCGCGCACCCGCTGGGCTCGCGGCACGCCCGACACCAAGGACCTGAACAAGATGATCGTGCCGGTCAAGTGGGTCACGATCCATCACGATGGGCTGGACTCGCCGATGACCGAGACGGGCATGGATGCCTCGGCCGCTCGCATCGAGTGGATCCGTTGCGGCCACCGGGGGCGGGGCTTCAGCGACATCGGCTACCACTACATCGTCGATCGCGATGGCCGCGTGTGGGAAGGCCGCAACCTGCGCTGGCAGGGTGCGCACGTCTCCAAGCACAACGAGCAGAACATCGGCATCCTCGTGATGGGGAACTTCGACATCCAGAAGCCTTCGCAGCGGCAGCTCGATGGCTTGCGGCTACATGTGCGCAAGCTCCTCGCGCAGCACAACGTGAACCGCAGTCGGGTCCTGACCCACCGCGAGTGGGCCGGCGCCAAGACCGCATGTCCGGGCAAGAACCTGCAGGCGGCTGTGGATGATGCGCGCCGCAAGAACACCTGGTGGGGCTGATTCAGTCGTTCGGCCGGTCGCGGCTTGGATCCGCCGGTGGTTCGTCGGGCAGCCCGGCTGCGCGGCGCAGGCCGCGCTCGGCGCGGTCGTCATCCTTCTTGAGCAGCGATTCGAGCTGGTCGTCGCCGCGCTCTTGCCGCTGCACGAGCTTCCACGCGAGCCACGCCACGGCGAGCATGCTGAGCGACATCAGGAGCAGCGACCAGATCATCGGTTGGCCTCGTTGAACCAAGGGCGCAGGGCGCGATAGGCGGTGCGGAAGCGTTCGATCGGCATCGCATTGCCGCCCGATGGAGCGCACGCATCCTGCTCGCGCAAGTGCCGCGTGGCGTGCGCGGCATCCTGCCAGCATCCGCTGCCGATGCCGGCCAGCAGCGCCGCGCCGTACGCGCCGCCGTCGGTGACCTGCACGGTGCTGGTGCGCACGGCGAACGCATCGGTCAAGAGCTGCCGCCACCACGCGCTGCGCGCGCCGCCGCCGGAGAGTCGGATTGAGCGCGGCGTGAGCCCGATCGCGCGCATGGCATCGAGGCCGTCGACGAGTCCCATCGTGATGCCCTCGACGACGGCGCGGATCAGGTGGGCGCGCGTGTGGGCCGGCGTGAGTCCGAGGAACGCCCCGCGCGCGTGCGGATCGGCATGCGGCGAGCGCTCGCCGCTCAGGTAGGGCAGGAACACGAGGCCATCCGCACCGGGCGCGACCGAGGCCGCGAGCTCGAGCATGCCCGGGTAGGCGTCGAGGCCATCCCGCGCAGCGGCGTTTGCGAGGTCAGGCGTGAGTGCGCCGCGGGCCCACTGCAGGCTGCCGCCCGCGCTGAGCATGACGCCCATCAGGTGCCAGCGACCCGGCATCGCGTGGCAGAACGCATGAAGGTTGCCATCGGGACTTGCACGCCAACGGTCGCCTGCAGCGAAGACCACGCCGCTTGTCCCGATCGTGCAGCTCACCTGGCCGTCGTCGATGATGCCAGTGCCGAGCGCTTGTGCGGCCTGATCGCCCGCGCCAGCCACCACCGGCAGGCCAAAGGGAAGCCCCGTTGCCGCCGCTGCAGCAGCACTGAGCTGTGCGCACGGTTCGTGCGATTCGTGCAGCGTGCCGAGTCGATCCATGGAGAGCCCCAGATCACGGCACATCGGCTCGCTCCAGCGGCGGTTCGCGCAGTCGAGGAGGAGCATGCCACTGGCATCGCTCACGTCCGTGGCAGCGGTGCCCGTGAGCGCAAAGCGAACGTCATCCTTGGGCAGGAGCACATGGCGCGCCGCACGCCCGATCGACGGCTCGTGCTCCATCACCCACGCCCACTTGGGTGCAGTGAACCCCGGGAGCAGGCGATTGCCGGTGCGCGCGATCAGTTCAGCCGTGCCGATCGAGCGCTCGAGCCGCTCGCACTGCGGCGCGCTGCGCTGGTCGTTCCACATGATCGACGGCGCAAGGGGCTCGCCGTCGTCGCCGACCAGGCACAGGCCGTGCATCTGCCCGGTCAGGCCGATCGCCTGCGCGCCGGCTGCGCGTGGATGGCCCGCGAGTTCACGCAGCACCTCGATGGCCGCCCTGCGCCAGATGCGCGGATCGGTCTGCGCCCAGCCCGCGCGTGGCGTGTCGAAGGCGTACTCGCGCGTGGCCGAGGCGACGACGCCACCATCGGGCGCCACGAGCAGCGCCTTCATCGAACTGGTGCCGACATCGAGTCCGATCAGCATTCGACCGCACTCTAGCCGCGGTCACCGGGCGAGGATGCGCTCGGCCGCGATCATCGCGGCACCGTCGGGGCCCACCGTCGTGACCGTGCCCTCGACGACCACGCGCGCGCCGGGCTTGAGCCCGCCCTGGCCGAGCAGCGTGTGGGGAATCGGCGCGCCACCGGCCGCGTTCGCCACGACGGCGATCGACATCTTGCGTAGGTTCTCGCGCGGCTCGCAGCAGAAGTCCCACGGCGTCGAGCAGTGATCGTCGCCGGGTTCATCCTCGCCGCACAGCTTCACGCTCGGATCGACGATCGTGACCATGGCCCGGTCGGCGAGGAAGGGTTCCTTGCTGCCGCCGATCCTGCCCACCACGATCACGCGGTCGCCCTGCTTAGCCGCGGGCTTCATGGCACCCACACCCACTGGCTCCGCTGTTGGGTCACCGGCGAAGAGCGCTGCAGGGAATGTGCCCGCGGGTGCTGCGGGTGCGGTGGGTGTGGCGTGGTCGTGTCCGTGTCGCGTGTGGCTGTGGTCATGTCCATCACCCTGCCCGCCGCATGAAGCGAGGAGGACGAACGAGGCCAGGATCAGCGAGTGGAAGTGGTGCATGGTGTGGGTCCTTGGAAGTCGATTCGATTGAGGTGCGCGTCGGCGTGAAGTCATGTGGATCGGCGTGGAGTCATGTCGTCCGGAGCGCCTCGGGCGTCGGCAGCCCGATCCAGCGCCAGATGCTGAGGCACGTGGCGACGATCGCGACGACGATGCCTGTCGCGACGGCGAGGAGCGTGGCACGGGCATCGAACTGCAGCGCGAACGTACCCATGCTGAACTCGACCAGCATGCCCCCGAGCAGCCATCGCGCGAGCAGCCCGCCGGCGGTTGCGCCTGCCACGGCCACGATCGTGCACTGCAGCAGGATGTCGATGATGACGGCGTGGCGCGGGTAGCCGAGGGTTTCCAGCACGGCGTTTTCGCGCACGCGCTCGCTGAAGGCCGCGGCGAGCGCGCTCGCGCCACCGAGGGCCGCGGCCAGCGCCATGAGCGCGGCAACGACGGCAACGAGCACGCGCACGGGCGCGAAGAACGCCAGCAGCGATGCGTAGTAGTCACGTTCGGCCAGCACCGCGAGCTCCAGGTCCAGTCGCGAGCGCGTGAAGGCCTGCAGGTCGCCGATCGTTGCACGGTCGAGGTCGACGATCACGCACGAGATCGTCTCGCGACGCATGAGCGTGGTCAGGTCCTCGAGGGGCAGCCACCACTCGCCGTCGATCGTCGATCCCGGCGCCTGCATGGTGCCCACGATGCGCAGGGGCACGCCGGCGAGGGTGATCGTGTCGCCGATCGCGGCATCCGGGTCGATGCCAAGCCGGCGCAGGGCACTGCGCCCCGCGAGCACATCGCCCGCGCCGCGTTCGGGCCAGCGGCCTTCGAGCAGCTGCACCTCGGGATGCACGAGCAGCGCGGCGGGGCCCACGCCGCGCGCGAGACCGTTGTCGTTGGAGGCATCGCCGCCATGCGCGATCGGCAGGGCGACATGGGTCTCGGCGCTCACGTGCTCCATGCCGGCCGTTCGCCTGATGCCTTGCACGCTCGCCGACAGCACGCCGGGCACTCGCGCGCCGATCTCGCTTCGCTCGAGCGACTCCTCGCTGCCTGCACCCATGACGATGACGCGCGACGCCGACGCCGTCGATCCGAGGGCCGCTTCCATGCCGCCCAGGAATGCCGACGCGGTGGCGATGAGTGCTCCCGCGACCAGGGCTCCAGCAAGTGCAAGCAGCGTGCGCCCGCGGCCGCGCGTGAGTCCGCGCAGCGAGTACTCGAGCGGAAGTGTCCTCATGAACCGCCTCGCAGGAGATCGACCAGCCGTGCACGCGATGCGGTCCATGCCGGCACGGCGGTGGCAAGGAGCCCGGCCGCGAGCGCCACGACGGCGGCGATGACGAAGATGGCCGGATCCAACCGCGGCGTGATCGACACGCCTTCCATGGTGAAGGCGAGCCCCGCCCGAGCGAGGCCCGTCCACGCAACGCCTGCACCCAGCAGGCCGCCGATCCCGCCGACCAGCGCACCCTCGGCCAGCACGATGGCGCTGATCCCGCCGTCGGTGAACCCGAGCGTGCGCAGGACGGCGAACTCGCGCGACCGGTGTCGCGTCACGTTGACCATCGTCGTGGCGAGCAGGCCGAAGGCCGCCAGGACCGCACCGATCCCGATGAGCGAGCTGAAGCCTGCCAGCGCCACCACGTCGCGGGCCGCGCGTGCCACGAAGGCGGTCTGCGGCCGCGTGGCAGTGGGTGCCTCGTCGGCCTTGAAGCGCTCGTCGATCGTGCGCGCGACCTCGTCGAGCCGCGCGGGATCGCTCACGGTCACATCGAACTGCGTCACGATGCCGCCAGTGCCGCCACGTGCGGCCCGCTCCTGCAGGTAGGCAAGGTGCGTGAGCGCACTGTTGCGCCACTGCGGGTCATCGCTCTCGAGGATGCCATCGATCACGACATCGATGCCCGCGGCCGTCAGGGACGACCCGACACGCAAGCCGCGCCGCGCAGCGAGTTCGCGGCCGACCAAGGCACCGTTGCCATGGCTGGCCCAATCGTCGATCGAGCCGGCGACCAGGCGGGGCGCCATCGCGCGCAGGTCATCGACCGGCACGCCGCGGAAGGTGACCACGTCAAGCGAGGCACGGCAATTCGAGACGACGATCTTGACGGGCACCACGGCGGCGACGCCGGGCAGCTCGGCGATCTGCCGGTCGTAGCGCTGGGGCAGCGCGCTCGCGAAGGGGCAAAAGCGGTTCTCGCGGTAGACGATGAGCCTCGTCTCGCCGGCGCGCGTGGTGGTGGCATCGCGGACCCCCAGGTCGATGCAGGCGATCGCCGCCGCAAGGGCCGTGGTCAGCGCGACGCCAGCGACTAGCGCCACGGTGCGCAGCCGCTGCCGGCGTGCACTGCGGAGGGCGTATCGGATCCTGCTCATGATGGCGTTCATCGTGCGACCTCCACGTTGGCAAGCCTGCCCTTTTCGAGGCGGACGGTGCGCTCTGCGCGCCGGGCGATGGCCTCGTCATGCGTGACCATGACGATCGTCTGGCCACGCTCGCGATGGAGCCGGCCGAAGAGGTCCATGACCGCATCGGCGTTGGTGCGGTCGAGATCGCCTGTCGGTTCATCGGCCAGCAGCAGGGTCGGCTGCGTGACGAGTGCGCGCGCGATCGCCACGCGCTGTTCCTGACCGCCGGAAAGTTGCCGAGGCAGGTGACCATGGCGGGTCGCCAGGTCGACGGACTCGAGCGCCTCGACGACGCGTCGGTGCCGCTCGGCGGCGGTGAGGTCGTGCAGCAGCAGCGGAAGTTCGACGTTCTCGTACGCCGAGAGCACGGGCACGAGGTTGTAGAGCTGGAACACGTAGCCCACGTGGCGCGATCGCCAGAGCGCGAGCTGGTTGCGGTCGAGTTGCGCCAGATCCGTCCCGTCCACGAGCAGCTCGCCCGAGCTGGCTCGGTCGATGCCCGCGAGCAGGTTGAGCAGCGTGGTCTTGCCGCTGCCGCTCGGACCCATGAGCGCGGTGTAGGACCCGCGATCGATCGACAGGTCGAGTCGGTCGAGGACGTGCACGGCCTCACCGCCGCGCTGGTAATCCTTGCAGAGCGATCGGCATTCGATGAGGCTCATGGCGTTTCCTCCTTGGGAGCGATGCGCGTGCCGTCGGGCAGCTCCGCATGCGATGGATGCACGAGCACCTCGCCTGGGCGGATCCCGTCTGCGGCGATGAGCCACCCATCGCCCGTGTCGGTGGCCTCGCCGAGGTCGACGCGGCGCAGGAAGCCGGCGTCCATCACGAGCACGGTCGAGCGTGATCCATCGCGCACGACCCAGTCGGCAGGCACTACTACCTGCGTGGGTGCTGAGCCGGCGCTCGAACCCGGCACCATGATCCGCACGCGCGTGAGCGTGTCCGGGCGCAGCAGGCCGTCGGCATCGTCGAGCCCGATCTTGACCTGCAGCGTGTTCTTGGCGATGTCGGCTCGGAAGCCGCTGACGAGCACCGTGCCGTGGAAGGTCCGCCCCTTGAAGGCATCGACCGTGATCTCCGCGAGCTGGCCGGGCAGCACGCTGCCGGCATCGGCGAGCGGTACGTCGCAGCGCACTTGCACCATGGCGGGATCGAAGAGCGCGAACATGGCACCTTCGTTCTCCATGTCGCTCCCGATGCGCTCGCCCGGCTCGACGCGGCGCTCGAAGATCACGCCATCGACCGATGCGATCACGCTGCAGCGTTCGACGTCGAGTGCGGCACGTTCCCAGGCGCCCCGCGCCATGAGTTCTGCGCCCTCGGCACGCGCGAGCTGCGCTGCCGCCAGGTCGACGTCGACCTGCGCGGCCTCGCCGACGCTGAGTCGCGCCTCCGCAAGCGTGTGCTGCAGGCGTGCCTGCACGGTCTCGGCCCGCGCCATCGCATAGGCGCCCGCCGTCTGCTGCTCGGCTTCCTCGAAGGGCCGCGCATCGATCGTGGCGAGCACCTGTCCGGCCTTCACGGCATCGCCCTCGATCGCCCTGACCGAGGTGACCGTGCCATCGACGAGGCCTGGGACGAGGGTGGCGTAGGGGCGAGCCTCGATCCAGCCCGGCGCCTGCACGATGCTGCCAGCGAAGGACGAACCAAGTTCGCGCGCCACGGCCCGCGTGATGGCGACCGGCTGCGGCCGGCCGATCCAGATCATGATGAGCGCGAAGGCGCCGCTGATCGCACCCGCCCAGACGCCGAAGGCGAAGAGGCGCGTTGCGCGGCGGTTGGGCGGTGGAATCATGGCGGGCTGCATCATGCGCGGTTCCTGCGTCGATGTGGTGATCGGGTCAGTCATCGCTCGGCCCTCCGCCCAACGTCCTGCGCAAGGTCGAGCCCGGCGCTCGCAGCCAAGCGCTCGGACGCGGCGATGCACGCATTGGCGTGGGCCATGAGCACCTCGGCCTCGGCATCGATGCAGGCCATGCGCACCTGGTCGCGCTCCTTGGTGGTGGCCGCACCGCGCTGGGCGAGCGTGCGCAGACGTTCATGCTGGGTCCGCGCGGCGGCGAGCGTGGTGCGCTCGAGCGCCTCGGCCGCCATGCGGGTGGATGCCTCGCGGTCAAGCGCATCGGCGAGCCGGACATGAGCCTGTTGCAGCGCCGCCTCGGCACGAAGCGCTGCCGACTCGTCCATGAGCGCGGCGCGCTCGTCGCGCGTGGCGCCCTCGGCACCGATCGGCAGCGCGAACTGCAGCACGATGGGGATCGCCTTCATGTCTTCTTCGTCCTGCATGTAGCCGGTGCCGAGGTTGGCGTTCTGCGTCAACCCCGAGCGGACGAGCTCGGCCTCGATGCGCGTCGCGGCCGCGAGTGCAACGGCCATGCGGGCCGCGGGTGTCACGGCACTGTTGCCGATCAGGCCGGCGTCCGGCCATGGCGGCAGTTCCGGACGAGCCACGGCCCACTCGACATCCTGCCGGGCACAACCCATCGCGGCGGCCAGTGCGCGCACCGCCGTGGTGTGCGCGGACCGCGCCTGCTCGAGTTGAGCACGCGCGGAAGCCAGCATCGCCGCACCGGCCTGGTCACGGCGGACGGATGCAAGGCCCTTCGAGGCGAGCGCGCTCTCGCGATCGGCCTCGGTCTGGGCGAGAGCGAAGCGAGCCTCTGCCAGGTGCAGGGACTCCTGCGCACGCCAGGCCATCGCATGGCGCTCGCGCACCGAGGCCGAGAGCATCGTTGCAGCATCGATGGCCGACAGATGCATGGCCTGGGCCCGCAGGCTGGCGATCTCCATCCGATCGCCGCGAGTGACGAGATCGGTCAGCGATGCGGTGAGCAGTGCCAGGATCGGTACGGTGGCCGTGTCGGTGAGGGGCACGCCGATCTCGAGCATGACCATCGGCGTGGGGCCGAGCGCCACGGCATCGACCGCGAGAGCAGCCTCGTGCGCGGCGAGCACGTCGGCGCGGAAGGATGGATTGCTGGAGAGTGCGGCCACCACGGCGGCGTCGGCCGTCAGGGCGCGGTCGGTCGGTGGTGCGCCGCCGGGAGCGGGGAGCGGGTTTGCGCCGCCATCGAGCGCAGCACGCGCAAGGTCGTGCTCGAGCGAATCGCGCGAAGCGTCGTGATGGTCGGTCGCGGTGCAGGCTGCGGCGAGGAACGTGGCCAGAAGCAAGGCCGGAGGTGCTGCGGCAGCCCGAAGCGGGAGCTGAGGCATGGTGATCCTTCGTGTTGACGATGCGAGACAGCGCCGCAAACCCATGGGGGTGCGGCAACGATCAGCGCCACGTCACACGGTCAGGATGCAGACCAGCGGCCGGAATCGGCCCGGCGGCGGGTGCCACACGGTGCCATGTTCGATCGATCGATCGATCGATGGCAGGGCGATGCTCGGCACATGAAGCAGCAGGGTGCCGAGGTGATCGAGGTGGAGGTCGAAGAGCGACGAAGGCAGGTCGTCGGCGGATGGGGCAAGGCCCTTGTCGCAGCAGCCGGCGCACCGGTTGGAGTCGGCCGGCGGTCGTTCGTCTTCACTGCGCTCGTCCGGACCCGTGCAGCAGTTATCGCAGCAGGGATCGACCGGCTCTGTCGGCGCGCAGCATGGCGGGATCGACTGCAGCCCCATGGCAGCGCCGACAGCGCGCCACTGGCAGCAGCACATCGCGATCCACATCGCGAGCAGATGGACGGTCACGCCTCGCACGGAGTGAGTGTATGGTGCCGCCCCCCGAAGGCAAGGATCGCCATCGGACTTCCGCCACGGTCGGCTGCCGCAGAAACCCGCCTGATCGACCGGAGACCCAGCATGACTCGTTGCCTTGCGCTCTTGGCTGCCTTGCTTGCAGCGCCGCTCGCCTTAGCCGACGCCCTCGCCCTGGTGCAGGCGCAGCCCACGCCGCCCCAGTCCGAAGTGAAGCTCTCCAACGGAGAGACCCTCAAGGGCGAAGTCACCAAGCAGGATGCCAACGGCATCGTGCTCAAGCACCCGGTGCTCGGTGACATCGCGCTGCGGCCCGACCAGTTCACCGAGGTGAAGGCGATCGAGCCGCCGTCGCCGGTTTCCCCGTGGAAGTCCTACGTGAACGCGTCGGTCTCGGGCGTTCAGTCGACCAACGACACCATCGATGTGCGCCTGGCCGGTGGCACGCTCTACAAGGAAGACGGCTGGCTCTTCCAGTTCGATGCCCAGTGGTACTACCGCTCGAACAACGGCGACGCGCAGGACAACAACATCCTGGCCACGCAGATCCTCGAACGCGACCTCGGCGAGAGCCGCTGGACCATCTTCGAGAAGGCGCAGTTCGAGTACGACGAGTTCCAGTCGTGGAAGCAGCGCTACAGCATCTTCGGCGGGGTCGGCTACCGGCTCTACACCGAGAAGCCCCTTGAACTCACGCCCCGCATCGGTTTCGGTGCCACGCGTGAAGAGGGCACGAGCGACCGCTGGTACCCGAGCTTCCTGGCCTCTTTCGAGGGCCTGTGGACGATCAACGACGAGCAGCGCCTGAAGTTTGGCGGCCAGTACGTGCCCGATGTCGCCAACTTCCAGGAGTTCTACTTCTTCAACGTCTACGCTGACTTCATCTGGGACATTCCCAACACCGAGAACCTCTCGTTCATTGCGGGCATCCGCGACGAGTACAACTCGAGCGCCACCGACGGCACCGCGAAGAACGAAATTCGTTACTACGCGGGCATCCAGCTCAACTTCTGAGCGAACGCGTCCCGGCAAGCATGACTCGCGCCCCGCCCTCACCGGCGGGGCGCTGTCGTGATGGTGTGCCACGCGACTGCACCGTACGCTGCCTGCGTGCTGCCCGACCACCAGATGGATGCCATCCGCTTCGAGGAGTTCTGCAACGATCTCCTGCGCCCCCTCGCCATGCCGCGCCGCGAGGCGTTGCGCGTCGAGGTCGCCCACTTCGCAGAGCGTGTGGCGCCGAACGTGGCGCAGCGCGCCCGTCGGACCAGGGTCGAACCGGGCTACCGGTGGGGCCCGATCTGGTCGACCGCCTGGTTCCGCGTGCAGGGGACGATGCCGCGCGACTTTGCCGGCGAGCGTGTGCTCCTGCGCTTTTCCAGCGGCACCGAGGCGTGCGTCTGGGTCGACGGCGTGCCGCACGCAGGGCTCGATCCCTATCACGACACCGCACCGATCGCGCCGCTCGCATGGAACGACCGCACGCGCGGTCGCTCAGGCCAGCGCGTCGAGCTCTGGATCGAGGCGGCGTGCAACCTGCCGTTGGGGGCGACGACGTTCTGGTGGGACCAGCCCGAGGTGCGTGCGCGATGGGGTGAACGCAAGCCGGGGCGGTTGGAGTGCGCGGAGCTCGTGGTGCTCGACGAGCCCGTATGGCAGTTCGCCGAGCGCTTGGACCTGCTGCGCCGATGCCTGTGGCACGGGAGCGCCGAGGACCCACGCACGAACGACCTGCGCCGTGGCCTCGATGCGATCGTGCGGGCGATTCCTGTGGGGGCCATCTCGCGCGAGGTCGTGCTTGCCCAGTCGGGTGCGATCGATGCGCTGCTGAAGGGATCGGCCGATCCGATGCACGCGACCGCATGCGTGCCCATCGGCCACGCGCACATCGACACCGCGTGGCTCTGGCGCATCGACGAAACCCGCCGCAAGTGCGTGCGCACGTTCGCGACCGCGCTGCGTTCGATCGAGCGATTCCCCGGTTTTACGTTCCTCTGCAGCCAGGCGGCGCAGTACCGCATGGTGCAGGAGGAGAGCCCGGCACTGTTCGAACAGGTCCGCAAGGCCGTGAAGGCAGGACGCTGGGAGCCCAACGGCGCGATGTGGATCGAGCCCGATGGCACGTGCCCGAGCGGAGAGAGCTTCATCCGGCAGATCGTGCATGGCACCGGTTGGTGGCGCGAGCAGTTCGGTGCAGCGGCACCCCAGAGATTCCTCTACCTGCCCGACACCTTCGGCTTCCCGGCGTGCCTACCGCAGATCATCGCCCTCGCCGGCCTGGACACCTTCATCACCAACAAGATGATCTGGAGCGGGACCAACCGCTTCCCGCACGTGACGTTCAGGTGGCGTGGGCTCGATGGCACTGACGTGCTCAGCCACTTCACGCCCGGGCACAACTACAACAGCGAGTTCCTTCCCAACGACCTCGTCGCGGCGACGCGCAACATCGAGCGCCAGGATCAGGGCCGCGTGCGTGCGTATCTGCAGCCGTACGGCTGGGGCGACGGCGGCGGCGGACCCGATCCGTCGCAGATCGAACGCGCCGCGAACGCGCGGCGATCGCAGGGCTTGCCGGCGTGCGAACCGATGAAGGCGGGGGACCTGTGCGGCGAACTGCACCGCCAGGCCCGTGCGAGCGCCCGGCGCGGCGAGCCGCTGCCGGTGTGGGATGGCGAGCTCTACCTCGAGGCGCACCGCGGCACCTACACCAGCCAGCGCTGGATCAAGCAGGCCAATCGCCGCGGGGAGAGGCTCCTGCGCCAGGTCGAGATGCTCGCGGTCATCGCGCCGCTCTCGCGTGCAGACGAGCGGGCGTTGCTGGCCGAGTTGGACGGACTCTGGAAGACCGTGCTCCTCCACCAGTTCCACGACATCCTCCCGGGCTCGAGCATCAAGGCGGTCTACGACGACGCGCGAGTGTCGATGCGATCTGCGCTCAAGCGGCTCGAAGCGCTGCGCGATGCAGGGCTCGAGCGAGTTCGCTCGCGAGTGCCCGCTGCGGGCGAGGTCGTCTTCAATCCGGCGAGCACCGCGATCGAGCTCGAACCGGCCGGACCCGCCGGCATCGATGAGCCTCGCCTGCAGGAGATCCCCGAGTGCGGCGTGTCGACCGTGCGTCGCCCGAAGCCCGCTCAGGCCAGGGCCACGCGCACCACGCTCGCGCTCGGGCATGATGTCGCCGAGTTCGATGCGCAGGGCCGCGTGAGCTGGGTCGAGCGCGACGGCGTCTCGTGCGCCGCGCGAGACGGACACGGACTCAACGAGCTGGCCCTCTACGAGGATCGGCCGCGTCGCTGGGAAGCGTGGGACACCGACCGTGAGCATGCCGAGAAGCCGATCCCGATCACGGGCCGCCCGACCATCACGCCGATCGTGCGTGGCGGCGTGCCGATGCTGCGGATCGAACGCGCGCTCGGCCGCGCGAGCCGCATCGTGCAGACGTGCAGCCTGCGCCCGGGTGAGGCCTTCCTGCGCATCCACACCCGGCTGGACTGGCGCGAGGAGCGCACGGTGCTCCGCGCGCTCTTCCCCACCGGCCTTCGCAGCCGCAGCGTGCGCTTCGGCACCCAGTTCGGCTGGATCGACCGCGACGCGCACGACAACACCAGCTGGCAGGCCGCGCAGTTCGAGGTGCCCGGTCACGACTGGATGCTCGTGCACGATGGCCAGGAAGGCATCGCGGTTCTGGACGATGGCATCTTCGGCAAGAGCGGCAAGCTGGGTTCGATGGGTCTGACGCTCGTCAAGAGCCCGAACTTCCCGGATCCCACCTGCGACCGTGGCGTGCACGAGTTCGAGTACGCGATCCTGCCGGTCGGACCGGATCCATCGTCGGTCGCGGTGCAGGCGGAGTGGTTCAACAACCCGGCCATCACGGTGGCAACGGGGCGCGCGGGGGCGGCGGCCGCGGGCATGCACCCGGTCGGCATCCTGGCCTACGGCGATGGACTGCTTGAAGTGAGCGCGATGAAGCCCGCAGCCGACGGCAGCGGCGATGTCGTGGTTCGGCTGGTCGATCACTCGGGGTCGCCACGCCAGGTGCTCGTGTCACCGTCGATGCCGCATGAGGACGTGGTCCGGTGCGACTTCTTCGAGGCACCGATCGCGCGCACGCGGCTCACCCCGTGTGCCGACCGCGACGGCTGGTGGCTCGGCCTGCGAGCCTTCGAGATCGCGTCGCTGCGGATCCGCCGCACAGGCTGTCGTTAGCATGGCCGCATGACGCTCGCGACCGTCGACTGGCTCATCGTCATCGGGTTCGTCGTGGCGCTGGCGCTCTCGGCCTGGAGCATGCGCGAGCATGCGCGCAGCGTGAGCGGGTTCCTGAGCGCGAACCGGCTTGCGGGCCGCTACCTGCTCACGGTCTCCTACAACATGGCGCAGGTCGGCGTGATCACGCTGGTCTGGTACTTCCAGCTCGGCTACGACGTGGGCTTCACGCAGTACTGGTGGGGGTACCTCGAGGGGCCATCGCTGATCCTGCTGGCGATCACCGGCTGGGTCATCTACCGATTCCGCGAGACCCGAGCGATGACGCTCGCGCAGTTCTTCGAGATGCGCTACTCCAAGCGCTTCCGCGTGTTCAGCGGCGTGGTGGCCTTCGTCAGTGGCATCCTCAACTACGCGATCTTCCCCGGCGTGACGGCCAGGTTCTTCATCGCCATGCTCGGGCTGCCACCGGAGTTCACGGTCGCCGGCATGGCGATCGAGACCTTCCCGGCGGTGATGGGTGCGCTGCTGGCGTTCGCGGTCTTCATGGTCTTCGCCGGCGGCATGCTGGCCGTGCTCGTCACCGACTTCTTCCAGGGCGTCTTCTGCTTCTGCACCTTCGTCACGGTGTGCTACTGGGTGCTGCTCAAGTTCCCCTGGCTCAAGCTCGAGGAGACGATGGCCATGCTGCCGGCCGGCAAGAGCATGGTGAACCCGCTCGGGCTCGAGGACGAGGGGAACTTCAACGTCGTCTACTGGCTCATCAGCGCCTTCACGCTCTTCTACGCGTGCCGGGCGTGGCAAGGGGACCAGGGCTACAACAGCGCTGCACGCGACGCGCACGAGGCGCGCATGGGCCAGCTCCTCAACGGCTGGCGCTATCGCACGCTGATGCTCGTCACCGTGCTCATCCCGCTGGCGGTGCGCGCGTTCCTCACGCATCCGGACTGGGCCGAGGCCGCTGCGCCGCTGCAGGCGCAGATCGCGGCGCAGCCGACCGAAGCGCTGCAGGCGGAGATGCGCGTGCCGCTGGCGCTGGGCGTGATGCTGCCCACCGGCTTGCTCGGCCTGGTCGTCGCCGCCATGCTCGGCGCCGCGATCAGCACCGACAGCGCCTACATGCACTCGTGGGCGAGCATCGCGGTGCAGGACATCGTGCTGCCGTTCCGCCGCACGCCCATGACGCCGCGTGCGCAGCTGCTGCTGCTCAAGGGCGCCGTGCTGGCGGTGGCGATCTTCGCGTTCGTCTTCAGCTGGCACTGGCAGCCCAAGGAGTACGTGGCGATGTACGGCGCGCTCACCGGGAGCATCTTCGTCGCCGGCGGCGGCGCGGTGATCATCGGCGGGCTCTACACGCGGTGGGGCAACGCGATCGGCGCATGGAGCGCGATGGTGTCGGGGATGGTCGTGTGCCTGGTCGGTGTCGTTGCGCTCAACACGTTCGACGGCACGCTGGAGCGCTGGGCCGCTGGCGAGTCGGGCGCGCTGATGTCGTGGTGGGCCGCGGTGGCGACGTGGTTGCGAGCGCATTTCACGGGCATGGAGCTCAGCTTCGCCGCCATGATGGTGGCGTGCGTGGCGTACGTGGCCGGCAGCCTGCTCGGCCGCGCACTGCCGCGGCACTCACCCACGGGGTCGCTCGCCGCCGATGGCTGGTTCGACCTCGACCGCATGCTGCACCGCGGTCGCTGGCGCATTGAAGGCGGAGCCGAGGCCGACGCGGCGCCTGCGACCTTCCTCGAAAAGCTTGGCTTCGACCGCCAGTACAAGGGCTGGGACCGGTTCGTTGCCGTGCTCACGCTGGCGTGGCCGCTGGCCTTCACCGCGCTCTTCTGCGTGGCGACGCCATGGCTCCTCTGGCGCAAGGCGCAGGGCGAGCCGGTGAACGATGCGCAGTGGGCCTGGTACTGGGGCATCTGGACCTGGTTCATCCTGGCGGCCAGCACAGTCGTGATGGCGTGGTTCACCGTGGGCGGCCTGCGCGACTACGCGCGCTTGCGTCATCCCTCGGGCTGCGGTTGTTGCAGCTCGCCCAAGCGTGGCGCCACGGTACAGGCGCCCAATGGCAACAAGGCCTTTCCGAGCAAGCGGCCCTGGATGATCAGCC
>Ga0209617_10000516_pt1 | contig 16989 bp, 13 predicted proteins | sample LakEriepJuly2011_2_FD_187459 | JGI IMG/M metagenome (GOLD analysis project Ga0209617, IMG submission 187459) | Freshwater microbial communities from dead zone in Lake Erie, Canada - CCB epilimnion July 2011 (SPAdes) (version 2) | ecosystem: Environmental > Aquatic > Freshwater > Lentic >...
CGGCGCCGATCGCCGCCAGAAGGTGTAGATCGCCCGCCGGTGGCGCTGCGCCCCTTCGCTGGTCGTCCACTGCGAGCCGTTGTAGACGATGTTCCAGATCCCATCCGGCTGCGGCGGCATCACTGGCGGCCCACCCATCATGCGCGACAGCAATCCCGACACGAGCAGGGCGCTGTCGCGAATCGCCTCGGCATCGAGCCTTCGCCGCGGTGCATGCCAGAGCAGCCGGTTGGATGGATCGCGTTCGATGCCGACACCGACCCGGACCGCCGACTGTCGATACGTGCTGCTCAGCACAAGTTCGCGCAGCAAGCGCTTCATGTCCCATCCACCGTCGCGAAACCGAATGGCCAGGTCATCGAGCAACTCTGGATCAGACGGCGCATCGCCCATGACGCCGAAGTCGTCGCTCGTGGCCACCAGGCCGGTCCCGAAGATCGACTCCCACGCGCGGTTCACGATCACGCGCGCGGTGAGCGGGTTCGATGGGGCAACGAGCCACTCGGCCATGCCGCGACGATCGCGGGGCCAGGCTTCGTGGAAGGCATGCAGCGCTGCAGGAGTGCCTGCGTTCACGACCTCGGCGGGCGAGGTCAACGCGCCGCGATCGAGCCGATGCGTGATGCGCCGCCGATCGGCCGGCAGCTCCTGGAGCACCGGCACCTGCGTCGCGCCGTGCGCCGTCGCGATCGACATCGTGGGTGCCTCGTCATCAGTGTCAGCATCGGCCTGCTGGTTCAGGAAGTCCATGAACCGGTAGTAGTCGGCGTGGGCCAGATCGTCATAGGGATGCGCGTGGCACTGCACGCACTGCATCGACAGGCCCATCCAGGCATTCCACGTCGTGGCGACGCGGTCCATGACCGCCGCCATGCGGAACTCCTCGTTGTCGGTGCCGCCTTCGGTGTTGTTGAGCGTGTTGCGATGGAACGCTGTGGCCACGCGCGTGGGCTCGTTGGCATCGGGGAGCAGGTCGCCGGCGAGCTGTTCGCGCGTGAACCGATCGAACGGCATGTTCGCGTTCAGGGCCTCGATGACCCAGTCCCGCCAGGCCCAGATCGTGCGGTGACCATCCTTTTCGTAGCCCTGCGTATCGGCGTAGCGAGCGATGTCGAGCCACGGCGCCGCCCAGCGTTCGCCATAGTGGGGGCTCGCGAGCAGCCGATCCACCACGCGCTCGAAGGCATCGGTGGCCTCATCAGCCAGGAACGCCGCAAGCTCGGCCTCGGTCGGTGGCAGCCCGATCAGATCGAGCGATGCTCGGCGCAGAAGCGTCGCCCGGTCGGCTTCCGGCGATGGCTCGAGCCCGGCCTCATGCAGCCCTTGCAGGATGAACCCGTCGATCGGCTGTCGGCACCACGGGTCCTGTGCTTCGATGGGGCGATCCGGGACCACAGGAGCCACGAAGGACCAATGGGGCGACTCGGGTGCGCCAGCAGCGATCCACGCATGCAGCAGGTCGCGCTCGGCTTGGGTCAGCGCCGGGCCATCGGGTGGCATGCGCTCGTCCGGATCGCTCGCAGCGATGCGCCGCAGGAGCTCGCTCGACGCAGGATCACCGGGAACGATGGCACGAAGGCCGCTGGCGGCGGGGCGACTGGCGCGCTCCGTTCCGTGGAGGTTCAGTTTCCCGCGTTCGCGAACGCCACCGTGGCACTTCAGACAACGCTCGGCGATCAGTCGGCGGGCACTTTCGGCCAGCGGCAACGGTCCGTCCGCTCCAGCGCAGCACAGGACCATGGCAAGCGAAACCAGCACGGTTGAATGGTAGCCCGTGGTCGGTGGCCGCCAAGCGTGAAGGCTCGGCTCGACACGATTCGATCAAGATCGAAGTGGGGGCGTCGCGCGGGATCATCCACGCCATCGATCCCTCCGCGCCCAAGACAAGCGTCAGGGCACGAACGGCATCACCGCTCGCGCGGCGCATCGAGGAACGACTGCATCGCACCCCGCACCACATCAGGCGCATCGGAGAAGGGGACATGGCCCGCATCGGGCACCAGCACCACGTTGCTCAGCCGGATCCCTTCGCCAAAGACCCGGGCCATGCTCGGGTCGGTCACGCGATCCTCGTTGCCGTAGAGGACAAGCGTCGGCGCCAGCACGCCACCGAGCTGGCCATCGAGTCCACCCTCCAAGAACGGCCGGAGCGCCGCCACAATGCGCAGCGTCGACGGGCGCAGGCGCTGTGCGCGCTCGACCATCGCTTCGATGAGGGGCTCGGGCACCGGTGGCGGTCGCTTGAAGACCAGGCCCATGATGCGCACCAGATCATCGCGCGACTGGATGTCGAGCGGGTTCGCGCCCGAGTCGGCGAGTTTCATGAAGTCGTTGCGAACCGGCGGGTTCACGCCTGCAGGGGCCAGTAGCACAAGCCGCTCCACACGCTCAGGGTGCGCAATCGCGTAGGCCGTTGCCAAGGCTCCACCCATGCTTGTTCCGCCAAGATCCATCCGCTCGATGCCCATCGCTGCACGCAGCTGATCGACCTGCTCCACGTACCACGCTGCATCTGGCGTGATGCCGTCGGGCAGTGGGTGATCGCCGAATCCCGGCAGATCGGGCGCAATCACGTGCTGCTCTGGGCGCATCGCGGCCACCATCGTCATGGCCTCCTTGCTGGTGCCGAAGCCGTGCAGGAGCAGCAGCGGGGGAAGCCCGGGCGCGCTCCCGTCGGGCGCGCGCTCCATCACCGGCCACGATTGGTCGCCCACCACGACGGTCGTCGTGGTGAGGCCGAACGCCAAGCCACCGAGCTTGCGGATCGTCCACTCGAAGCCCGCCGGCCAGTTCCACAGCGTCACGAGCCCCATCACCAGGGCCAGGATCGGCGCGAGCACCGCGATCAGGATCTTGCGACGCATGAAGAGATCCTAGGGGCGTGGAGGAGGGGTGGTTCGTTCGATCCACCCCGATCCCACGGCTTCGTCGGCGCGCAGCTTGAATCGTTCCGGCACGGGCATCGTCACGATGGTGCGCTCGCCCGTTGCAGGATGATCGAACGCGATCGAGTGCGCATGCAGGAAGAGCGTGACGGCCTTGTCGCGAAGCGCGCTCGTGTTGGGCGGCAGCAGGCTGCGGTACACGCGGTCCCCCAGCACGGGCGCGCCAAGCCACGCCAAGTGCGCACGGATCTGGTGCAGACGGCCGGTCTCGATCGAGATCGAGAGCACGGCGTGGTCAGCCTTGGCCGCAATCGTCGTCCAGTGCGTGATCGCCGGCTCGCCTGCGGTGGCGATCACGCTGACCTTGGTACCGCCGCGAAGCGTTTCCGCGAGCGGTTGCCGGCAGGTGCCTTCCTTGCGCGGCAGTCGCCCCTGCACGATGGCCAGATAGGTCTTGTCGATGGTGCGTCGCTCGAACTGCCGTCGGATCCCGTCATACGCGGCAGCGGTGCGTGCCACGATGACGCACCCGCTCGTTTCCCGATCAAGCCGATGCAGGAGCCCCCAATCGCGCTCGTTCCCCAACCGCTCGAGCGTTCGGCCGTCCTGCGCAAAGAGCGCATTCATCAAGGTGTCCCGCTGGTGACCGACGCCGGGCTGCGTCGGCATGCCCGCGGGCTTGGCAGCAACCATCACATGCTCATCCTGCATGATCAGCTGCACGTCCAGGGCTGGGTTGGCGACCGGGGGCGGTGGCATCCGGCTATCTTCGCGCAAAGCGCGCCCGCGCGCACGCCCAACCATGCAGCACACGATCCACCCTCGGCTCGCCGCCTTCGGCGAGAGCATCTTCACGACGATGAGCCGGCTCGCCACTGAGCACAAGGCCGTCAACCTTGGGCAGGGGTTCCCTGACTTCGATGCGCCCGAGATCGTGAAGAAGGCCGCCATCGATGCCATCACGGCCGGACACAGCCAGTACGCGCGCGCCGCCGGCTTGCCGCACACCGTCGAACGGATCAGTGAGCGCATGCGCACCACGCATGGTTTCGCGCCGGATCCCATGGCCGAAATCACGCTCTGCGCGGGCTGTTGCGAGGCGCTCACCGCCACCATCATCGGCCTGTGCGGCGTTGGCGACGAGGTGATCCTGCTCGACCCGTGCTACGACTCGTACGCGGCAGCCGTGGCCATGGCCGGCGCGACGGCGGTCCGCGTGCCGATGCAGGCGCCGGACTTCCGCATCGAGCGCCATGCGCTCGCCGCAGCGATCACGCCGCGCACGAAGCTTATCCTGCTGAATTCCCCGCACAATCCAACCGGCCGCATCGCGACCGACGAGGAGCTGCGCACCGTCGCCGAGCTCGCCATCGCGCACGACCTGGTCGTGATGAGCGACGAGGTCTACGAGGAGATCCGCTTCACCGCGCCGCACCGATCGATTGCATGCCTGCCCGGCATGCGCGAGCGCACGGTGATCGTGACGAGCATGGGCAAGACCTTCTCGGTGACCGGCTGGCGCCTGGGCTGGGCGGTTGCGCCGCCGCCACTCACCGCCGCCGTGCGCGCCACGCACCAGTTCCTGACGTTCTGCGCGCCCACACCGTTCGTGCATGCTGCCGCCGTTGCCATCGACACCCTGGCCGATCCCAACGGCTACGCAGCGGAACTGCGGCACGACTACACCACGCGTCGCGCGATCATGCACCGCGAACTCTCGAGCGCGGGGCTCGACCCGCTCTGGCCCGAGGGCGCCTACTTCATGCTTGCCAGCGTGGAGCCGTGGGGCTTCACGGACGACGTGGAAGCCGCGACCACGCTTGTGCGCGAAGCCGGTGTTGCCGCGATCCCTTGCTCGGCGTTCTACGACGCTTCGCATGCCGAGCGGCGTTACCTTCGCTTTGCCTTCTGCAAGCAGGAGGCCACCATGCTCGAGGCTGGCCGTCGGCTCCGGGCATGGGCGACGCAACGGGCGCGCTGATCTGGTTATCGCGCCACTATTTGTGCGTCGCGCCGGCTCCAGGGCGCGGACCGAAGCCACGACTCAGGCGGGGGGCTTGCACCGTGCGATGGAATCGCTATGCTTGCCGATTCCCCACTCCTGACCAAGGATTTCACCGTGTACGCGATCATTGAAGACAGCGGAACCCAGATCAAGGTTGCCAAGGGCGACGTGGTGCAGATCGATCTGCGCGAACTCGCCTCGGGCGGCAAGGAACTCACCTTTGACCGCGTGCTCGCGGTCAACACCGGCGGCAAGGCCACCATTGGCGCGCCGTACGTGAAGGGCGCCTCGGTCGTTGCGACCGTGCTTGGCGAAGAAAAGGGCGACAAGACCATCGCGGTGAAGTACAGCCGCCGCAAGGGCTACCGCAAGAAGATCGGTCACCGTCAGGGCTACCTGAACGTGCGGATCGAAGACATCAAGGCCTGATCTGGTGCCGGCGCCTTGGGCGCCGTAGCCGATCACGGTGCTGAATCCGTCCAAAAACCTCGCGCCCCGTCGCACTCCTGCGGCGGGGCGCTAGTCTTTGCACATGGTCAGACGATCGCTCGTGGGGAAACCCACGGGAGGAAAGTCCGAACACGGCAGGACACGATGGTGGCTAACGACCACCGGCCCCGGCGCAGGGGTCAGGGACAGTGCCACAGAAAACAAACCGCCACCGCAAGGTGGTAAGGGTGAAACGGTGCGGTAAGAGCGCACCGCTCCTCTGGTGACAGAGGAGGCAGGGCAAACCCCATCGCGTGCAAGCGCAAGCAGCCCCCGCCGCAAGGCACCTGTGGTCCGCAGGATGGGGCGGGTCGCGTGCTCCGAGCTGTCCGGCAACGGCAGCCTGAGAGAAATGATCGTCACCCGCAAGGGAACAGAATTCGGCTTACGACCACATCTGCGCCGCATGGGCCACGGCCCATGCACTTTTGACGCCGCATGCCGAGCAGGTTCGGCGGTGCTGCCAGGCGAATTGCTACTTAAGTTCATCCCTGAACTGAACTTGCATGTAATGTTGACGTATGCCCCTCGGGCCAAGGCCGAACCGGTGTCGGTTCGCGTCGGCTTGTCAGCCACCACATGTTGTGGTAGGTGTCCGAGAATGACGCAACAGATGGGCTGAAATCCGCAGATTTGTGTTGAGTCGGGTGCCCGACTCGGAAACAATCCCTCCTCAATCCAAGAGCTTCCGGCTTTCCCGGTTGCGGGCCTCCCAGTCGGGAATCCTTCCTTGGGCTGCACAACGACCCACTCCCATGAGCATTTCTCCAAAGACCAACAGCATCCAGACCTACACCTCGCTGCTCTACCGCAAGGCGATCCATCCCGAGTTCTTCGGGATCGAAGGCCGCAACCGGATCGAGCACTGCGGCATGGAAGTGGAAGGATGGGTCTTCAAGGGCGGCCACTGCGCGCGCTTCGCGTTCGGCAGCACGGTGCTGGTCGAGGCCGTCGTCGAGAATCCTCAGACCATGCCTGAGCGCGGCCTGATGGCCTCGCTGCTCTGCAACGGCGAGCGTGATCACGAGGAGCGCCTGTCGGATCACGCCATGTTCATGACGACGATCCAGACCGAGACGCTGAGCGAGCATCTTTACCTTGGCACCTACAAGGAAATGGTGACGCACGCTCGCGAGAACGACTCGCTGGCCAGCATGTGGACCGATGACGCGGGCAAGCCGAACCTGTCGCTGCTCGACATGCAGCGCCTCGGCAGCGAACTGCACATCCAGGGCTACCACCTGCGCTCGGACTGCTCCATGGTGCTGCGCACGCAGTCCATGTTCCAGGTCGCGCTCAACGGCAAGAAGCTCGGCTGATGCACGGATCCCGGCTGGCGGCGCAGCAGCGCGCCATGGACCGGGCGTTCGGCGTTGACCTGCTCGATCACGCCCGTTCCCTTGGTTCCACATCCAAGCCCGTGGTTCGGGAACGCAGCGCGCCTGGACCGACGTCGTCCGGTGCATCTGCCACCTCAGTCGCGCCGCGTCTGCCAGCGCCGCGTCCTGTTCAAGCCCTTGGTGGTTCGGCCTCCACGGTCCCGTCCCCGAAGCCTCGACCACTCGCTCCGATCGGTGCGTCTCAGGGCGTTCCGGGCGGTGGTCCAGCGGTCTCTGCGGCACGCTCGGCAGCGGGGGGATCGTCTGAGGCGATCGGCATTGGGGGCAGCGGTCGCCGACTCGAGCTGCAGGGTGAGCGTGTGGCGATCTTGGAAGCGTTGCGTGAACGGCACGCCGCCGAGTGCCCGCACTGCACGCGAGCGACCGGCCACGTCAATCTGGTCTTCGGTGAGGGTTCGCCGAGCGCTGACCTGGTCTTCGTGGGCGAGGCCCCGGGCGAGACCGAGGACCAGACCGGCCGTCCCTTCGTTGGCAAGGCGGGCCAGAAGCTCGATGAGATGATCGCGGCGATGAAGCTCCTTCGGGAGCAGGTCTACATCGCCAACGTGCTCAAGAGCCGTCCGCCCAACAACCGAACGCCGCTGCAGACCGAAGTCGATGGCTGCGGCCCGTACCTCATCGAGCAGCTGTGCATTCTCCGGCCCCGCGTGATCGTCACGCTCGGCGGGCCTGCGGCCAAGCTCTTGTTGGCCACCGATGTGGGCATCACCCGACTGCGGGGCGCCTGGGGCACGTGGAAGGCTCCGGCGTGGACCGGGCTCGACTTTTCCGTGCCCGTCATGCCGACCTATCACCCGGCCTATCTATTGCGGAACTACACCGCGCAGACGCGCGGCGAAGTCTGGGCCGACCTCCAGGCCGTGATGGAACGAATCGGCTCCTGAGGCCTGCGGGCGCCGGTACGTCCCAGAACGCCGGCTCAATGTCCTGCGCTTGCATGGGGTGTGGCGGATTTTCACTTCAGTGCGGAACCGATCGACCCGCCGCTGCGGATAGACACGCGGAGGGATGGAAAAGGGAGCGGCACCAGTCCTTGAGGGAGGACCGCCGCGTCGGGAGAAACAGCAGTTCGGGCCGTGCTCCACAAGCGCACGACCCATGGCTTGACGCCACTCAAGCCCCCCACGAGGAGCCTGTCGATGCTTCGCGCTCGATAGGCTCTTTTCCTTTTTGCCGCGCCATAAAGGTTTGGTGCGAAACGCCCGGGCCGAGCGATGACTCTAGGACTCCGTCATCACCGGGCCCAGTCACCATCACGCTTCAGGCGTGCATCACTCGCAGCAGGCGAGCACCGCGTGGCTCACGAGCATCTGTCGCTTGTCGTCGGTGACCTGACGGTAGTCGAGCAGTTCGAGGCCGCCCTCGCATGCTGCACGCATCGCCGTCAGCGCGCCCACGATCATCCAGCGCTGCGAGTTGTCCTGCCGCAGTGCTTCGATCAGTTCCTTGCCGCCGCGGTCGCCGCGGATGAAGAGTGCAAGCAGTTCGCGGTCGCGCTTCTCGATGGCATCCTGATGCTGCTCGTCAATCGGAGCGGGGTCGCCGAACTGCGCACCGACGTGGCTCAGGTCGCCGCTGCACACGATGAGTGTGCGCCCGCTCCATTCGCCCACGAGATCCGTCAGGGCGGAGCAGAACTCGGCATGCGATACGCGCGCACCGTCGTCGGAAAGCAGGGGATTCAACGGGTTCGGCAGCAGGGCGGCGACCACCGGCACATCGCCGAGCACCGACTGCATCCACGGCAACTGTGACTGCACGGTTGCATCCGTGAAGAAGTCGAGTTCGTCCTTGAGCAGCCGATCTCCCAGCCGCGAGACGAGGCTTTCGATCGCTGCCGAATCCGGGCGTACCACGCCCAGCGGCGTCTCGAAACCGTGGCGGCTCATGACGACGCCATCGCCGAGGCCGGACAGGTTGCTGCCGATGATCACGACGCGGTCGGGCTTGGGGCCACTGGCGATGGACTTCCACGCCATCGCGTAGCTGCCCGCCGCCTGGCCATAGGCCATGCTGGGCACGACGAGCCCGGTGACGGGGGATTCGAGTTCAGGATCCTCGGCCTCGCTCAGCGCTCGCTCGAGGTTGGCCTTGGCTTCAGCAGCATCCTTGCCAGCCATGGCCGAAGCGCCGATCGGGAAATGGCCGGCTGCGGCGACTCGTTCGAGCACCTGCTGTTCAAACCGCTCGGAGGTCGGTCCCCACAGGAGGCCGGACTCATCCAATCGTTGGACCAGCTGCTGAAGGAACTCGACGGGGGCCTTCGTCTGTTCCGAGATCTCCTCGAGCGTCCGCTCGCCCTGGAAGAGGCCCAAGAGCGGGAACACCTGCGCCGGGATGACCAGCATCTGCTCGGTCATGGGGACCGGGTTGCGCAGCGCCACGACCTGCTGCCCTTGCTGGTTGCCGGCGAGGGGTTGGAACGGGCGGATATGCGGACGTTGGAGGTGGTCCGGGGTGGCTGAGGCGCTCATGGGGGGTGGAGCATACTGCGCTCTCGTGCAATTCTCTTGAACTCGGTTCGTTCCATGCCGATAGTCAAACGTCGCCACCTGCGTCCCGCACGGGTACAGTTGTCGATTCCCACGACCGATCAGGAGACCACCCATGAAGCTTGCCCTTCCATCCTTCCTCGCCGCAGCGCTGACGGCCGTCGCGCTTGCCCAGGCGCCCCAGACGACCAAGCCCGTTCCGCAGGCGCCACCGGCTGATGCTCCTGCTCAGGCCACCGACGTCGAGGCCGTGCCAGCCGATGTGCTCAGCACCACCCGCAAGGTGCAGGGCACGCCGATCAAGCCCACCGAGGGCGCGCTCACCGGCCCGCCGCCGATCCGCTTCGAGCCCGAACTGCTGAACCTCGGCGAGATGCAGGCTGAAGTGCCCAAGACCGGCAAGATCAAGATCTGGAACACCACGGACAAGCCGGTGAAGATCACCCGCGCGATCCCTGGTTGCGGCTGCACCACGGCGCAGGCGCCGACCGATCCGATCGAGCCGGGCAAGTTCGCCGAGATGGACATCACGCTGAAGCCCGCCGCCAAGCAGGGCATCAAGCTCAGCAAGAAGGTCACCTTCCAGATCGAGGGCCACGCGCCCGTGATCCTCACCGTCGAAGGTGACGTTGCTGCGTACGTGACGATTTCGCCCGACATCGTCGACGCCCCCAAGGACGAGGCGCTGATGACGACCGACACGCAGATCCGCCTCGCTTCGGCCGACGGCACCGCGTTCAAGATCACCTCGGTCAATCCGCCGATCATCAAGAACGTTCCCGAAGCCGCCGGTACCGAGGCGCTGCTCAAGGTCGACTGGTCGAAGTGGCAGGAAATGGGCCGCACGATCAAGATCACCTTCACCACGGATCACCCGAAGGCGCAGACCATGAGCGTGATGGTGAAGCGGCCCTTCAATGCTGCCGATGCCGCCAACGCCAAGGCCCCGCCGGTCGCCAAGCCGATGAGCGCTCTGATCATGGCCGCCCGCGACGGCGATGCCGCCAAGATCAAGGACGAGCTGGCCAAGGGTGGCGCGCTCGTGGACGAACTCGACACCGGCAGCGGCCGCACCGCGCTGATGTGGGCCGCCAAGGGCAACAAGGTCGATGCCGTCAAGGCGCTGATCGAGGGCAAGTCCAACGTCAACGCCAAGGACCGCACCGGCAAGACGGCACTGACCATCGCCGCCGAGAGTAAGTCGCTCGATGCCACCAAGCTCCTGATCGCCAGCGGTGCCGACGTCGCTGCGCGCGACCAGATCGGCGGAACTCCGCTGACGTGGGCCTCGGGCATGGGCTCGGTGGAAACCGTGACAGCGCTCGTCGATGCCGGGGCCGACATCAACATCGTCGATGCCAACGGCCTGAGCCCGCTCCTGTGGGCAGCTGGCATCGGCAGCCCCGAGACGGTCAAGTTCCTGCTCGAACGCAAGGCGAACATCGCCGTGGCGGACAACATCACCGGCGACACCCCGCTCATGCGTGCTGCACGCAGCGGCAAGCCCGACAGCCTCAAGATGCTCATCGGCGCCGGCGCCGACGTGAACGTGGTCAACAAGCAGGGCCTCACGCCGCTGCTCGTGGCTGCGCAGAGCGGCACCCCCGAGAAGGTCCGCATGCTGCTCGACGCCAAGGCCGACCGCGCCGCCAAGGGCCCGCTCGGCAAGAACGCGCTTGAGATCGCCAAGGCCCGCTCGGACGACAATGGCAAGGCCATCGCGGCCATGCTCGAAGCCAAGTGAGCTGACCTGAAGCGGGGTGTTTGCCCGCCACCAAGGATCGAACCAGGAGGCCGCCCCATGTGGGCGGCCTCTTTTCACGGTGGTCACGGTGGTCACGGTGGTCATGGCCGTCATGGCCGTCATGGTGGTCATGCCCATCCGGTGGACCGTCGGGCGGCACCTGCGGGGCAGCGGGGATCAGGGCGGATCAGGGCAGATTCCCTAGACTCGGCGTCATGAGCACTGCACTTGAACGCGTGATCGACGCCTCCCGCGAGGCATCGCTGCTGGAATCGACCGCGAGCATCCTGGGGTGGGACCAGGAGACGATGATGCCCATGGGCGGCATCGAACTGCGCTCCAAGCAGTTGGCCCAGCTGGCCCGCATGCGTCATGAACTCTTCACCTCGAAGGCGATGGGGGACATGATTGGCTCCGCCGAGGCCGCGGTCGCCAAGGGCTCCGCCGACGAGGCGCTCGTGCGGGAACTGCGCCGCGACTACGACCGCGACACCAAGCTGCCGGCCAAGCTTGTCGAGGAACTCGCCAGCGTGAGCAGCAGCGCGCAGCACGAGTGGGCCGAAGCGCGCAAGGCGAGCGACTTCAACCGGTTCCGCCCGTGGCTGGAGCGGCTTGTGCACCTCAACCGTGAGAAGGCGCGTTGCTACGGCATTCCTGCCGGCGGCGAGACGTGGGATGCCCTGGCCGACGGCTACGAACCCGGTTGCCGTGCGGCAGACGTCGAGCGCGTCTTCCGACCGCTGCGCGAGCAGCTCACGGGATTCATCGATCGGCTTATGGCGAGCCCGACCAAGCCGAGCAACCGCTTCAACGAGACGGCGATCGCGATCGACCGGCAGGAGCGATTCGTGCGCGTGGTGGCTGAGTCGATCGGCTTCGACTTTTCTCGCGGGCGCCTCGATCGCAGCACGCATCCCTTCTGCGGCGGCAGCCACTGCAACGACGTGCGAATGACCACGCGCTACCTCGAGACCTGCGTGAATGACGCGCTCGGCAGCACGATGCACGAGGCCGGCCACGGCATGTACGAGCAGGGGCTTCCATCAGCATGGATCGGCACGCCGCTCGGACAGGCCGTGTCCCTGGGGATCCACGAGAGCCAGAGCCGGCTCTGGGAGAACCAAGTCGGCCGCAGCCGTGCATTCTGGTCGTGGGCGGCGCCAAAGTTGCCGGAGATGCTGGGCGATGCGGCCCGAGGATTCTCGCTCGATGAGCTCTACGGTGCGGCGAACATCGTCGAGCGCGGGTTCATCCGGGTCGAGGCCGACGAGGCGACCTACAACCTCCACGTCATGGTGCGCTTCGAGATCGAGCGCAAGCTGATCGGCGGGCAGATGGAGGTCGCGGACCTGCCGTCGACCTGGAACCGGCTCTACCGCGAGATCGTCGGCGTCGAGGTGCCCGATGACCGGCGCGGCTGCCTGCAGGACGTGCACTGGTCGATGGGGGCGTTCGGCTACTTCCCGACGTACACGCTCGGCACGCTCTACGCCGCGCAGTTCTTCGAGGCGGCGTCGAAGGCGATCCCGGGCCTCGAGGCAGGCCTCGCCCGCGGTGAGTTCAAGCCGTTGCTCGACTGGCTCAACGCGAACATTCATGCGCACGGTCGGCGGTACCTGCCGGGCGAGCTGTGCGAGCGCGTGACGGGCAAGCCGCTCTCGAGCGAGCCGTACCTGGCGTACCTGAAGGGCAAGCTCTCGCCGCTCTACGGGCTCTGATTCGCCGCGCGCGTTCAGCGCGGTGGGTCGCGGCGCGGGATCGAGGCTGGGCCGGGCTGTTCCTGTGGCGGCAGTGGAGGCGCACCATCCATGCGACCTCGGCCCGGGATTCGGCCGAAGAACGCCAAGCCACCGGCGACCAGGGTCCAGAAGGGCACGATGCCCACGCCGGGCAGCGCTTCAGCGATGAAGACCGGCAGCAGCACCATGGGGCGACCAAGCACCACCCACAGCAGGACCGCCGTGACCACGTCGATCCCGATCACGATGGGTGGTGCCCAGGTGAAGATCGCGTTCACGATGTCGCTGACGATGGCGATGGCGATCGCGGCGATGCGCTGTGGCCACGAATAGGGCATCGAGAGTGGGGTCTTCGCTCCATCGTCCATTTCGGATAGCCTTGCCCGACTCGGCACTGCCGGGACAGGACCAAGACTACCAATGCCCGAAGCCTCATCCATCCGCAACGTCGCCATCATCGCCCACGTCGACCACGGCAAGACCACGCTCGTCGACTCCATGCTGCAGGCCTCGAGCGCCGCTCGAGAGGTCGATGGCGAGTGCGTCATGGATTCGAACCCGCTCGAGCGTGAGCGCGGGATCACCATCCTGGCCAAGAACTGCGCGGTCGACTACGTGATGCCGGAAGGGCCCAACAAGGGCGAGCGCATCCGCGTGAACATCATCGATACCCCGGGCCACGCCGACTTCGGTGGCGAGGTCGAGCGCGTGCTGCGCATGGCCGACGGCTGCCTGCTCCTGGTCGACTCGCTCGAGGGCCCGATGCCGCAGACGCGCTTCGTGCTGCAGAAGGCACTCGAGGTCGGCCTGAAGCCGATCGTCGTCGTGAACAAGTGCGACCGCCCCGAAGGCCGTCCCGATGCAGTCGTGAACGAGGTCTTCGACCTGCTCGTCGAACTCGGTGCCGATGACCTGGCGCTCGACTTCCCTGTGCTCTTCGCCAGCGGCCGCGACGGCTGGGCCGCGTTCGATCGCAACGACCGCGAGCGCGGCGTGAAGGATCTCTTCCAGGCGATCCACCAGCGTGTGCCGTCGCCGACGTGCGACGCGACCAAGCCGCTGCAGTTCCTCGTCACGAACCTCGACTACAACGACTACGTCGGCCGCATCGCGATCGGCCGCGTCTACCAGGGTTCGGTCAAGCCCAACCTGGCCATCGTGGCCACCAAGCAGGATGGCAGCTTGAAGCGCGGCCGCATCTCGGGTGTGAAGCGCTTCGAGGGCCTCGGCCGCCAGGCTGCCGAGCTCGTCGAGGCGGGCGATCTGTGCGCGATCGAGGGCATTCCCGACATCGAGATCGGCGACACGATCTGCCTGCATGACCAGCCGCTTCCGATGCAGCGCGTGAAGGTCGACGAACCCACGCTGCACATGGTGTTCCGCATCAACGATGGTCCGCTCGGCGGCCGCGAGGGCAAGTACGTCACCAGCCGTCAGATCTGGGATCGCCTGCAGAAGGAACTCGAGAAGAACGTGGCGCTCAAGGTGTCGATGGGCGATACCAGCGATGAGTTCCACGTCTCGGGCCGCGGCCTCCTGCACCTGGGCGTGCTCATCGAGAACATGCGCCGCGAGGGTTTCGAGCTGACCGTCGGCAAGCCGCAGGTCATCGAGAAGGAGATCGATGGCGTGACGTGCGAGCCGTTCGAGCGGCTCGTGCTCGACACCGCGCTCAGCGGGATGGGTCCATCGCTCGAGCTGCTCGGGCAGCGCGGCGCCGAGATCCTCAAGGTCGACACGCGCGGCGAGCGCATGCACGTCGAGGCCGAGATCCCCGCGCGCGGCCTCATCGGCCTGCGCACGCGCGTGCTGAACGCCACCGGCGGCGAGGCGGTCATGTACCACTCGTTCCACTGCTACAAGCCGCTCAAGGGCGGCATCGCCAAGCGCCAGAACGGCGTGATGATCAGCATGGAGTCGGGTACCGCCACTGCCTATGCGCTGCTGGGCCTCGGTGACCGCGGCTTCATGTTCATCCGCCCAAGCGAGGTCGTCTACGAGGGCATGATCGTGGGCGAGCACAACCGCGACAACGACCTCAACGTCAACGTCGTCAAGGCCAAGCAGCTCACGAACTTCCGCGAAGCCGCCAAGGAAGCGACCGTGGTGCTCAAGGCGCCGCGCATCATGTCGCTCGAGGCGGCGCTCGAGTACATCGAGGACGACGAACTCGTCGAGATCACGCCCACCCAGGTGCGTGTGCGCAAGAAGATCCTTGGCGAGGCTGAGCGCCGTCGCTACGAGCGCAGCGAGCGGAGCAAGGCCGAGAGCGTCGGGGCGTGAGTCGGCCGGTTCGGTCCGCCTCGGCCTACTGAGCCAGTCCCTGGCGCCTGCCAAGGACTGGCGGCCCGTTCGGCCCGGGGGCGCACTGGTGAGCGTTTGGGCCTGTTCAGGGCCGCAGCGCCCGGTAACATCGGCCATCCCATGGCCCGTGTCGTGATGAAGTTCGGAGGCACCTCGGTCGCGGATCCTGACCGGATTCGTCGATGCGCCACGCGCGTGGCCGACCGACGTGCCGAAGGTCACCAGGTGGCCGTCGTGGTGAGTGCGATGGGGCACACGACCGATGAACTCATCGGCCTCGCGCGGCGCCTGAGCCCCGCGCCCAACCGTCGCGAGCTCGACATGCTCATGGCGACCGGCGAACAGGTCTCGGTGGCGCTCATGGCCATCGCGCTGCAGGAGATGGGGCTCGATGCGGAGAGCTTCACGGGTGACCAGGCGGGCATCGTGACCGATGGCCACTACGGCCGCGCCAAGATCACCACCATCGACCGCACGCCGCTCGAATCGTGCTTGGCCAAGGGCGCGATCCCGATCGTGGCGGGGTTCCAGGGGCGCAGCTCGCGTGGTGCGATCACCACGCTCGGCCGCGGCGGCAGCGACACGACGGCGGTGGCCGTGGCCGCGGCCATCGAGGTCGGGCGCTTCGACGGCCACTGCGAGATCTTCACCGACGTGGACGGCGTCTACACGGCCGACCCACGGGTGGTGCGGAACGCACGCAAGCTCGAGCGCATCTCGTACGAGGAAATGCTCGAGCTCGCGGCGCTCGGGGCGGGCGTCATGCACGCGCGTGCCGTCGTCTTCGGCGAGCGGTACGGCGTGCCGATCCACGTGCGCCACAGCCAGAAGCCCGACTTGGGCACCGTCATTTGCAAGGAGACCCCGGACATGGAAGAGATCGCCGTCGTCGGTTGCGCCCTGAAGGAGGAGCTCGGGCGGCTCACGGTGCGCCGTGTGCCCAACGCCGTGGGCTTGCAGGCCCGCATGTTCGAGCGCGTCGCTGCGGCCGGCGTGGTGGTCGATGACATCGTGCAGACGGAGTTCGGCGACATGACCAGCGTGGCCTTCACGGTCGAGCACGATGACCTCGCCGAGACCCAGGACATCATGGCGCGCCTGCTGTCCGAACTCGGCCACGGCGAACTCGAGATCGACGTGGGGCTGAGCAAGGTGAGTGCGGTCGGCACCGGCATGAAGAGCCATGCGGGCATCGCGAGCCGCATGTTCCAGGCGCTCGCCCGCCATGGGATCGCGATCCACAACATCTCGACCAGCGAGATCAAGGTCTCGTGCATCGTGCCGCGGCTCGATGGCCAGCGTGCGCTGCAGGTCGTCCACGACGAGTTCAGGCTCGGCACCGGCGGCGATGCGCCCATGCGCGTCGAAGGCCAGCCCGGCGTGGCGTACGCACCGTGAGCGGGCTCGGCCAGACTGAGGGGCTGCAAGGTGATGACGGCGCGCAGGCAGCGCCCGAGATCCCCGGCATCGAGATCGAGTCGAAGATCGGCGAGGGCGGCTTCGGCACGGTCTGGCTCGGTTGGCAGCATGCGCCGGCGCGCCGCCGGGTGGCGATCAAGCTCATGCGTCATGCACTAGCGAGCGAACTCGCCCGGCACCAGTTCGAACTCGAGCAGGCTGCGCTCGCCTCGCTGCAGCATCCATCCGTGGCGACGCTGCACGTCGCGGGCATCGATCGGCTCGGTCGACCGTTCGTCGTGCTGGAGTGGATCGAAGGCGAGCCGATCACGAGCTGGTGCGATGCTCGGCAGCTGGGGCTTCGTGATCGCTTGGCGCTGCTCGCCCAGGCTTGCGATGCCGTGCAGCATGCACACCTGCGCAGGATCGTCCACTGTGACCTGAAGCCCGCGAACATCCTCGTGACCGAGCGTGATGGCACGCCGCTCGTGAAGGTCATCGACTTCGGGCTCACGCGCAGCCGTGATGGCAGT
>Ga0209617_10000517_pt1 | contig 16987 bp, 23 predicted proteins | sample LakEriepJuly2011_2_FD_187459 | JGI IMG/M metagenome (GOLD analysis project Ga0209617, IMG submission 187459) | Freshwater microbial communities from dead zone in Lake Erie, Canada - CCB epilimnion July 2011 (SPAdes) (version 2) | ecosystem: Environmental > Aquatic > Freshwater > Lentic >...
GGGCATTTCATGGGGTGTGGTGGGGGTAGAAGGTGCGGTAGGCGGAGCGACGGATGCGGTCGTGGTCAGGGTTGGGGTTGCCGGTGGTGGTGTTGATGAGGTTGAGGAATCGGGCGGCACGATTGGCGGCTTCCTCGAAGTCGAGGGCGCTGACGGCACGTTGTCCGTCGATGGCGGCGAGTTCGAGTTCGGCGAAGTAGTCGGCACGGGTTGATGGGTAGAGCGGGGGTTGGATGGCACGGCGTGGGCTCATCAGTCTTCTCCGTTGAGGTTGGGGTCTGGTTCGGTCACTTCGTCAAGCCAGACGGCGTCGATGGGGTAGGGGAATCCGACGTGGTCGGCGATGCGGCGAGCGATTCGGTCAGCCATCATGTCGACGAACACCGAGTCGGTGGTGAACTCGACACAGATGTGAGCGCGGTATCTCACGGGGCTTTCGTAGGGGTCGGGTTGGTTAGTGGGGGTTGGTTCAGTCATGGCAGATCCGATCGAAGCAGCGAGGGCAGATACGGGATATGAGCATCTCGCGATGGTCGGCGGCGAGATTGGGGAAAGCGTGTTGGGTGAGGGAGCCGTTGGTGAGGGCATCGAGGCCAGCGAACCAATCCTCTTCGGGCATGTCGAAGCGATGGGGTTTGCGACAGGAGCAGCAGGGGATGGAGATGCGGACGAGGTCGACGTTGGTGGGGTGGGGTGTGAAGTGAGCGAGCATGGGGTTCCTTTCGGGGAATGAGAAAGCCCACGTACCAAACGACGCGGTACGTGGGCCGGAGACAGTGTCGGGGATGGGGTTAGACGTGGTCGGCGATGCCGTTCTTTGGGCGTGGGAGATGGGCGTCACGGTCTGCGACGTCGGTGTCGGTGGCGGTGCGGGAGCAGGACATGTCGATGAACTCAGACATGTCGTCGTTTGGTGGGATCATGGTGATTGGATCACGAAGAACCTTCGAGACGATATGGGCTCGGAGCACCTCGTCGGGGAGGTGATTGGTGGAGAGGAGGAAGACGCCCCACAAGGAAAGGCCGTGGATGATGTCGTAGAGTGGGGCGGTGTTGGGGTCGATGCCGAGGAGCACCAGTTGTTCCCAGTTGGTGGTGGTGGGAGCGGATGAGTCGACTTCGATGGCCGCTTGGAATCGCTCCATGTTGAACGCGGTCATGTAGTGGGTGATCTGCGCTTCACGACGGTCGGTGAGTTCCTTGAACACGGCGGCGATTTGCTTCTTGGTCTTCATGGCTGTCTCCGCATGGATGGTTGGTTGGGTTGGCCCGCTCCATGCAAGGACGGGAAACCCATTGTGAAAGAGAAACCCATCCACCCCCGTCAAGGGGTGGGCAGGGGGAACAGGTTGCTGGGTTCTGCACATACGGTGCTGCTATTGCCCTAGGGGCAGCGGCCAGACTTACTCTTCGCCTGTTCATAAGAAAGCCCTCACCCCGCCGTTAGACGGGGGAGGGCCAAGGGGAAAAGATGCGGGGTTGGGGTTAGACGGTTCCCGTGTCGGCGGGGACACCATCGTAGGGGTCGAAGTCGGTTTCGACTACCGTAGCAGGGGTAGTCTTGTATTCATTGTGGACTCGGAAGGTCTTGTCTTCCAACTTCTCGATGAGGAGGACGAGTGCGGGGTTGGTTGAGGTGTTGACGTAGTCGCTGGCGAGAAGAGAAGCGATGCGGCGAGCGTCGCTATACCACTTCGTCCATGCGAGGATCTCGACATTGGTGGAAGGCTTGATGACTTGGAATCCGTAGGAGGATTCGGTCGGTGTGGGTTGGGAGATGATGGTTTGGATTGCGATGGCGTAGCGATGTTCCATTGTGACTGTCCTGATTGGGGATTGGGGGTTGATTGGGTGTTTCCGTCACGGTGACGGAATAGCACCCTGCCCGATGAGGGCAAAAAAAAGGGAAGAGCCCCGAAGGGCTCCTCCCGTGGGTGGGGGGTCAGATCAGAAGCCCACGAAGGCTTCTTCCTGCGTAGCAGACGACGATCCGCCGACTGGGCGGACTTCGAGCGATGAGAGTCGCCCGTACTTCTTTACCGCCACAAGGCGGCATTCGACTCCGTCGACCTCGAATGTGCTGTCTAGGTCGATGCTGCCCATGACCTTCCAGGTCACCTGCTTCTCCTTGCCGTCCTCCTTGATCTTCGCGCTCTTCTCCTCTGGCTTGCCAGCCAGCATCTTGATCGTGATCACAACGGCGTTGCCGTTGCCGTTCATTGCCGTGTCGATACAATCGACATTGCTCGCCTTAATGGATGGGTTCATAACGAGCGACTTAGGTGCGTTCTTTGCCATGGTACTGTCTCCGTAAGAGAAACCTACAACTCCCACCTCACAGCGAGGCAGGACAACCCACCGCTTACGGGAGGGGCAGGGCGGGCCGAAACCGCCGTAAACCCTTGCAAACACGGGACTTATGGCAGGCCGACCACGGGCCGACTGGCATACTCCCGCTGTTTCGTTCGGTATAAGTTCGGTATGCCGCCGCCTTGCCACGCCGCGACACCGCCCCAAGCCCCCCGCGCGGCTCTGCAATTCAGGGGGGAAAGAGTGTTTTTGTCTGGGGATTTTTCTACTGACAGCTGCAGTCAATCCCAGTCAACCCGCCTGTCAGCCGGCGGGCTATCCAAAACCGCGTTCCCAGTTCCCCAGAGCCCCTTTCTCTTCTCTCTCTCTCTTTACTGACAGACTGACAAGAGATATAGAAGAGTACATAAGGGGAGATATAGAGAGAGAATGTTGTGGCCATAAGCTGTCAGTCCGAACAGCCGTCAGCTCAGATCGTCCTCTTTGTCCTTCTTCAGCGAAAGACCGCCTAACGCGCGCGTACCTTCGCTACCTTTCCTGATCTTGCTCAAATCCCAGCTCGATTCGGCCACTATCCGAGTTGTCAGTTGGTTGTCTGCCACGTGCATTTTCACGTTATTGACCCTGCACCAGTCCTTCCACTCCCGTCTCACGAGCTCATTCGCCACGAACCCACCCCTGTTCTTCACGAACCGCGCCTCCAAAAAGTAATCGAAAGGGTTATTGGTCAGGTGGTAATCCTTGACCACCCTCAACCCGCCATCAGTGGGGGCGAACTTCTCCGAGTCCTCAGCAGCCTCCAACCGGATCGCGCCCCTGAGCGCCCAAGCTGCGATCCCCGCCAGCTCGCCCTTCAGCACGTCCATCAGGTTGTGCTGTTCCTTGCCCTCGAAGCTCCGCTCAAACGGCAGCACCAACATCTTCCCACTCAGACCACGGCCCTTGTTCGGCAACTGGGGGATCTCGTTCGCCTGCACCCACGGGGCCGCGCTCACCACCACGTTCCGCATCTGCCGCTTGTACTTCGCATTGATCGAGATCGGGTCCCGCCCGAGCACGTTCTTCAGCACCCGAACCGCGACTTCGCCCTCCCGCGAATCGAGCTCGCTCACCTCCGAAATGCACAGCACCCTCGCGAACTCCAGCCCATCCAACCCAAAGCTGCCCGCGATCTCATCCAAACTACTACCCACGAACCCAGTCCCACCCACAAGCCAGCGCATCACCGTGCTGATGGTGCCCTTGCCCGCCCGGATCTTTCCGTGGAACAGCATCCACTTTGCGTAACGCCGGTGGCCCATCATCGAGTAGCCCATCCACCGCTGCAACAGCTCCTTCCACGTCTCATCTCCACCACTCCACTCCTCCAAACACTGCATCCACCTCGGGCACTCCGCACCCGTATCCAGATCCACGTCCACGACGCACGGATCAAACCACTCCGGTCCTCGCGGAACACACACCATCGCACCAACGCCCGCGCTCGCCTTCACGTCCACGATCACGTCTCTGAACGCAATCGCGCACCCCGGATCCATCAGCCGATCCCGATAGTCCGGATAAAGCCACTGTGGCACTTCGGTCGCAGCCACTCGGCACAACGCCTGCAACGCCCGCACGATCCCTGACACCTTGAACTCCGTTGGGCCGTACCGCTCCACCACGAGTCCGTTCTGATCGTCACTGACGTGCAGATCCTCGGCCCATCGCCACACGGCATCCTCAAGCCACTGCTGATCTCTCTGCACCCACTTGCCGCCGTACCACTCGAACAGCCGGCCCTGCACTTCCTTCAACCCCATCCCGTCCTCAAAACAAACCTGCAGCATGGCCCTTGCGACCTTCATTGGTTCAGTTGTTCGCAAAGGGTTTTGTTGTGTACCCAAAGTCATCCGATTATCCTTCCTGTAGGAGCCCTTATGTCCCAGATGCCAAACCCGCTCTTGTCTTCCCAATACCTGATGGACCCAACATACTTCTTGCGCGAGCTCGAAGCCCGCAAGGGTCAACCTACCGGTATCAGTGGGGGTTCTTCACGCAAGCCCTTGACCGCTGCCGAGTTTCCCATGAGTGGAACGACACCGGAACAAGATCCGCGATCTCGTCTTCAATCGGCTTCTACTGTTGGGGCTCCGAAAGCTCCGAAGGCTCCGACGTCTACTGCTGGTCTTCCGAAGGACCGCGCAATGTTCGATCAGTTGCGGAACGCTGCGGAGGCGCAGTATCGCAACGAGATGGACATGCTGAAGATGAGCGGTCTCTACGGAACCGCCGCTTCTCCAAATCCTCAACGAATCCTGGAGCGTTACAACAACGCTATTCGAGGAATCGCTGCACAGGAACGGATGGCCGGTCGGCAAGAACTCTACAAGGATCGAATCCGTGAACGTGTAGCTAATCGTAAGGCTGCGAAAGCTGAGACGGAGGCGTTAGCTGGGAAGTTCAATGCCGAGAACGAGGGACGTTTTACGTCCGCCAATCTTACCGGCGGAGTCGACGCAGCGGAACAGAAAAACCGAGAATACCTTGACAAACTTGTCAGGGAGTACACTCCTCGGCCCACCACTCCTGAACTTTCAATTCCCTACCCGAACCCCGAAGACGTCGGTCCTCCAGCCCCCACCAACCTGGGTGCAATGGCTGAGCAGATCCGAGGGATGATTGAGGAGACCCCCACTGGTCAACTGGCCCAAGTTGCGACACCAGACATTGCTCGTCGCTCCCCTGGTGTCTCTGCGGAAGATCGGGCCACCTACGGCCTCGGCAAAAACCTTGATGAACTTTTGGCTACGCTGCCGCCGGATCAACGAGCTGCTGTTGAACAACAGATGGGGCAGCGTCAAATGGTCGAAGAAGCTGGCCGCGTCGGCTTCGACCCCACCGGTTACGGGCAAATCGCAAACCGATCTTTCGGTGAAAACCTTGCACGATCTGCCGACGACGCAGTCCGAGGACTCGAATCAGTGGGGGACATCCCTTACGTCGGTGGAATCCTTCGAGCCGCCTTTGGTCCAGGCACCGGAGTTCTTGGTGCACCACTTCCTGCGGAGTTGGCGCAGCGTGAAGTAGATCGCGCTCGTACGCCCGAGGAACGAGCTGCTGCTGAGGCGCGTCAAACTCAAGCACAGATGCAGGGCGGACTCCAAGACTTGCTCGGTGGTGCCGCTGCCGGCATCCGTGGACCAGCCGGACCAGCCCCTGCGCCTGTCCGCGCTCAACCCGTCGTCGACAACCCGATGCTTCAGGGCCAGACCGCACCAACAACGGAGCGCGTCAATCCGTTTCAAGTTTCCCCGGGCTTCGAGAGGGGTATGAAGTTCAACCCTCGTCAGCCGATCCCGGGCATAGGCGACTTCTACACTCCACAAGCTACTACGCAAGTGAACCCTGGTCAATCAGGCCAAGTCGTCGACATGCCTGTGCCTCAAGGAACGGCTCGCACCAATCCGTACTCCGGCGGACTCCCCGAAGCCATCGTTCCTATTTACGGGCCATTGGGTCCAGTTCCAACAGGAGTAGATCCTCTTGCCAACTTGGTTCCGTCGAAAACCCCCGTTGGAACAACGCGACCTCCTTACCCTCAAACCATGATGCCGAACGGTGAACGGTTGCTTGAGGGCTTCACTAGGTCGGATGTTCCGACGCAAACAACACGTGCACCTGTGGAAACCCCTTACGCCATCAAGCCTGCTCCTTCAGAATCTGGGGCAGATCTTCAAGGCCAAGGTCGATTGTTCCGAGACCTTCCGCCGGTACCTCCGCAAAAGATTCGCAATGAGCAGGAAACGGCTCGTCGGGTTGCTCAAGGTCGCGAAGCAAACGCGCAGATTGCTCGACAGATGGCAGCGAAGGCACCGATTCCTGTAGACCCTGTGATCCAACAAGCAGTCGATGCGGCTCTTGAGAAACTGATCGGCGGAACCAACCGTCTCGCCAATGCGACGAAGCGTGGGGCGAAGGGTGTCGTCGAAGGCTACAAGTCCGATCGCGACGAAGCCAAGAAGAAGGCGGCTAAGTGAGTAAGCAGAAGAAGGGCATGTCCTTCAGCCTTGGTGGCGGACTCCGGTGGGTTCACGAGTCACGGTTCTGTGACGAGCTTCAGATGAAGCCGGCTACGTTCCGCAAGATGTGTCGGTCCATCGGGGTTCCGATGCTGCAGATCCACGATGACTGGCTTGTGAACATCCACATGTTCCGAATCGGGATGTGGGCTGCTTGCCGTTTCGGTCAGCCCGACTTCCTCGTACCCGGCTGCACCACACTGACACGGGGGAAGCGTCGCAAATCGCAAGCCGTTTCAGTGCCTCGCGAGTACATCGAAGCTAATCTGCCGAACCTTATTGAAGAGATCAACAAAGCCCGCATCATGGACGGAGTCGAACTGGAACAACGCACGATCGACGAGTCCCGTGACGCAGCTCGCCGGATGCTCAACCTTCTCAACCCCAGGACCTGACCCATGGCCAAGTACGTCGTCGTCGCCAAAGAAATGTTCACCGATCTTGTTCGCTCATTCGGTAAGGGTGGAAAGGAGTTCCGCACTTCACTTGAGACCAGTGTCGCAAAGGGCTTGAGGCGACACAACAAGACGAGAGACTTAGTGCATGAATCCTACATGTCCAGGACCGGTAAGCCGGTTCCTGAAAACAAAGTCGTGCTCAAGGCGGACTTCCTCGCTAATTTGGAGAGGGCAGTAGAGGAAAAGAAACGTGCCCAGACGAAGACTGAGCGTTTGTTCCCGCGCGAAAGACGAGAACAGCTAGGTCTTCCTAGCGGAGCTGAATGGCGGGCACAAAAGAAAAAGCCAAAGCTTCTACGAAACAAGCTTGTTTTTAAGAAGGGCTACCAGATGAGGGATGAAATGGGCCGCCAGTAAAACCAAGAGGGCTACTGATATGCCGTTCAAGTCGAAGGCCCAGCAGGGCTACATGTTCGCGAAGATGCCGAAGACCGCCAAGAAGTGGGCGAAGGAAACTCCGAACATGAAGTCACTCCCGAAGAAGGCACCCAAGAAGCGGAGCAAGTAATGGCGGCGAAGAAGCGCTTCAAGTTCAAGGCGGTCCACAAGAACCCAGAGGGTGGGCTCAGTGAAGCTGGTCGGGAGGCGTACAACCGAGCGACCGGTGGCAACTTGAAGAGACCGCAGCCTGAGGGTGGCTCACGGCGCAACAGCTTCTGTGCTCGGATGAAGGGCATGAAGAAGCGGCTCACGAGCGCGAAGACTGCGAACGATCCAAACTCCCGCATCAACAAGAGCCTTCGGGCCTGGAACTGCTGATATGCCAAACCTACACGGACGCTACGACCGGCTGAAGATGCACGAAGAGGCCAACGAGCCTCATCCTGATCCATTGAAGCCGCCGACCAAGAAGCGGAAGCCACGGAACATGAAAGCCATGAAGGACCGCATGGCTGAGATCAAGCAGCGCATGATGGGCAAGGGTACCTGATGTCCGAGGTTCGACGCACCAACCCCGAACGCTGGAAGGCCATCGTCTCTAGGTTCAAGGCGTCCTCAAAGGGCGGCGCTCCTGGCCAGTGGTCTGCCCGCAAAGCTCAGCTGGCGACCCAAGCCTACAAATCCAGCGGGGGTTCCTACGTCGGGCCCAAGAAGGCGGACAACAGTCTGTCGAAGTGGACCCGCGAGGAATGGACCACCAAGTCGGGCAAGCCGTCGACGCAGGGATCGCAGGCCACGGGTGAACGGTACTTGCCGAAGAAGGCGATTCAGTCGATGTCTTCGGAAGAGTACGCTCGAACGACGGCAGCGAAGCGAGCGGGCCGTGCGGCCGGCAAACAGTTCGTGAGTCAGCCGAAGGACATTGCGGAAAAGACCCGCAGATACAGGAAGTGATTCATGGCGAAGCGTCCGATGCTACCACCTGCTACACTTGGCAAGCCCTCCAAGAAATCGAAGTACTCCGAAGAGGAAGACGACGATGATGAAGAAGAGGGTGAATGTGGCTGCGATGGCCACGAAGAGGAAGGGATCATGCTGAAGATCTCGATCCTTTTGCCAGATTCTCTTCAGCGAAAGGGCTAACCATGCCGAAGGTCAACGGAAAGAGCTTCCCTTACACGGTCAAGGGAAAGGCAGCTGCGAATCGCGCTGCAAAGAAGACCGGCACCATGAAGAAGGTTGCGGCCACCAAGATGGTCCGCAAGAGCGGAGGTAAGGTCTAATGGCAAAGAAGAAGACGACCAGTTCCAAGGTGAAGGCTGTGAGCACCAAGCGCAACGTGCGCGGCAAGATGGGCGCTATCTCTGGCGCTCGTTCCCGCTCCGCGAACGCAGGTACTATCCAAGGTGGTGGCGGGGGCAAAGGCGGTTGATCAGTGGGGGTTGAATGTCCCAACTCGACACCAGATTCCTAGCTGAACTGAGCGCCCGTGGTGTGATGTCTGAGGACGTCCCCACGGGCGGTCGAGCTTCTGCTGAGATGTTTCGGCGGGAAACGCCGGTGCCTCAGCGGCCGTATCCTGGGCAAGCAGAACTGCTGCAGGATGAGGCGAAGCAGTTAGCTGGTGGCTCGAAGCGTATGGTCGGCAGGATGACCGAGGCGCTCAAGGGGATCATCGAGGGCAATCCGTACACGGAAACCTTCGGGGTCACGCGGGCTCCGATCGGGAACTTCGTGGATCCGTTCTTTCGGGTTGACGTGCAGCCGGACATGCCGTTTGAGTTCTCGTCGATTGCGCCCGCGTTCGACGATCCGAAGCTCACGGCTCAGTTCTACGAACACACGAAGAAGCTTTTGGCGAGCAAGAAGTACAGTGCTACTGCGCCTGAGATCAAGCAAGCCGCTGAACTGTTAAACTCGTTCGGGGAGCCCTACCACGTTGTCCTGCAAACGGGCTTTGCAGCTGGACCGAAGTTTCATGCGAGCAACGTGAAGCAATCCTTCGTGTTGCCGTTGTTGCTTGAGGGGATGGCTACTGCGCCTGATACCGCTGAGATGAGCGTTCGTGGTAACGAGCGTTGGAAGAAGCGTTCAGGGGTGCTGGCTCGAAGCAACTACATTGAGTCGTTGCACGGTGAACTGGCGGTTATGAAAGCCAAGGGTAGTAAGGCTTCTGGACCGTTGCTGGCCGATGCTATCAGTATGTACCTGTCGCGGTTGGCCCCGTCCATCGGGCTTCGGAAGGGCCGTGGCCCCAACGATCTTCCGTTGACTCCTCGGTTGGATGCCAACATCCCACCGATCCAACAGGCGCTGAGAGGGGCTCGCAAGGACATCGGGGCCCGTGAGGCTGCGAAGTTCCGGCAGATGACTACCCAAGAGTTCCGCGCTCTCGACCCCGAAGGTCGTTACAAAGCAGTCGCTGACAACATCAAGCAGTTTATCTCTCAAGAAGAACAGTATGCTCTTGTGAGAAATGCGGGTGGTAATTTGAAAGCGTTGCCGCCGGAAGAGCGGTTGGTTCGTGTTCTCAGGTCTCTTGGGGAGTTGTACGGGACCGAAGCGCGGGATCGGATCGTGCAGATGACGGCGGGCCGGACTGGGCCTACGATCAGGCCGGGCGTTCAGCGTCGTGGGCCAGAGGCGGGCATTCCGTCGGAGACTCGACTGACCAAGAAGGTCGTTGAGGAGAAGATCCTGAAGCCGGCGGAAGCAGAGAAGATTATGAAGCAGACTGCGAAGCGGCTCGGAGTGACACCGAAGAATCCCGTGGCTGTGTTGGCGATCGCGGCCCTGTTGTCGGCGGCCATGTACGCAGGCATGGGTGAACGGGAGGCCGCATGAACCCGAAGACGAAAGAGACCATTGAGGACGGCGAGAGTGTGATCCGCTCGATGTTCTCGATTGACGGGGTGGCTGCAGCCATTCAGCGGTCCGGCTTTGATGTGGAGGAGGAGGTGTCGATGTACATCGATATCGCCCGTAATTCGCTGGAAGACAACACGAGGCTTGCCGCTCTGCAAAGGTTGAATAGGCGTGTACGAGAAGTTGCAGAAGTGAATGGCATGATCTCGACTGGATCTGTTAGAATGGTCTCCCATGAAGAAGACGGAACCCTCGTCGAACGCACCCGCTCAGAATCCCGCCTCCTCTCCCAAGTTCGCGGGCTTCCAATCCCTGGCAAGTCCTTCATCTCCTCCCGTGTCCTCCCACCGGCCACAAGTACTGGAGAAACTCGACCGAGTGACCCCTCGGCTTCGTAATGAGGACTTCGCGCGTGGGGGCGCGATGACGTTCGAGGACCTCGGGGTCATCGAGATAGATCGCTTGGTTGGAAACCCATCGGACTTCGGAGCTCGACTTCGGAAGACGTTGTGTGGCCCAGACGGGCTCATCAACCACAAGTGGGCAGAGGTCGCGTCACGGGTTTCGATTGTGTCTCCGGGCACATCGGATCCGACCATGATGCTGATGGTCTTGTGCCAGTTGGCTGCTGCCGAGTTGTTCATTGACGGAGATCTTCGTCGGGCTCTGAACGACTGATGGAAATCAAGAAGATCCAAAGTCGTGAGGATGGCAACCCAAATTATCCGCTTCCGGCAGACTACGACGATCTGACCGAAGATGGTCAGCGGATGGCGCGAGTGAACGCTTGTCGTCAGTGGTTGATTCCCGAAGAGAACCTAGAGACCCGAGGCAACAATCTTGTGGCTTCGGTGTGGTGGTTCGATCGGTATTACTTGTGGCCTGACGACGAAGCTGATTTCAATCCGCTGTTCTACGACGACACGCCGCTGGAGACGCCGGACTTTCACTGGGTCCTGCTGCGGCAGTGGGCTTCGTACAGGTTGACGGCGGCGGTTGCGCCTCGTGGTTCTGCGAAGTCGTACCTGAACTGCAAGGACATGCTGCTCCGGTTGATTACGCGGCCTGCATATTCATTCGTTTATGCAACGTCCACGCACCCGAACGCGCGTGAGGTCGGCGAGCGCATCAAGCGCCAGCTGATCCACAACCAGCGGATCAACGACGACTTCTCGCCGGAGTACGACGGCAATCGAATCGTGCCCCGTCGTGGCGAAGGCTCGTTCAGCACCGAGCACATGATCTTGAACAACGGGTCGTGGCTGCGGCTTTTGAGCGCGTCATCGAAGCAGCGTGGTGGCCGTCCACGTCGATACCGTCTTGACGACCCTGAGTACGATCCGAAAAGCTCGACGCCAATGTCGGTGCTTCGGGCGTACATGTCGGAACTGCTGTTCAAGATCGTGATCCCGATGGTCACGCGCCCAGATACAGGAGTCGATTGGGTCGGTACGTTCGTGTCGAAACGCCATTATCTGTGGCACGCAATGCAGTTGGATGACACGCCGGAAGGACAACGGGCGAAGGATCCCCGATTCAATCGGTGGTCTCGTCTCGTGATCCCTGCGGCTATTGAAGAGAACGGCTCCATGATGTCATGCTGGCCAGACATGTGGCCAACGACTCGTGAAGAGCGCATGAAACTAGCAGTTACGCGCCCACGATTCAAGGAGTCTCTTTCGCTGGAGGAGATCCGTGAAACGATCGGGTCCGCCAACTTTGCCTCGGAGTACTTGGCTTCCCCTGGCGACGGAGAAGGCGCGTTCTTCGGGGACCTCGATGACGTGAAGCACGGCTGGTGGTTCGAGGAGATCGACGACCGTCTCGACCAACCGCTCTCCACGACCACGTACATCTGCTGGCATGAGCGTCGCGGCGACGAGCTCAGCCTTCAGCGGATGCCGTTGCCTGACTTCCTCCGCAGCTACGTCCGCACGTTCATCACCGCCGATACTTCGCACACGTCCGGCAAGGACTCGGACTTTAAGGTCTGCTGCTTGATGGCCGTGTCACCTCAAAACGACCTGTTCGTCCTCGACCTCTGGGCTCGTCAGGGCCAAGAGTCCGAGTTGGTGCGCGGGATCTTCGAGATGGCCGATCGCTGGAAATGTCCGACAGTTCATCCGGAATCGATTCGTCAGGGCGTCTCACTCTACAACGCGCTCTCCTCGATCGTTTCGACCCGCGCCAACGACATGGCTGGCGTCGAGCACTTGCCAAAGATCGTCAAACTGAACCCGGGCATCTCGGAGAAGCAGGACAAGATCGCCGGTCTCCAGTTCCGCTTCGAGCACGGCAAGATCAAGTTGCCGCTGTGGCGACGTGACCAGTTGCCGTGGCGTCACCTCTTCGACCAGATCGAGTCGTTCAACCCCGAAGCCCAAGACGGCGGATTGGAGAAGGACGACTGCTTGGATGCGGTCGCCATGTCCCAGTTCATCCTGAAAGGCCGGCTTTCGAAGGCGGGACCAGCTGCAGCCCAGAAAACCTTGTTCGAGCGTCTTCGCGACGGCGACTTCGTAGAGAGCGGAGTCCACATCGGCGAAGGTCTCGACATCAACCAGTTGTCCGCAAGCCAAATCAACGAGATCCTCGATGCACGAACCCCAGATCCACGACCGAACGGGCGCTCCAAGATCTGAATCCCGAGTACCCCAAGGTCTTTTTGAGGCCATGGCTCGATGGTATTTCGGAGGTTCTGTAGAGAAAGAACCCCCACTGGATCGCGGGGCGGATCAAGAGGTCACAATTTCCGATGCTTGGATGGGGCTTCTCTGTCTTTCCTACTTCGGCAATGGTGCACGTCACCCGTCCGTAGGAATCAGTGGGGGTTCCCCGTATGCTGCCGACCTCCCTCCCAAGGAGTCGGTGACTCAATACGCTCAAGTAAGGAACCAAGTCCAGATGGTCCCCGGCGGGTTCGCGGCCCGGAAAGCACAGGCACGAAATGGCAAACGACAAGATCAAACTGACCAAGGATCCGATGGCGTTGGCTCGGATCATCGACGAGCACTGCGAACGGGAGACGAATCGCCTGGCGTACCGCAGGGCGACGTGGCTCGTGGCCCTGTACTACCTGATGGGGGCCCGTCAGTTTGATGTGTTTGACCCCGAGAGTGGCACCGTCCGATATTCTTATCTGGACGAGCAGGACCGGCTGGACTTCCAGTCGTCCGAGTTGCTCAGTGCCGTGGACAAGATCTCTGGCCGGCTGAGCAGCTTGGACTTCAGGCCGCTCGTGATGCGGGTCGGGTCGTCGTTGAGCTCGATCCGGCAGCGGTCGATCGCCCAGATCATGCTGGATCAGGTGGTCTCGGATCATCAGTTGCAGCGGGTGGTCCCCCAGTTCAACCACATCTTCGCGCTTCTGGGTTCCTGCGGAATCACGGGCCACATGGTGAATCACCCGACGATCGGCATGACTGCTGATCTGGAGGTGGTGCACCCGATGGAGTTGTTCCCGTTCCCGAGTTTGACGGCGGACTACACGAAGCAGCGCGGGTTGTTGAGGCAGCGCGTCGTGTCGATGGACTTCCTGAAGGACACGTTCGGACCGAAGGTTGCTCGCAACAAGGAACGGATGGAGTTCTACACGATCAAGCCGGGCGAGACTTTCGAGCAGCAGAACGCCAACGAGTACACCCTTGGTTCTCAGGTGGTCTACTCGGATCAGAAGGTCGTCGGTCACGACCCAGAAGCTGATTCGATGCAGGTCGTTCGGGTCCGTGAGTTGTGGCTGAAGGGTCCTCGGGACACTGTCACACGGTACGTCGTGACGAGTGGTGAGTACGTGATCCACGATGAGGATCTGGAGGGCCAAGAGGTTTACTGCCCGATCGGGTTTGCACGGTTCATGGAGAACGGTTCGTTCCACGGAGCCGGCGTCTTCGATCTGTTGTTCCCGCTGTGTCGGGAGGCAGAACGGTTGCAGAAGTCGCTGTTCAACAACATTCGGGACATCGACAAGTACGGTGTGTTGGTGTTACCGCACGGCTCGTTCAACGCGAACACGATGTTGCGAGACGTTGGTCAGGGACTGCGGGTGTTCCCATGGGAACCGGATCCGATCAGCGAAGGCTTCCGACCATTCAACATCACGCCGTACAACTCGGGTGACGTGCCCGGGCGCGTGAGCGCGTTCGCGGTTCAGCAGATCGATCGATTGAACCCGATCCGTGATTTGATTGCGGAGAAGGGCCGGGTGGACTCGGCCACGGGTCTGCAGTTCTTGGATGAACAGGTCAACCGAGCGATGAACACGCCGACTGCTGGTGTGCAGCAAGCGTGGGGTGACTGCTATCGAGCGGTGCTTGCGGGCTCGGTGCGTGAGGTTGTGTTCAGCCCGAAGACGTTCACCGTGGATCAGTTGACCTTGGATCTTGCGGGCGTTGTGGTGGATCCAGAGACGATGGCTGTGAGCTTCGAGCGCAATCCGTTGCCGTCGTTGAGTCAGCTGTCGTTCAAGATTAAGGACATCAATCCAAGGAGCAAGGTGGCTCGCAAGCAGGAAGCCCTCCAGCTCCAGCAGCAGTTCCAGATTGATCCGGACACCTTCATGTTGTTCGCGCTGAAGGAAGGTCTCGACTTCGCGATGTGGACCGACGAGCATCAGTCGGCCTACGAGTCCGTGGTCCGCAACTGTTTGCTGTTGTACGGTGACGGCAAGGAACCCGGGCAGTTGATTTTGACGCCGCAGACGTCGAAGCCCGAGATGCAGATCCGAGTGCTCAATTCGTTCATGGCTTCACCGACGATGGCGGTTGCGTCGGCCGAGGTACAGAATGCATTCATTGAGTACCACAAGACGATGCTCGGATTCATGGGACTTGTGTTGCCGAATGCCCTTCCCAATCCTGACGATGTGGCTATGCTAGGCAAACTGGACCAGCAGATGGCCCAGCTGCAGGGGCTCCAGCAGGGGGCACCGGCTCCGCAGCCCGGAATGGTGCCCCAGATGCAAGGGATGTAAATGGCAGACATCGACCTTTCAACAACGATCACGCTTGACGACGGCACCGAGGTTTCCATCAAGGATCTCGTGCAGAGCCGCAAGGATCTGGCGGAAGCAATCGAGATCAACGACACGCTGCAGGGCGATCTGAAGCGCGTTGGTACTTTGTTCCGCGCTGATGCTTCGGCAGACGAGCGTGAAGATGCGACCCGCAACATCTTGGCGGACCTTGGGTACGAGGATCAACAGATCGACCAGTACCTCGGAGCTGTACGCGCACGTATGCAGCAGGGTACCCCGAAACCGGACACCGAAGACGATGCGCCGGAGTTCCCCGATGACGATGAAGACGAGATTGAAGAGATCGATCTCCCCGATCTGGAAGACGACACCAATCCCAGTGGGGGTTCACAAGAGGACACCATGAGCAACGAACAGATTCTCCGACAGGAACTTGAGGCACAGCGAGCTGAACTTCACAAGATGCGCGTGAGGGAACTCCGCGAGAACCTCAACTCCCAGTTGGATCGAGTGCTGGAAAAGAACGCTGATTTCCAGAGACTTCTGGAAAGCGCGAAGTCCACTCGTGGTGACGAGGGCCTCCAGCAAGCGAAGCAGACCTTGCGGTCTCAGCTTGAGCAGAGGGCCATCGAACGAATGCAAGCCCGACGGGCTTCCGCAGGAACCTTTGAGGACGCATGGATGTCCGAAGAGGTTGAGAAAGCAGTAGAGCCCGTAGTGGGCACATTTCGGTCGGTAATCGGAGACATTGACCGTTTGGGTCGGTCTTCGGAAACGGTCACCGGACTCGACGCGCAGGAGATTCTGCGCTCTAAGCCAGTTCCCGAGCCTGAGTACAAGCCTGGTGCATCCCTGAGCGACATTGAGTCCCAGGTCAAGAACTTCGCATCAGACACGATCAAGCGGGCATTGGCATCGTCTCCAGGTGAATCCGCAATCTGATCTGAAGGAAACAAGTCATGCCTTTCGCAACAACCGGGTCGATCTTCGACCGTCAGTCAAACCGCATTCAGGAAGTTCTCAACAAGTCGATGCGCGTGTTCCTCGCCGGTCTCGATCCGGTGTGGCGCGACAACGTCGTCACCAGCCAGGGCGTCGGCAACTCCGGCGATCTCGGCCGCGACCTCAAGATCACTCGCCTCTTCATGGGCAGCCTCACTGGCGTGATCGAGTCGGGCCGTTCGTTCGGCGAACAGGATCTCTACGGATCAGGCACTTCGTCGCTTGGCCCGTCGATGCACCTGCAGACGGCCGCCCAAGCTTACCCGAGCCCACTTGAGGGTCCGAACGCCACGGCGTATCGCCTCGCGATCCCGATGCGTTCGCTCGTCACCAACCTGATGATCACCCTCGGTGAGAAGCAAGCCGACGCTACGCCGGCGCTCATCGATCAAGTGGTTGCTCCGAAGCTCACCGCGTTCGCCCGCAACATGGCGCACACGCTGTGCAACTACTGGTACCTCTCGCAGAACGATTCGTACCGTCTCTGCGGCATGACCAACACCCAGGTTCGTTCAGTGGCGTCCTCTACTGGTCCAACTGGAACCTCAACCTCGACCTACTACCAGATCAAGTTCAATCCAAGCAACTACGCGGTTCATCGTTTCTCCCGTGGTCAGCGCGTTGACATCATCTACTCGACGGGTCTTCGGGCAAACGATAGCACTACGCCTACGGCTGCACTTGCATCCCAGAATCGTGGTACTCGTGAACAGCTCATCGTTGAGAGCGTTGATCCGCTGACGAACGAAGTCGTGCTTGTCACGAATGTCGATCCGAACCAGGAGTTCTTGGATTCTGCGGGCGCAGTGGTGAACGCAACGGCGGTGACCACTACGTACGCGGCCCAGACGGACTTTGATTCGGGCTTCATCGTGTACGCGAACGCGACGATGAACGCGAATAACGTCGGCTCGAACACGTTCGTCGGTATCGCTGGC
>Ga0209617_10000519_pt1 | contig 16981 bp, 11 predicted proteins | sample LakEriepJuly2011_2_FD_187459 | JGI IMG/M metagenome (GOLD analysis project Ga0209617, IMG submission 187459) | Freshwater microbial communities from dead zone in Lake Erie, Canada - CCB epilimnion July 2011 (SPAdes) (version 2) | ecosystem: Environmental > Aquatic > Freshwater > Lentic >...
TATTGAATCCTGCTGTTGCGGTTTCTCGATTTGCCGAAGGCAAAGAATTCACTCTCCAATTGCGCGGACGGTGGTGAGTGACTGGATCAAGGTGTGGTCATCCCATTTCCAGACGACCCGCTTCTTCTTGTCATGCGTCACTTCGATGGCGTGAGCCCCCTGCCCTTCCTTGCCGCGCATAAAGTTGCCGATGAGCAGATTTCCGTTCTTGAGCTGCTGAAGGCTGGAGATCCAGGTGATGTTTAAATCCGGAGCGTCCTTGTCGCTGAACTCCCACACGATTCGCTTGTCCCGCGTCACCTCGATCAAGCGCTTCTGCGTGCCGCAGCAAATGAGCGTATTGCCATTGGGGAGTCGCTGCGCATCGCCCGTGTTGGTGACACCGGTGTATTCCCACACCACCTTGCCGCTCGGATCCACCTCGCGCACGGCGCCCTCACCTTCATGGGCGGCAAGGATATTGCCGTTCGCGAGCTTGTGGACGTTGCGCACTTGAAGGTGGTGCCCCTCGACAGTCGTGGTCAGCGGAGTGACATGGACGATCTGGCCCTGAGGATTCACTTCGACCGCCTGACACGGCCCCTGCTCGGCGACCAGCGTGTTGCCATTGGCCAAGCGCTCGCAGCCGAAGACTTGATGCGATTTGCTGACGTAATCGAACACCGTCTTCCCACGCGATGTGATCTCGCGAACGCCGGTCGGAGTGCCGCCGTAGCCGGAGAGTATGTTGCCATTCGGTAGCGCCTGGAAGATGACCGTGGTGCTCGGTGGATGGAACTCCCACACCTTCCTGCCCTCTGCATCGAGTTCGACAAACCGATTGGGGCCCTTGCCGTACTCGGTGAGGAGCAGTCGGTGTTTGATGGGCGCGTCAGCCGCGACGGTTGGCCTGCCGGAAGACAACGCAAAGGCCAGGATGGCGATGAAGAGTCGGGTGATGTGCATGGTGGGTTTGAGTTGAAAGATTTGTAGGTCTAGGCCCGGTCCTCACGACCCGACCTCCGCGGTGGCCAGGTATTGCTCAGGCACAGGGCATAAAAACCCAGGTCAACCGGCTGAATCGTTCCGGCTAAGACAATTTCAGCAGCAACGGGAGACAGGATGGTGTCAGGGATCATGGGACCGAGCTTCGTTCAGGGGAGGCTTGGAGGATCACCCACAGCAACGGTGTTGGGAATGTTGTTTTTGGTGCAGCATCGTGGTGAAACCCCCATCCAAGGGCGCGGCACCATCGACACTTACTTCCTCCGCCCCCTCTCCGGCTAGGCACCGTAACTCGGCGAATCCGCAGTCCATCCCTTTCCTCCCAACTCAATCGTTCCGGCTGAACCGGAAGGACACGGCTTGAGGACTGGGCCAAAGAGGGCCGCGATCTTCGGCTGGGCGTTGGTGATGGTGAGAGTCCATTCGTTCTGAGTCTGACCGACACCGGCTCCGCCCCACAGGGAAAGACCATAGCCCAAATCCGGAATGGCCATCACCCGCACCTTCGAACCGTAGGGATACACTTTCATTGCCGGCTCCAAGGCGATTTTACCCCCGCCCGTCGCCACGGTATTGAGGGTCGTCCCAAAAGTGGCGACCAGGTGGGCGGGGGCTTTTACCTCCCAGGAGAGCTTCGGATTATTGCTCACATAATCACCACTCCAGCCTAGAAACTCCCATCCTTCGATGGCGGTGGCCTGAAGAACCACCCGCTCGAACTGCGCGTAAGTCCCAGCTCCGCTCACCCTCCCGCCGCGGGCCTCGATAGTCAGTTCATGCCTGGGAATAGGTTCGAAAACGGCGCGGACCGCACGGTGGGTCGACAGGATCAGGGTTGCCTCAGGCTGTTCGCCACTCAGATCTCCTTCCCATCGAACCCACCGCCACCCATCACCGGGGATCGCCCGAACCCTCACCGACTCGCCTTGCAAATACTGATCTTGTTGTGGCGAGCACTCGAGCTTCCCCTCACCGGCCACCGACCATTTCAAAGAAACGGACGGAACCAGCCGAATCTGGACTTGGGGCAATTCGAGGGTCTCGGTCAATTCTTCGTTCAAGTGCAATTCCCTCAAAACGATGCTCTGATCCACCGTGAATTCACCGGTGTACTTCCGAGATAGGACCGTCGGCTGGCTTCCATCGATCGAGTAGAAGATCTGCCCTCGTTCAAATCGATTCGACAAGCGGACTGTCGCCTGTTTTCCAACCTTCACTGAAGTGTCGGTTTCACGTCCGTTCACAATCCACCGGGGATGGCTGTCCACAGTGATGTTCTTGCTCTCCAATTCCAACCAGGGCCGAGCTGGCCTGGGCAGCACCGACCTGAAACCCACCCGATTGTAGACTGTCTCCGGAGTGAAGGCCCGACGGTTGGCAATCTCGCAGTTCTTGGCGTTGTCGTACCAACCGCCGCCTCGGAACACTCGATGGACACCCACGTTGGGTCCACGAGGATCGGTTTGCGGGTCAGAGGTGTAGTCGCCAAACCGATCCCAGCACCATTCGAAGTGGTTGCCGGCCATGTCGTACAAGCCAAAGCCATTGGGCGGATAAGAACCCACCTTCACTGAACCGCTCTTCTCGGACTCGTCGTAATTGGCACGATCGGGAGTGATCTTCTCGGAGTCGCTCCACGGAAATCGATGACCGGTAGCGCCACCCCGGGCCGCTTTCTCCCACTCGGCTTCGGTCGGCAACCGATAGCCAGTTTGCCAATCAACATGAGGAGCAATGCGTCCGCTCCTGTAAACCATCGTGCCGGCTGAATCCACGGTGTAAGCGGGTCTCATTCCCTCCATTTCACTGCGGGCGTTACACCACTTCACACAGTCGAACCAACTGACGGTGTGAACCGGATGTTCAGTACCAAAACTCTGGCCGATTGGCAAATCGAGGTAGCCATGATCCAAGGACCATTGTCGCACAGAATCCCAGAGCTCCTTGGTGATCTCGTAAACATCCATCGCATATTCAGAAACCCATACCGTGTGCGACGGACCGGCCATTTCAAAGAAACCCTCTCGAATCAAATTCATTCCGGCAGCCGGCTCCCAATCGGTGGCACCCAGCTTGAAGCGCACGGTTTTGCTGTATCGATTGGCAAGGTCCACGCTCGAATCCCAACGGACGTGCTGCACAATTCCCGGCTGGATCCCCCTTCCCACGGCACCCGTCGCGGAGGCTGTCGGCACTTCCCAGGTTTGCCCACTGTCTGCAGAGATTTTTAAATACACCGAGACGGCAGCACTGTCCGGATCCCGGATCTCATAGGAAATATCGACCCATCGGGTGCCGGTGATCTGCTCGGCCTGTACGTTCAGGATCACGGGTTCTACCGCAGCGAGTGGCGGCATGACCCAGAGCATTAATGACCAATAAAGAGCCAACGGTCTCATGAAAGTTTTAAAAGTGTTTTAATTTCTAACACCTTGGTGCAAGCCAATCGTCGAGATCGGATTCACCGAGCGCCCTAGGCCTGAGTCTTAGACTTGCGGGGGATCTGCTCGTAAATCACTCGGAGGGAACTCTGCACGGCATGATTTTCGAGGGGTTGATCTTGGAGTTCCAGAGGCATCCATTGCCTGAGACGCGCCTCGCTCATTCCGCCCAGCCAAAGACTGAAGGCAAGGTCGGATTCTCGTCGATCCAGATCTTTTTGGCGCGCCCGATATGCTTCCAGTCGTTCGATGTTCTGCCTGCGAACGGTGTCCGCCTGAGTCTCAAAGTTTGCGGGCGGTCCATAAGAACCGGTCTTGAGGATCTCCATGAATCCATTGAGCAATCCCATTCTCATGGTTTTGCGGTTGACCCGAATATCAAAAGCAAAGGCTTCAATGGATAACTGCAATTCATCGAGACTCACATTGCCCCATTTCCACACCTGCCGAAGATGACTCGGAGCAAACATCACCTGTTCTTGGTGCAGTAATGAGCAATCCACTTCCAGCCATTCGTCAGGAATCTCCCGTAAGTTTTGACTTCCCCTAAGACGAGAGCCGAAACCGGCCACAGGATCGCCTGCATACCCAGGCCGACGGCTTTGGAATTCTGCGCCCGTCAAAAGGGGGGACCCTCCTCCCGAGCGAACGGTGTGCGACGGTGCCGAGGGCCAGGCTCCGTCTGCGTGAGCCTTCTGGATTTCCTGAAGCAACCCCATAGCGATGGAATAACTCACCCACCCGCCACGGCCGCGCTTGGATTGCGCCACCGAAATTAATCCCTCCCGAACCATACGTCCCAAGGTAGTTTCGACGGTTCGCAAAGACGCCCCCACTTGGTCAGCCAATGATCGAACGTTCAGCGGTTCGGTCGACTCCGAGGCGAGACTTTTTCGTGAGGCGCTGATGATTTCCATCAATCTCAACTTCAGCCCAACAAGACCCAACAGTTGGGTGTTTGTTGCGCTTTTAACCACCATTTCGATGGGCGTTTGTTGGGTATTCATCGATCTAAAAATCGTTTTTATTGATTTTTTAAACCCGACACAACTTTTTTGTTGTGTTTTGTTGGGTTTCTAATCGGTTACTCTCGCAATGAAATCGCAAGGAGGCGGGTTCAACCGAGCACCGCGACAACTCAGTGGCCGCAACAAGGATTGGGAGGTTTCAGAATCATTGCTCGTGCCAACGGGCGTGAAGCATCCGATGGCCATCTCGGGGAAATCTGGACTCACTTCCACTCGAAATCGTGGCGGCCATTGTCCGTCGCTTTTCTCCACCCAAGTCCTCCTCCGGATATCCTCCCATCGAGGCCAGTTTCCAACCCGCCGACCCTCTTTCGTCCTCTCGCCATCACTGAAGCGACGGATATGCCCCTACCCCAAAAATTCTCCCATCGTCCCTAGGCCAGCTTGCTGAGCCCCTCATCCCATCCTTGGTCGCCAGACGGATCGAGCAAACCAAGATAACCTACAACACCCACCGGACCGAATGAGCGGGTGTAATCCTGTTACTCCCCGCGAGCCACTGTGGCAACTCACTGAAAACTTCTATTAAAATCACGGTTGAAAGAATTTCTCGAATCTACCCCCTGCTTTTGCGGAAAATGGCCGGACTTTTACTAGCTCTCAATCGGTGAGAATACTCCCAGGGATTCAATTAATAAAAGCGTTGAAACACCTCATTAAAATAAATTATTAAAACAAATCGTTAACGTCATAAAATTTGGTTTTTAAAAAACAACTAGCCTTACAATATAATTTTAAAACTAAAACCTCAAAGAGTTTTGTGAATTTTGTTTTTTACAATTAAATATATCCAAAGCCAAACCGCAGCAACGCGTAAAAGTAAATTTATAGTAGCGTAAAATTAAATCTAAAAATTAAAAAAGAGACTCATTCATGCTCTAAATTATCCGATGCTCAATTCGCAAAAATCAGTTAACCACCCTGAATTCAAACCTTAGATCCGCCTCAACGTTTACCGAAGCATTTCACCCGGTTCTAAATTCAGAACCGGTGAAGTCTTTTGAGTCTAAATTCTGCGTCAACAAATCTCGAAATCCACGCACCTGAGGCCCTGAACGCGTCAAAAGAGGGCTAAACCACCCTAAAGAGTCGCAGCAGCAACCCGTTCACTCACGTCGCCACCATCATCACCCAGAAATCGCATCAGACTCCGGCCAAAAAGGGACAAGTTTCTTGAATTTTAGTATCTGCACTCAAAGCAATAAATCCAGGGCTATGTCTCCAGAGTTAAATCTCTAGGACTAAGTTGCTAAGCCTGAGTCAGAACGATTCATTCCACTACGAGCCATTCGAAGTTTAAAATCCATCAAATCGAAAGGAATAAGGCGTATCTGACGCTTTAATTTTAGGAAAATCGCGGGAAGGTTGAGGCGGAATCACTACTGCTGGCGTAGTACGAGCCTTCTCAGACACACCAGACACACGACCACCCCCCGAATTGCTCAATTGGCTCGGAAATCGCCCTTGCTCTTTCCAAATCAACATCAGTGGCCGCCAATCCGAGGTCATCCCAGCGCGAAGCTCCGGGTCTTTGGACCGCCATTGCCGGTGCAGAAAGGCCCCGTCTGTCGCCAATAACCCCATGGCGATGGCTTGGCGCTCAAACGCCTCTTGGGAGGCCTTAGAATCGATTTCTGGCGGCTCTGGAGCCAATGCCCGAGGCTGCAGCGGCGCAAGTATCCGGGGTGATAAGGTCGGTATCGGAACCGTTTGAGTATTTTGACTCGTTGTTTCCGGTTTCTTTTCAACCACCGCGTCAAGGGTGGTTGGTCCACCCTTGCGGGTTGCTGCCGACTTTCGCCCACCCGCTGCCGACTTCTCCTTCCACTGCGTCAGACGCTCTTTCTGCTGCTGAAGGTCAAAATGGGTCAGTTCTTGAGGGTTTTGGGTCGCATGAAACATTCTCAACACCGAGGCCACAACGGTGGTTGAAGCACCCTTGCCAACCAAGCGCGCTGCTTGCTCTGGATCCTTGGGGACCGAACCATTCTGCCAGCAATAAGAAAGCAGACGAATGTAAACTCCTTCTTCCTCCAAGCTCATCATCTGAATTTGCTGATTGGCCAAATACTCGGAAGGTGAAAATGAAAACCCGGATGATTTCATGGATTTAGTGCGCTGAAAGGGCGTTTGTGGGGACGAAGGATTCTGGACAGGAGAGGACGGGGCGGATATCTCTACCGTCTCAGCTTCTGAAGCGGCTTGATCTAATGGAGAATCCGATGGCTTGTGCTGGAGAAATTGAAAATCTAAATGAAGTCCGTGACCCAAGAAGCGGACATCTAGGTCAGTTTCTTTAACAGAAGACACAGACGAGTGATTTTGTAATATAACAAAATGATTTTGAGCGATTTTCTGAAATCCAGACGCTGGAATAATTGAGGTCGAGGGCTTCCATTTTGTGACAGAGGGACGGACTGCTGTAGGCGTAGGGTTTTGAGAATGGATCCAAACTTCGATTTCTAAACGCATACGCCGATTGAAATCCCGTATGCTAACCATTATTTCTAAGACAGTCTGGGTGCGGCGATCGGAGGATACAGCAGGAGGGATAGCGATTGTTGGGCGACAACGCCAAACTCGGAATCGGTCACGGATCCGCTTGCGGTTGAGAGATACCAGCATCGCCGCACCCATGAGCAATAGCCCTATCCAAGCTTTGACAGCAAAACGCCCCTGCCCCTCTTGAGACTCTCCCCCAGTGATATTCTGCTCAGCCTTTGGAAGAATCGGGGCCAAAGCACCTTCTGCTGCAGGGCTAACTGTCTTCGCAAGATTCTGTGAACTGCTTGGCACTGTCACCCGCACTGGCACTGGCACCGGCACTGTGGGTTGCACTGAGGCAGCGATGGCTGCTTTGGGCGCCATCCGCGGGTTCTCGGAGACGATGCGGCGGTTTTGACTTTGAACAATTTGGGAAGCTTCGGACGGTGAAGTTTTCTGAACCGCTGGATGGGACGGGATCACCAAGACTGACCCGGTCCGGATTCGATGAAGGTTCCCAGCCTGGAAGACTCCTGGATTCTCGCGTAGGAGCGCCAGGAGCATTTGATCCATGGTGACCGAATCCGGCTTGTAGCGACGAGCAATACGGTAGGCCGTTTCCCCCTCCTGAACCGTGACCCGTCTGGGGACAGAGAGGGTATTGGTCAGCGCCCCTGTACCAGAGGTGGATCCGATCAGCCCGTTGCACCCTCCTATCAGACACAAACACGCAATCAGCAGTTTTGGTAAACCACTGGTGGCCCATTTGGTCACAAGATACATACAAGAGCAGGTTCGGAGGCTCGGCTTGAAACCCCAAGATTCGGGCCGCTAAACGGTCAAAAGACCCGTGATAGCGCATGCACTGGAGCCGGACTCAGAACCCAATTGATGCTTGCTAGCACCTTTATTCCATCCCTTCAACCTGTTTATGGCGAGGCCCTACGGCTGCCCAGGGCTACGACAGGTTGGAAGGGTGGTTGAAGGGTGGTGCTTCGCTGGTGGGTGCCGCTGGGGCTTCACCCGTCGATTCGGCCGAGGGAGGCTCTGCAGCGATCAGACTGGGCTGAGCTTCGGGTGGAACGGGTAGAAGTTCCAAGGCTGGCCCCATGTTGCGAGCAGGCGTTGGCGGCACTGAGGACCGAGCCAAAGCCTTTACCTCGCCACGAATCTCGCGGTTGATCGCTCGAATCTCGCGCATGAGGTCGAGTTTAACCTTCCGCTTGGGATCCCCGGATTTGACCCCAGGATCCACAGCTCCCACTCCGGAGACGAATTGCAACTTAACCCCGCCCGTCGTGCGCATGAGCTCGCGCTGACGTTCGTTCTCCTTCAGCAGAGCTGCCAGACGCCGAATCTTCTGCTCCAGCATCTGGATCTGATCGTCTTTGAGGGCGAGATCCTTCTCCAACGGTCGATCCGTGTCGGCTTCCAAGAGCTGACGGACGCCCCGAAGCAGGTCACGGCTGTGGCGGACGTCCTGGAATCGTCCGTCAAACAATCGCTCAAGGACCTTCTGAAGGCTGCTCTCCAGGTCTGCATCTTCCAGGGTGCGCGGAGTCTGGGGTGCCTCCACCGACGCGGGAACTTTGCGCAGTCGCAGTGCCATGCGCAGGGTGCGGCGCAGCGCCCGCAAGCCAAACAGAAGGACCCGTACGGGTCCGGACTGGCGAGGCGAGGCCCGCCGCCATCGAGCCGGTCCGCCCGGGGGCATCCACCCTGTTGGTGCAGTTTCCGGAAAGGCCTCTCCACGGTACAACCGCTGGGGCAGTTCGGGCCGCTGGGGCAGTTCGAGCAGTTCGGAATCCAGTTCATCCCGGAAAGCACGCCGCGGATTCTTCCGTCGACGGGTCCGGGGCGTTAGTAAGGGTCCCGAGGGGCGGACCATGCGTGGCGCCCCAGATTCATGACGGGTTTTCCACGCTTCCACGACCGGATCCACCACTGGCACCGGTGTGGACGATTTCCGGTGAAGGCGCCCATGGATCGACCGTCGGAGCCAGCGCAATGCGATTTCGCCAGAGTCCGGGCGACGGCGCGGCGGTTCTGACAAGTCGGCGAGGACATGCCCATGCGCTTTGAGCCAGGCAGTGAGTGCCAAGTCCGGAGGCGGTGTCTCTGAGGCACGCAGCACCGGGCGTTTGCGGCGGCGGCGCTCCAGTGCCCGGGCCAGAGAACGGAGAATTTTGAAGCGCAACCGCAGGCCGCCGTATTTCCAAAGCCAGCGGAGGAGGTCGGAGGCTTTTGAACCATCGGTCTCCGGCCGATAGCCACCCACCATCATCCGTCGGATCAACTCCGCCCTCAGCCATACGGTGGGACGGCCTGATTCCAGCCGATGATGTTGGATGCCACCCATAGGATTTCGCCAGGGATGTCTCCGTGGTGCCCAAATGTCCCGAAACCGATCTCAACGAGGGATTTCCCCGTCGCCAGAATCAGGAAACCAAACCACTCATCCCCTGCGTGGCCAGCTCGCGGTTGGTCCGGAACTCGGCCCAGAATTCCGTCGGCATGTCTAAAGCGATTTTCAAGGCACCATTGGAACCGGCAAATTGGGGCTCCTCAACTAAGGTAACTTTTCCGCCGCCATACTCGCTCAACCCCTTCTCAATGGCTCGTCCGAGTCCGCGAATCTGGCTGCCGCCACCCCCCAACAGGATGTTATTGCGCATCTTGGCCTGGAACTCGGGATCGTAGGTGGCGATGAGGTCCTGCAGTGCCTGGACCGTCGGCGGTACAATGGTGTAGCAGGCCGAATACACCTGTTCGGTCAGGTTGAAGTTCGTAGGCTTGCCACCGACGGGCAGAATCTCTTCGACCTCATCCATCTTCGGGCTGACTGAGGCGTGCCGTTCCTTAATGGCGCGCACCATGTTAATGGAGAACTGAACTTCAGGAAACTTGTCCTGAATGAGCTTGGAGAGGGACTGATCGATGGAATCACCAGCCACGTAATGGGTACGCTGATCCTCAGCCGAGGGCATCGACCCGTGGACACGGCAAAGGTCGGTGGTGCCCGCGCCGATGTCGATCACCAGCGTGTCATCCAAGAAATCCAGACCGTAAGCCACAGCAAAAGGCTCCGAGCACACGATCACCGAGTCGATGCAGTTAGCAGCGGCTTCCAGGATGGTAGCCTTGCCCGCCACACTGGCTTGGGCCGGAGCACCGATCACCGCGTAAATGACCGCATCGGCCGGAGCATTGATTTCGCGTACCACGTATTCCAACAAATCGCGAATCGCCTTCTTCACGGGCTCAGGGTCCACGACGCCCTGCTGCTTGACCGAGGCGCCTGCCAGGGGCCGATACAAATGAACGGACATGCGGTTTTCCAGCGCTTCCTGTCCGTAAATAATCTCCCGACCTCCCAATCGCTTCAGAGCGACATGGTCCTTCGGGTAGCCCACATACGACCAAACTGTCTTTCGAAAGCCATTGGACGCGGTGATGGATGTCCGACTGGTTCCTAAATCAATGCCGACAAAAATGGTTTCAGCCATGAGACGCGTGTTGCTGGTTGTTTCTCCGATGAGCACAAAGACTCACTAATGGATGCGTCCGTTAGAGCGACGCCTTAAGACATTTTTTCAGGAACTACCAAAAATTTACATCCAAGCTGCACGTCGCGTCCAGAAACGGTGCGCAAATTGCACCAAAGACACCGCACAACGGATCTGGCAGCCCCTTGGGCTCTGAAGAACAGGAACGGCTCGAACCGAATGGTACCGTAGGACTGCGGACCGACTCGGGCGATCACGGTTGCTGAGTGGTGGGAGCGACTCGGCCTTGGACGACCCGGTTGAAGTCACGGATCTCGATGAGCAACCGCAGTTTGAGGTCTCGCTGAGGGTCGTTGTTCTTGAGTCCCGGCTCAGACAAGGCCATCAGGAGCCATCGGTAGGATCGAGAGACGAATCCTTCTTTCCGATTTCGGCGCTCACTCTCTCCAATCAGGCCTGCCAGACGGCGGATCCTGCTTTCGAGTGCCTGCTCGAGGTCGCTCTGATAGGCGTGCTCCTTCCTCAAAGCGGCCATCAACCGTTCCACTTCGGCCTCTTCTTGAAGGCGTTGCCGTCTACCTAGTTCCGGAAGAGTGGAAGGCGTTGTATCAACGGGCTTTAGAATTGGGACTCTCTGCGGAACAGCCGCCGGTCGGGATGCGCTGGGAACCACGACCGGCTTCAGCAAGCGAGATGGCGGCTGAGAAATGGCCGGCGCCTTCGCTTCATGGGAAGCCGATTCCGATGGGATCGACTGGGTCCGAGGCAAGGTCGGTGTTTCCACCACAGGGATCGGTGCCGGATCGGGTTGCCGTACCGGATCAGGTTGCCGGACTGGATCAGGTTGCCGGACTGGATCAGGTTGCCGGACTGGATCAGGTTGCGGTTCTGATTTGGAAATAGGCTCTTTGGCAACGGCTGCCCGTTGCTGAGGCTCCGGCGGCTGAGTTTTTTTCACTGCTCGAAACCACCTCCAGGCCACCGCCACCGCCAAAGCGGCAATGCCCAGTACCCATAGCCAAACTCCAAAGAATTCACTCGTCGGGGGGCGGTCGGCGGCAACAACGGGGGGCGACTGCGGCGATTCCGGTGCCAGTGGTGGTGATGGTTCAAGCGCCGGAGCAGCAGGCTCAACAACGTCCGTCATTGGGGGCCGCACCGTCGAAACCACAATTTTCTCGGAAACTCCACCACGTGTCAGCTCTCCGGGTGCTTTCCAAGTTAGCTCATTTTCAATGTTCTGTGGCCGAATGGCTTCCACCTGAACGGGTTGAGCCAAGACTTCTACCCGATTGCTTCGGCCATTCAATGGCGTTCGAAACCTATCAGCCTGGGCTGCCCGGAAGGCTTCGTACTCCCGAATTTGCTCGGCGATAATCCGTCGGGCCTCGGCCAACGGGATCGCTAAGGCCATGCGTGCGTCGGGGATTTTTAAGACGGCACCGGCCGGCAGGCGATTGACATTACCGCCGCCGAATACTTCAGGGTTCCGCCGCAAAAGGGCCACGAGCATTTGGTCGAGCGAAACCTCCGCCGGCAAACGCAACACGGCGATCTCGCTCGCTGTATCGCCGGGCTGAACCTCGACTTCTTCACCGCGCGCGTCGCCGCTCACAGAGGGCTGGGCCTCGGCTCCGCTGGCACGAACTGAATCCTTGAGTGCCTCGGCTGCGCTGGAACGAATCTCTCGCGCGGGCACAATCGCTGCAGATTGGCTCAACGCGCTCGGCAACCAGAGGATCGCAGCACACCAAAGAATCGCCCTGAAGGGAGAGCCCACCTCTCGATGAGACGCGTCGACAGACTGGTTCAGTAGCACCATGGCGGATGGCTCGCTTGCGGCGGAATGACTCCAACTCATTTTAGCCTCGGGTTATTAGGTCCTCGCTTGTCGCACAACTGAAGCTCGACGACAGACGGCACTCTGGACCCGACTACAGATGAATTGGACTAGAGATGGACGCTGCCCGAAGGATTTCGGCGAATCAAGGGCGTTGGGTTTGTTGACTCAATAGAAATCCCAGGAGGTGGTTGAAGTCGGCCGGCGGAAGCACCTCGGCAAAATTGTCGGGCATCAGTGAAGTCTCCGATTCCTGGACTTCGCGAATTTCGTTGCGGGGGATTCGTTGCTCTTGGCCGGTGGCATTGATGTAAATGCGCTGTTCACCCTCCTCTCGACGGAAAAGGCCCGTCACTAAATCCCCATTGTGAAGGGTCACGATGCTGTAGCGGAAAATCCGATCCACATTGCGGTTAGGATCAAGCACATCTTCGCACAGGCGCTCCAGGCCCCGATGTCCTACGCCATCGAGCTGCGGGCCCACCAAGCCACCCTGCCCTCCCATCGAATGGCATGGCCTGCAATGAGTCTCGAAAATTCGAGCTCCAGCCTTCACGTCGGGGCTGGATTTTCGGAACGCTGCCTGTCGATCGGCCACCAATTCCAAGCGGCGTTTGGAGTCTGGGTCTGCGACAGTTTTCGGCTGAAACCGATCCTTTTCATTCGGCCGAATGGCCAAGAGTCGCTCTTGAACAGACCGTTCGACCAACAATGCCGCCGGTGCGCGCCCGTCGCCTACGGCCTGGAGCAAACTCTCGGATCCTTCAAGCGAGCCCCCCAGAACGGCGGCGATGGGTATGGCCGAACCAAACGGGGCTTCGCGCAACACCCTCAATAAAATGGGAATTCCCGTCTTGGGCCGGAACCTCAGTACCGCTTGAGCGACCGCGGCCCGCTGATCCCGCGATACCGATGCCTCGCGCAGGAGTGACTCCGCCAGCAACTCGGTTTCGGGGTCGGCGAGTTCGAACAAGGCTCGAACACTGGCTACGCGCACGGAGACGGAAGTTTCGCCTGCCTCGGATTTGCCGGCACGACGTCGGAGTGCCGGGGCCGCATCGCGTATTCCTAACTTCCCTGCCCACTCGATCGCAAAAAGGCTCTGATCGAGAGTCGATTGCGCGTCGCCCAAAAAGCCCACCACCAAGTCGACTCCCCACCGTTGCAACTTGGGTCCCAAAGCCAGTCCTCGTTGGGCCATCCCCTGCTCCATCGCCAGAAACAGGGTGCGCTGCGCCGCTCGATCGAGTGGGGCCAAGGTCCGGAATACACCCACCAAGGCCTCCAAGTCGGCCGTCGCTCCGTGCCGAGCACTGTGCTGCAACTGCTCCATGAAGCCGGGATCTGAGGGGCGCCGGTGCTTCAAGTATTCGAGAAGAAACCCCGCCGATTCTGAGGAGGGAATGGCCAGACAAACATCGGCCACTGCGGCCTGGGAGACGAGGTCACCCTGGGATCCCTGACGCCATCGCCGAAACACCGTTTCGTCGAGCAACTGGTCTCGCAGTGCCTTGCTGACTTGATACACGAGATGGGTGTCGGTTTCGGGGGCAACGCGTCTCAGAGCCAGCAGCGGGGCGAGGTTGTCAAAGCTGGGGTGGCGAGCCAGAGCATCGGCCGCCGCACGCACCACGGGCGCCGACGGATCTCGGAGGGCTGCCCTTACGAGGCCGAGGTCCGACTCCTGCCAACGACGACGTTCTACAAGGACTCGCACAGCATGAAGCCGCAGCAAGGCTTCGGAATCATTGGCGGCCGCCGCCAACTCGGTCGGACGCAAAAGTTCCCGCCGCTCCAAAATCCATAGGGCCCCGACTCGAAGCGACACCGGTGCCGAACGCGTTGTCAGGGCGGTGCGCAACGTTCCCTCGATGGAGGCATCCAAGTCTTTAAGGTCGCAAAAGTGATTCAGCACGGCCAACCGGTGGGCGAAGCTCGGATCGGCGAGTCGTTGCACTTGTTCCGCCGGGGCGAGATTTCGAAAATCAGTGTGCCTCCGCAGAATTGGGCGTCCGTCAGTGGCTTTTCGCACTACCCGCCAAATCCGCCCGCTGCTGCGATCCCGTCCCGGATGCGACAGGGGCACCTCCACATGGGCGATGATCCGGTTGTAGAAATCGGCGATGTACAGCGCCCCGTCGGGCCCAAACTGCACGTCCACCGGGCGAAACCAGGGGTCGGAAGTGCTTACCAAATCGGGCATCTCGTGGGCGATGCGGGTGGAACCACGATCCTCGATGCGGTCGCGGTTCACCCGGCTAGTCACCACATTTCCCAAGAGAAAATTGCCCTGAAACTCCGCAGGCCACAGCGGTTCATCGCAGTAGTTGAGGCCGGCAATGGCGGTGGATCCATGGTTGTGCCACAGCATTTGCGGCGCGTAGCCCAGACCGTCGTGAGGTTTGCCGAACACGGGATAAAACCCGCCATGGATGACCTGATAAATGGGCATCGAGTGGCAGTCGGAGGTGAAGAGGTTGCCCAAAGGATCAAAGCAGAGGCCGAAGACATTGGCTTGCCCATCACCTACCTTCTCAATCCGGAATCCATCGCCACGGAAGCGGAAGGTCGATCCTCGCATTTCCAGCAGGTGTCCGTCGGTGCCCTTCACGCGCGTCTGGTTGCCCACACCCTGCCCGCCATAGAACCATCCGTCGAAGCCCCGGCGGAAGTTGTTGGCCAAGTTGTGAGTGTCGGTGACGCCGAAGGGACCGTAGAGCACCTCTCGGCGGTCGGCCCGTCCGTCGCCATCGGTGTCTTGAAGGCTGAGCACATTCGGAATGCTGAACACCACAGCCCCATCGCGGAACGGCGCCACGGCATCGGGCATGCTCAAGCCATCGGCAAACACAGTGTTAATGCGGGCCCGGCCATCGGCCCCAAACTCCGACAGAATGCGAATCACGTCACTGGGTGCCTTGTTGGTGGCGCTCTCAATGGGATAGGCCCGTGTCTCGGCAATCCACAACCGCCCGCTCACATCGAAACTCATGCTGACCGGCTTACCGATCTCCGGTTCGGACGCCACCAACTGAACCTCAAAGCCCTCCGGCACCACAAACGCTCGCAACGCCTCGGCCGGACTCCGCCACGGAGTGGACCGAACCATCTCATCGAAGGAGGGATCCGATGCCAAAACCGACAGCACCGATGCCAAGGTCCCAATACACGACAGAAGGACCCGCCGCATCGGCAATAAATTCAACGCCGCCCCCGAGACCGGTCGACAGGCAGGCTTTAGGAAAGCGGATGGGTTCATGGACTGCCGTGAGCAAACCCTGGAAAACACTGCCTTGCAAACCCAGCGGACTGCGTTCGAAGCCGTTCCGGGCGTTACAACTTCTGCGCAATGGAGTGCCGGGCAACGGGTTGGTGTTGAATCGACCGGAAACCTTGATAGCGTAGCACTCATGATCCCAAGAACCGTCTCTAGGCACCCCCGTATTCGCGGATCTGGATTACTGGAACGGGCGGCCGCCTTCACATTGATCGAACTCCTGGTGGTGATTGCCATCATTGCAATCTTGGCCGGGATGCTCTTGCCGGCCCTGGCCAAATCGAAGACACGGGCCCAATCCATCCAATGCCTGAGCAACCAGAAGCAACTCACCTTGGCGTGGCAAATGTACACCGACGACCACTCCGACAACCTCGTCTGGAATGATCTCACGCCCGACGGGTCCGGTTGGGTCCGCGGCATCATGGATTATTCTGCGGGCAACACCCACAACACGAACCTCGCCAACCTCACCAACCCCAACTACGCCAAGCTGGCTCCCTACACGCAGTCTCCGGGCATCTACCGCTGCCCGGGCGATCGCAGCATGGTGACCATCGGTGGCCGGCGAATGCCTCGGGTCCGCAGTCTATCCATGAGTCAGGCGATGAATTCCCGCGATGACTGGCTGAGCTACATCACCAAGGCCAAGTACGTGGTCTTTCGCAAGGGGAGCGACCTCAACCGCATGGGTGCGTCGCAGGCCTACGTGTTCATCGATGAGCACCCGGACAGCGTGAACTACGGGGATTTTGCCGTCTCGATGAACGACGGCGCAGCCCCCGGTTCCATCTACATCATCGATTACCCGGCCAGCAATCATGGCTCGTCAGGAGCGCTCAGTTTCGCCGACGGGCACGCCGAGATCCACAAGTGGATAGATCCGCGCACCGTGAAACCGATGCTCCTCAAGCCCATGACCCTGGTGGTGCAGTCCCCAGGGAATGCCGACATGCGTTATATGTCAGACCACGCCTCGGTCCGGCTAACCAATTAATTTACAGGCCCTCTGTCCGCTCCGGACACCTCTGCACTTGCCACACAGCGAGGGATTCCGCCGTACTAGATCGATGAAACCCTTCCTCAACGGTCGCCGTGTTTGGGTCTTCCTCGTGTGGGTGTTGACGGTGTCCAGCGCTCGCGGCGATCTCCCCGCGACGCGTGAAGAGTTTCTGCGCATCGACCGGGTTTGGGATCTGGAATTGAATCTGACGCCCGAGGCCTGGGAAGCCATGGAACCCCGCCCGGGAACGATGAACCCGGAAGGCTTCCGACCCGGCCGAGATCCGGGAGGCCCGGGTCCTGAAAATCTAGGTCCCGGACCCAACCGGCCGCACCTCCCAGGTTCCGATCGCGAGGGCCCGCCTCCGCAAGGTCGTCCTGGCCCTTTCCAACAGGGACCCGGAGGCATGCCTCCTCCT
>Ga0209617_10000520_pt1 | contig 16980 bp, 18 predicted proteins | sample LakEriepJuly2011_2_FD_187459 | JGI IMG/M metagenome (GOLD analysis project Ga0209617, IMG submission 187459) | Freshwater microbial communities from dead zone in Lake Erie, Canada - CCB epilimnion July 2011 (SPAdes) (version 2) | ecosystem: Environmental > Aquatic > Freshwater > Lentic >...
CAGTTCACCATTTACCAAAAAACAGGCAGGCGCACCCTTGTTTTTTGGTAAATGGTGAACTGACACTTTTAAAATTTAAGGTGGGTATGAAAGGTATTTTTTAGACCTATCCCACCTTAAATTTTTTAAATGGCAGTTCACCATTTACCAAAAAACAGGCAGGCGCACCCTTGTTTTTTGGTAAATGATGAACTGACAAAGAATTTAAGGTGGGTATGAAAGGTATTTTCTATCCTCGCCTAACATGTTATGTCAGTTCATACCCAACAAACAGGGCAGGCGCACCCCTGTTTTCTGGGTGTGAACTGACATAACATGGTAGGCGAGGATAGATCAAAATATCTTTTATACCTAGCTTACCCTTCCTTTTAACCCCACAGTACAACCTACATAATCCTACTCAGATCAAAACTATCCTAATTCAAACTAATACTTACACATTATTATTTTTCAATTTAGGTTTTTTCAACATGTTCAAAATTACATTTTGTGATACCTCAGACAATTCAAATACCTTACATTCCTCTGGTCTCACGATTGACTCCAAGGCATTTGCTGATAAGTTAAAATCATATCCAAGCGATCGACATGCTTACTCGTTGAGATTTTACAAAAATCCCATAAGTATTGGACGATTGCCTAATCAAGCTAAAATGTTTGTTAAATACATCAGGTAAACAATTAATATACTTATATATACTTTTTAGTATGCTAATACAAATAGTCCATTGCTAGGGATAATGACATAAAGCTACTTCTATCAAAACCAGGACTTATAGGTTAGACTATCACATGTTGACAGTAAATAGGTTTTACTGCACAACTAACATTTAAATTTATTTCTTTAGTTTTATCCCATCACTATGGAGTTAATGGAGCTGAAATAAAACGTCTAGATACCAAATCCATTATTCTTGATTTTGAACTACTCAAACAAATGACTGATGTAACCTTTATTAATGGAGTTCGAACTAGTCTTGATACATTTATTCAAGCTCTTGAAGATGAAAATTCACTTTCAGGTATTAACAAACTAACTCTTTCTATTGCATACATCTTTTTTATACTCATACTTTTGTAGACTCGCAATCAAACACAAGAAATGAAATAAAGTCAACAAAGGTGGCTTGTATAAACACTACTGATTTATCCGTTGATATTCACATAACCTTAGAGGTAAACTACTCAAAGTTTTTATAAATCAGACTTATTACTTAGAATAATTTCATGTTTTTTGTAGCATTACCCACTTAGTGAGCTTGGTTTACGCAATTCATCAAATATTGGGTATTAATCATATTAATTATTTTAACATAGGATTTTACTTTTTTGTCTAATGAATTTTTTTGTTTGTAGCGATTCAGACATTAGTTTAACCATTTCATATCGGTTTAACGAAACAACCGAACCTCTATCAAAAAAACGAAAAAGCAATGACAGTCGAAGAATCTCAATTCTAGAGTATTCAACTATTAAACTTCCAGCCAGAATCTTTATAGATTATCTAGCAAATGACTTGGCCTCTTTTCTTGAAGAATGTCAACGGTAACAATTTCATATAATATGTTGTCATTAACACATACTGTAATATTTAATTTGTTTTTTAGACAAAGTCAACCTCTTAATTTGCCAGTCCAATCATGAATCGATTCCTTAATGACATATTGCCTTTACAACATCAGCATACATTCATAATAGGTACATTCCTTTATTTATTTTCTAATATTCAATTGCTTACTTTATTTTTTTGTATAGCTGAATCAGGAAGTGGAAAAACCCATCTCATGAAAAATATTATTTCACATGTACAGGGTAAATAAGCCTAACTTAAAAAACATGCATATAAAAATCAATAATCATAATCGGTTTTTCAGACAAATCTATTTTTGTGCAAACAGCCGAACCCTCTGATTTCTCGGACGTGTCTGTCACTATGCTAGATTTAAGTTTTGTAGTTAACGAAGATAACTTTAAAACCTTCCCACCAAATTCTGTTGTTATTTTAGATGATTTTTCGTTTAGGACATCTAATGTAAAACAAGCAAAAGCAGACTTTTTAAGAGTAATTAATTATGCTTTAAGACACCAAAAGATTTCTTTGTTTTTAATTATTCATAATTTATTTGGAAACCATCTTTTTAACGATATTATTTATGCCTCCCACCTTTTTTTATCTTACTCAAATATTGGATATTTAATTATGTCAAAAATTTATTTACGATTAGGAGGATTAGACGCTCTTAATTTTTATCAGAAAGTCCCGAAAGCAAATTATCATTTTGCGTACATAAACTCAAAACGAAATTACATAATTAATACTGTAGAGCAATTATTTACTAGAACCCCAAATGTTAGAATGTTTACAAAACAACAAGAGTTCACCATTCATGCTTCAAACACCTCCTGTGGTGATTCTAATTCGGACACATTATCATCACAAAACCTAAAGTCTGAAATAGATGAGTTAATTTCAACCCTATACCCAAAACAAAAATGTTTAAAGATTGTAAGTAATGTACTGTTAAAACATGATTTAATTAACCAAGATCTCTGCTTTACAGATGAACCTTCTTTACACTTTGTCGATTTTATTCGTTTTATTAATAATCGTTTTGACAAAAGTACAAAACCTGACTTGTCTATTTCAAGACTGTGTAAACAGTTTCAAATCAAGCACATACGTTTTCCTAACATATGTGTAAAAAATCCACTTGCCCAAAAATATTTATGTTAAAAACCTATTGCTTTTTCAGTAATTATGTCTAGCATAGAAAAATATAAATTAATTCAATGTCATGCAAAAGTAAGTATTTTTTAAAAGACATTTTGTTCTTATTTATCTTATTATTCTTATGTTTCTTATACAACATTACAGAACAGCGTTTTTCAATGTAACCTCGACAAACAATTTCGCGACATTGAATGCCGTCAATCTGATTTATTAATGAAATGGAATGGCAGTTTTATTTTTTCTCCCATCTTAAGTATTAACAAATCCTTTAATTTTTGAAATGCTCTAAAATACCTTAATAAAAATTCTTTTTTTTATAGAACCTATACTTATTCGATTTAGACCAAAACCATTACTAGGTGAGTCATATGAGTTAATCCTACAATAAGGTAAAGATTTCTTATTAGATCAAAACCATTACTAGGTGAGTCATATGAGTTAATCCTACAATAAGGTGAAGATTTCTTAATAATAATAATGCATTTTTTAGATATAATTTGCTACTTCAAAGGTCAAGCTGCCGATCCTTTTACTGCTCTTAGTAGACTATACCATTTACATATTAGTTCGCGTGAAAATAAATTTATGGCACCTGTATCTGATCCAATAGTAAACCCAAATGATAGTACAAAAAAGGACTATGAATTAAAATTAACCCTTCTTCCTCACCAAATTATAATTATACCGTCCACTTTTCTACCACTTGTTACATGGGATGAAGCAGATGATCTGGAACAGATTAATAAATATGAAATTAGGTAGATTATTTTTTGGTGGAATTGAACTATTTTGTTACTGTATTTTATGTATTATGTTAGCTCAATTCTGGAAAATGAAGGATCAGACATCAGCTTTGCTTCAAATTCAAAAATTGAGGTTTTAAAACATAGTTATAAATGATTTAATAAGGTTACATAAATTCTTTTTTTCTAGACTAATCAGTTTGCTCGATCCCAATCAGATCCTGATTTTATACAAACAATAGAAGCTACCTGGCTTTCTCATGACTTTGGTATGTAACATGTGTTTATATTCACTAGCGTTTTTTTGTTGAACTTTAATTTTTTAGTTGGAATACGTTGGCGAGACGAAAAAAAAGCTGCTTTGCAAGAGAAAGTACCATTTTCATTATCATCATGTCAAATCACCATGAATGTAACTTGCAGTTCTGATGATATATACTCTGTTCCTATTGCTGCCACCCCATTCAGAAAACAAAACACAACTGCTTTTGTTGTTATGGTGTTAAATACCGAACACCAATATGATATGTGGCAATCGTTTTCTTGTCCAATGACTTTTCCAAGATGCTCTTATAACTGGTGTGTTGCCGGTGAAAATAAATTAGTAAGTTATTTTTTACATTTTTAAAAGTAATTTCTTTCCACCTCATTAAACTTTTAATATTTTTATTACAGAATAACGAGTATGCAGCTGCCTTAGAAAATCAAGTTCAAAGTGTGTATAAAAGTTCTTGGGTATATAAATACTTTAATTATGATGTAAAAACAGACAATGGTATTGTATACTTTTACAATCTTACAAAAAGACGTGACGTAGATTCAAGTCGATTTAATGTGTGGTTAAAAATTGATGATATGGCCAAACTTTACTTTAACCCATCTACCTATTGGAAAGAAAAATATTCAGACGAATGGCCTGAATGGATACTATCAACTGATTTATGTACTATTCCACATGGCTTTCAAAGCAATAATGCACCTGGTACTAAGTCCTTTTTGTTCCAACCCCCCTTTTTTATAATTTATAAAACTGTGGGAGCTGAATATAATTTCTTACAATTTGATGACTTTAACAAACCGAATATTGAAAAATCTATATTAGCGATGCTTACGTATGATGAAGAAACTAATAGATTAAAACCTCAATTTGCTCCTCACCTTATTTTGCCCTACTCTAATGTCTTATCCTTAAATAACTTTCTTGAGTTTAAGATGGTTGATTCGAAAGGGGACCAGATTTTAGTATCTGACAACAGTCAGCTCTTTATACTCTTGACCCTTTTGTAAATTATGCTTGCAGATGCTTAAAAATGTTATAGACATTACCAAAATCAGACCTAACATTGGTAAATAAATAATTTATTATCAGATATGTATAAGACAATATATAAAATGCTCTTTTTTAGATTATCACAACATACAGCCGTCTCAACCATATCCACTACCCTACATTTCGGCTGATGGTGTTTATTTACAACAACGTTTTGAGTTCAGCATTAGAAAGGTAAACAATCTTAATTATTAGTACCAGAACTATTGACACTTTTACAAGTCTTGACATTCTTTTCAGAAAAGTCACTATGACATCTACTGTATCGCTTTTGAAATTCTTACAAACGGACCTTTCACTATTTCTAACAGAAATATTAATAAGTATTTCAATAAAGAGTTACCAAGTGGTATTTGTAAACATATAATTTCCTATCTGTCTATACATGATTGTATTAACTTGGCTATTTCAAAATTATTTTTACCATCACTTTTAGAAATGCCATCTTTTTTCTTTAAAGCCCAACAATATTTTGTCCATACTTTATCTAATTATTTTTACCAGCCAAACAATTTCTTTATAAACTGGTCTTTTTCCCCTTTTGTATTTAACAACAAATTTTATTTTATTGTTGACCCATCAAAGCAATCAGTTATGAGATACTTGTTGCATAAAGACCCAAATACCTTTTACCAACTAGATCGGTATGTAAAATGGTTTAGCTGCATATTTACCTCGTACAGGTATTATAACAACACTTTTCAAAATTCATTACCACGTTTTGAACAATGTCATTCATTTTGTAATTGTCATAATTATACATATATTAGACATGAAAAGAATGTTCTGATTAACATAAAGGGTATTGATTATGACTATCTTACGCTCATGTCTAAAATAGGCAGACCGACTGAATTATGGGATTAACAAGTGGACACCTTAAAGCAATAAGTATGAATATACATACAACACTGCTGGAGTAAGTTTCCCTATGACATAATACATTTTCTTTAGGTTACCCGGTTTACCAGCTTTTTAAGAACTATCAAATTCAAGAATTGACCAAATCATCACTTCTTGAGGAGCATCTGTTATCATGGATAGGTATGTCACATAAAAACCGATTATCTTTACTGTATTATATACATAATATATTTTGCAGGTTTTAATGAATCTAGAGAATTCACCAAAGACATAGAATTCTTAAAAGTACTAACAAAGTATGAAATTCCTTTCTGTTATTATTTTTTTATTCAGTCAAACACACCAAGTATAAAACAAATTTTAATAGTTTTAAATGAAAATGTTTTTAACAGTTTTTTTGTTTCTTTTTTTAATACAATTCCAACTGAAAATAACACATGTAAGCATTTGATAATTGAAAAAACTAAGAATATTAAACTTTCTTACCTAGTAACCAACAATTACACAACTGTTTATAATCAAATTAATGATTCGCTTAAAATTAAGATGTACTTTGTCAGTAAAAATCTAATTTACAAAGTTAAAAACTCATACAACAAAACATGGCTTAAAAAATGTTTACAAAATCCGTTTAAGGATTATTAGAAAATGTATTTTTAGTCTAGTTCTGGAGTCACCAACTTCACAAACATCACGATTACCAACCAAAGAGGAGATGGTATCAGTCTTCCAATTTCATCCAGCCTCGTCTCTCAAGCCCTACATGTTATCCATTGAACCTCGTCTGGTGACAATTGCCAACTTCACTTTGCACTTTTTGTTACACACTCTTCATCACATCATTGACAGAGATAGTCTTTCCGACCCCACAAACCCGTCAATAATTGTGTGCTCCAAGGAAATGAAACTGGCTTTGCAAATGCCCGCTCTTCACCGTATTGATTTATTTTGTGTGGTTCGTCAACATTTAATACCGGTGACGCCTGGGGTCCCTATAGTCATCCGGACTATCCCTACTGAAACTATTTCAAATCCCAGCACCTCTCGTTTTGATAAAGCCATTGTATATCAATCTGAAAAAATTAAAGATCAGGGGGCAACTTCCTTTTATGCCAGAGTTCCTCACCTAAAACTAAGACTTGAATTCTGGAATTTCTTATCTTTGTATGTTCCTAGTTTTCCAACTGATAAAAATCTTTTTCGTTATGAGGAAATTTGTGGCTTTGTTTCCCAATATGTTCGACTACATCAACATATCCTTTATACTCCTGGAAACTATCTTGTTATCAAAGTCAAAGACACCCCTCTAGGAGCCTTGTTCAAAGTGAATTACATACACCGTTCACAAATTAACCATTTAATTCGTCAACATATTTATGAATTTTATGAATAATTATTTTATGAGTCTTCATAAATTTCAGAATATTCAACATGTGTGAAATTGATGAGGTCACATTGAATACAGAAAAAACTGTGTATGCCTTTGACTGTGCTGCTCTATCATCAACTGGATATATTGAGATTTGTGATAATGAAATTCATATGCATTATCCAGAAATATCGATAGCAGCAGAAAAACCCACCAGTAATTATAAAAATATTCAAATTTTTATTGACAATAAAATTTGTCTTAGTTTTGATTGGCTTCCCTTCTATTCTTTTTATGATCGTATCAGAATAATGGATATGTTTGTAAAATCATATGAACTTTTTTCGAATATGATTCAGGGATATTTCTATTCCCCTTATCCACATTCTAATAAGCCTAACAAGACATACTCCAACATTATTACCCAACTTCATGTTAAAAATGCCTTTAATATTTATTGTTTGGAGGATTGTGTAACAACATCAATTCAACTTACCCTAGATAAACAAAGAGAAGTCAAACTGTTAGATGTACCATTTCATTTTAAAATTTCAATTGGAAATAATATTGTGTTTTCTACTGTAAGAGATTTACAGTATCTTGAGCAAGCTCACATAAACTTTATTGTACAATTTATATTACACAAAATTGTACACACAGAGTAATTACAGATTAAGAAAATTCATTAGAATGTTTCCATATCATTTAATTCCTCATCAACTCGAAGAAATATCAGATGCAATTCAAGTACATTTAGGTAATTATTGCAAAGTTCCTTTATATTAAAATTATCTTCTAAATACTTAAATTAACCTAAAATTTATTTTTCCAGACAGCTGTACTTCATGCGTCAATGAGTCCAAATCAAACTTAAATTTACCACTGCTGAAACACTATTCTGACTTTATAAATAATGAACTACTGCCAAAGCTACTTCCTGAAGTTAACAAGTATTCCGTGTGGTACACATTTAAACCCGATTCACCATTGTCCCAGTATCTCAAAACCCATCATATTTATCTAACAGAATACTTCTGTCCCCAAGATCTAATTGATGCTGTTAAAAAAATACTATACCTTGGTGACCATAACATACATAAAAACTCAAAAATTATAACCTTAGACCCTGAATTACAAGAACTTTTCAACCAATGGATTATTTTTGAACCCCATCTAATGGACCATCTTCTTCCTCATGTCGATAAAGTATCCAGTGACATGAGCATTAAATTGCAAAACCAACATGTCTTCCGCCAATTGTTTATAAATCCACCATTTGAACTTATTTATCAAAATCCATCATCTCGCTTTTGGCTGCATCCCAGTTTAAATTATGTTCTTACAAAGAATAAGCGATTGACCTATCCCTGGAAACCCTTGTTGTCAGTGTTTACTGATTTATGTACAACGAACAATAAGTATTTTAGTCACAAAGATGAAATGTTTATTATTGTTAATCCCAATTCAAGTATTGCATCACTTTTTCCATTTAATTGTTTTCACGTGTCTCAGTGTGAATCGATCCTTAAGCAACTTACCAAATACATAGGAAACACGACTTTACTAGCTGAGCTATGTCCCAATCTAAAAACAGAATACATATTTTATGACTTTTTGTACAATGAGAAATCCTTGTACAAAGATACTCTCATGTTTATTGAAGACTCTATGAATGCCACAATGCCTCTGTTTGCTCATCTTTCATTGTAATTGCAGATAGCCATAATGAATACCTACGAAGAAGACCCTACATTTACTTGCCGCCATTTGAGATGCAAAAAGATTATTAATACATCCTGGCTGATCATGGATTCAACCAAAGTCAAAGAGATCACTATAGGTCCTTTTGATATACTGGATACTGATATTGTATTTGATATCCAAGTCAACCATAAAAGTCCTTGGAAATCTCTTCATCGATTTGCTTATCCTGATCCAAATTCTAACACAATCACAGTCCCCCTAGTGAGTGACTCTGATATGTTCCTAGCTCCTCACACTACTCTTTTTACTCTTTGTGGAGTCGATCTTCAACAGGCCTGGAAAATACTTGTGGATGAGGAAATATTCTATAGTGATGATGATGATGATGATGATGATGACGATGATGTTGTTGAAGAAGAGGAAGAAGAAGAAGAAGAAGAAGAAGAAGAAAAAGAGGAAGAAGAAGAAGAAGAAGAAGAAGAGAAAGAAATCAAGACAGAAAACCAGACAGAGGAAAAAGGAAAGAAAGAGAAAGATGTTGGAAAAAAAGAATTTTTCATCAAGAATACAAATGGATCAATTGAAAACACTATGCATAGCATTTAACACCTATGAAAGACCCCAAAACCAATTAACCGGGTTGTTTTTACTATTATTATTATGCTTTTATTACATACACCAAGAAAATTGAACATTGTTAAAAAGTGCATTAATTGTTTCAGAAAAGAAGAATTGAACATGAGCTGTTCATCTTGTATTCAAAATCCAACGCGATTTGTAAATGATCACACAACACCTTTAATCCTTCAACCCCATCTACCGTGTCATTTTGACAATTATTTCTTAGGTAAAAAAACATTTTCTTATATTTTTGGTCCGTTTTATACACATACCTATTTTTTTCAGATTCACTTTTACATTATCTTTGGAATACCCGACTAAATTCATCCTGGAAATCTATACAGGAATTAATTGATCTAATACACGTAACCCAACGTACTACTTGGAACACCAATTTAGATACTATTCCTGTCATTAAATATTTATCCTGGACACTAAATATAAACATAAATATATTTAGTATGCGAGAAACTCGTACTCATCAAAATAAATACACTTTTCAATACATATTTCAAAATACTTTGCTAAAATTACTTCGACCAATCAGTAATTTTCCTTCTATTCATATCTTATATCATGACAAACATTATTTTGTTTTGAATAAACCAGATGTATTTCCTACCCTCATAAACTTACCTGCTGTATCATGTATTACCTTTAATAATGTAAAAGTAACCCTTGACCATATCTATCAAATTTTAAATAATTCATCAACACTGTCATTTCCTTTTACGATAAAACTTTTTACTTCATACTCCTACATTAAGTCAACCTCAAAACAGATGCATAATAATATGATTGGTCAGTACCTTAATTCACATCAAAAAGAATGTCTTTATATATTTATAACTCCATGTTTAGCGAGAAACAATATGTTTTTACATCGCTTACAAGAACTAAATAATCTTACATTTAATCGCACCAATCTTTTTACAAACTCTCGTCATCGAGAAGGAAAGCAAACAAATTATACCTCCTTACCTTTACCCAAAATAACTAATCAAAAGTATTGCATCTGTCAACATGAAGAAACTCAAGAAATAACTTTACCACGGAAATATAATCATATAGGTATGTGGGTTTTTCACAAATTATCATGTTCATTTTTACTTGTGATTTTTTATTTGTGTTTAGTGAGCCGAAAATCCCAAAAGTACTTTTTACAAGAACACTTAGGTAAGAAATTAAATTTAAAAAATCTTTGTAGTTCTTTACATTTAACTTATTTTTTAGTTAGTTTGGGCTTGTTTGATGACTATTTAGAAAAATGCCTACAAATAACTAGTGAAATATCATTAATAAGGTATAGGCTTAATCTGTTACCCCATTACATAAATTTATGTAATATGTATTAATACTTTAGCTATGACACTGAAGCCCTAAACAAGACGTTACGAGACCATATACCTGATGATATTACGTTTGAGAACGTATTTAGCAATAGTAATCATAAAAAAATTACCTATGGAATTCAACAACTCTATATAATAGGTAAGTGATTAATAATTAAGTATGGAATAGGTAACCGCATACTTATCAATCTTTTACTTTTAGGATTGTATGACAGTATTTCTATTCCCAACACTCTGGTGATACTCAGGAAACACATACCAATTTCTTTATACAACAAACTGAAAAAATATGTTGGTACTGAATATTCTAATCCTTTATCTTGTCTAAGCTGGACATCAGTAAAAGAGCAATTAGATAAAATCAACATAAAAGTATGTGCACAAGAACTACTTGATTTCTTAACAAATACCAGTCTACATGAAAATAATGTAAAGATTTTTCACATTGCCAGTAATTCCCAATCCAACCAGTCACAAGAACCTACACATTCGAACACTAAAAACCTAGTCTATAGATTTCTTTTATATATTTATCAACGAAATATTGTGGCATCAATAATTAAGTATATATTATTACAACCGATGATACAAAAATTAGAATTGTCCCAATTAACTAAAAGTTATAAAGGGATTTTTAGTAATATATTACAAAGACTAAAAGAAATTATCTTTGAATGTGTGTTAACATCTTTTAACGGATCAAATTATGATAATTATCTTATTATAAACTGTTTAGTTATAATACTTACAAATCTGAAACAAAAAATTAGTATTTTCAAAAAAAATGCATCAATATCAACCATACACATTAAAATAACATCTAATTTACCTCATTTAAAAAATATAGGTAAAGATGGACATGTAAAAAAGCAAACTAAGAAAAATAATGATTGGTTAATGTCTTTATTCTTTAAAGACATACGCTACTTAGTGTCAGCTAACATGTCTCTTGATCAGACTGGTAAATTATTTAACCTTCCTATTTGTAAATTGTCTTTCCCCTACGAACAGGCTACCTCAATTAAAAGATTAAAATCATTAGATTCTCTTTACCCCCATGATGAACAATTTTGGACTGATATCTTTACCGGAAAAACAATTGCCCAAGATGATAGAATACATGCACAATCCGTGTTTGATGCCAATAACTTTACTGATCTATATGAATACAGTACTTATTACTTAAGTAAAGACTGTCTTCTCTTACATTCTATAGTGTTAACATTATTTCATAACTATCTTAGACAATCCATCAATATTTTTTTAAGACGTAACTTTACGATTTCTAATTTATCTTTTCAACAATGTTTTGTTATTGATCCATCTGAAAACATATCCCAGACATTGGCACCAAAACGAATTACCCATACCTATTGCAATTATTTTACTAAATTGGCTGTCACTGGAGGGTTATGTACCAGTTTTGTACATGGTGATATAAATCACACAACCCTAATCAATGAGCATCTTAACTATGTTACAGACCCTCAATTAGATACAGATTCTTGGCCCAACTTTAAGAATCTTTCACCGTGGACTAAAAAATTTTCTCAAACTCCATCTGGTATAACAACCATTGATATTCGTTCGTTATACCCTTCAGCTAGCTTAAAAAAGATTCCTGTTGGTACTCCATTACTGTATAATCGGTTTACTAAAAATGATGCCAAAGCTCTTCGGAAAACCGGATTTGCCCCTTCTTTATATTTAAAGGGATTTTGTGATAACGTGCAAGATCATGGTAACCACCAATCTGATGTTATAAAACTAACTAACAAACCCCCCAGATTTTACCACGAATTTAACGCATTGCAATATTATTTAAAAAGTCTTCCATCTGACATTAACATAATTAGATTTCAATCTAACTTTACGGCTCTAGGGCAAGTCTACTTTACTGACTATCCTGTAGATGGATATTTGGCTTTTACAAAAAATGACCATTTATATATCAAACTAATTCAATATCAATCTACATATATTCATGGTCATATGCCTTTTTGTTCCACAGAAAATGATGAAAAAAATCAAGCAAAAGCATTAGATAGAATACAAACCAAGCAAAACATAATTGATTTATATAATCATTATCTAAAGCATTTTCAATTAACGAACGTATCATTTGAATATGTTGAAATTTCTAACTGTGATTTTGAATCACATGTTATTCCCAATGTTAGTAATTTCATGTTTCCATACAAAAAGCAATATACCTATTGTTCATTCCTAGAAAATATCTATAACAAAACTCTTACTGGCTTTCTTGTAGTTAAAAATCTAGAAATTAAAAAAAACAATCAAAATCCTCTATTTGGCTTTATTATTCAAAAAGTCGAATATGAATTAAAACATTTATCTCATTATACTCAAATGCTTTTGAAAAGATTCATTTCAAATCAAAGAGTTATAAGTTTACATAAATCATCAGAATTTATGGTGATTAGCACAAATTATTTTATATGGCTGCATAAAACCTTTGGTTTTCAAAACACCCCAGATATTTATCATGCAATGCTATTTCAAATGGATTACTACCTTAAGGATTCTATTGAAACTAAACTTACCATGCGAAAAGAATTAAAAGAAAAAATAAAACAAGAACAAAACAAAGATAAAAAACAAGTTTTAGAGATTCAAGCAGAACTTTTAAAACTTATGCTAAATTCTTGTTATGGATTTACATTATGCAATATAACATCGTCAAAATTTAAATGTTTCAAAAATACCCGAACTATTCCAACTCATAAAAAACGTTTGTCTAAATTAAAAACAAGCATTCAGCTAGCCCCTAACGTATTTCTAAATGAATATCTCATAAATATCCAGGACCCCTTTGAAACAGTACTTGGACATGTTGGTAGCAGTATACTTTTTAATAGTAAAGTAATTTTACTTAAAAGACTATATTTTTTATTACGTTTTCTGAACCCAACATGTGCTCAACTACTGTACATGGACACCGACTCTGCCCATTTTCTCTTAAAAGAACCTAACTTTGTAGATAATGTAGATGAAAATATTCGACATGAATTTATTTTGAATGTTGACAAGCATTTTGAATCGGGTCCGAAAATATCGGGAGTTTGGGTAAATGAGGGATTTTATACGTCAGCCCAATACATTGGGGAAAAAAGCTATATTCTGCGCAATTCAGATCAAAATACATATCTAACGCATATGAAAGGTCTAAACCGATTCTTTCAAAAACAATTTATAGAGCAAAACATTGACATAAAAAATGTAACAGGCATAACATATAACATTTTTTACAAATCACCAGACTATACCATTTTCAAATCATCCATGAGTAAAGACATTTTTTCTAACTACATTCCTATAAAACGATATTTTATATCAGCATCAGGTAGTCTACCATTAAAGTTGTAACGTGTATACTTTCAGACAACTATGCTATCCATAACTCCAGATTGTATTAATATACTATCTGATGAATTTGAAAGTTGTCCGCTTGATGATGATGATGAACTTTCTTTTGAAAGAGTATCTCCTGCTGAGGCACCTGCAATATCCCACAATGTTATAGATGAATCCGAGAATATAATAGAACAATTTTATGTTGATGATGATCAAGAATTTTTGTCTGCTGTTAATTCTACAATAGATGACGATCAAGAATGTCTGTCTGCTGTTAATTCTACATTAGATAACACCAAAAGTCAAATACGTAAACTACAAAATCAACTAGACAAATTGTATGACATGGTAGGCGTACCACAGGTCATCCATATAAAAAACTTTTCTCAACTTAAAATACCGACTGGTATAACATCAATTAATGACAAAGTGAATACCTTATTTTTTGATGCCCATATTCCTAGTAACTGGAAAATTAGTATTGCACGAGATTCAACAGATTCTACTTGTAACCTCGTTGATACTGTAACAGTTATAATGTTAAACTATTTTGTTAAAGAAAAAACCAAAGAATTGTTGAGAGGCTATTTTGAAACTAATTATGACAATATAGTTTACATTGAGTAATTTCTTTTACAGATACTATGTCCGACTTTTCAACCCTTTCTGTTGGATCCTATACGGAACAAAAAATTAACAGAAAAATTCGAGAAATACGTCAACAAATAGCAGATCTTCAGTTATTTGTAACCAATGCCCCTTTTCTAGTTATTTATGGCGTACAAGAAATTGTACCCGAATCCTCCTCTAATTGGGAAGAACGCATTAAAATGTTTTTATCTACTCTTAACATCAATTTAAATTGGATCTTGGACATTACCAATACATCTAAATCAGAAAATCCTGATAGTGTAACAATTAACTTTATATCCCATTGCGTTAAAGCTAGAGTATATACTATTCTTTCTAATTATGTACTTGAACACAAAATAAATGCCCTTATTTCTGATGAAGTATAATATACCTTTTTCAGAATAATGTTCTATCCTTTGAATAAAATGCAGTATCAACTAGACAATTTACAATATGACATTCAGATTTTGAGACAGCGCAATCAGCAATCACCATGTATTTCAATTACGGGACTGAGAAGTCTGGAATTGTATAAAACAACTAGAAAATGCAATAAGGAAATAGACATGTCATCCGTAATATTGATGCTGTTCAGTCTATTGAAAATCCCCACTGATTGGATTTTATTTATTGGACATCCCCCTCGAGTACGTCACAAAAATACCATACCATTTGAAGCATATATCTATCTTACCAGTGATTCTATTAAACTTTCAGTATATAGAACCCTGTTAAATTACCTACGTAAAATAAAAAACCCATCAGTTCATGTTAAAATAGTAAATTTTTAAATATTTTCAGACATTTATGGATGATATTCTAGTTCCTCCCTTTCAATATAAAAATATTAAGGAAAGAAAAACTAGTCATGATTGTCCAACATATGTTTTACGTCTTAGATATGTAGGAAATAACCCTTATAGATGTAACAAATCATTGCCTACAATTACGTTAACAAATAAATATCTATTCACCATATTACCATTTCAATTTAAAAAAATACATTTTCTCTCAATGATAATGTCTTCTATTCCTGCTACAAGTTTTGTATACGGTTCTGATCTTGTATTCCGCTTAGGACTAAGTTGTATTATTACCTTTATCCCTACCAATGATATTTCATTATACATAATAGTTTACAATCATACCAACCAACCCCTTTCATTTCCAAAAAATAGTTTACAATTTAACTGTACAACCGCATTAACATACCAACCCACCACAAACTCACGACAACCATAGTTGCTTTTTTCTCTTAGACAATAATAAAATGAAAAAAAAGTTAACATTTAACGAAAATCCCACCATTATTTTTGAACCTCCACAAATGAGTCATTATTTAAGTCTCAGCAGAAAAGGAGATTTCTTTCAAAGACAAGCTGACAAATTTAGAATGGAACAATTACTAGGACCCATTTTAACTCAAGAACATAGAAACAAAATGTAAGTTTTATTGTTTTTCATTTTTTACTTTTATTAATATGTATTATAATTTGTTATATTTATAGCATGCATCGCAATAGAGAAAGAATTAAAAATGAAAATCAAGCCTAATACCAGGTAAAATAATGCATTTATGTTACAGACAAAAAAACTGGGTAAAATGTCTCCAAAAAAGAGAAGTGTTCTTAAAAAGCCTGAGGAAAGACACCAAATGTACAGTAAAACCATTTGCAAACAACATCAACATTGGAAAAGGAATCCTCTTATATCTGGATTTGACCTCAATATTGAATTGGATCCACATTTTAAAGAATATCAAGAACTTTCTTCAAGCAAGTTTACCCTCATACCCATGCTTTACAAATTAAACACAGTGATAAATGAACAGGGATGGACTGATGAGATGATTGACATTGAACACACTCTGAGGACAATCAAAACAGGTACAAAGAAAAATACACATTATTCCTTTAACCATTTATTTTTATTCATCCTTTTTTTATTTTTTTAGATACCCTTCACCAGCTACCAGAAAATGTATCCAATATCTATGAAAAATAATAAAAAATATATTGGCTGATTGTTTTTTGTCTTTTATTGTATTTGTTATGAAAAAAAAGCTGATAATATTATAGGCTGATAATAGAGGAAAAAACTTTCCCCCTTAATAACCCGACTTTCAATAAATGTTTTTTATTATATGGCCTCCCCCCCCCTCCCCAAAAAGAGGGGACGAAAATTTTACTTTCAAAAAACGTCAATCTGTTTTTTATTTAACAGGCAAGCTGGGCAGGCTTATTAAGGGGAATTTATAC
>Ga0209617_10000521_pt1 | contig 16977 bp, 8 predicted proteins | sample LakEriepJuly2011_2_FD_187459 | JGI IMG/M metagenome (GOLD analysis project Ga0209617, IMG submission 187459) | Freshwater microbial communities from dead zone in Lake Erie, Canada - CCB epilimnion July 2011 (SPAdes) (version 2) | ecosystem: Environmental > Aquatic > Freshwater > Lentic >...
GTATAGTCCCAACTCCGCAAGAGAATTGATATTCAGCCATATATCCACTATTCATAACAAATGTATTGTCCTCATATTGTATTTTAATATTCGCTCCATATTCGCCTGTATATTGAATAAATGGATCAGTATTAATGAACAAAGACTCTAAACTCAATGCGCCTACAAATATACCAATTGGAACTCTATTTAAATGCCTATTATTTACCCCCAAAAATTTAACATCCTCTATTGGCAAATCGTAACTAGCAGATATAGACTGTGCGCCTGTTACAGGCGAGTCATTAATATAGACTTTATTGAATTCTCTTGTAAATCTAGATAACATACCTTATACCTTTATCAAGAATTACACCCCTTTAAGTGTAATATACTCATATAAAAGGAGTAAGGTTTATGGAAAAAATATATGAAGAATTGTATACATTCTTAAGTTCAGAGCGTATACCCGAAATGGAATGTCACTGTTTTAAGGATTGGCTAACATGGTATGTTGAAAACAATCTTTACAATATACAAAGAGCTCAAGATGGATCTATAGAAAAAGTAGTTTTTATCAGAAGATTAAATTCTAATGATATTGCTGAATTCCCAGATTTTGCTCATCCAGGAATACCGAATATAGAAAAAGTTATGAAGTACAATCTTCATAGACCAGATGGGAATATTTTTTATTGTGAATTATTAGTAGACAAAATAGAAAAAATTGATGATTTAAAAATTGAAAATATGAAATTTGCATTTGAATGGGCTAAAGACCGCTTTAATATTAATAGCATTGATCCTTCAGAGTCACTATTCTACTATAAAAAAGGGAATAAGGTAAAAATAGCCTTAAAAGATATAGAAAATTTAATTGTTAAGATTTTGAATTACAGTTGAGGATAAGTTTTATGGGATATGGATCAACATCAGCTTACGGAGTAGGAATTCAAGAGAACTCTGGTTCAGTAAATGACAGCATGATTCCATGGGCAAATAAATCATTAGGCTCTAATTTTCTAAAAAATGATATTGTAAAATACAAGAATATATTTTGGTATGCTTTAAAAGATCACTTTAAAACAGCCGAAAGTGAGCCTGGTACAAATTCTGGAAATGATTTCTGGGGAGGAGTTACAACTATTTCAAATTCTACTGTGATCCCAAAATTTATTTGGATTCCTTCTTATACTTCTAGTGTCCAGCATAAGCCCTCAGTTACTACGATCAGATTTGGTAATGGATACGAACAGAGGATTAGTAAAAGTATTAATCCAGATTTAAAAACCTTGCAACTAAGCTTCGATCAAAGAACTTCAAAAGAAGCTAGAGCAATCGTCCATTTCTTAAAACAAAGATCTGCAATAAAAGCATTTGCGTATAATCCTGGAGATATTTACTCAGATCAAACTTACAGAACAAGATATGTTTGTAGAGAATGGGATACAACTTTCACTTTCAAAGAGAACTACTCTATTCGCGCGAAATTTGAAGAAGTTTCTGCGTAGTAAATAAAATGGAGAAAATTTAATATGGGATATGCAGAAAATCCTAGTACTACTAATATTTCAGCAAGTGAATACTTTCTTCAAGCTCTTGAAGCTCAAAGATCAATAAATTCTCATATTCACGAGATTGAACCAACTACTCCAATTTATCTTTTTGAGATAGATTTAAATGAAATTAAACCTGCTACAATGTCTTATCCTGGTGCAAATGGCCCAGTAAAAGATGGAGTGATAAGAGTTCATAATGATTTTAATCTTTTTAATATAAATCGAGGAATTATCAAGTGGAGGGGAAATCTTTTCTTCCCTTTCCCTGTTTATGGAGAACAATTTGATATAACTTCTAATGGCACAATTCCTACTCCAAAAGTAAAATTTTCTAGTCAATTTTTAGATGATGAATTTAATTCTTTTTATAAATATATTAGAATGCAAATTAATGAATTGAAAGATATAGTCGGATCTAAGGTAACAAGAAGAAAGACTTTTGTTAGATACCTAAGTCCAGATAATTTTCCTGGTGGAGTTAATCCTTTTAATTCTTTTACGGATACTCCTTGGGCTTCTAGAGACGGAGAAGTTCTAACAGTAAGATCTTTAGAAAGAGTGCCTATTGATTTTTCAAAATGGCTAGTATATACAATTAAGTCTAATCCATCTACAAATAAAATTTTTACGTGCTTAAGAACAGACGATAGATTAAAGACTTTAGATATTAATTTACAAAAACAAAACTATAATCAAAATTCTTTAGACTTTTTTAATCTATTCATTCCAGAAGAAATAAATCAAACTTCAGATGTTACCGATGCATTTTCTTCTGATGTATTTATTATACCAGAAAACACAACTTATACAAATATCATAAATGTATCAGAAAAAGAGTTTAAGAAAAAAGATACAAATAACAATATAAAAGTAATATGCAATAAATCTTCGATAACCTTTAACAACTTAACTACTTCCACAGTAAGCTATCCTTTATCTTTTTCTGAATCTGGATCAGAACTGATTACCTTTGTCTCTTTTAAAACCACAAATGAAGTTTTAGCAGAAAAATTTAATTATTCCATATCATCTCAGAGCAGCGCCAGCTTTACTGCTGGATTCTCGAAACCTTTAAGTGGTACATTTGATTTAAATTATTTAGCAGTGCCTACTGGAACTTATACAGGAGTGAATCCAGCCACAAATGAAAATGCGAATTTAATTGCTTTAAAATTAAGCACTAATTTTGGATCTGCCACTTCTGGAGAATATAGTATCCCATTTCCAATTGAATTTTCCACTGTACCAAAGATACTTTTTAATAGCTGGGGAAATGCAGGATTTTTGTACAATCAATATTTAAAAAATATTAGCTCAACTGGATGCACGTTTATAGCAACTCATACTGGAAGTAATGCTCAACTTCAAACTCAAAATATTAATTTGATTGCTACAGACTACATAACCGAAGAGCTCAATAGTCCTAGTTCAGCTCAAATCTATACAGCTTATCATAATATGGCAACTCTTTACTTGGATCAAATAAATAGTAAGAAAATTGATATTTATGAAGTAGAATTAACTCCAGATATTTACTATATAGATAGAAAAGTTCAAGAAGACTCTCAAAATGTTATTTATGAATTAGCTTCGCTTCTTGATGTTGAAGGCATCAAGCTTCCAGGTAGAATATTGTTATCTAAAAATTGCTCCTTTACTTATAGAGGAGAAGGATGTTTATACGAAAAATCTGATCGATTAACGTCTATCCATTCAGGCATTTACGGTGAAGTTAATACTTTAATTAGTCCTAGCACAGATGCAGCTGGAAAAGGTACGCTAAAATCGTATATTTCTTCTTCTCAAAAAGCTATGGGATTAAAATCTGCCCCACCAGTAGCAACTGAACAAGATAATACCTTTTCTAGATTTAGAGATTTAGATTGGCAAGATAAAGGATATTGGGCTCAAGGAATTTATTACAATACTGGAAATTATATCTATATAGAAAAAAATAGTATAAAATATTATTTTGTTTGTAAAGACCCTCATACAGCAGATTCAATAAATTCTCCACCAAATACAAAATATTGGGAATCGGACTCTTGCTCTAAAACATTAAATGGATGTAGATTAAGATGGAAAGAAAATATTAATTTTCCACAATATACTTTGTGTGCAGAACATCGGTATGGGACAAATAATAGTCTAAGCGATCCTTTAGTAACATTCTCTGTTAGAGCTCCTAAAGATGCAGATAATAATCAATTAATGGGAATTTTACCATTTGGAGGATTTCCATCTGTTGAGGGCAAATTCCAATCTCAACAAGGTCCTCAAGGAGTATAAGATGGATTTCAACTCTCAAATTAAAAATTGTATCAAAAATATCGCTTTAAAAAAAACTCAAGAAGAAATTTGCGGTTTTGTTTATTTTAGTAATAATAACTATAAATTTGATATTTTTCCTTGTAAAAATAGAGCTCAAGATAAAAAAAATAATTTTACTATATCCCCTCAAGACTATCTAAATTGTTCAAATTTAGGAAAAATTGTTGCCTGCTATCACTCTCACGTAAATGAGAGTATTGAATTTAGTGAAATTGATAAAAGCAATAGTAATGTATATAATATTCATTATATACTATATAATGTAAAAAAAGACTATTTTAATTTTTATACCCCAAATACAGATAGCAATTCTTACATTGGCAGACCTTTTCTTCTTGGTAAATCAGATTGTTTTACCTTGATGAAAGAGTACGCTTTAAAAGAAGAGAATGTTAACATAGAGTTTCCGAAAGAATTAATTTACCCAAAAAATTTAAGCGATATTAAAGATTTATATGAAAATAACTTTAAAAATCAAGGTTTTTTTAAGCTAGACAAGAGCACTAAATTAGAAAAATCAGATGGAATTATGATGATATTTCCTGCAGTATCAGATAAATTTGCTACTCATGCATCTGTTTATATAGGGGACGGATTAATTTTGCACCAACCTTTTAATTCATTTTCTTGTGTAAATATATATGATAACTTCTTCAAGAAACATACTAGTTATATCTTGAGGTACAAGGAGCTTGCAAATGGTAAAGGTTAAATTACATGGAAATTTAGGCCAAGAAATTGGAGAAGAATGGGATCTAAACGTTTCCAGTGTTGCAGAAGCTTTTAGAGCAATAGAAGTAAATACCAAAAAATTAACAAAAGTATTCATTTCTCAATCTGAAAAGAATGCAAAATATGAGATATTAATAAATCATCGACCATTATGGATACCAAATGCACAAGAATTACCCACAGAGTATCAACAAGTAAATAAAAAACATTTTGAAATGATGAATCAATCTGAAATATTTATGGATTTTGGAGGCCAATTAAAAACCATAGATATTATTCCTATTTTAGAAGGATCTGGTGGTGGTGGAGGTGGTGGAGGTGGTGGAGGATGCTTTCCAGCTGGTACAAAAGTATCCACTCCACAAGGAGTAAAAAATATAGAGGACTTAAAAGAAGGAGATGAGATATATTCTTTTGATAAAGACAAGAAAATTCAAATTGATGTGATAGAAAAAGTATTTGAACACGAGAATAATAAAATCTTAAAAATTACTTTATGGGATGGGTCAATTATTAGAGCCACAGGAAATCATTGGTTTTTTAATGAATATAATAGATTTAGTCCTTTAGAAAATTTTAAAGTTGGAGATGTCTTAATTCACAAAAGCGGCGATGTTATGCCAATTGAAAAAATAGAAGAAGACGGTAATGAAAAAGTATATAATTTTCATGTTTTAAAAAATCATACATATATTGCTAATGATATTCTTGTTCATAACGGTGGAGGAGGAAAAGGCGGTGGATCAAAAGGAGGTGGTGGAGGTGCTGGAGGACTAAAATCAGTATTTGGTATATTCTTATCTATATTGCTAGCTCCTCTTAGCGGAGGAGCATCTCTTGGTTTTCTTGCACTATTAGCTCCAGCCATTTTAGGATTAGTTGCTTTGGGAGTATCATTATTATTAATGAAGCCACCGCCAATGGTTAGTCCTCAATCTATAGCTAATCCTTCTGCAGATTTCCAAGCATCTCCAGACAGCGGAGGAGGAGGAGAGCCTTCTTACACTTTTAATGGTCCAGTTAATACTGTTGGTGAAGGTGGTCCAATTCCTATTGGATATGGTAGATTAATTATAGGAAGTCAACAAGTTTTTAGTTCTTACGATCAATTGTATAGAATTCAATCTAGAAGCAATAAGTATGAGAGCGATGGAAAAGCGCCAATTGGAGTCGGAGCTGGAGAAAAGAACTATCCAACGAGAAGTTTTTACTTTTCACATTACGGATATCCAGTTAATATACAGGATATTCAAGGTAATTCTATTGGAGATAGCTCTTTATCAATTTAATTATATGCCTAAAAAATGTAAAGATTGTGATCCAAATAAGTTTATTGAAGGACTAGCCTGGCGAGGAAAAAATGGTAGTTCTTATGACGGATATACATTATACAATGATGTTGGAAAACCTAGTAGTACTGATATAACAATAGCAGATGTTAATGATTTGGTAGACGCTTATAATCCTATTTTTTCTGCAAGTAGTTCTTATCCTAATCCTTTACCAGAATCCCCATTTAACAAAGTTTCAATAGAGGGAATAGATCGAGGCCAAGGATTTTGGTTTGTTTGGAGTTTTATTAATGGACTAGTTATGTATGGCAATCCTGGTCAAGCAGTAACTGCAGCTAGTGTAACAAGTCCTAGCACAGCAAATGCTACCCTTGGTCAAACCTTCAACTTTAATACGACATTAGACCAAGTTCCATCATCTTTAACTTATGAAGATTTTGGAAGTCTTTCAGATGGCAATTCTCCAGATAGATTAAGATTTGCGACAATTTCAAGTACGACTGTTTTATTAGAAAAAACTAAAATTAATTATGTTGGATATTTTACAGGAATAATTACATCAAGATTGAATGGCAACAGATTAGTGACCATAGGATCTGGAAAAAATAAAAAACAAGTTCTAGAAACATTTATGGCCAAAAAAAGTTTAACTATCAAAAGCAGAGATCAATTTGGTAACGACCCAATTTATGTCACAAGTGCTCCCACAAAGCATGCCTTTAAAGGAACAGCCTTTAGTTATACATTAACAACTAATTTACCCGCAACTAGCTTTAACGCTTCTTTAAGCTCAGACTCTCTTAATTTTTTACAAAGATTAGGATTAGTCTGGAACGAAGCTTCAAAAACTATCACTGGGACTACATCAAACAACCTAGATTCTACAATTAATAACTTTTCTTTAAATTTCACTGTATCTGGTCCTAATGCTGACGCAGGTAATAGAAAAAATTTTAATTTAATCATTCTATATGGTGCTATTAATAATTCAATTGCATTACCAACTATATCTTCTAAAACTTTTGCAGGAACAGTAGGAAGTTCTATTGGAAATCAATCTTTAGCAGGTTTAAATAATAAACAAATTATAATTGGAATATCTGCTTTACCAGAAGGATTGGTATTTAATAGCTCAAATAAAACAATCTCAGGCACACCTAGACATGCTGGAACATTCTATGCATATGCTAGTTGTTCAAATGCTAGAGGGTCTAGCTCAACGGCGACTTTAACATTTAATTTTTCTGGTTATCAAGAAAATAATAAAAGCGCTGGAAATACTTATCCAAGTAAAATAGATCTTCCCAATTGGAGTTTTGATGTTATAAAAAATAATAAAATTGTCTTAGACTTACAAACCGCTTTTGATGACGTGATTACCTTTAAAAAAATTAATACAAGTGAATTTGAAACAATCAGAAAGAATGGAAAACCAGATAATATTTCCCCAGGAAGTTTTAAAATACCAACTACCACTTTTAATCCTAAAGCTGGAATAGAAGCAGAAACTTGTTTTTGGATACAATTAGATGATCCAACTAGAGTTGCAAGAAATGCAGAATTAGATATTAAAATAAATGGGAACTATCAAATATTGTTCTCATCATCAAATCAGCAAGATCAACTTGGTAATGTATGTTATACTCCAGATGCTAATTCTAGCGGACCAGCATCAACACCATTTGTAGAATCATTAAATATTACTGCAAGTAATTTAATTAAAGGTGGTCTGAGCGGTAATCCAGCAGAAAATGTTCCAACAATTACTATTAGTCCAACTCAAGTAAACCATCAAGTCATATTTGTTGCTGGAGGAAATTTAGATACAACTTCATCTTTTGCAACTCAAAGATTGCCTAGTGGACTTCTTAAATATCCAAATGGAATTCCTAGTCAGAACGGAGTAACTTATTTATTTTATATAAAATTAGCAGATACTTGCGCTTTTAATAATGTATATCAAGAATTTGCTTTGTTTTTTGGAACATATACTCCAAGAGCAGGAGATGTATATTCTTGTCGGTATACATAGAATTAAGGTAAAAATATGGGATATGGAAATTTAAGATTACCACGCTACGAAAATTTTCGTCTGACTTCTTCATCAATTCCTAGTAATTGTGTTAGCTTAGTCTCTCAAGTTGGGAACAGTGTAACAGTCAATAGCTACGGATATAGATTCGGTAACGTATTAAAAGAGTCTAAAGATATTGGAATTGGATCTTTAACAAATATTTCTATACTAGACATCCTTGGCGAGGGGCCAATAGAAGGAATTGTTGATTATGAAATTGTTCCTAATCCTGGATACGTTTTAGGAGATATAGGATACAAAAATGGTATTAAAATTGTTAAATATCCAGGAAAAGACTCTATACTTCGATCATTATATTGGAACGAAATTCCTCTTGCAGATAACACTTATCCTAATCAAGGAAGCCTTAATTTTGAATTTATACAATTTAAATATGACAACGCAGATTCTGCTCCTAGACATTCTAGTTTAAAAGAATTAAAAAATACAAAACTAGAAGAACCTTTTTACGCAAGGAAAACTAATAATGGTCAATATCTAGATACATTAACTTTAAAAAACAAAACAACAGGAGAAAATTTAGCAAATCAAATTAAATTACCAAGAAGGCTCACAAATACAAAAGTAGTTGGAACAAAACTTTTTGGTTCAAGAAAGTTTCAAGATGGAAGAACTAGAACTTATAAAAAATCTTTAGTTATCCTAACTAAAGATTTATATGGATTAAGACTAAATCTTAAAGCTTTAAGTTTATTTAAGACTATAGTAGATTTGACGATTTGGGATACATCAGATCAGGCTGCGTCAAATTCCGTTGGAGGAAGAATAGACAGATTAGAGATGTCGTTTAATTTATATTTAAAACGAATAGATTATACTCCTAATAAAGGAAAAGAAGTTATTCTTGTTCCAAATCCTAATTATACAGGCGTATCAGGAGGAACATATACGATAGGCGAAGAGCAATACTATGAAGAGATTTATAAAAAGGAGTATGATGTATTAGGTTTATTTTGGTACCCAGACGGTCCAGAAGGATCAGCGAATCATGGTAAAGGTGGTCCAGATGGTTATAAACGACAACCTGCTAATTTTACAGAGTTTATAAATGGTAGAACAACATATTCCCATAGACACGATGGCAAAATATATACTACTTACGCTATAGATGTAGGTAAATTACAAAGAGATTTTAGATCATCTCTTCAAGATCACGTAAATAAAAGACAAAGACTTTTAAATGGAGATGCTAGAGATTATGTTACTTTAACAATTGTTGGTAAATTAAATCAAGGACCTTATATTGAAACTTTTGAATGGACTGGATTAGATACATACACAAATAGCAACACAATAGGTTGGGAAATTGAGATCGAACCAGTTTATGAAGAGAGTGTTGATCAAAATATTCTAGTAAAAAGTTCAATAGATTCAATTACAGAAATTTATAATGATTTTCTTGCGCTACCCCACACAGCTGGTATCCTTACGACTTTTGATTCTAGATTTTTTACAAGTATTCCTCAAAGAGCATATGATGCAAGATTATTAAAAGTAAAGATTCCTTCAAATTATAATCCTTATTCAAAAACTTACGATGGAATTTGGGATGGTAATTTTTCTCTAGCTTGGACAGATAATCCAGCTTGGTGTTTTTATGATTTAATTACAAATAGAAGATATGGCTTAGGAAAGTATGTTGATCCAAACCTAACCGATAAATGGACTCTTTATGAAATTGGTCAATATTGTGATCAGTTAGTAAAAGATGGAAAAGGTGGATTAGAACCAAGATTCACATGTAATGTTCTAATAAGCTCTAGAGAAGATGCATATAAGGTATTAAACGATATGGCTAGCATCTTTAGAGCAATTGTATTTTACAATGCTGGATTAATATTTACTTCTCAAGATCGACCAAAAGATGCTATATATATATTTAATAATAGCAATGTTAAAGAAGGAGAATTCACATATAGCAACACAAGCAAAAGAGTACGAAGAAATGTAGCTTTAGTAAGATATAATGATAAAGATAATTTCTTTAAACCAGCAGTAAAATATGTAGAGAGCAGAGAGGGACTAATTAGATTTGGGATAAGAGAAATAGAAGTGAGTGCTTTTGGTTGCACTAGTGAAGGTCAAGCTGAAAGACTTGGAAAATGGACTTTGTTATCAGAAAATTTAGAATCAGAATTAGTTAATTTTGAAACTAGTTTACCAGCAATGTATTTAAAACCTGGAGATATTGTATTTATTCAAGATCAAAATAGACAAAATAAGATACTTGGAGGAAGAACGTACGAATTAAATAAGAATTATGCAATCTTAGATATAAAATATGAAGATATTTCTGGGTTTTTACCAGCGATAAATGGTTGTAATTTTAATGTACTTACTCCAGCAGGAAATGTAGAAATAGGAACAGAGACTGGAAATGCAATTTTAACCGCAGTAGATCTTCAAAACAATAGTCTTACAAGTATTTCAATTGATAACGGACAAAAGACTCTAATATCTGGATTAAATACATCTTTAATTAGAAGAAAACAAGTTCAAACAATCAAGTATGATTCGGATTATACAATAGAAAATCCAACAGCCACAGATGTTTTTGGAATATATGTAAGTCCAGAAACAAGTGGAAATTTTCAAGGATATGCTAGAATCGATTTTGGTGGACAATCTTTAGATGAGCAAGAGCATACTCTAATTCAAAATACAGTTTGGACCATAGAGATTAATCCAACAAATTATGATTATAACAAAAGCCCAAGTATTTCAGGACTTACTGACGGAAGTAAATATCCAGGAGCAGCTCTAGAACCCTATATGGATAAAACTCAAAAATTTAGAATTCTAGACATAGAAGAACAAGAAGAGTTTAGATATAAGATTACGGCTTTACAATATGATGAAAGTAAATACGATTTAGGAGACAATATCTAATGGCATTCGTAGTAACAAATAGCGGTTCAGGAGCTTACGTTATAGACGGAGTTAGTAATCCTACATTAACGTTAACTCGAGGACAAACATATACATTTACTATCACTGCTAGTGGACACCCTTTCTGGATTAAAACAACTAAGAATACAGGATCAGTAAATCGTTACGATGTAGGGATCACAAATAATGGAACAGAGAATAGCACATTAACATTTGTTGTTGACGCTAGTGCTCCAAGTCTTTTGTACTATAACTGTGAATATCATGGTAGTATGGCTGGGGACATCAATATAATTGATGCTGTTACAACTACCACCACAACAACCACCACAACTCCAGAGCCGACTACCACAACAACCACCACAACAACCACCACGACTCCAGCTCCAACTACCACAACTACGACCACAACTCCAGCTCCAACTACCACAACTACGACCACAACTCCAGCTCCAACTACCACAACAACCACCACCACAACTCCAGAGCCAACTACCACAACTACGACCACAACAACGACCCCATCGCCAATTATTAATCCAACTCTATTGCCCTCAGCTGAAGTAAGCGTTGTTAATATTACTAAAAATACAAAAGGTTTTAAAGTAAAAATAAATCCAATAGATAATACAGAAAATATCCAATATTATAATATATACCTTAGCGATTATTTGTATAGTACCGAAGCAGATAGTAATAGTAATAATTTGCTTATTAAGCAATTACCTTTTTCTGAATCAGATCAATATTGCTATTATATTCCAAATAGCACAGGAACTTATTATTTAACAGTATTTTTAAAAAATAATCTTGGTTTAGAGTCTTCTGGAATTTTATTTAGTGGGGTTATACCTCCTCAAAATTTAATTCAAGAAGTTAGCATACGAAATAAAAATTATTACACAAGTGGAGCTATGCACTCCTTGGGGAATGCAAATAGCATCATAATCAATGAATCTTTTGCATTGTTAGCATGTCAATTAGATTATTCTTCTGAAGCAGACTCAGAGTATTACGCAAATGAAGGATTTTTTTACAAAGATTTTAGCACTTATTTTAAAGGAAGATCAATAAGAATTCATAATAGAGTAATTCCTGCCCTAGAAAATAATAGTGGTATTCTGTTTGATCAGACTATATTAAGAAATACTTCTAATGATGTATTCTCTAATTCATCTTTATCTAGATCAATAGAAAAGAACTTTTTTACAAACAATGATTTATATATATCTGATATTAATCTAGTTCGGTCATCAGAATATCCTTCTCTCTTATCTGAAAATAATAGATATTATATATTTGATTACGAATCTAATTTTGATAGTTTTAGATTTAAAAATATTAAATATCTTGAAGGTGAAAATAGTCAAGCTAACATATTGTTTAATCCAGAAGTGGATACCCAAGCATCATTTACTGAAAAATTATTAAATCAAACTGGTGCGGGTGGAGTAAGACCAACAAGTTACATAGTTACATCTCAACCTGGTCACTATCAATCTTATTATATAACTACGGAAGCTATTGATGAAGAAGGTTTTTCATCTGCTGGAGGAAATATTAATAATCCAAATGACCAGCAAAGATATACAAACGAAAATGGATATAAAATAGTAAAAGTTGATCATAATAAAATCTCTCGTCAAGATGTAGTTAGTATGTTCAAAAATTATAAGCGTGGAGCACAGAACGAAATTGTTTTTGAAATAAAAGGTAAGAAGCCATTAGATATAGGTTTAGATTCAATAATAATTATACCAGAAAAATATGGAAAAAATATAGACAACAAAAGAGAAAAAGAATTTTTTGATGAGTTTATATTCTTAAGAAATTTAAATCAAATAGATAACAATGCTGAAAAAAATTACAAAGTTGAGTTAGTAGATTCTCAAAATGAGATGAAGTATAATATTACGACCTATTTGAGTTCAGATAGTCCTCTTTTAAAAGACAATATATTCTCTGCTAAGGTATATTACTTGAATCAATTGCAAGCTTATTCCTTAAACGCTTACCTAGATAAAGTAGCTTATAATTCAGAAGGACTATTATATTACATAAGTAATACTGATATTATAGACAAGTATATTACTCTTAATAAATTTATAAAAGAAAATAAAAACTATACATCAACTATTGCAGCCAGCTACCAAGGACTTGTCTACTTTTTCACACCAGAAAGCTTTCCTTATGTTGCTTGGCCAAACGAAGCTTATAGGAATTCTTATCTTAATAAGGGTGGTGCAAGAATGCTTGATTTTGAATATGATGGCATTGCTTCTGGTCCAGAATTTTTTGATTATTTCCCAATAGCAAGCGCTTACATAGATAATGCATTCCCGTCTGATGAAAAATATAAAACAACTTATAGATGCTTAGATTCTTACAAATATACAAGCTTAACTAATCTTGAGTTTTTAAATCCAGAAGATATCCCTAGTAATGGAATTAATGGAAGTGATAGTTTCCTTGGGGCTTATGATCCTGGTAATATAGGAGATTTACAATCGCCTAATACTCCAGATTTTAAAAGTATTAATTATGATTTAAATTATTTTAAAGCAAAAAATATAATATCTGTGAGATTTATTAGCGCTGGAATACAAAAAGAAGATGCTTATGCAATTATAGAATTTGTACTAGATATGTCAGAAGCTGAAGATTTTATCGTTCAAGGTATATCTGGCACAGACACAGTTTTAGAAAAAGGTATAAAAGAAATAAATGGCTTTAATTATCACTACTTTGTGGCTAAATTTGTGTCATCTTGCGGAATTGACACAGACCCCGTATTAGAAGGAGCAATTATAGATCAAAAAAATATAATAGACTCCAAAAAAATGATATCTTTCTTGGTATATCCAACTAAATTTAAAGTCGTAGAAGACGCAGATGATGTTCCATTTTTTGGTGATTTTTACTTATTAGCAACAAGTCCAAGCAACAATCAATTTAAAATATTAAAAGAATGTCCACATACAGTATTAAATAACGATACAGACTGTTCTAAAGGATGCTGCGTAGAGTCATCTGATCCTATAGCAAGAAGAGCACCATACAAACAATTTTACGTACTATCTAAATTTGCAAATAATCAAGTTGGCAATGATTATCCTGTTGGTAAGCTAGACGGCACCACAAATAACGTATTTGGTTCTTTATCTTTTAGATATAAAGCTTTAGATTATAGTCCATCTGTGCACCAAATACAATATAAGAAACCAACACAACAATTTAATACTCTTAATTTTGACATTATATGTTATCCAGAGCATAGCGTAGGTTTAGATAAGATTCTTATATATATGAAACAAGTAAATGATATAAATAATATATCATGGAAGAGCTCAGATTTAATTGATAGTTATATATTTGATGATGTTGTTAAAACTTATCCAATTCATTTATCTATTCCAGACTTCTCTTTCTCTAAGAAAGGCCCTCAATCTTTTGAGAGCATGAGAAGAAGCTATGAATCTTGGATTAGGGACGGACTAACTTTTGCTATTAGATTTTATTTAATTGATAAGAGCGGAGATACATTATTCCAAAATTTTGCTTTTATTAATAATCAAAATATTTAACGACCCATATCTCTTCCTTTAGAACCACCGTATAATACTCCACCAGGACGTTGCTCTTCTACTATAGTTTTTAATACTTGTTGTCTTAGTAATTCTGCTAACACTCTTGATTTTTCCATTGTTTTCTTGAATTTCTCTTGATCAGTTTCATCTTTCGAATCTCCACTTTGATCTTCTTCTTTTGTAGAATCTGTAGTTTTACCATTTTGATCAACATTAACATTTATGCTTATGTTGTTTACAACTCCGCTTGCTGAACTTGAATCAGAAGGACTAGCCGCACTATCTGAGGCATCTTTAGAATCTCTATTTTGCTCTTCTATTCCTTTATTTAATTGTTCTAAAGATCTAACTAGTTTAGAAATAGATTCTACAAATTGACTTCTAGAATTATCTTGTTGGGTATTTCCTGCCCCACCAATTGAAGGCAATCCAGTGCCAACTGGCCCACCTTCTGCAAATCCTTGAACTTGACCTCTATTTAATCTATTGAGAAATGGTTCTCCCATTTTATCTACAATATTTTTACGAATAACATATTCTCCACCCATCAGCATAGCTGGTACATCATCTTTTGCGGAAGTTCCACCATAAATCATTCCTCCATTTGCTCGACTAGCCCAGCTTGGGGTAATACCTAGTCTGCTTCCTGTTGAGAAATAATTACTAAATGCATTTCCTGTAGAACTAAATCCAGATTGATATCCTAATCCACCAAATCCACCAAAGTTTTGACTGCCAAATGCAAATGGACTATATGTATTAGGTGTCATTGGGAATTTAAACGAGTTTAAAGAAGACATTGAAGAATATGGATCTGCACCAATGTAATTTAGATAATTATTGAAACCTTTTTCTCCAAATGAACTATATCTATTCTGCGCGTTATTACCATAAAACGAAGAGAATTTAGAGCTTAATCTACTATAATCACCTTTATTTTTCATATCATAGAGACTACCAACACTTTGATAAAGGCTAGAGCCTGTTCCAGAAGATCTGTCTATTATATTTTGTAGATCTTTAAAGAATGGTAATAATTGCTCTGGAGATTGTTGATTTATTTTTAATAAATCTTGTTGAGCTGAGATTTCTGCGATTGCTTGCGGAGTTGCCTTTGTGCCTCTTAAATAATCTCCTATAGCAGGAGAAGGAAAGCTCATTTTAGTTTGATAACCAGCTTTAGGATTAAATATGCTTTTATCATATAAATTTTTAGTTAAGTTTTTCATTCCACCTAAGCTAGCCATTAATGCTCCACCAATTCCACCTGCTCCACCACCAATTCCTGGCATTTTAATTCCAGCATTAGCAGCAGTTTTATTCGCTTGATTAGTGCTTGGCGTCATACTATACATAATAGGACTTTTGGTTGCAAAATTAGTGCTTCTTGCTTGATTAGCGAATGGATTGGGTTGCATTCCTATTGTATCAATTCCTTTCGCCATAGAATTAGTGGAAGGAGAATAAGCTGTTAATGGAAAAGATTGTTTTGATGGCAATCCAAAACCTGCCATAACAGCAGGAGTATTTGTGCCAGCTATATTTTTTGCAATTTTTCCTATTTTTGAAGCATAATTTGGGTCACCAGCTACATATCCAGCGTCCATTAAAGCAAGTGCTCTTTTTGTCGGATCGGTTATTCCTAGTGTCCCTTTGTATCTATCTTTAGATAAAAACGATACATAATCATCAAAAAATTCTTGTGGATTATTGTATGCCCTATATGATCTATCTCCCATGATTCCTACGTTTTTATCGAATTGATTTCCTGGAAAAGATACTGTATTTCCTTTGTATCCTCGTCCAGCAGTTAGACCTCCTAAATTAAATGATCCAGATAATTTAGATGTGCCATAATTACTTTCAAGAGCGAGTTGAGCTAATATAGCTTCTGGAGATGTACCTAATCTTTGAGCAGCTTGAACAGCATATGGGTAGTATTTTTGATTAAATTTACTAATTTCACCTCCTGTAGCATAACCTTTGACAAGTCCACCTTTTGCAAATCCTCTATTATATCCAAATGGATTTGAATTTTGATTTAAAAAGTCATAAACAAGATTACCTCGACCAGGAGCAGTTGGAGCAATAGGAGATGCAAAATTCATTAAATAATCTCGTTGACTATTCTGAAATTGAGTTTGAACTCCTGCAGGAGCTCCTAATCCTACTCCAAATTGAAATCCTCCGATACTTGAAGTTGGACCAAAATTGTTTCCACCAAATCCACTACCACCAAATCCACTTTGAGCTCCAAATTGTGGAAATAATCGATTTTGTTGCACTGAGAATGGATCTCCATAACCAGACAATTGACCAGCTCTTATAGAATCACTAACTCGTTGTTGCTGTTTAGCTTCCTGAGCTTTTTGGTATTGACTTATAGTTGGTTGTCCACCTCCACCACCACCAGAAAATCCTCCTGTTACAGCTGTTTGAAGAAGACCTGAGCCTGTGCTAAATATCTGACTAAATATGCTTCCAAGTGCACTACCTCCACCTCCGCCTCCACC
>Ga0209617_10000522_pt1 | contig 16975 bp, 13 predicted proteins | sample LakEriepJuly2011_2_FD_187459 | JGI IMG/M metagenome (GOLD analysis project Ga0209617, IMG submission 187459) | Freshwater microbial communities from dead zone in Lake Erie, Canada - CCB epilimnion July 2011 (SPAdes) (version 2) | ecosystem: Environmental > Aquatic > Freshwater > Lentic >...
TTATGGAGAGTGGAGAAAATCTGGGGTTAAGTTCGGCGGCGAAAGAGGAGAGAGAGAGGCTGGATGCTTCAGCTCCGTTTTACTTGAGAGCGTTGCGGCCTGTTTGGGTGCTGGCGCATCGAGTAAGGCGACTATGGAGCGGTGCTCATCGATCTGAAGATGTGGCCTATGGGATTTATCTGCCCAAGCAGTCAGGGAGAAAAGCGTTTACTGCAAAGAGGCTGCGAACCACTTGGCCAGGGAGGGTATTTAATTTTTAACGCTGGTACTTTGAGGCTGAATAGAAAAAGCGGTAAAGTGAAAGTGTGAGCGTCAGGCGCATGATCGCCTTGGGATCGCTGAACTACGGTAGATTGCACGAGATCAACTCCCTAACTTTACTCGCGCTAACCTTGCAAGAGAACAAAAAGTAACCGCAGGAATTAATTGGGGAAGCGTAGTGGAATAATCGCCATAGACGACGAAAAAGCCCACGGAAGATGACAACAAGATGCAAAATGACCAGATTTCGATAGGCTGGATACTATTTTTCTGGGAAGAAAAAAATGGCCTTGCAGAATAAAGAAGAATAGAAAAACAAAACGCAACGAAAAAAAAGGATCCGACAACGCCCGACACTAGCAAAGCATGAATATCGCCCTCATGTGGTTGGCGCATTTCAATAAAGCTTCGGACGTCTGAAAATTCATCGGCAGTGAGCATGCTCTTCATTCCGAAAAAGGCGCCAGTAGAATCCAGCGCGTAAGACTTATCATACTGATAGCCATAACCGAAGAGAGGAGCTTTCATAAAGTATTCCTTAAAGAAAAGGGAAGTCATCTTGTCTCTCCACTCGCTGGAAATACGAGCCTCCTCCTCTGCCTGAGGATCCCAAGTCCCCGGTAGAAATGATAAAGCCCGCTGAATACCAAGTGGCAGAGGGTGAACGTAAGTATTGAAAATAATAATCGCGAAAACAAAGAAAGCACCAACTGGAAACAAGAACAACACTCGAAAGCGAATCCAGCAAAAAACCCCCCCGAGGGATGAAACAACGAAATTAAAAACATTTGTTCTATATCCGCTTAAGGCCGACAAAATAAATGAGAACGTAAGCACTGGATAAACCCATAAGCGGGTGTAAGAAATCCAAGAGGAAATAGGAATGTAGGAGAAAATAATGAGGGCTATTGAGCAGCCAAGAGGGCCAAAACTTGCGAACCTAGTTACACTACTAAGTCCAGCAAAGTTGCCAGTAATAGCTTTTCCGTATTCACCAACATTTACAGAGCTAAAAATCCGAAAAATACTTGGCGCCAAGGCAGGAACAAAAGTAGTTAACGTATCTGGCACTAAATCTACAAATACACCACAAAAGTAAAGAAAAGGAATCTTCTGCAGGTCCCTCTGCAAAATATTCGGGAAGGAATGGAGCAAAGGCAAAGTAAGTGAAGTAAGAAATATTAGGACATATTTTCTCCCCCCCCAGCCAGCCCCGCCAAGGGCACGAATTCCAATGTCCCCGGAGCGTACCCAATGATAAAATAAAATGCCTAGCAGCCCCGCCAAAGGCACCAAAACAACAGCTGGGCCAAAGCGAAAAACAATTTGGCGTCCAAAAATAATTTGTAGCACCAAATAAGAAAGCACAGCCAGTGATGCAACTTCCTGCATGTTAAAGTTTAAAGGCAAAAAATTAAAGCGACCCTGAATAGGAAGGCAAAAGGGGATTATCATCCAGGCCCGATCTTTGAGACCAAAGAAAAAGAGAATTAAGGTTCCTACGCCAACTAAAATGGATAATGGGGTGAAGTCGCCGCCAAGCGCTTTGACTGTGAGCCAAGGGGAAGCAATAAAAAAACCGAAGGCGATGAGGCCCATTATCACTTTCTGAGCAGTAAGGTTCTGCACGACTTTTACTTTAATCGCCTACGGCTCAAAATGAAAGCTGAGTATTGTAAATTAAATAAGGGCATTGGAATCACATAGATGCGATTCCGTTGCGGGGCTATCAACAAGCATGCGCATACACAAGGGGTGATAAGATCTGAATCTGGGCTCATGCAAATACAGGTACTGGCATAAAATATTATCTGCCTGTATAAAACAAGCCCTTAGAGCGCGGCGCGATTCTATTAAATAAAAATAATATATGATTACGAAGCCATGGCATTGATGGCTTTTCGACAATCAAATAAATGGCCGCTGCAAAAAAGGCGAAAAAAAAAGTCAAAAAGAAAACACCAGCTAAAGAATCTTTGAGACCAAGTCGCTGGGCCAGCACACACCCAGCCTGATGGTGAATAAGATAAAGAGGATAAGTGATACCACCAAGAAAAGCCGTGAAAGGCCAGCGATAACTCCAAAAGCCAATGCCTGCAGGCAGCAAAATGGCTAAACAAAAAATAAATACTAACGCACAAACAAAATTATAATATAACGTAGAACCACTGTGATTAAAATAGTGCAAAAGAGCAAGGCCAGTAGCCCCTAAAAAAAGTAACCATAGATATCGCGAGGCTCTATCTTGCCTCAAAAGATAAATACTGCCTCCAACAACAAAGTGACCCCCAAAACCATAAAATGTTAAGTAATTAGCATATTTAAAATGTGGAAATAAATTTCCCACAAAACTACAAAAGAACATTCCAATCAGGAGAATAAAAAAGGGAATTCGAAAGACAAGGCAAAGGAAAACAAGAATGTAATACTTAATTTCGATAAGCAGAGTCCAGTAAGCAGTATCAAGAAAAACAAAATGACCAGAAAGGCCAGGAAAAAACGATAAACCAGAAAGATGTGTTAATAAATCACGGAAGTGCAAAGGACGCCAACAAAAGTTAATCCAAACCATAGAAATAAAAAAAGTAAACAGTCCGCAAGCCACAAGACCAGGGTATAGCCGCGAAAAACGGGCAGCAGCGAAAGAGAGCCAATCTCGACCATGGGCTGTTAAAAGTATAAAGTAGCCACTGATTACAAAGAAAATATCTACCCCCAAAAATCCATACTTTGCCACTGGGCCAAGGAAAGAGGAAAACATTTCCGTTCGGCCTTGGTCTTGGCAGGAATAACTAAAATGATATACAACAACCGCAAAACACGCAAAAAAACGCATCAAATCGAAAACAGGCAAGTGATAACCTGTGTTTATCAGCAATGGTTTGGACTGAGAAGGCAAGTGTCAAAGTATCAAATGCTAATCAAAAAATGCAAGAAACTATTTGAAATAACCAAAGATAATATTCAAAGAGCGGAAACAACTAATGAAGATATAAGGGTGAAATAAGAAAAGCAAGGCAGCTTAAAAATATTTCGTGAAACAATTGGGGGGGGAGCTAAGGAATCAGAAACTCCAACTTCTGTTTAATAAGCTCAGCTAGAATCTCATAACCCTTGCCGTTAGGGTGAAGGTAGTCTGGGAGAAGATCCTTATTAACTCCGCCATTGGGTAAAATAAAGAAACTCTCGGGGTCTAAAAAAAAGACAGAAAAACCGTCATGAAACCTTGAAAGAAGAAGATTAACCTTCCTAATCTTCTTTTGCTTAAATGAGTCAAAAAGACCAAATCCACGTGGGAGTATGCCAATCAGAATAACCTTAGTGCGGGGAGATCTGTAATGTATAGCTGAAATTATATTTCGAATCCCAGCAGCGATATCGACAGCTGAATTGTCAAAGACAACAACATTATTTGTTCCGATTAAAAGCACGATAACAGCAGGGTTGGCACCATCCAGCTCGCCATTTTCTATGCGCCAAAGAACGTGCTGTGTGCAGTCTCCGGAAATGCCAAAAATGAGGGTGCGGTATTTTCCGAATGTACGGCTAAAAAGCGAAGGATGATTAACCCAATTGGATGTTATTGAATCTCCTAGAAAAATGACCTGGCAGTTCTTTTTTGAGGCTTGGGCAACAAATACAGAGTGTGAGTCTAAAAACTCGCGGAACACAGTACCGTCGAAATTAAGATGCGGGCTCGCTATGTACGCGCGTTGCGATTGCTGGATAAGTGAAGTTACAAACATTGCACTGGCAAAAGTTACAAATAAAAAACCACAAAAAGTAACTAAACAAATTATCAAGCTTGGAACCGGTATCCATTTCATAAAGCATAGCTAAATTAAATTCCGGAGACCTCGAGATAGAAAAATATTAAAGTCATGGTCTAATCCAAAGAGCGTCCATTTGTACGGCTTTACCTGAGGAGTCCTGCAGACAGGGATAAACTTTATGCAAGATAAGTCCGCACTCTATCTCTAAGAGTTTTCGCATTGACGCGAAATCAGCCTGCCCTTGATACATGTCACCCAACATAACTTCTGCATAAAATGCACAAACATGATTACGAATTACATGAAGCCCTCCACGAATTACCTTACCCTCAGCGCCTTGCGTATCGCATTTAATGATGATTCGGCTTGGAAGCGGGCTTGACTGCGACTCATACCAAGCATCTAAACGCCTAGTCGGAACTTCGAAGACACCGATATGGGCTGTATCTTCGCGAAAAGATGATACGTTTCCGGCTTCATTCTCAAGCAGAGATGAGGTCTGCTCATTACGGTTCATAAAAAATTTTGCAGAACCGTCCTCGTCGGAAATAGCCAGATGCTCGAAAGTTATGTTTGGCACATGAGCTAAACGACGGGATGCAATTTCAAGATTTTTGGCGACAGGATCGAAAGCGACGATTGGGCAATTGACTCCAGCCTCAACAAAGCGCAGGAGAGCATCTCCATGATGACAGCCGATATCAATAAAAAGGTTTGATTGAATTCTGCGAGAAATTGTTGCTAAATCATGGTAGGGATCCGAATGGCCGGTTGCAGCTAGAAACTTGGCACGTAAATGCCGCAAAGTTTTTCTAAAAGCGCCAATCCGAAGAAGCTGGAGATAAATACGTTTCAAGATAAAGAATATACGATTATGCATAAAAAAAGTAAGCTATCAATGAGCCATTTAAAGTTAGCAAAAAAAAGATAAAACATCCCAATACCCAGCTGGTAATATTCGGGATAACTGTTCAGACTACTGGTTGACAGCAATTGTATCTTCCGAAAAAAAGCTTCAATAAAAAACCAATTGTGAAAAAAAGAAAGATCGCAGTCCTGGCAGATTTTCCTATACATCTATTACGCGGCCTGAAAGTTCCCGAACAAAAAAGGCACTATGCAACCTGGCTTCCTCAAATTGCCGAAGGATGGAAAAAACAAAAGAAATGTGAAATACACTGGGTGATTCTAAATTCAGAAGCTGAACAAAGAGTGGATATTAAACAGTGGAATCAGATGTTCCACATTTTGCCGACAACTAAATCCTGCAGGGCAAGCACTCTTTACAGAAAAGATCGTATTAGAATCGGAAGAGTTTTAAATGAAATAAAACCTGACTTAGTGCATGGTTGGGGAACAGAAGAGGTTTATGGTTTTGCGGCGGTATTAAGCGGATATACTAACATTGTATCAATGCAGGGAATTCTAAGTCACTATGTGCTCAAAAGTCTTATGCCATTGCACAGCTATTGGTTAGCTGTACTTGAGATTTTTGTTCTTTGGAAGGCAGGCCGTATAACAGTAGAAAGTGAATGGGGCAGGTGCATCTTAAAAAAAAGAAATCCTCACGCAAAAGTAAGCGTCATAGAATATGGGGTTTCAAATATTTTCTTTAAAACAAAGTGGAAGCCAAAAAAACAAAAACCAATATTTCTTTTTGTAGGTACTCCAATACGACGAAAGGGGATCCAAGACTTAATTTCAGCATACCAAGATAAATCACTTGAAAAATCGGAATTATGGATCGTGGGGGACGGGAATAGCAAATGGGTAAAAAAGCAAAAAAAGAAAAGTTCTATTAATACAAAGTGGCTTGGCTTCAAAAATCAAAGAGAAGTTGCTCAGTTAATGTCAAAAGCTTGGGCGCTAATTCTGCCGACGCGAGCTGACAACAGTCCGAACGTAATAAAGGAGGCGAGAGTGGTCGGAATACCGGTAATCACAACTAATAAAGGAGGGCAGGGTAAATATCTAAATGACAAAAAAGATGGCCATTTGATCGCGCCAGGAAATATAAAGCAGATAAGAAAAGTTATTGGTTGGACGATAAAAAATTATTATAAAAATCAAGTAATGGGAGAAACTGGAAGAAAAAAATTTAGAAATATATTTAGGGCTGAAACCCAGGGGCAAAGAATACTAAGAGAATATACTAGTTAAAAACAATAACTAGGTCTGCACATCAAAACTGAAAAATTACCATCAATAATATGTGGTTATAAAACCCAAAATACCAATTATATAAAAGCAAGCAGATGCATATAATATTCGGAGCAAGCGTAAATTATCCTTACAGATTGGTATTGCGTCAGCTGTCAGGCGGGGAAGGTAGAAATAAAGAGAAGTTACAATTAACGGAATAGACAAAACAAGGGGGTATAAGTAAAGGACTGGGTATAAAGAAAAAAGAGCTAAAGCGATGCAGAAAGACATAAGCTCAACAAGAGGACCAGTGATCTGAAGATTGGGAAAAGGGACTAAACTAACAAAAGTAAATAAAGACTTTGAGAAAACACTGATTATAAGCCAAATGCTAATAAACAAAGTGCCTGCTGCGGGCCACATCAATTTATCAGATGTCCATAGCTTAATAAATGGCCCGTTTAACAAAAGAAGAAAAAAGGCTATTATAAAAACAAAAGACATTGATATAAAAAACAGGCGCAAATAAACACGAGCCATGTCTTTAAGGTTAATAGATTCTTTAATTTCAGCCATGCCGCTAAACGCGCTTTCGAAAACTTTGCTAAAAAGCAAAACAAGGAGATTGGCAATCTTTGAGCCAACACTCCAGATTGCGATAGACTCAACGCCAAAAACTCTGGACAAAAAAGTTGCTTGGCAAAGTCCGGAAATTGAAGAGCAAAATGGTGAAACAAAGAAAAAAAGTGAACCATGGAGCAATGATCGAAAATCCGCAAAAGCAACGGTGCTCTTCGTCCATCCAGCAGGAATAAAATAGTGGCGTCGGCAAGAACAAAAGATCGCGGCAATTTCGGTAAGTTTTACAAGAACAAGGCCCGAAATAAGGCCAAGCAGCTCGTAATGATGATAGAAAGAAATGAAAGCTAACCCCAAACTTAGCATATTAGCAAAAGAGCCGAAAAGGTAAGCTACGCCAAACTGTTGTTTGGAAATTAAAAGAGCTGAAAAGGGACGTATAGGAAAACCAAGACCAAGAACAAGGCATTGGGCCGCAAAAAGGGAACAAAAAAGATTGTTTAGTTCTTCTGGTACATGAAGAAGATTTGCTATGAAAGGACCTGTAAAGACTAGTGAACAGATTAATGCACCCTGAAAGACTGATACTAGAAATGCGCAGCGAAACTGCTTCGCAAGTTCGTCGCCTCGATTATTCGCCATTAGTGTTATAAAGGAGCGTATGCAAGACGCTGTTATGCCAGCATCAATCAATACGCCGAAACTTGACAATTGAGTACTTAAAGTCCAAACACCAAGAAAAGATGCTCCTTTGTAACGCAGAATAATTGGAACTAAAGCTAGTGTGAAAAATGAAGAAGTTGCTAAATGGACATACGAAGAGGTAAGGGTACGCAAAAAACGACCTTTTCGTTTTTCAGCATTAAAAAAGGAAAGTAGTGTTTTATGCTTGCACACAGTTGTAACTCATTGTGAAAACGTTTGATAATGCCTATTTTGATGTATTGAATAAATTTAGGAGGCCAAGACTAAAAAGCGGCAATTATTTTAGCTACTTGCGAAGAGTGCAATCGCTTCTGCCAAAACGAACTTATTAGCAAAGGATCTCTAAGCCCATTTTGCCATAAATCAACTTCGGCGTCTAAGGCCTTTAGAATAGACATAACATTATCAGATGAAGCCATCGTCCCATCCCTATTTTGCATGAAATAATCCATAGAGGGAATCATTAATGAAGGATAACTTACAATAGAGCAACCACAGCAAAGGGCTTCTCCTGTCGGAATATGGAAAGATTCATGTCTAGTCAAGGCGAGTGAAATTTTAGCTTCAGCAAGAAGACGTAGTGTTTGTTCATTCGCAAGACGACCCGTTAAAATTAATCGACTTCGGACAGATTCGGAAGCACTTCGAGCAAGAAACTCAAACTTGGTGTCGACGGGTCCAACTATAACTGCTCTATAGTCAGGATGCTTTTCAAGAAAAGCTGTTAAAACTCTAATGTGGAGTTCTGGATTCTTCTGCCAGTCAGCAGATGTCCAGCGCCCGACAGCGATCACCGTGTTGCTTTTAGGCCCGCCTAGGTAAAAGGCCGAATCCGAAACTGGATGAGGGACAAACCGGAGTCTTTCTGCCAATCCCTCTTGGTGAAATGATCTGAAGAAACCGCTAATTCGCTTTAAAGCAAGCGGAGAAACAGCAAGCAGAAAATCAGCTTGATGACAATGAGTGAACCGAAAAAACTCATGATAAGGAAAAAGGAAATCTCTGAGAGATCGAAAAGCCCAAAGAAGTATTCCCTTGCAGATACCGAATTCTCCGATTGTCTTGAAAAAAGTGTATTTAATAAGAAAGAAGGGATTTTGGATGGTCGAAAAGTATCCTCCGGTATCCAAATTGATTAAAAGCTTAATATTGGCCTTATGTATTGCTTTAGCTATTTTCCAATGCCTCGGCGCGCCCCAAGAATAAAAGACTAATGTATCGATATGTTGAGATTTCCACCAATCTACAGATTCTAAAAGCGAATAAGTGACTCTTATTAAGTCCGAGGAGTCCTCTGCACGAACAGGGCCGGGCATAATAGACTTTGACTCAATACCGATCTTTTGTAGTCCCCGTGTAATTAGGCCTGAATCGCGTGCAAAAAAAGACTCGTCTCCCTTAAAGTCGACTGGGGTGCATGTATAAATACGCATCTTAGGCTTAATATTTGGAATTAGAGATGCATTACTCAAATTAGGATATAGCAATGCAGCCCTTAGCTCAATTGTGAGTGGCCCGTCGCATATCTAGAAAAATAATTAATATTATTGCTGCGTTTATAAATATCAGTCATAAAATCCAAGAATTGTTTTTCATTGTAGTTAGAACGAATGCGATCTTCTGCGAGTTTCCCTTTGGTTTTAAGTAAGTCTCGGTCCTTGTCCAATTCATTTAGGATGCGCGCAATTTCAATGGCCATATTTGTCGCGTTTGTGACGGCAACCTTATAGCCACAGTCGGGTGTAACAAACTCTGCAGGGCCGCACCAGTCAGCTACAATGGGAACGCAACCCGCTAACATGGCCTCCATAATGGAGAGGCCCGCCCCGTCACGAAGAGAAGGCAAAAGAACAATATCAAAAGTACTCAGCGCGGACGCGAAGTCAGTCGCGGGAAACCGTTCTCCCAAGGTTACCTGATCCGAAAGACCAAGCTTTTCTGAAAGGCGCTGAAGATGGGCAAGTTCGGGGCCACGACTAGTAACATGGTATTCGACGCGCACCCCAGCTTTCTTTGCAAGAAAGATAGCCTGGAGGGCAATAGCGACACCCTTGCGGCCCTCTAAATTGCCTGCGGCAAAAGCACGCAACGGACGATGCGGTTCTTTTACGAGCCACTTGGATTGCAGGTCAGCGATGCGACTATCTGGAAAAAACCAGTTATGACACAGCACTACTCCCTGGGGTGTTCCTCGAAGTCCTGAAAGAAAGGAATGGGCCTGCATGTGCGGTACTGGAATAAAAGAAGCTGCGCGAACGCAACGTCGAACAGAAAGGCTACGTGAGGCAACCCAAGTCTGTGTTGAGCGAAGCACCTCAAAAAGTAGAGCCTGTAAACTCAAGGAGGAGTAGCAACTCTTTGGAAAAACTTCGGTGCCGCTTATGGGCCCCCAAATAAAAGGAATGCCAAGCTTCCAAAGCGGGGAGGCGACGCGCCAAGTGGTATAGGTGATGTGCTGAGCGAGATCGAAGTTTTCCTGAGAATGCCAAGTTTGTGCTGAAGAAAGAAGGTTTTTGGTAAACATAATAAACCTAAGCCAGCTTTGAAAACGGGCGAGAAGTCGGTTGGGGTGGTAGGGCTTGGGGTAGCCCAAGAACCGAAATTTTAAAGTAGGTGGAATCATGCCCTGCTCCTGGGCCCGCTGAAGGCTAGGCATACTGTCGCCGCCAGTGATGACGAAGCAGTCATGTTCTTTGGCAAGCGCAGATACAACATCCCAGCCGTAGATGCCTTCCGATCCACCAAAAGGATCGCATGCAATAGAGGAAAGAAGAAGTTTCAATGGATAAAGCCCTACTTGGCAATCCAATGACTGGTTACACGATTAACCCAGATTTGAAAGTACCGTTCAACAACAAAAGCCAACAAAAAGCAAAAAAGCAGACGAACAAATAAATCAAAGTAGAAAATGCTAGGATCGCTGAAAAGTCGAAGATGGAGAATGATGGGATAGTGAAATACATAAAGGGCATAAGAAAAAGTGCCTATAAAAATAAGGGGGCGTGACATAAATTTGTACCCAAGAAAATCGAAGCGCCGCCAAATAAGAGCCATGAAAAAAAGAATTAAAGTAGAAAGAAAGTATCTGGCGTCGACAAGCGGGTACGCGATGAATGCGAGGTGCTTGCCGAGAAAGTGCCATTGTAGGGATATGTTAATAAAGTGGAGCAATGGGATACAAAGAAGCAAAAGATAGGGAAGTTGCCCGCGAAGCGTGATTGCACCAGAAGTTAGGAATTCCTTGGCCATCTCAACGCCGAACCACCAGACCGGTAGCAGTGCAAGGTAGTGGCATAGCGGATTTGGGAAAAGCGAGTCAAAAACAATTCCGATGCCTGCTAACGAAAACACTAATACTTTTTGCCAGCGAGGCGGGCAGTATTTGATAAGCGGAAAATAAAGCATATAAAACCACCATTCGTATGCCAGTGACCACAATGGATCATTCCCGCAGAAAGGCAGGATCCAAACGTTAGGCCTACCAGGGTGATCTTGGATCATTAGCAGATTTCCAAAACAGGAGACGACAATATCTCTTAAGATTAAGCGTGTCGGATTTAGAAATGCGATAAGCAGAGAAAGAAGAAGAGCAATGCAGAAAATTGGATAGATTCTGCGGGTACGCTTAATTAAATAATCAGGGAAACTTTTGCGCGTTGAAAGATGAAAGGAGTAGTGAATGACAAACCCGGAAAGCAGGAAAAAACCGATAACCGCTTCCTGGCCAAAGCGAAAAGGCAACCCCCAAGCGCTGCCCTTAAGTCCAAGATAGCTGCTACTGATATGGTGCAACAAAACATAAATAGCAGCGAATCCACGCAAAGCCTCGAGTTTTTGTAAGTTATATTTTACCAATTTAAAGCCCTTTCAACACGTCAAAGGCAAGGGCCAATGTTCCTAGTAAGCGATAACGAAGAACTTTGCAAAAACGCATAACTTTTATAGCCCGATTAAGCGACAGGCAACTTTCCTATGGCGCTTGGGATTTTGTGAAAACCATCAGATTTGCGCTATAGTCGCGAATCATGCGGCCTGAAAAGTGCTCTAATAAGCGATCGCGCATTTGAATATTAGGACGCATCCCCGCCTCTTTAAATAATAAAGCCCAATGATCTTGAGTGGCAAGATTCACGTGCAAATGCCCGCCTTGTCCTGGTGGCGCAGCTGTGAAAATTAACGTAGGTGAGACTTGGGCAAGCAACCAAACCACATGTTGCTCAAATTTCTTTGGAATATGTTCTGCCACCTCGAGGCAGATACAAAGATCGCCTGCTGCGGGAATTTGTTGCGCACGGGTGAGATCGAGCTGTTTAGCAAAGAGCAGGCCCCGGCTTTTTGCCATGGCTATAGAAGCCTCGGAAAAATCGAAAGGAAAGATATCGCGGACACCGCGATCTAGAAGAGCGATGGAAATCCCGCCTGAACCGCAACCCACATCGACTACAGAGGAAGGATGAAACACGGCTACTAAAGCCTGCGCGAGCAGGTCGTAAGCCTTGGAATTAGCCGCCTCAATGCTTTCGTAATATCTTTTGGTGTAGCCTTGATCCCGAGCTAAGAAACGATAGCCGTAATAACGCAAGGTTTCGTACTTCTCGGCCCCCAAAATAAGCCGAACTGGACCAAGCAGGGCGGTTTTCACCAGTTGAATTATCGACATTATTTATCTTTCCGCGATCTTGGCTTGAACAAAGGCAAGAACCAGATCCTTAAATCGGTCGTATTGGTGCAAGATTGGATAGGCCGTGCCTTCATAGTTGATTACCTGGCCAAGAGAATTCTGACGAATCTGGTTCCTCGGAACACACCCCATAGTAAACACTGGTCCCTCGTTATTGACTAGTTGCAGTGCGGGAATACCAATCTGATGGATGATATAGTTATGAATTCCCTGATCGCTGCCAGAACACGGCCATAAGTTCTTTGCCTGCAACGCCAAATCGAGAAAGCTTTGCAAATAACGAAGCAGTGAAGTTCTAGTGCCAAAGGTAATGCCCGCACAACTCACCTGCTGATGACAGATCTGCGCCAAGCCGTTTGCCCCAAACACTTCCCGCACCATCCGCGAATTCGCCGAAGAGTTCCCAATAGTTAGCCCGGAAGCTTCTTCAAAACAAAACACCCCTTGCTTTTGCCCCATCCAGATAAAGGGATCTTTCTGGAAGATCACGTCCCGAACATCCGTTATCATAATGTGGGTATACTCTTCGTGGGTCCTCAAGTAGTTTCGGTAGAACAGGAATCGTAAAAAAAACAGATCCCAGACCAGGCGAGCCAACTTGAGCTTGGTCTCCTGCTCCCGCAACAATCCGAAAAGGGGCTTCCATATTTTCCAACCGTATAGGAAGGGCTGATGGTTGCGAACCGCAGGGTAAAAAAATGGAACCGTCCGAATCTTCTGGTCGTGAAGATATCTCAAAGTTGAGGCAGATACAGAAGTCGTAAAAAGAACGCAATCGCCTTGGTATCCTGAGGCCCGTAAGGATTTTATAAAGGGCTGCAGCTCTTCCACCCCCAGCCTTCGGACAGCACCCATAATTAAAGGCCTTGTTTTCAAGGTGAATTCCTTGAGGGTGAGCATATTCAAACCGGAGCGATGGTCAAACTTAACGAAGGCTCTGGGCCAATTCTTGCGAGTAGGAAAATATTTTTTCGAATTTGTAGCTAGCCATATATACCGAGGCGGTCGCTCCAAGCGAGCAAGCTTCTTTCTCGGATCAGTATCAAATAAGGAAGTAGTACCTTCTCACTATATAGGGTCGTAATCACAGATATTAAAGGGCAGTCAACATTCTGAAGCTCATCAACTTGAGTAGGCGAACGCATAATTGAGAGTTTGAGCGCGAGCTTAGACGGATGCTAGGTTATTGGAGGGATGTCAGTTTTGGGGAACAAAATTCACTCGCAGTCCCGAGTCGCGTTGATTGCAAGAAAGGCGAATGCGGGGGAAGTCATGGTTAGCGTTGTGTATTAAAATATGACGGAGTTAGGCCCCAGTAGCGGATAATAAGTTGGAGTTATCGGAAAAAAAATAAAGTCCACTCCTCTGGGCCGACCGAGGCTTTTTGAGTTATGGAAATAGAGCCACCAAATATCCATTTTGAATTCCATGAGTGATTGAGTTGAGCCAGGTCCGCTACCGAACGCCTTAATAACCAAGCTTCTGAAATGGGCAGATTGTTAAGATCAAAATCCTCTTCGCTTATGCTTATAATCTTTCGACGACCCAGAGGCTTCCATAAAGGGGCTTCCAGATCATCTCCGTGGCTAAAAAAGCCGAGAGTTTTGATATCGGGCGGAAGGATAGTTAGGATTGGATCCCAGCATGTGCCACGCTGCATGTAGGTTTGATACACTGAAGCGGCTCTAGTGAATCGGGGGTTGTCACCGATTAAAGTTAAAAGTTTCTGGATTGGAAAAAGGGGCCGGGCGGGGCTTAAAATCAAGGGGACGATGACCAAAGAGGCGAAAAATAAGAAGGCCCACCGTATTTTTGGAATTGGCTGATTGGGCGATCGATAAAGTCCCAAGGGCAGCAGGAGAAGAAAAGGATAGTAGGGCAAAAGCAAGCGCGCTGTAGCCTCGCTACCCATCTTGGCCATATAAAAAAGTAGGGAGCCAAGGCCAGCCATCCCTAGAAGAAACCACGTCTGTCCTAGCAGGATGGGCAGGGGGATAGGGGATCGCCTCCCCTTGAAAATCCAAAGCGCAAGGCAGGCAGTTAGCCCAAGACCAAGGCCGGCAGACTCCTCCATCGGAATCTCCCCGATTTTTAATTCAAAACGAGGAAATCGCACCAAAAGCCAGCCCTTAAGTTCTGCGGGTACCAAAGAGCTGATTAGATTGTTTGTTTTTGAGGGAGAGAAAAGAAGCGGGGGTTGTAAACTATAGTAGCTGAGCATAAGAGAGTTTCCGAGAAAGCCTGCAACGGGGTTGGACAGATTCATTTTACCCTGATTGGTGGGGTCGCCGTTCCAGCTTCCTGCGTGCTTGTGGTTAAGCGCAGCAGTCGGGACAAAAGAGATCATCAAAGCTATGGCTATCCAGGGCAGTAGTTTGGGGATACGTGAGATCCATGCTTGATAACGTAAAAGCATGACGACTAACCAAGGTAGAGCTAATGGCAGGTTGCTGCCTTTCGTCCCAGTAAGAAGAGCTATGGACAGAATCGCCCAACCAAAATCTGAAAACTTCACCCTCTTATCTGCTGAGAGAACAAAGCATACTGATGATAAGGCATAGACTGTGGCAAAAGCATCATTCCCAATACTCCCAGACTGAAGGACATATCCATAGCCAAGGGGGAGAAGCCACATCCACCACCAGCAGGATTTGGCAGTAATTCCAGTAAGTCGAAAGGTGCGAAAAATAAGGCTGGGCATCAAAAGAAAAGAAATCCAGTTGATGAAAAAAAACAGGCGGTCAGTTTTAAAAAAAACAAGTAGGGGCGCCATCAGCCATTCGAAACCGGGAGCAGAATAATTTTGCCGTGCATTTGAGCTATCGATCCAGTGCCAGTGACCCACATCCAGCCAGTGAAGAATTCTAGGCAAGCGATATGAGAGAGCATCGTAGTTTGAAGGGGGGTAAAGGATTCCCCCCGCCAGAGCTAGAAAAGCTACAAAAATAAACAGCAGGGGAGGCCAAGAAGAGGGTCTGAAGGGGCTTTCTCGCAGGCGTTTGAAGTAACAGATAGGATGAAAAAAAGTCTTGGATCGTAGAGATTTTGTTTTTTCGGACAAAAGAGCTAATGCGAAAGCCAAAAAGACAAGACTCCATGCATAACTGGTCTGGTTGAAGTGGCCGCCTAAAGAGAGCGACCAACCGACAAGGGATGCCCAAGTTGAGACAAGGATCCATCCTTTGACAAAAAAAAGAGGCATGGAGGGGCTTTACTGTAAATTATATTTCAAAATACATCGAAGAGCGCTCAGCCCGTCCTTCCAGCCAATCTTTTTGCCTTCGGCATAGGTCCGGCCGTAATAGGAAATACCCACCTCGAATATCCGCACACCCAGCTTGGCAACTTTAGCCGTAATTTCCGGCTCGAAGCCGAAGCGGTTTTCTTCGATTCGAATTGATTGAATAATTTCCCGCCGGAAAGCCTTGTAGCAGGTTTCCATGTCGGTGATGTTCAGATTGGTGAACATATTCGATAGAAGGGTTAAAAAACTATTCCCTACGCTATGCCAAAAGTAGAGAACCCGGTGAGCCCGCCCGCCCATGAATCGGGAACCGAAAACAACATCTGCTCGATTTTCTAGCAAGGGTTGAAGGAGAATAGGATATTCGGAGGGGTCGTACTCCAAGTCGGCATCTTGGATGATCACATATTGAGAGGTAGCGAGGGAAATGCCCGTACGTAGGGCCGCACCCTTTCCTTCGTTGCGGGAGTGGCGTGTAGCTCGAATTTTGGGGTTTGAAGACGTAAGGGTTTGGAGGAACTCCCACGTTCCGTCGGTGGAGCAGTCGTCCACCACAATGACTTCCATGACGCTTGGCTGGGCCAACACCTTTTTTAATACGGATGCGATCGTCTTGGTTTCGTTGTACGCAGGCATAACCACCGACAAAACTGAATTCATAGCATTGAGTTTGAGCCTGACTCGCACGTGAGGGAAGGGGATTTTTGGCCCTACTACGCTCCACCTTGGTGCGCATAGGAGCTTCGAAGGGTTGGAGGGTGGGTGGTTTGAGGGGTGAAAAACTGATCATGGGGACCCCTGCGTAGAGGCGGCCCTACCTAGGTTTGAGATGAGAAGCTTGAAAAAGTGAGCAGGGGAGGTAAGGATGCTGAATGGCAAAAACGGCTCATCCCAAATCCAATATTCTTGTTGCTGGCGCAGGGGGGTTTATTGGGGGGCATTTGGTGGCCTACTTGCGCAAGCAGGGTATCAAGAATATCCGAGCGGTGGACATCAAACCTTTTGGGGAATGGTACCAGAAGTTTGAGGATGTGGAAAATCTATCCCTGAATTTGGGGGAGCTACCCGCATGTCATCAGGCGGTGAAAGGGATGGAGTGGGTCTATAATTTGGCGGCAGATATGGGCGGCATGGGCTTTATCGAGTTGCACAAAGCGGAGTGTATGTTGACGGTGCTGATTAATACTCACCTGCTGATGGCCTCGCGTGATGCCAAAGTGAAGCGGCTCTTTTATGCCTCGTCGGCCTGTGTTTATGCAGCAGATAAGCAGACAACAACGGAGAATCCTGGGTTGAAGGAGGCGGACACATATCCTGCCATGCCAGAGGACGGGTATGGATGGGAAAAGCTATTTAGTGAAAGGATGTGTCGTCATTTCCGGGAGGATTACAAGTTGGAGACGAGAGTGGTGCGGTATCACAATGTCTACGGACCGAACGGGACGTATGACGGGGGCAGAGAAAAGGCGCCGGCGGCGATTTGCAGAAAGGTGATTGAGGCGCAGAAAAATAAAAGCGGGGAGATTGAGATTTGGGGGGATGGGGAGCAGACGCGGAGTTTTATGTACATCGATGACTGCATCAAGGGCT